>Ga0209117_1000793_pt1 | contig 11908 bp, 18 predicted proteins | sample BlaSpr_A8_OM2_M2_FD_187978 | JGI IMG/M metagenome (GOLD analysis project Ga0209117, IMG submission 187978) | Forest soil microbial communities from Thunder Bay, Ontario, Canada - Black Spruce, Ontario site 2_A8_OM2_M2 (SPAdes) (version 2) | ecosystem: Environmental > Terrestrial > Soil > Boreal...
CAGTGAATTCCAGCGCCTACGACGAACGAACATTCAATAACTTACGAGCGGATTTCGGTGTCGAAATTCCCTGAAAAGAGTTTTTCAACACCCACAGGCGATAGCGCTCATTGACCCGGTCAGTGGGCGCCATTCGGCCGCGCCGTACACGAGACGCTCGGTTCCCGCCGCGACCATGGTGATTGCCTGGCAGCGGGCGGTGTCTTGCACACCATCCGCATACGCTCCACGTACGCTGAGGAACCCGGCACAAGCCTGGAGCGAGGCGAGACCGGAGGGCCGCGCAGCCGGACAGCTCAGGGGTTCCCTGTGCGTGCGAGGTAGTACGAAGGGTGAAAAAGGGGGCGGCAATGTCTGCTGCAGGCGTCGCCATGTTGGTGGTATAGAGTGCCCGATCACGCTGCCGTGGAGCCGCACGCTCGCGGGATACCCGTATCCATTGTCAGAACTGTGCAGTTTGGACCAGCCAAACCATTCTTTCCAAGCCTATGCTGTATGGGTCGATGAGATAAAAAGTCGCGCTGCATGACGCTTCGCGCCTGGAAAGAAACAAACGATATGACTCATGTCACCAAACACCCGATACGCGCACTGCCCAAAGCTTCCCAACCGCCCCTGTCACACCCCGGCGCGACGGCTGACTCAGACCGTGCAAAGAAGCCGCCCCTCACCGACCCGTCTGTCTCCGATCAGGAACTGAATCCCGGAGATCGCGTCGAGGGTCTGGGCAATTTCGGAAAGCCAACTGGGGAATTCGGTACAGTTGAGCAAGCCAACGAAGATGATGCGGTCGTCAAATGGGATGACGACGGTCGTATGAGACTTCGACAACCGTGGCTCAAGAAGGTTTAGCCCCGCCTGGCCAAGCCGGGTATCGACCTGGGGACCGCTCGCATTGCGTGACCTCGCCGAGGTTGAGAGGAATAAAGGAGGGAAAGATCAATGCGGCATAAACTCGTCCTCTGGTTTCTGCTAGTGCTTGCTGGATTTCTTATTGGGTTCATTCTGCAGTATTCCAGACTGCAGCGGATACAGCAGGAACTGTCTGCCTCGACCAAACAATTAGGATGGTGTCAGTCCAGCCAACAACTGTCGCAGCTTCGCGACACAGCCACGATGATGTATCTGGAGGTGGTGCAAAAGAACTACGGGAAGGCCGGGGAGTATTCCAGGCAGGTTTTTGATCAAGCTCAGCAAATTGCGAGTAGCACGGAGGACCCCGCACTCCGCAACTTGCTTCGTGACACCCTGGCAACCCGCGATCAGATCACGGCGGACCTGGCGAAGGGAGATGCCGCTGCAATTTCGGAAATACAGCCAGTCTTGTCTAAACTTGAGCAGACTGCGAAGCATTGACGGATCTGTGCAACCAACCCTTGCGCAACTCTCCGAGACACTCAGAACCGGTAAAGGCGGGAGAACGTTGATGATTGTTTTGTCTGCACTCCTCCCACACTTTCGGCTAGATGCCCCCCAGCACCGATTCACAAGACGATCAATTTTGAACAGTTTTCCAAAGCCTGAAGTTTGATACTGGCGATCGACAAGGTTTTGCCCCAGAGGGAACTTCGTGAATACATTTGGGTTTGTGGACATTCTTGATGCAGGGAGGTTTCGATGAATCTAAATCTGATGGATCCGAAGCTGATTGTGCTGGCCGCCGTGGTGGTTCTGATCATCGCAGTGCTTGCTTGGCTGTACGTGCGAAAACGCAGGAGTACGACTGCAGACCTGCGGCAAAAGTTTGGGCCTGAATACGAGCGGGCGGTGCTAAAGCATGGGTCAGAACGAAAAGCAGAAGCGAAATTAGCCGATCGTGAGAAGCGGGTTGAAAAGCTCAACATTCGCGATCTTGATCCGATGGAAAACGAACGTTTTTCGAAACGGTGGGAAGCTGTCCAGTCTCGTTTTGTCGATTCCCCAAAGGGGGCAGTCACTGAAGCTGATGACCTGGTGTCCTCTGTAATGAAAGCTCGCGGCTATCCCGTATCCGATTTCGAGCAGCGCGCCGCCGACATTTCTGTCGACCATCCCCGAGTGGTGCAGAACTACCGGTCTGCACATGAGATTGCGCTGCGGGTTGGGAAAGACGCAGCAACAACGGAAGATCTGAGAACGGCGATGATTCACTACCGCTCTCTATTTGAGGAACTGGTGCAGGTACCAACGATTGCGGAAAGGAAAGAGGTGGCGTAATGGCTGAACTGAAGACAAAAGAAGAGGATGTTATTACGGCCGACTTGGCGAGCATTCCGCCAAAGCAGCCCGAAGGACCCAAGCTTGTGAAAGGCCAAGAGCCGGAAACTCCGGATAAAGCGGATGCTGTCTCAAAGCCGATGCCCTTGTTTTCTGAATCGGAGATGGGAGATTTCCGATCGCAGTGGAGCAAGGTACAGACTGGTTTCGTGGACGAGCCACGCCGGACGGTCGAAGAAGCAGACAAGCTGGTAGCTGCGGTGATGCAGCGACTCGCGGAAGGTTTCGCCAACGAGCGATCGGGCTTGGAAAAACAGTGGGAAAGCGGCGACAACGTGTCCACTGAGGACCTGCGCGTTGCCCTACAGCGTTATCGATCGTTTTTTGACAGACTGCTGAAACTGTAAGGACGAACACGCTTTCGGATGCGGGCAGGAGACCTCGACACATGGGGATCCGCGGACTTGTGTTACTCAACGACAAGGAGAAAACAGATGAAGCCGAGTACGAAAGATGAGATTAAAGGCAATGTTCATGAAGTGAAAGGCAAAGTTAAAGAGAAGGCAGGCCAAGTCACGAACAATCCTGACTTAGAGGCCGAAGGCAAAGCCGAACACACCACCGGCAAAGTTGAGAAAAAGCTCGGACAGATCGAAAAAGTGTTCGAGAAGTAAGATTAGTCGGGCTCTGTCCGGAGCATGTTCCGGCGTTCGACAACTGATGCCCGCCGTTCTCCGCTCACTGCTGGGAACCGGCGGACGTCATTTCTTGGCGGTGACCCGGTCTGCGATCTTGTCATACTCGGCCTTCGCCATGATGTGCCGTGTCACCACTTCGCCGGGTTCGTTATAGGGACGCCCCGCAATCACCCGGTCTGCTTCTGCCGCAGTCACGCCCGGAAGACCCAGCAACTGGTCTTTAGTGGCAGTATTCAAGTCGAGTGGCTTGTCGCGGCTCCAGCCCTCGCGTATTCCTGCTGCCACAGCCTGGGCATCGCGCTTTACCTCCGCAGTTGCTTGCGCGGTTTTCTCCTTCAGTTCCTGCGTGTTTTGTTGTTGAGTGCAGCCCGCGAGCGCAGCCAGTAGCAAAATTATGAAAACGTGCCGATATGTGAGGAAGTCCATTTTGATCAACTTCTTTCCGCTGTCCTGGCTGATTATCTCAGCCCTGTCAGGTTAGCCACTCTTGTGGAAACGGGGGCCGTCCGCCGCCGCAACGCTTATATAGAAATCGAGCGTCGCGACCCCGACGAGGATGCATTACCTGCCCAAAGGACGGTCCGTGTTTTCAGGCGCCGCGCTGAGCAAGCTTGCATAGTAGTGTCTCCTTTATCGTGTGGCTGTACAAAATTGGTCATTTCCTCAGATTGTTTTGAGAATCTACGCGGCCCAATCGGAGCGTTCGGGCCCGCGGAACCAACCAGCCACTTGTTTGAGGCGGCCTATGAGGCCTATGAATTGTCAGCGAGTGGCCAAAATTGGACAGCTTGGAAGGAGCTAGGTCTGCCACACTCTGGGCATGACAACGAAGACGATTCCGGAATACCTTGAGGACGAGCGCCAAAAACGTAGCGACGATCAGCTGCGAATAGGAGAAGAAGCTGCGCGCATCCAGCCGCTGCACCATGGCCACCATCGCACTGCGAAACAGCCCAAGCTGGAACTGCTATCTCCGGTTAAAGCCGCAGGCAAAGCGAGAAAAACTGCCGCAGCAGCTCGGAAAAAGCCACGGGCGGTGCGAAAGACGGCAACGAAAGCCCGCAAGATGGCGTGACGGTGTTGGCCGACCAAGGCCGGCCCGATTGCCCTGTTCCTTCCGAACAGGCAGGGGTGTTGAACCAGGAAAGATCGCGATGATCCTTGCAAGTAGCGGAGACTGGTAAACATGAGCATCTCTGTGCTGAAGACATCGTTCATCGTGAGTCTCGTATTTTTCCTGGCAATAGCCACAGCTTCGCATGCGCAGGCCACCAAACCAGCCCCGCCAACCCCTATCGATGAGAAGAAGGTCGAGCTCGGTGGGACGCCCTGGAATCCACAATGGGACCAGTCATCGAGAAGGCGCTTCCGCCCGAAATGCTTTCTTCGCAGGTCCCCCAGGGCGTCCGTCGCTTCTGCCCGCGATTTTACGAGATGGGCGAAACCGACAAACGCACATTCTGGGCTTACTTCTTCCAGGCACTTGCGGGTGCTGAAGCCGGCCTGAATCCGAACACGAGCGTCCGTCGCACCAAGCCGGAAGTCGCGAAGCCCGATGAGATGAAAGGAATGGCCATGCGCCGTGAAGGATTGTTGCAGCTTGCGTACGCAGACAAGAAGCGTTACGGCTGCGATTTCAATTGGCAAATGGACCGTGCGTTAAAGGCGAACGATCCGGCCCGAACCATTCTTCAGCCGAAGAACAATCTCGAATGTGGAGTGAAGATTCTGTTCAACCAGATCATCATCCAGCACAAACCCTTGCTGACCCGGTCGGGATACTGGTCGCCGTTGCATCCGGACGGGCCGAGCTACCGTATATTTGCCAAGCAGATGACAAATCCCCCAGCTGCATGTGGTCTGTCCACCAAGTCGACGATCGACAAGTCGGCTACGACGAAGTCCGTGCAAGACGACGCGAACCGCGGTGAAACTCCCAAATAGTTTGGCACCGACTGTCCTGTTTCCAGCGTCAAGCCGGCGGGGGCACCCATCAACCGCGAGTACGTCAACATTTCAGTGTCCACTTTTCAGTCAGTTCCGGCCGACCGGCTACAGCGGACCTTCGGATCTGTCGAGGTGGAGTGCGCGATTTTGACCAGTTTTTGGACATCCCTTCGTTGAATAATCGAAGTTGTGAGGAACCAACCGGCTGCGATAGCGACGCGACCTGCGAGCGGTTTTTACGGTTCGTCTCACTGAACAAATGGCGGCATGAATAACTGGATCAAGACGTGTTGCGCACGGACGTCGCCATCGGTTGTGAGACTGATACGCGGCCCCGTACCCCTTGCACTGGCTATCATCCTGCTCAGCATACCCGCACGTCCTCAGTCCGTTCCCAGCAGCCAAGTGTCGGCCAACGATCTGGCACAGCGGGTGATCACTAATGAACTAAATTTCCAGGGCGACCACACCAACTGGATGTACCGCCTAGAAAAGGAGCAGCCTGGAAAGAAACAGGTCGAGGAAATTATTGAGACAAAAGAAGGTTCTCTCAGTCGACTCTTGTCTATTAACGACCTGCCCCTTAGCGCGAAACAGCAGGAGGACGAGAACAAGCGTGTGCAGAAGTTAATGACCAGTCGAAGTGCGCAACGAAAACTGCAGCGAGAACTGGAAGCTGCGACCCTACAGGGCAGAAGGCTGTTCAAGATGCTGCCTGACGCATTCGTATTCAACTACGCAGGTGATGACGGGAACCTGGTAAAGCTGAGCTTTAGACCAAACCCGAATTTTCACCCGCCCTCCACGGAGGCCCGCGTGTTCCACGACATGGAAGGCGAGATGTGGGTGGACTGCAAACAGGAGCGACTGGCTGCGTTTAGTGGTCATCTCACACGGGACGCGAAATTCGGACTCGGCCTGCTAGGACACCTGGACAAGGGAAGCCACGTTGAGGTCAGGCAGGCAGAAGTTGTCCCAGGCCATTGGGATCTGACTACCATGAGTGTGGAGATAACAGGAAAAGCTCTCTTGTTCGCGACCATCGGAATGCGGAAGAAGGAAATCCATCGGGATTTCCACCAGGTATCCGATGATCTGACGCTTACTGAGGCCGCGGACATCCTCAACAGACAGCTAGTTGTGGTGTCTAATCGCTAAGACAAAAAAATGGCTGTCGATTCACACAATGCGAGCGGGACAATTTTCCTGGCTCTGTCGGTCTCAATCTCAAGCCGACCTCTTAGGCTTGTGAAGAGGGGAGAACCCGGTATATGAAGAAACTCACCAATCCGCACGACTTCGTAGGGAAGTTCTTCTTCAGCTTCAAGAATGACGAACTCCAATGGCAAGGACAGATTATCAGCAAGGTCAGTGAAGGCGTCTTTCTGGTGCAACTGCACGAGTGGACGACTGGAGAATCGAGTTCTCAGGTCCTCTTCTCAGTCCCGGACATGCTGAGTTGGAAGTTCTACGACACCGCCGACGAACGGCGCTCTGCGTTAGCTGAATACGAGTGCGACAAAACGACCGTAGCCGACTCACTTCTACGCAGCACGCACTAAAGCTTCCAATCTCTGAATCCGCGCTGGTCACACCAACGTTGGACCCGAAGCAGAGGGGACACGCTTTTCCATGCAGCCCGCGTTGATTTCTGGACGCCTCACGCGGCGCTGAGGCGCCGCTCTTCCACGTGACGGGCACGTCAGGGAGCGTTCCTGTCAGCTTTCATGACGTTGGACTGTTGGACTCTGGATCGGCGTAAATAAAATGTTGGCTCCATGCAGAGAAACAGTAAAAATCTGAACTTCATTGCCTTATACCCTCCGCCGATCTTCTGACACTGTTCGTCTTCGATAGTCCAACCCTCTAACCGCAAAGGGGCACGTTGTTTTACACTTGAGATGCTACATTTCGCAGATTGGTAAAGACTGTTCAAGACTGCTCGGTACGAGAACAATTCTGAAACTGGGGGCCGCTCGTGCGCAGGGAGCTCCCGGGGAGGATCGTTGGAGATTAGAACTGCTCTAGCTCAAGCGTAGTTGCGTTTCATCAGCGGCTCAATCTCGTGATTGATTTCAAATCTCACTGGCGTGCCACATGACTGGCAAGTCGTTTCGTGTAACCCACCGTTCAGATTCATCGCTTCCAGTTTATTGGGACGCAGGCATTTGGGACACGTAATTATCAGATACCCCGCGTTGTCTCTCGGCACGAAGAGTGGGGCAATCTCACTCTTCTTTCTTTCCGAACGGATCGGAGAAGCAGCCAAAAGCTTCAGGATTTCACGGAAAAGCTCCTTGAGAGTGTAGTGGCCTTTTTGCAAGAAAGCGTCCGCCACAATCCCGGATGGATTTCCGCTTGTGATGTACTCTCCGCTCACAGCGATGGTTGCGATGTGCGGAAATCGCTCTCGTACTACCGCCAGAAATTCAAATCCTGACATCCGAGGCATATTCAAATCAGAAATGATCAAATCGGGCAGCGACTTGCTGAGCGCGTGTAAGCCATCCAGCCCGTCCGCCGCCGTGAGAACCTCATAACCTCCACTTTCCAACATCTGCCGTGCGGTGTCCCGTATTGAGGGTTCATCATCCACCACTAAGATGCGAAAACGGAATTGAGCTACCGTCTTGACTTCTGGAACCAGTGTGCTCTCATACGAAGGCGCTGCCTTTTCGACCGCGACAGTACTTTGTGGCTTTTTCTGAATGTCCAATTCCAGTAGGACGGCTTTATCCCAATGATGTTCTTCTTGGTTGGTAAGCACGGAAGAGCCTCCCTTCATTCAAGAAAGTGCGAATTGACCGAGATAATATCCGGTACGAATCAACCCAATCTGTTCAATATTGACCAGTAATCTGAATCGAGCGGTTACGTTCGGTCATCGAAAAGACGGGTCAACGGAGTTTGGATGATGAAGCACCTCAAGAAACTCGAAGAGGAAGTCTCGGCGTGGCCGCACATATCGATTCACCCCCATCGGTTTGGAGGGAGAGAATTCCGCTTCGGAAGTGCTGAGGTCGGGCACGTGCACACTGGCGGGGTCGTTGACATTCCCTTTCCCCGCTCAGTTCGCGATGCGCTCTTGGCAGAGGGTCTTGCCGAAGAACACCGCTGGGTTCCCAACTCAGGCTGGACTACTTTCCGCATTCGCAGCGAAGACGACCTCAAGCATGCCCTCTGGCTCATGCGGCTGTCGTACCTGCGCTATAGGCTGAAGACCGCAGCTGATCCGCGCAAACTGCTTCAGCAGGAAAGTGAAGAACTGCACTTGAGTCCTCAGTTGACATCGTTGCTCGAACCCTTCGTGCCTTTGACGGCGAGACAGGTTCTTACAGAATCTCTGGCATAGAGGCGATGCGCCAGATTGCTGAATTCGTTGCTGTGCTCGCCTGCGCCCTATTCACAGGGCCGCCGCGGAACAGATTGCCGGGATGTGGCAGGATGGCGGTCACGCCCGTGCGCACATCGCCGTCACGGATAATAGTCGTGTGCCCGACCTCAACGCCAGCAACATCGGTGATCGCATTGAGCGGCCCAGTCGACAGGATACCGACCTTTAGCCCCAAGTCCGAGGCACGGGGCCGAGCATCGGGAGTCCTGTTCTGCGCGGCAGCGGCGGCGGTCACCAGCAAGACCACCACGGCTGCGAGAATCTTCTGAGTCATCGCGGACCAGATTATGTCTGCGGCTCGCGGCTGTCATTTGATAATTGTGACAACGATGCCGACCGTCACGCCAACCATGTAGAACGTGAAATCTTTCAGGCTGGACACGAAGGAGTCGTGTTCTTTGCCGAAAATGTCGATGATGAATTCCCTTCACCAGAGCAAACACTAGCACGGCTAGGAAGCCATACATCCAAATGGTGGAGTCTGAAGGCGGCGGTCAGCACTGCCCCATAACCGATGAGGGCGTGCACCCCTTTGGTAAGCCACGTCGGGCGACGCGTAGTTTCCATTGCTCATTTACTTCTCACCATGCAACTGCTGTGCGAGGTAGTTGGCAATGCCCATTTCCTTGATGGAATGAAGCTGAGCCTCCAAGAAGTCCACGTGCCGCTCTTCGTCCTGAATCATGCGCTCGAATAGCACGCGAGAGCCGTCGTCCTTTGCCTCGACGCAGACCTTCACGGCGTGGTTGTATTGGCGCACCGCATCTTGCTCGTCTTTGAGGTTGATGTCCATTTGCTGCTCCACGTTGCTGCCGAGTTGAGGCTTCAATCCAACTCCGACTCGGGGCGTGGCGTCGAGAAATATTATGCGCTCAATGAGTCCTTCTGTGTGCTTCATCTCCTCGATGGCCCGCACCTTCGTGTGCTCCCCAAGCCGTTTGTAGCCCCAGTTCTGGCACATCTCCGACTGCGTCATGTACTGCACAATAGCCGTCAATTCCGAGCTTAGAGCCGAGTTCAACTGCTCAATGACCTTCTCGTCGCCGTGCATAGTTTTGCCCTCCGTCCTTCACCATTTTGCGATCTGGACAACAGCGAGGGCTGTGACCCAGAGCACAGCGACCCGGTTGGTTTTGAGCAGAGGGGCTCGCCCGTGCTTAAGCCCTGCGTCACTCGTCGAAGAGTGACAGTCGTCACTGCTCGCTGGCCCGATCGCCGCATACTGAATGTGAATGACAGTGCCCATTGAGGAGGGACTCCCATGACAGCCAAGTCGAAAGCTCGGGCACCTCGCTCGCGGAAACCAAGTTCTTCGCACGACATTACAGAGCGCATCCGTCAACGCGCCTACGAGTTGTACGAACAGCACGGCAGGGTTGAAGGATTCGCCTTGGACGACTGGCTCCAAGCCGAGGCAGAGACATTCGGAGCGCAGAAGCAACAGAAGGTCAAAGCAGCGAAGGCATCGAAGTAGCTGGAGGCTCAGGCGGGTTGCGTGTTGCACACTATCGCGAAACGCTGCTTGCCTTTCGCCGCAGCAATGGGGGGAGTAGAGTTATTCCAGCCTCGGTCATTCTGCCGCTTTGGAGCAGCATCTCGACTCATTTGTGCTTGCTTTCCGCCAAAAGTACACGACGGAACTCCAGACTCTGCGGTGCCGGATCTGCTTTCTGACGTATCGATACTACAAGTTACGCGTCGATGCAGAGGGCCACCTGAATGCAACAGTTGGGTGGAGTGAGCTTCCTTCTCCTCTTTCAGGTTCCCTGAAACTAAGTCAGCCCATCTGAAGTTCTCTCCTCTTAGCGACAACAACCTGTGGAGGTTGATATGTTTGCACGCAATGTCTCTTTTCATCTGAAATCGAACATGCTTTCTGACTATACCCGGACCCTTGAGAACGAAATTCTTCCTTTACTTCGCAAGCAGAAGGGCTTCAAGGACGAAATCACATTGTCAAATCCTGGCAGCCAGGATGTGATCGCGATCAGTCTGTGGGAGAACAAAGCCAATGCAGAAGCTTACAACACCAGTACTTACCCAGAAGTGTTGAGAACATTTGCAAGAATGATCGCTGGAACGCCCAAGGTTCAGACGTTTGAAGCCGTCACCTCGACCTTCCATCACGTCGCTGTAGCCGCATAAGTCGGATTGTCCGCCGTGTAATGGGGTGGCCTCGATAAAGGGGCCGCCCTTTATTTGATTGCTCGCGAAAGCAGCGTACCCCATGCATCCGAATGCGATCCTGCACGAAGTTCAGCAACTCTACAACGTGAGTGACCGTCTTGACTCGCTGGGGGAACAACATCCCCTCGTCTCAGAAGCACTCATTACCATCTCGGCAAGCGTTCGTAACACCGCCACATTGTTGGAGGTGCTGGTTGCGATGAAAATAGCGCCGATTCCCGGATTAGATCCAGCAAGTGCGTGATTTGCTCATCGCTGTCTGGGAGCTGTGTTTGTGGGATTGGGGCGCGGAGGCTAGTCGTGAAGAACGACATTCAGGAGTGAACTATGAACTTGCAGCCCGCTCCCGCCATAGTCAAGGAAGCCTAACTTTCTGAACCGATTCATGAAAAAACTGACCCGCGACCGGGTTGTGCCGATCATTTCTGCGAGGGTCTCCTGACTCATCTTGGGGATTACAGTCTCGGGCACGCCTTCCTTGCCGAAGTGAGCAAGCAAGAGCAGAATCCGAGCCAGCCTCTTTTCGCTGGAATTGAAGAGTTGGTCAACTAAATCCTCTTCGTATCGGATGTTCCGTGCCAGCAGATACGCTACGAACAACTCGGAGAAGGTTTGTTCCCGGTGAAGCGCAAGCATCATTGCCTTCTTATCAATGCGCAGAAGTTCGCAGTCCGTCAGTGCGGTTGCCGACCCCATCCTTAAAGGCTGTCCAGCCAAGCTACCTTCTCCGAAAAACGCTCCGTCGCTCAATATGCCCAAGGTTGCTTCCTTGCCATTCTTGGATACGACCGTGAGTCTAACCTTGCCTTCTTGGACGTAGAAGACTGAGTCCGCCGCATCCCCTTGCGTGAAGATTGTTTGTTTCTCGGGAAAGGCCACGACTTTCCTGCCTGCGCCGATGGTCGCAAGAAATTCCTTAGGGTCGAAGTCGCGGCCTTTCTTGGCCAGCGTGGTTGGTGGCGCCATCAACGGTTTCTCCCAGCGTGGAGCCATACCCTTGAACATCCTGTCAGAATGGTGATCGGCAAAGATGTTCAATTTTGCTCAGAATTGGCAAAAACCACTGTCGACCCAATGAGACCTGCCGCTTGGCTAATGTGTTTAAAATGAGCAATATTGAGCATCTTTCCAGCTGTGGAACGTTGCATTATGTCGCGGTGAAGACCAAGGAACTCACTCTGAAACAAGTCTTATCCGTGCCTTGTCCTACTTGTGGTGCAGCGACCGAGGAAGCTTGTGAACTGAATACGGGTGCCCTGCGCACCGAACCACACCGAGATCGGAAACTCTCTGCCGCCGAGGCCGTGGAAACGAAGCTCAGCAAACGGTAGCAGCGGACTTGCCGGGTCTGCCTCGATTGTGGACAAGAATTCGAGCTACCGGACGTTCCTGCACCCAGTGCGTTCCAGCGTCCCCGATACTCCTGGAGAGAGTTGCGAACTATGACAGGCGTGAACTCAACCGCTCACGACCGACTTCGTGCACA
>Ga0209117_1000794_pt1 | contig 11904 bp, 8 predicted proteins | sample BlaSpr_A8_OM2_M2_FD_187978 | JGI IMG/M metagenome (GOLD analysis project Ga0209117, IMG submission 187978) | Forest soil microbial communities from Thunder Bay, Ontario, Canada - Black Spruce, Ontario site 2_A8_OM2_M2 (SPAdes) (version 2) | ecosystem: Environmental > Terrestrial > Soil > Boreal...
AGGAGTGAAGGAAGGCCCGATGAAGGGCTACACTCCGCCGCCGCGGATGAACATTAACACCGAGCCGGCACCGATCACGCGGAACATCACGATTACAGAAGGAATCTCGGTGAAAGACCTGGCCGAGAAGTTGGGCATTCGCGCCAAGGACGTGATTGCGCGGCTAGTGGTGCGGGGCGTATTCGCCACCATCAACCAAACGCTCGACGCGGAACTGGCGAGTGAAATGGCGCGCTTCTTCGGGGCGGATACGGAAGTGATCACCTTCGAAGAACAAGCTGCGAAGGATACGACCGAAGCAACCGAGAGCAGCGAGGAAGGCGCGGAAGCCGTACCGCGTCCACCGGTGGTCACGATCATGGGCCACGTGGACCACGGCAAGACGACGCTGCTGGATTCGATCCGCTCGACCAATGTGGCTGGAGGCGAGGCGGGTGGCATTACGCAGCATATCGGCGCATATAAGGTTTCCATCACAGATACAGCGTCGCCGGCCTACGGCCGCGAGATCGTGTTCCTCGACACTCCGGGTCACGAAGCATTTACGCGCATGCGTGCGCGCGGCGCGAAAGCGACCGACATTGTGGTACTGGTCACCGCGGCGGACGACGGTGTTATGCCGCAAACGATTGAAGCGATCGACCACGCGCACGCCGCCGAAGTTCCCATCATTGTGGCGGTCAACAAAATCGATAAGCCGGGCGCGCTGCCGGAGCGGGTGAAGAAGCAACTGGCGGATCGCGGGCTGTTGCCGGAAGAATGGGGCGGCAAGACGGTGTTCGTCGACGTTTCCGCCAAGCAGAAAACGAATCTCAATCTGCTGATGGAAATGATCCTGCTGACGGCGGACCTGCAGGAATTGAAAGCGACTCCGGGACGCGCGGCGAGCGGCGTAGTGCTCGAAGCGAAACTGGATCGGGGGCGCGGGCCGGTGGGGACGATCCTGGTGCAGAACGGCACGCTCCACACGGGCGACAACTTCGTGGTGGGGAACGTATACGGAAAAGTCAGGGCGATGTTCGACGATCGTGGCAAGCCGCTGAAGGAAGCGCCGCCCTCGACGCCGGTGGAAATTATCGGGTTGGAAGGGCTGCCGCAGGCGGGCGATCAGTTCGTGGTGGTCACCGACCGCGAGAAGGCGCGCGACATCTCGGAGTACCGCGAGCAGAAAGCGCGCGAAGCCACGCTCGCCAAGAGTTCACGAGTCTCGCTCGAAGGCCTGGCAGAGCAGTTGAAGACGGCGGGCATGAAGGAACTGAACATCATCCTGAAGGCCGACGTGCAGGGTTCGGTGGAAGTGCTGGGCGATTTGCTGGGCAGACTGTCGAACGACAAAGTGCGGTTGAAGTTGTTGCGGTCGGGCATTGGCGCGATCACCGAAACGGATGTGCTGCTGGCGTCGGCGTCGAATGCCATCATCATCGGGTTCAATGTGCGTCCGGAGCGCAAGGCGCAGGAACTGGCCGATCAGGAAAAAGTCGACATACGTCTGCACTCGATCATTTACGAACTGCAGGACGAGATCAAGCGCGCCATGACCGGGCTGCTCGAACCGACGATCAAAGAAACTTACCAGGGGCGCGCCGATGTGCTGGAGACATTCCGCATTCCGAAGGTGGGGACGATTGCCGGTTGCCGCGTGAGCGATGGACTGATCAAGCGCGATTCCGAAGTGCGGCTGCTGCGCGATAACGTGGTCGTGTTCAAAGGGAAGGTCGGGTCGCTGCGGCGCTTCAAGGACGATGCCTCCGAAGTACGCAGCGGCATGGAGTGCGGTATCTCAATCTCGAACTACGGCGACATCAAGACTGGCGACGTGATCGAGGCGTTTGTGACGGAGAGGATCGCGGCGGAAGCGATCAAGTAAGTTAGTGGAGGGCCGGACGTCCCCGCCTGGCCACGACGCTGCTTCCCTTCGGGACGGGTGAGACGCCCGTCGCTCCATCGTTCAAATTGTTCAAGGTAATTTTACTGGCTGGCTTGCTGGGCGAAGGACCCTCCGATGTCGGCATCTTCTTGCACCATGAATCCTGTGTTGGGCGAACTCAGGTAGAAGACGATGCTGTTGTCTACGTTATTGACGGTCACGGTGACGCGTCCGTTCGAACTCACCTGATAGGTGCCATTGGTTCCAAGTGTCGACAAAGTGCCGATGCCGGAATTCGTATCGAAAGAGTTCGCTGCCTGGTTCCAGTTGAAAGCGCCGGTGGTGGTGGGCTTGAAAAGCCCGACCCGGTCCTTGAAAGCTACATCGAAGCCATCCATGACGAAGGCGGCCTGGCTGCTGAGCGCGGTGAAGGGAGCGCCTTGCTGCTGAGAGAAAGTGCCATCCTCGACTGCGGCGGTTTTGTCGGCGAGGAAGTAGGCGCGGGTTCCATCCACCATCCAGAAAACCTGCGGGCTGATCGTGCCGCCGGTCAAAGTTAGATTGGTTTGTCCACGGCCATTCGAGGCCAGGGTGTAGCTGCCGCCCGAGACCGCGAGATTGGAATTCACCGTCGAATCCTGCACATAGTCCACCGCACCCGGCGTGGTACTGCTGCCAGTTTTGATACCGCCATTGCCGTCGGTCGTAAAGACGCCGGCCGAGTGAATGCCAAGCGCGTTAAGGTTTGTGTCTCCGGAGCTGCCGAAAACGTACGAAGTACCGGCTGCGAGAGTGGCGACAGAGAAAGGACCGCCGGTTTGCGCCTCAGCCTGGCCGATTTCGAGCGCGCCAGTATTCGACATGAAACGGAACTTGCCCGAATTTACGACGTAATAGTTGTAACTGAACGAGGTTCCGTCGTTCAGTGTAAACGTGCCACGGCCGTTCGAGTCAGGCGCGCTCATAGTGCCCGTGATCGGCGGGCTCGAGGGCGAAAATCCGAGGATGAGAAGATCTTCGTTGCCAGTGATGGCGCCGCCGGTGATGGTGATTCTTCCAACCCGCGAGCTGGTGTCAATGTTATGTGCCTTGAATACGAAAGTGCCCGAGAGAGCAGCGGTGAAGGCGGTGGTGTCCTGCATCTCGCCGAAGCCGGACGCTGTTGCGAACACATCCTGCTCTATCACATAGAAGTGGCTGTCGTCGATCATGGTGATCGCGTAGTTGCTTGGAGTGCTGAAGTTAATCGTCAGGGACCCCGTCCCGTCGCTGCTGACGGTGTAGGTGCCGGTTACGGGCAACGTCGGATTAAGGAGAGCGCTGTCCTGATCGAAGTCATCGACGGTGACGTTTAGGTTGCCACTCCCGTCGGCTGTGAAAACGATAGTCTCGGAAAATGGGTCAGCGGAGGTCCCTGCCTGGTTGACGCCGATCCCAGTCTGTGCGATCACATACTGGCCCTTCAGGCTGGCTTTGGTGAAGCCGCCGCCGAGGGACCGGATTATCCCGCTGCCGCTGCCGCAACCGGCTATCAAAAGGGTGCCGATCATCGCCGCCAGAGCCATGAGCAGGCGTCCGGCACACTTGGTGCGAGCAAGGGGATTCATAAGACACTCCTGTCCCTAATTCCTAGGATGCCCCAACCCGGATTGTAGAAGAAAGTTTCGGTGAAAAAAATTGGCAGGCGCGTTTCCTTAGGCAGGCTGCGGAAAGAGCCGGCATTCGATGTCCAGCCCTAAGGGGACGTCCGATTTTGGAGTGCCACGGCGCGGCTGAAGCCGCGCCCCTTCAAGACAAAGTCAAAGTCTGAGTTTTCAGCAATCGGGAGACGGGCGAGCCCCGTCTCTACACGAGGGCGGATTTTTTCCGCAGCCCTTAAACCTTGGTGACTTCCACCCGACTCCTGCCCAGGACTGGACTGGCTTGCTGCTTGCGCTTTTCGAACGCTTTTTCGGACACCCAGACTCCCACGCGGTAGAGCAACAGGATGCTGAGCACGACGCCGTATTCGATGGGCTTGCGGAGATCGGCCTTCACCAGCCAGGTGTAATGTACCACCGCCAGGATTCCTGTGAAATAGATCAGGCGGTGCAGGCGCTGCCAATTCTTGCCGCCGAGGCGGCGGATTGACCATGCGGTCGAGGTTAGGGCCAGGGGAATCAAGAGGACGAAGGCGGAGAAGCCTACGGTAATGAATCGGCGCTTGGCGATGTCTTTCAACATCTCGTGGATGTCGAAGAACTTGTCGAGCCAGATGTAAGTCAGGAAGTGTAAAGTTCCGTAAAAGAATGCGAACAGTCCGATCATGCGGCGGACGCCGATCAGCCAGTATTGCCGGGTGATCCGTCGGAGTGGCGTGATCGAAAGCGTGGTGAGAACCAGGATCAGCGTCCAATCGCCCGTCGTGTGCGTGATGACTTCTATGGGATTGGCACCCAGGCCGTCGTGAAGGGCCTTCCAGACTAGACGGCCTAGCGGGACTAGGGCGGCAAGTAAGATGATCGTTTTCGTGAGCCGTAGGCGGTTCATATAAACCAAATGCAGAAGTCAGAAGTAAGATTGCAGAAGTAAAAACCTGCTGGGCCATCAGATTTCACTTCTGCAATCTTACTTCTGACTTCTAACTTGCCTTTCAAAAGTTCTTCTTCAGGTCCATGCCTGAATAGAGGCTCGCCACCTGGTCGTAACCATTGAACATCAGGGTCGGCCGCTTGAGGAATTCACCCAGGCGGCGTTCCTTGGCTTGGCTCCAGCGAGGATGGTCAACGTTGGGATTCACGTTCGAATAGAAGCCGTATTCGCTGGGGGCGGCCTGTTGCCAGGTGTTCATGGGCTGGTCGCCGGTGAAGCGGATGCGGACGATCGACTTCGCGCTTTTGAATCCGTACTTCCATGGAATCACGACGCGGAGCGGGGCGCCGTCTTGATTCGGAAGCACCTCGCCGTACATACCGAAACAGAGCAGGGCGAGCGGATGCATGGCCTCGTCCATGCGGAGACCCTCGACGTAAGGCCACTTCAATACGCCGGTGCGCTGGCCGGGCATTTGTTTGGGATCGTACAAGGTGGTGAACTCGACAAACTTCGCTTTGGGCAAAGGGTCGGCGCGCTTGATCAGTTCGCTCAGGGAAAATCCGATCCAGGGCACGACGATCGACCAGCCCTCGACACAGCGATGACGGTAGATGCGCTCTTCGGGGGCAGCCATTTTGAGGATCGCGTCCACGTCGAGCACCTGCTTTTTCGTGACCATGCCGTCGATGGTCACCGTCCAGGGACGGGTCTTGAAATTCTTTGCGAGGTCGGCAGGCCCGTATTTGTCGCTGGAGAATTCGTAAAAATTGTTGTAGTTGGTGACATCCTTGTAGGGGGTTTCCTTTTCCGTCGTGCTGAATGGGCTTTTCTGGAGGCCGTCAATTTTGGCGTTGGCGTGGGCGGTGAGCGAGGGCGCAGCAAGATCACGGGAGGCGACACCGGTGACGGCGGCCGCGCCGGCGATCGCTGCGCCAGCAAGGAAGTTGCGCCGGTTCAGATAGGTCGCTTTGGGAGTAATTTCAGAAGACGGAATCGCAGCCGGTTTCCCGATTAGCATTGCTCACCTCGATTATGCTGACCCTATTGAAGTACGCCCAGCAGGCAGACATGGATCGGTCCGATGCCGATGGCCCAGACTTCAGTACGCACACTTCAGTATAGGACGCGGAGGCAGGGGAAAAGTTGCAACCGCTGGCAGTGTCCCAATTAACCACAAAGGACACAAAGGAGCACGAAGGAAATCCTTAGCGATTCACACCTTTGTGTGACTTCGTGTCCTTTGTGGTTATGAATTTAAGGCACTAGACAACCGCAAGGGCGAGGTCAGTTCGAGGCGGATTTCGCGATTGACTTGGGGGCGGACGTCGGGGCGGATCGGGATTGCAGGACTTCGCGGACTTTCTTGGCGAGATTCTGAAGAGTGAAGGGTTTCTGCAGGAACGCGGTACTGGGACCGAGCGCGCCCTGGGTGACGACGGCATCTTCCGTGTAGCCCGAAAGATAGAGCACGCTGATGCCGGGACGGAGCAAGAGCAGCTTTCTTGCCAGTTCGCGGCCGCCGATGCCGGGCATGACAACGTCGGTGATAAGGATATCGATGGGTTCCTTGAAGGCCTCGGCGATGCGCAGGCCGCACTCGCCATTTTCGGCTTCGAGGACGTTGTAGCCGCGAGAGACGAGGGTTACACGCACCAGTTCGCGCACGGATTCCTCGTCTTCTACCAGCAAGACGGTTTCGCAGCCACCGGCGTCGTTCTGCTGGGACTTAGCCGGGCTCAGTTCTTCGGCGGAATCTTCCACGCGGGGCAAATAAACGTAGAAAGTTGTGCCCGCTCCGAGATCGCTTTGGGCGAATACGTATCCATTGCTCTGCTTGACGATGCCGTAGACGGTCGAGAGGCCGAGGCCGGTGCCTTTTCCTTTTTCCTTCGTGGTAAAGAACGGCTCAAAGATGCGGGACTGAGTTTCCTTGTCCATGCCGTGGCCGGTATCGGCGACCGAGATTACGGCATAGCGTCCGGGCTGGATAAAACGGTGTTCGCCGAAGTTGTGGCGCACGGTGACGTCGGAGCTCTGCACGGTGAGCTTGCCGCCTTCGGGCATGGCATCTTTGGCATTGACGACCAGGTTCATGATGACCTGCTCGAGCTGGCTGGCGTCGGCGCGGGTGTGTCCGGTTTCGGTGGAGAGCCGCGTGACCAATTCGATGTTTTCTCCGATCAGGGGCCGCAGCAGGCGCTCCATGTCGCCGATGACGGTGTTCACGTCGACCACCTTGAGTTCGAGGAGCTGCTTTCGGCTGAACGCCAGCAACTGGCGGGTGAGGGTAGCGGCGCGGTCGGCTGCCTGCTGGATGGACTGGACCTGATGGTGCATGGCGCTGCCTTTTTCCAACTGCTCCAGCAACACCTCGGTGTATCCGTTAATCACCATCAGCAGGTTGTTGAAGTCGTGGGCGACGCCGCCGGCGAGCCGGCCGACCGCATCCATTTTTTGTGCCTGGCGAAGCTGCTCTTCGAGCTGACGCCGGTCGGTGATATCCTCGGCGATCAACTCCCATACTTCTTCGGGTTCGTCGGTGATCGTGGCCGCGCAACCGCTGAGCCGCACGATGATGACGCCGCCGTCTTTGCGTCTCCACTGAACTTCCACGCCATTCAGACTTCCGGTGCGGCGATAGTCCTCGGCCAGCCTGTCCAACTCCTGGGGATTGACGAAGACTTCGCGCCTCACATCCAGCTGGAGAAGATCTTCGACCGATCCGTGCCCGAGCATGTTGATGAGCGCGGGATTCACGTCCAGGAATCTTCCGCCGAGCGTACAGCGGCAAATGCCGAAGGCTGCGCTCAAAATCAGAGAGCGGGAGCGGGCTTCGGAGCGGCGGAGCGCCTCTTCATAGCGCTTGTGCTCGATGGCCGCGGCCAACTGCTGCGAAACAAATTTCAGAATCTCGCGGTCGCGCTCTCCGAAGCGGGCGTTTTCGTTGTAGCTCTGGACGACCAGGGCTCCAATGCAGGTCGCGCCGCTCTTCAGAGGAACACCCAGCCAGTCTAACGACGAAGCCCCGATCAATTCCACTTCGCCGCGCCGCACCAGTTCCTCAAAGACTGCCGGTGTCGCCAGCAGCGGCTCGCCAGATCGCAGGACGTATTCCGTCAGACCGCGGCCCAGAGGCTTTGGGGCAGGGCGAGAGTCCTCTTCATCGACGAAGTAGGGAAAGCTCAACAACTGAGACTGCGGATCGTAGAGGGAGATGTAGAGGTTGCGCGCATTCATCAACTGACCGACGATGTTGTGAATGGCGGCGAAAAACTGTTGCAGATCTTCGGCCGACTGGCTGCGTGCCGCGATGGCGTACAAGGCCGCATTCAACTCCTCGGCACGCTTCTGCTCGGTGATGTCGCGATAGGACGCATATGCTCCCACTCTCTTGCCGTTCAGCGTCACCGGCGAGGTGGAGAGCAGCACCTCGACCAGGGAACCGTCTTTTCGCTGACGCCGGGTCTCGAGCGAGAGTTTACTTTCCGTCTTGATGCACTCGCCGATCCAAGCGGTTTCCGCGTAGCGATCGGGCGGCACGATGAGCAGGTCGAGCCGTTTTCCTGCAGCCTCCGCCGCGGTAAAGCCGAAAAGCCGGGTGAACTCCCCGTTGACACGCAGAATGTGCCGCTCTTCGTCGACAATGCTGATCGCTTCCGGCGCGGTCTCGATGATCTGTTCGAAGTAGGCCTTCTCCACTGCCAGCGGGACTTCGGCGGCATTGCCGTTCGCAGGCGAAGTGGCCGGGGCTGGATCGGAGATGTGAGTGAGGATCGGCGGCGCACCGTGCTCAAGAGCTTCCCGCAGCGCCTTCACCGGCGGCAGTTCGGTCGAAGTTGCTGCCGGGGCGATTTTCTCACCCATACAGTCCTTTCCCAGAGTGCACTGGCGATAGTGCGATGGTAAGCGGGCAGGGTTATCCACCGATAGTTACCGCAGTAATGAAGGTGAATGGGCCACCGCAGAAAGACTTAGGAGGCGTTCGCCAACATTCCGCAGACCTGGCGCAGCACCAGTTTCCGTTCGTCAGTCACGACCAGAAACTCGAATCCGCAGCGCAGGCCTTCGCTATAACGCACCACGGCTCGCACTTTCATGAGGCGAGGCGGGAGCGGGATGGGAAACTCCAGGGAAACAACCTCGCCGACCTGCAACTCACCGCTGAGGGTCGCCCCGATGCCGTCCAAACCGAGTTCGCCGGTGCGGCCCCAGTATCTGGCCGTCAGGCCTTCGCGAAACACCGATACCTGAATGCGCACGTCAAAACGATAACGGGGGAAACGCCGCACCTGCCGGTGAGCCTTGGTTGTCGCTTGTGCGTGGTCGCTCAATCCGGCTTCTCCAATTTCAGATATCCCTTTGAGGCTCCTTTGCGATTGTCCTTCAGCGCAGGGCTGCCCTCAACGGCATCAAAGTGCATGTACCAACGAAGCGAGCGTTCCGGCGACGGGGAAAGGCCGCCGCCTTGCCACGATTGCGCATGTTTCTTTCAGTTGCCCGTCTTTTTTCAGTTGTCGAAACGGTACTCGAACGCCATTTTGGCGGGGTTCACACGTAAAGCTGCGTAAAGACGCGTGACAGACGCGCGGTGCGACGTCTAACATCGTAGTGGGCTTCTGGGGATAGCGCTGACGGGAGCCGCGCTTGGAGTAATCTGAATTCTTATGCCTTACCGCTCAAATGCCGCCGAAGCCTGGTATTCCGACCCGCACTCCACGGCGGCGCAGCCGGATATCCCGCTGGATTTGCTCCCGCCGGCGAGCCTGACGCAGCCGCTCTGGAGGTCGCTGGTCGGCAATCTGCGCGATACCTTCGCGCCCGAGAAGTTACCGCCGCTCCAACTCACTTCACGGCCGGTGAACGTCGGCCTGCTGCTTGGGGAGCGTCTGCGCCTGCCTTGGTTTCGCACCGTGTTCACCAACATCGGAGACGTGATCTCGCCGGAAACATTGCCGCCGCTTGAACTTGAATCGCGGCCCGTCGATGTCGGTGAACTTATCACCGATCAACTCAGCCACTTCTGGTGGGGATCGCTGCTGCGGAATTTGGCCGATCGCGTCGCGCCGGAAACGCAGCCGGCGCTCAATCTGACTTCCAAGCCGATTCTGGACATCATTCCGAAGTCATGGATCCTGCTGCCGCTGTGGTCGGAAGTCGTGGACACGCCGAAGGTGTTTTATCCCGATAAGCCGAAGCCGGCGGATGCTTTGAGGCCAGCTAATCTGCAACCGGTGGCGTTGCCGGTGGAAAAACGGGAAGCTCTGGTCGCGGAGCCCACCGCCGCCGACCTGCTGCGCGATCTGCGGCGCTCGCGCATTCGGCAGAGAATCTGGATTGGGCTGGCGACGGCGCAAGTTCTGTATATGGTTTGGGCGGCGGTCGGGAATCTCTGAATACGCTCGCTCCTCTGTAAGCATCGCGACCGGGCGGGGGCGCCCGGCTCTCCATTAGCCCGGCGCTCCACTAGAATTCCCTTACTGCCTTAATCCCATCCAGCCTTCGGCAATCACCATGGAATTTCCCGGGTTGCGCGCATCGTACCGGACTGAGGTTGGCAGGCCGAGCCGGCACGAATGTAGATTGATCCATTGCCGAAGATAGGTGACGTCCTGCGAGGCCTCATAGGAAACGCCGGCTACGTCGTACTGGTAAATCAGCATGGTAGCGGGGCGGTTCGTTTCTACCGCGATTTCCTGAACATCAATTACCGTACCATCGGTGATGCGCCCGACAGTACTCAGCCAGGCGCGGCGCTCGCGCTCGACATCGTCCGCGGTCTTGGATTTGCGACGCAGCAGGGCGTAGCTGGCGACGGCCAGGCCAATCGCGCCCAGTGCAAGGGTGTAGAGACGAAGCGAAATCATTTGCAAACGGAACCCGAGCCTTTCAGTCTGCTTCCAGCATAAGCTGTAACCTCTCTGACCGCCAAGAGCACCAAGGGAACGGGGCAGAGCCCCGTCACCACACAACCTGGGCGCGCAGACAATTCTCCTCGCACTGGGACAATCCCTCTCCATCAATTTGACAAGAAAGTGACAGTTCTTTGACAACTCTTTGACAACTCAAGCGGGTGCCGCGGTCTAAATTTCTTGGGTAGCGGGGCCGTGGTTTCTGGACTCGGCTCTGGGCTTGGTTTTTCGGACCGAGCGGCCCGTCTCTCACTGCCCGGTTCTCACTGGAGGATGCCCCCATGAAACTTCCCATAAAGATCATTTTTTTCACCGCCTTGGTTGCGGTTGTACTGGCTTGCACCGTCACCGCCAGCGCGGACGACCATTACAACAAGCGTGGAAATATCCTGATTGCGGATCAATTTAACAATCGCGTGCTGGAAGTCAATCCGAAGACCAATGAGATCATCTGGTCGTTTGGCGACGGTTCTTCGAAGGCCGGCCTCACCTCGGTAGTCGCTCCCAATGACTTTCAGCGCGTTGGCGACGTCAACCTGGTTGCTGGTACCGGCGCGCCTCCTGGTAGCGAGCCGACTTGCCCGAATGGTTGTCCCGATAACCGGGTCATGCTCATCAGCGAAGAAGGCGAAATCGTGTGGCAATACGGAAAGGCAGGCGTTACCGGCTCGGGCTTTGACCGGCTGAATACGCCGGTGCAGAACACCTACCTGCCGAGCGGCGACATCCTGATCACCGACCAGGGCAACCAGCGTGTGATCGAGGTCAATCTGGACAAACACATCGTCTGGCAACAAGGGATGACCGGCGTCCCCGGGTCCAAGTTCAACCAGCTCAATAATCCCAATAGCGCCGAGCTATTGGATAACGGACACATCCTGATTGCCGACGAGAACAACAACCGTGTCATTGAAGTTGATCGCTCTCATCGGATTGTTTGGCGCTACGGGTCGCCGAAAAGTCCGAAGCTCAATGGCGCAGCCTTCGCAAGCCGTTTGCCGAACGGGAACACACTGATCACCGATTCAAACAACAATCGCATTCTCGAGGTGACGCCGGCCGGCAAAGTGGTCTGGACATACGTGACCAATACTCGGCCCGGTAGCGTGGCAATGCCTTTCCCGACACGGGCAGTGCGCTTGAAAACTGGCAACACCCTGATCAGCGACCAATTCAACCATCAGGTTATTGAAGTCGATCCCAGCGGAAACATCGTTTTCAGCCAGGGAAAAATTGGAGTTGCGGGAAATGGCTTCAACGAGCTCAATGCGCCATACGACGCCAAAGTCGTGGGCGACTATACGGGGCTAACGGCGCCGGGTGACGAGTAGAGCTCGGAGAACAGGAGCCGGTCCCACACCCGGCTCCTGCGTTGTTTTCTGCCAGGGTTGGCTTCGGCTGCGGCCTTCGTAGACCCGACATGGGGTCAGCTGAGCGGACGAATGCGTCCGCCCCTACGCGGGCTCTATCTGCGGCGCGGGTGAGAATTGTATTATCCAATTGACTCGCCTGCTCCCTGCATATGGATTTCTCACAATTCACCACCATCAGCTT
>Ga0209117_1000795_pt1 | contig 11894 bp, 8 predicted proteins | sample BlaSpr_A8_OM2_M2_FD_187978 | JGI IMG/M metagenome (GOLD analysis project Ga0209117, IMG submission 187978) | Forest soil microbial communities from Thunder Bay, Ontario, Canada - Black Spruce, Ontario site 2_A8_OM2_M2 (SPAdes) (version 2) | ecosystem: Environmental > Terrestrial > Soil > Boreal...
CGCTGTATTTGACCTTCGGGAATAATGGGCAGGGCCCCGGTCACGCCCGCGCCATCGCGCCAGTACCCTGCGAAAGGCTCGCTGTCGCTCGTGTAGATCTGGGCGTACATAAGGTTGGGGTTGGCACGCAACGCTGATAACGTCTTCTCCGCGGAGTGGGGATCGTTGAACACCAGCGCAGAAACGGTATTGTCTCCGATGATTTGGGCTTGGGTGGAGACGTTGCGCACCAGGGCCGTGCGAAAGCTGTACAGGTCATAGGCACAAAAGCCACCACTAGCCAAAAGCAACGCTACAGCACTCACCAGCATGTTAACTAAGGTGAGTTTCTTGGAGATTGAATAGTGTTGGACTTTGGGCATGGTGTGTCAATCTCCGGGCGAAGTATTTCTCCTCACCTTGGCCGCGACCTTGAGCAGTTCAGAACTCAAAGTCAGGCCTGCATGTTGTACAGCAGCGAGGTTGACCTCAAAGCGGACTTTCTTGCCTTCCGGGACAAACTGGATCATGCCGCCATGCTGGGAAAACTCCGGCATGTCACTAACGGTCAAGACAGCTTGTTTACTCAGGGCCTTGATGATTGTGCTAAGTCGGGCTTCCTCGGCGGAGCTCAGGAAAAGAATCTGGCAATTGCCCGACTCCTCTAGAGTGGAGATTCGCTTGGCGGCAACTCTCTTTCCCGCTATCGTTTCACCTGCAAGCGTGGTATCAAGAACCGGGCCAAAGGGATCTTGGCCGAGAACACAGACCGTGAAGGACTCGTTCTGGGCCGACGCGACGTTCGCCGGCCATTCGACGAAGTGGCCAAAGTTGTAAAGATAGGCAGCCTTCACGTCATAGTCAGTGGGCTTTACACTCTGCGCCCGCAGACACGGAACGGCAACCAGTACCCATGCTACGGCCACAGCGACCAGCCACGGCCGAAAACCATGTGAAGTCCAAGGCGCGCGGCCTTCTGGAATATCGCGGAGGAACCCCGTGCTGTGAACATGTCCCATAAGGATTAATTCGCAGCGCGTCTCCAGGTGATCTTTGCGTATACGCTTCGTTTGATCCCGACAAGCCCGCCAGGGTCGCCTCCGAACTCGCTATGTTGAGGTTGGAGCAAGTTCTCTCCCACTACAGAAAATTCAAACTCCGGGGTCGTCTGCCAAGACAGATGCGCGTCCGCAGTACTGTAACTCTTGACCATCTGTGCTGACAGCGCGCTCACATGGCGATAGGTCTGATCAAACTCCAGTTTCTTTGGCAGTTTCACGGAAGACTGAATTACCACCTGGTGCCGCGGGCTCGATCCCACATAATTGTGGGCGCTACTGGGGTCATTGCTTCCCGGCCCATCTTCCATGTGCATCTCCAGATGCGAATACGAGGTTTTCAGTTCCCACCAACTCGTTGGCTTCCAATCGGGCGTCACTTCGAAGCCTTTCGTGCTGCCTCTGACTCCGTTGCTGGTGAGCAGCGGAATCACCGCATGCACCGGCGCTGGCGTGTTTTCAATAAATGGCGTGCCTACTTGAAAGCTATAGACATCGCGATAGTCGTTATAGAACAGCGCAAGATCGAGATAGAAGTGAGACGTCACCAGGGTCCTGAATCCGGTTTCATAGGCGATCAATTTTTCGGAACGAAACTGGCGGTTGCCGTCTACGCGAAAAAAAATGGGCAGAGTCGTCGTCGCCGCATAATCCGTGAGCTGGATGTCCTCGTCGATCCGAGAGGGAGTTCGGACCGCTCGGGTAACCGAGGCCCAGAAGGATTGTCGGGGCGTGCGGTTCCAGAGAAGACGCGCGCTCGGTTGCACCTCGAAACCGTTGTAGTTGTTATGTCCGAACTTCGAGCCCAGGGTTAGCGAGAGCCGACGGTTAAAGAAGGGAATCTCGTCTTGCACGAAACCGCTGTAGATGTGGTCGGTAAGGCGGCGCGGCAGGAAATCAATCGTCGGGACTCTTTGCACAATATTCGACGGGCTCACGCGCGCGCCCACGCCCCAGAGAAAGTTTTGCTGCCCCGGCAGGGTCAGATGATGAAGGAAGTCGATGTCGAACGTGTCCCGAGTCTCTCCGAATTCAGGCTCGAAATGGTTCGTGCGGTCAAAGTAAGCCTGAACCTGGAAGTCCGATCGATCGTTCAGCACGCGCTTCCAGCGGGCCACTAGATTGCCTCCCGTCAACTGAGCATTCGCATCAACGGTTACTTGTGAGGCAGGCGAATATAGTGCATATGTGGTCGATTCTCCTGCAATCGTACGGTAGACGTCGCCTTGAAACGTAAAAGTATCGCGGGTACCCCGATCCCAGTCCGCACGGAATCCTGCCTGACCCATTCGCCAATCGTCAAAGTTCCTGTGGTCCGAGTGGAACTGGGGACCACGAGTGAAGCCCATTCCGTAGATACGATAGTTGAAACCGCTACCGTTTCCACCTCCGTATCGGAAGCCGCCGGTACCCTGCTCAACATTGCCGCCTCCCAGGGACACCATCGACCCTTGGGTATCTTTGGCACTCTTGGTGATGATGTTGATAACTCCGTCGACGGCATTCGCTCCCCAAATGGTGCCGCCCGGTCCACGAATCACTTCAATGCGCTCAATGTCCTCTAGCGGAGTGGCCTGGACCTGCCAATAAACACCCGCGAAAAGCGGCGTGTAAACGCTCCGTCCGTCGATCAACACGAGCAGTTTGCTGGATATCACCGCCCCAAACCCGCGTATGCCCACCGACCAGTGATCCGAGTCGACTTGGGCCACTTCAACCCCGGGCGCCAGGCGCAGGACTTCGGGAATATTCCTGGCGCCAGACCGGCGGATATCCTCTTGGGTAATAACGAAAACGGCCGCTGGCGTCTTCCAAACCGCCTCGGGTTCTTTGGATGCGGTCGTAACTTCGACGTTGCCCAGATCTGCCAGGCTCAGCTGCTTCAGGGGTTCGTCGGCCGTTGAGATTGTTTGCGGATCGGCTTGACTCTCAGCGACCAGACACACGAGCAAGAGAAGAACGATCACAATGACAGGGCGCCAAATCAATTTCGCCGGCCACAATTTATCTGCTTCGATCGTAACTCGAGTCGCGACGCGGCTGGCGTAAGTAAAAGGGCAAGAACGACGGTTCATGATGAGTATCCCCTGCAAAACGGCATTCCTGCCGTTAACTCTGCGCACCGGCCACGGCTCCGCGAGAGAGAAAATCTGCGGTGCCGCTTCTGATCAGCCGCTCGAATTGGTCAAATATCCGCGGATCCCACCAGCCTTTCGCAACTTCTTCTTTCATGGTTTGAAGGGCATCGGTGATGGAAAAGGCCTTCTTATAGGGCCTATCGGTGGTTAGCGCATCATAGACATCGACAACCTGCAGTACCCGGGCAGTCACGGGGATCTCTTCTCCCCGAAGCCCGTCTGGATAGCCTGAGCCGTCGAATTTCTCGTGGTGGTGTCGAATAATCGGAAGCACGAAGCGAAAGGATTTCAGCGGCGCGCAGATGCGCTCGCCGACGACAGGGTGCTCTCGGATCAGCGTCCATTCGGCAGCCGTCAAGCTACCAGGCTTCAGGAGAATTGCATCAGGCACCGCAATTTTCCCGACGTCGTGCACAATTCCGGCGCGCCGCAGCGCAATGAGTTGATCCTCAGAGAGCCCGAGGTGCTCGCCTAGGCGAGCTGAATAGTCGGATAACCGTTCACAATGACCGTGGGTATAAGGATCTTTACCTTCAATGCTCCGGGCCAAGGAGAACAGGACTGACTCCGCCCGCTCCAGTTCGTCCGTGCGCTGCTTGAGCTTCAAAAGGGACCTTACGCGAGCCAGCAGTTCGCTTCGATCCAAAGGACGACTCAAGAAGTCATCTGCTCCCACCTTGATGCCTTCCAACCGATCCTGCTTGTCGGAGAGCGCCGTGATCATGATCACCGGGATCAAATATGTGTCGGGGTTGTTCTTGATTTTCTCGCATACCTCAAACCCATTCAGGTGAGGCATCAACACATCCAGAAGCACCAGGTCGAATTGAGTCCGAGTAAGTTCCTCAAGCGCAGCTGCGCCATCCGGCACACTAATCACTTTGCATCCTTGTGCTGTGAGGAGTTCCTCTAACAACTCGCGATTAGCGGCTTGATCATCAGCTACCAAAATGGTACCGGTGATTGACTGATGTAACATATTTCACCACTTATTGCTGCATACGCGGAGTAAGCGTCGCATGGAAAGAAGAGCAATGCCTAATTACTCAAGTCACATGTTCCATGACATAGCTTAAGCTTCGCTTAATTACTAACTGTGTCGCACCTTTGCGAATAGACTTGCAGATCGGTGTACGGCAATACTCGAAGCGACGTGCATACCTCAGAATGATTCCCACTGTTTCCCATTTCGCGCCGCTTTGGCCATCCCGAAATCCCCAGGCGCGTGTTCTTCTTTAATCTTCGCGAGTATTTGATAAACGGTGGCTCTGCCTATCCCTAGAATTTCAGCGGCTCTCCTCTTGTTACCCCCAACCCGCTCCAAGACGTGTAACAGATGCCGGTTTTGCATCTCTTCCATCGATAACGTATGGTAGTCCACAGCAGTAATGTTCGGTGAAAGGCTTCGCAGGGGCTCGGGAAGATCGGCTAGGTCAATAGTGTTCCCCTCTGTCATCATGGCGGCGTTCCCAATCACATTCTCCAACTCCCGCACGTTGCCCGGCCAAGCGTAGGTTGCCATTCGCCGTTGGGCACGTCGCGTGATACCCGCAATCGGTTTCCCGTATTGAATTGCAAATTTAGAAACGAAGTGTTTCTGCAACAGCGGCAAGTCCTCTTTTCGCTCCAGAAGGCCAGGGAGCGGAATCTCGATCATAGAGAGTCGATAGTAAAGGTCCTCTCTGAACTGCCCGCCTGCAACCATGGCGCGCAGTTGGCGGTGAGTCGCGCCGATCACCCGTACGTTGACGGGCCGGGTTGTGGGGGAACCGACGCGCTGCACCTCTTTTTGCTGGAGAACACGAAGCAGTTTGGCTTGTGCCGACGGAGATAGCTCGCCAATTTCGTCCAGAAACACTGTGCCGCCGTTAGCCTGTTCAAAAAGACCGGTCTTGTCCTGAGTGGCTCCCGTGAAAGCCCCCCGTACGTATCCGAAAAGTTCACTTTCTAACAACGTCTCGACCAGAGCCGAACAATTGCAAGTCACAAAGGGGCCGGAGCCGTGTGGACTCAAACGATGAAGAGCTCGTGCTACGAGTTCCTTTCCCGTTCCCGTGGCGCCGGTGACAAGGACTGTCTGGAAATGCGGAGCAACGCGACGAATTTTAGCGAATGTGTCCAACATTACGGGACTGCGCCCGATAATTCCCTCGAACTGATAGGCGTCGAGTAAGGCATCATCCAAATAGTGGGCTCGCTTTCGTTTCTCTGCATCTGCTAACAGCGCCGAGATCCGGTTGCGGAGCTTGTTTATGTCTAGAGGCTTCGTTAAGTAATCGCACGCCCCTTTTTGAATCGCCTCTACGGCGGAGTCCGTGGAGTAGTGAGCGGTCATGAGAATGACATCCACTCCTGGATCCTCAGCCACTAGTCGGTTTAGCAATTCCATCCCGTTCATCTTGGGCAGGACGAGGTCAAGCAATACGACATGGGGCCGCGCACGCAGGAAGAGCTCCAGCCCGGCTTCCGCATCGCTGGCTGTGATGATCTCAAGACCGTCCTGAGCTAGCGCCTCGGTAATGAGTTCAAGATTCTGAGGTGTGTCGTCTATGGCTAACAGTTTCAGGGGAGTGCCCCTTTGTTCAAGACTTCAGCACAGCTTGGCACGCGGAAAACGTTGCCGCTACATTACCGAAGTCACAATTGGATCGCGCCCGCGTGCGTTCTCGTGCTCCCGTCGACCATCGCGATGATGGTCAAGTCGTTGTTGGGGGAGCGCCGGTTTGGGGGGAGGGTTTGCAGACGCCACGCGCGATATAAGTGAGTGCAAGAAGCTGGTTCGTTCGTGCAGAACAGAGGCGTTGTCTGCGTTTTGGACCAGTGTCCGCCGTACGGACACTCTGCATCAGCGATTTCTGCCCGAAGGGTGCCGGGCGTTTGAGGATAAGTACTTATGTTTGATAGAGATACATAGGATTTCTTGTTTGTGGCGTGTCAATTGCCATAACACTTGCGTGGGATTTAGATACAAACAAAGCTCTGGAGGAAAACAAATGAAAACGCTACTTGGATGTTCGCTGCTCCTACTCACCACTCTAGTCCATGCCGCCGCTCCGCCCCGTAAGGTCTGGACTGGCGCGCCGCAATTCACCGAATCTCGCATTCTTCACATCGGCAGAGCGCCGGTGGCCGTCGAACGTATCGAAATGAGATACCACCAGATGGGATGCCAGGTTAACTGCTCTGACGGTCCGGTGTTTTCTTTCTGGATGCAAAGCGGACCGAACCAGGAGAACTGCTCGCGCTGGTACTCGCGGATATTGGCATTGGAAACGGAGTTCGCCGGTTCCGATACCGCTCCATTTCTGGAGCTAACCACAGTCGGCTTACAGTTCTCAACGGATGAAGGAATCCGGTTTTATCCAGCAGGCAGTGTGAGCTGCCACGGCGCATTGGACTGGGCAGAAGTATTATCAAAGTGAGGCGAATACGGCCCGGCATCTCGCGGACGTTGGGACAAAGATGAGCAACCTCGCCACGTCCTTCAAAGCAAAGCCACGGTGCTCGAACAACGGAATCGCCTGAATGGAAGTGTCAGCGAGTATGGCTACCGTCCCCGCAGGGGAACAAAGACGGCGAATGCTGAGATTACGCACAGGTCTCGGCCCGTTGGGGTCCGATCGAGGTCCGTTGTCGCCCGACCTTATGGGTTCCGAACCCAAATACGAACTCTGTGTCTGGCATCCAACAATAATCGAGCGCGATCTAGCTGAAGCGGGGAAGGCACCGGCGTCCGACTGACGGCCGATCAGTCGCTCATTAACCTATATACAGATAAATACTGCTTTGTAAGCCACCCAGGTGTGCGGGTCGTGTGCCTCTTTCATAGTCCTTGGAAGCAAACCTAGCGCTCACACAGTTGCCAGAAGCGCATTTTTCGGGACTGATCCGATCAGTCGATCGACTCTAACCTTTGCCACTACAGTTCGCTACATGGTTGTAGACAAATGCTTTGATGGGCTTGCTCGCCCGAGACGAGAATTCCAGTGCTGGTTAAAAGAATGCCGTAAAATTAGTATGAAGAGGAAATCCGAATCCCGAGTCGACCTTTGGCGGATACTGGGACTCTGGAGGTAAATCCTTGTGACGGACGCAATCGCTGTCATTCTCACTGCACTACAGACGGGCGGACTGTTCGTTGGCGAAAAGGTCGCTGAGGAGGCTGTGAAGGACTCGTACGCCGCTCTGAAAAGATTATTAATGGCCCGAGTCCGGAACAAAGAAGAAAAACAAGCGCTACTGCAGAGTCCAGGCACAGCCTTTGATGAGTGGCGAACTCGCGCCACCGAGATACTCGAACGCATTGATGTCAGCAATGACGTATCGTTGCTCAACGCAGCGCAGAAGTTATTAACGCAAATCAACCAGACGCAGAATTCGACCGGCAAGTTCAATCTGCAAGCCCAAAATGTTGGCACCGTAATTCAGGGTGACCATTCTCACGTCGTTGTTTACCGGAAAACTCCGAAGGCGAAGCAGGAGTGATTCGTTGCCAGACGACCATTATTTTTCGCACTTTGCAGGTCCGGTTGAACTCCTTGTCATCGGCGACAACAATGTCGTATATCAATACCTCGATGGCCAGCAACGGCAAGTTCCATTCTTAGCGCCACCAAGACCCCCATACGACCTCGTTGGCAGAGATGACCTTTTGGTCAATTTAAGAAAAACACTAGTCGACGAGGGAAGTCTGGGCCTCGTTGCGCTAGATGGAAGGCCCGGAATCGGTAAAACCGCACTGGCAACCGAAGTTGCGAATGATCATGAGATTCTGAAGCATTTTACGGACGGCGTTCTTTGGAGCGGGCTGGGCAAATCCGGGGAGATACTTCTGGAACTTGCTCGCTGGGGCGCGGCTCTCGGAGTTTCGGAGTCAGATTTACAGAGAGCTCGTACTGTCAAGGAGCGGGCGCGCCTTATACATTCGGCCATCGGCCTGAAGCAGATGCTTTTGGTCGTTAATGATGCCTGGACAGTAGAGGACGCTTTGGCGTTTAAGATTGGTGGCCCCAATTGTGCGCACATTGTTACGAGCCGCCTACCCGCCGTCGCTGAATCCTTTGCAGGGCCAAATACCATTCTCGTCCCAGAGCTAAACGATAAACACGCGCGCGAGCTGCTCCGGCAAGTTGCGGGTGACCTCCCGGGGGATCTTGAAGACAACATTCAGATACTACTCGACAAACTAGGCGGTCTCCCATTTTCAGTTCTCCTTCTGGGTACCTATCTACGGGGTGAATGGCGTCACGGTGATAGCGCACGTTTGGAACGTGCTCTCGCTGCAGCTTTCGATAGCCGTATGCCCCTATCAATCAAGTATGTAGTGAGTCCCCTAGAACAGCACCCGAGTCTGCCAGCAGGGTCGTCGCTATCGTTGCCCACAATCATTGGGATTTCATACGATGCCTTGGACGGTCCAGCTCAAACCTTTTTGAAGGCGTTAGCGCTGTTTCCACCGAAACCCAACACCTTTTCCGAAATTGCTGCATTGCAGATATCTGGCGAATCGTCTTCCGTTCTGAAGGAGTTGGTTGATCGTAGACTTGTGGATGAAGTGCGTACAGGTCGATATACGCTCCATCAATCAACGTGGGATTTCGGATCACAGTTCGAGCAAAATGAGGTCAACGAGACCCGATTCACGGAGTTTTTCTTGTCGCTCTTGGAGGAATCTACCAAGTCTGTATCGGACATATCTTCTGAAGTATCTAATATCCGCAGTGCACTAGCATTAGCTAGGTTAAGAGATGCAGAGCGCTTTGAGGAGGGAGTGCTCCTCTTTACTCCTTACCTAATCCAAATGGGAAGTTACCAAACAGCGGCTGACTACCTTCGTGATGCAGAATCGACAGCGGATGCGCGCCATTCCGCTGCTGAGCGGAGAGTGAGAATTCTTGCAGAGGAAGGAACTATTCTCTTTCGTTTGGGATCCTACGGAGAAGCCGAAGCTAAGCTGCGCACAGCACTGGATTTGGCACCTGGTTCAATAGTAACGAGCAGCATTTTCGGAGATTTAGGGTCAATGGCGGAGAGGCGTGGACAATATCAGTTGGCTGAAGAATTCTTTGCTAAGGGCATAGAATTAGCTACTTCCCTGGGAGATGATGCAACCCTAGCAAGTATTTTCAATGAGGCCGGATGGGTCTCGATCAGTCGAGGACGCTATGGTGACGCCGAAGCACGTTTTTCAAGTGCTTACCGCTACGCAGAATCCACAAAGAGCCCGGACCTTCAGAGCGCCGTCCTTCTTCACTGGGGTTGGGCGAGAATCAAAGAAGGACAATTGCAATCTGCCGACGAACTTCTTGAGCGAGGTCTTGTGATCGCTCAGACCATTAACTACCAAGAACGGATTGCGGCATTGCTGATAAACCTCGGGGTGTCCGCGGAAAAGCAAGGCAAATACGCAAATGCAGAAGAATGGGATCTACGAGCCCTCGCGATCGCAGAAAAGCTCGGAAGCCCAGAAAAGCTAAGCGCAATCCTGACCAATCTTGGATTGCTAGCGGAGTATAGAGGTTCCTATTGTCAGGCGGAAGAGTATGGCCAGCGTGCGCTCGTTTTTGCGCGCGCAATCCCACACTCAGAGCGAATCAGCAATCTTTTGCAAAATCTCAGCTCAGTTGCCACCTACAGAGGAAGGTTCGAAGAGGCTCTGGTTATGAATGCCGATGCCTTGGAACTGGCTAAAGAAATTGGCCATCCCGAACGAATTACCTACATTTTACAGGAACGTGCTTCCATCTTCCTGCAAATGAACAGCCTTCCGGAAGGGGAGGGCTGTCTGCTGGAAGGCCTTGGAATCGCTAAGGATCTTGGGAATCCAGAGCGCACAGCGACGCTAAAAGGGTGTATGGCTGAACTCGCAATCCAGAAGGGTGATTACGATCTCGCCCAAGTGTATTTGGAGGAGGCTGAGCGAGGAATAGGCGCCATTGGACACCTGCGACATGAGAGTCTTCTTCTGGTAATCCGTGGCGAGATGGAACTTGCGCGAGATAGGCACGAAGAAGCGGGTCGAGCGTTTGAGAATGCCCTTAGGTTAGCGCAGAATCTGAGTGCAATTCCGATCGTAGCAGACGCAGAATACGGATTGGCTCGATATGCATTGGCAATTAATGACCGTACCGCGGCAATTGCTAGAGGCCGCCAGGCTCAGCAACTATTCACTGGGATTGGTCACTTCAAAGCTGAGTTGGTAAATCGGTGGCTAGAAGAGATTGAATAAGTACTTCGTGCTACCGGCCTTTGCCGCGCCCCGACGGAGGTCCTGGCCGGATTAGTAACGCGAAGTCGGCTTATGCGAAGTGACTCCGCCTGACATTCCATCAGTAGTCCGGCGCGCCACTCCCGCCCCTTTCCGGGATTGCAGTGCCAAGAGTGTGCCCAAAACCGATCCGCCTGCTCCTGTCGCCGGATGGAGCGAGACGCTAGCGTGCGGTGAACGTGTCAGGAAGCGCGAAACACGGCGGGGGCGGATATCATCTCTGCATGAGCGGAGAGGCGGCAATCGACGGCGAAAGCGTTGAAGTTCAAATCACAACGGCTGCCTACCACGAAGCGGGGCACATCGTGGTGGCTGCGGCATTGGGACTTCCCCTGCGCCCGGAAGGAATAATGATTGGCGAGGACGGGAAGGGTTTTGCCTGTTATTGGAAAGAGCCGGATCTTACGGATTCATCGGTCGAGGCCAACGTCCTTTCGTCCTTCGCCGGATTCTGCGCCGAAAAACGCCTTCGTTCAATGCGCGGGTTTCAGCCTCGGGAGTACTTGGGCGTCATCTGGAGCACGGATTGGAAGGAGGCCCGCGCGCTGGAGGCACAATTCTCGAACGCATACCTGGGCGACAAAAGCATCCCTGCAGTGCATGAGGAGCTGGAGGCGAAAGCAGACGAGATCGTTGCTCAATACTGGCCGGCTATCGAGAAAGTCGCAAAGATTCTTTTGGCGCGAAACTGGGAGCAGAAGAAAGCGTTCGAGAGCGGCACGGAGTGGAGCGAGTTCGCAAACGCGAAGTACATTACGGGAGAAGAATTGGTTACGGTTTTCGTTGGCCTGGGAATTGCGGCACAGGTGATGGCCGCTCGGTGACCTGCCGACCGTCTTCATCAGGCGGACCAGCGGTGGAGGCCTTGGAGCCTGGGCCACAACCTCCCGCCATCCAGGGGGCTTCGCTCAGTTTGTTTCCCGTCGGCTTGTCCGACTCGCGGCAAGCGATGCCCCAGAAGACAACGCCCTGTCCGAACTGCGCCGCGTACATGAAGAAATCCTGCTCGTCCTTATAACCGGACATGTACCGAAAACGCTCCCCGTATTGCTTGATATTGGGTCGAGTGCCAGTCACGCGAGAAAGCCCCAGAGAGACAAGTAGTTTGGTCAAATCGGCCGTTTCCGCCTGTTGCGGCTGGTACATCCCCGCAAAGAACTGATGGCGCTCGTTTAGGAATCTCTTGGTCTCGCGGTAGTAGAGCGCGTGCGCCAGTTTAGCGCCGGACACTTCGATAGCCTCCTGAACCGCGGAGAAAGCCCGAACCGTCGGAGCATCGCCCTTGTTCCCGCCGTCAATTAGAACGCGGTGGACGGAGTACCCGCGCCAAAAGGAAACGAGGATACAATCCGCGTTTCCGAGAGAAAGCATGTCAACTTCTATACCGTTATACATGCGCTTCCGCCATTCCTTAGTTAGAACGTGGAGAATGTTCGGGTTCAAAAAGCTCAT
>Ga0209117_1000796_pt1 | contig 11877 bp, 11 predicted proteins | sample BlaSpr_A8_OM2_M2_FD_187978 | JGI IMG/M metagenome (GOLD analysis project Ga0209117, IMG submission 187978) | Forest soil microbial communities from Thunder Bay, Ontario, Canada - Black Spruce, Ontario site 2_A8_OM2_M2 (SPAdes) (version 2) | ecosystem: Environmental > Terrestrial > Soil > Boreal...
GCTGCGCATCGCGCGCAGCCCCCGCATCGGGGTCGACTACGCCGGGGAATGGGCGCAGCGGCCGTGGAGATTCTTCGATCGCGCTTCGGCTTATGTTTCCACCGCCCCGGCGCGCGGGCGGCCCGGCGCATCTGCCGCGGCGGCCGGCGCGGGGAAATAATGTGCGGCGGTACGCCGATGCGTTCGCGCCGGAGTGAAATCGCGAGCGCTATTTGCCTAAACTACGGGCCGACGCCGCCCGCTGAACGAAAGGAAACCGAATGTCGATCCGCACCTGCGCCCTCCTGGCACTGTGGGTCCTCGCGACCGCCGGGACGGTGATGCCCCTGGCGGTGCACGCGCAGGGCGTGGAAGGCACCGACTACCGCAAGATCGAGCCGCCCCAGCCGACCATGAGCCCGGGGAAAATCGAGGTTATCGAATTCTTCTCGTACATGTGCCCGCATTGCAACGAGTTCTACCCTTTGGTCACCACCTGGGCGGCGAAGCTCCCCAAGAACGTGGTGTTCCGGCGCGTGCCGGTCGGCTTCAACCGCCCGGCGTGGATCAACCTCGCGCGCGCTTACTACGCGCTGCAGGCGAGCGGCGACCTGGACAAGCTGGACGGTGCGCTGTTTCACGCGATCCACGAGGAGCACTTGCAGCTCTTTGACGAACCCAGCCTCGCCGCCTGGGTGGGCAAGAACGGCGGCAATGCCGACAAGTTCGCGGCCGCCTATACCTCCTTCGGCGTCAACAACCAGACGGTGCAGGCCGATCAGCTGGTCGAGAATTACCGGATCGAAGCGGTTCCGACGATGGCGGTCAACGGCGAGTACCAGGCGATGGGGAAGAACCTCGCCGAAATTCTGGCCAACACCGACCGCCTGATTGCCCAGGTACAGAGCGAGGCGCGCGCCCCGGGCACGCCGCCGCAACACAAGTAAGATCAGGGGGCGATCGCAGGGTCGCGCACCAGCGCCAACAATTCGCTCGCCTCGGGCACACGATCGCCGCGAGCGAAGTGAATCAGCTCTACCGTGCCAGCGTAAGGGGCGGTGATGGTGTGTTCCATTTTCATGGCTTCGATCACCATGAGCACGTCCCCGGCCGCAACCTTCTGTCCCACGGCGACCGCCACCGACACCACCACGCCGGGCAAGGGCGTGGTCAGCCCGCCGGTGGCGGCGCTCGCCGAGAACTCGCGCGTCCTCGGGTCCTCCACAGCTAAGTCGTACTGTTCATCGGCGGTCCACAGATCCACGCGCGCGCCGTCCAGGTGGTAACGCGCCTGCCGGCGCCGCTCATCGATGCGTGCCGCGACGACCGCGCCGCTGCACACCGCGTCGCTGAGCGGCAGGCGCGCCCCTGCGTCGACGGTCACGGCGGCGGGCTTGCCGTGGAGGTATTCGAGCTCCACCGCATGCGTGTGCCCGCGCCATGAGAAGCCGTAAGCCACCAGCGCCGGGAGGTTGGGGGTAAAGCCATCGGCCAGCTCCCAGGGGCTCCCCGCCCCGGCGGCGCGCACCGCGGCGCCGCCGCCAGTCTCACCGTGCAGGGTGAGCGCCGCCAGGATGAGCGCCTCGGGGGCGGCGGTGCGAGGTCCGGCAAACTCCGCCGCATTCTGATCGAGCAAGGCGATGTTGTGCCGCCCCTCAAGAAAGCGTGGCGAGCGCAGAATGCGGCGCAGCCAGCGCTCGTTGGTGTGTACGCCCGCGGCCAGGGTCTGTGTCAGCGCCGATGCGAGCCGCGCGGCCGCCTGCTCGCGAGTGGGCGCCCAGGCGATGATCTTGCCGAGGAGTGAATCGTAGCAGTCCGGAACCGTGTCGCCGCTGGCAAAGCCGGCGTCCACGCGCACCGACTGCATGTGCGGCCATTCGAGAACCTGCAGCTGTCCGGCGCTCGGCAGAAAGCCGCGCTCGGGATCCTCGGCGCAGATGCGTGCCTCGATGGCGTGACCGTCAAAGCACACCTCGCTCTGCGACAGCGGCAGGCTCTCGCCCGCGGCGACCTGCGCCTCGGTGCGCAGCATGTTGACTGCTCGCCGGATCGCCAGCGGCACCGCCGCCACGAGATAGACGCCGAACAGGACGACGGCGACCACGTCGAGCAGGAGGCCGAGCACGGAGCCGCGCATCCGGAGGTTCTATCATTCCAGCCTGCCGCCGCGCGCCATGCCCCTTCCCGGCGACCGGTTGGCCCGCCGTGCGTCAGATCGTCGAGGGGGAGGACCGCCTGGTGCTGGCCTGGCCGGCTTCCGAAGCGTCCAAGCCCCGCCTAACTTTGTAGCGCAAAGTACTTGACGGAGGCTCCTGGCGGCCGGTAGAGTTGCGCCGTGAGTTTGCCGACGCGCGCGCGCACCCCGCTCTCCTCCGTGGCCGGCCCCGCCGAGCCGCCCGCGCTGCACCTGCGGGCGATGGACAACCTGCGGTTCATCCGCCAGACCATGGAGGACGCGGTGTATTTTACCGCCGTCTCCGGCGTCGGCGAGATCGTGGTCGGCCTGACCGCCCTGGCGGCCGCATGGCTGGCGGCCAGGCAGGCGACGGCGCAGGGGTGGCTGATGATCTGGCTCGCGGAGGCGCTGATCGCCGCCGTGGTCACTGGCGGCGCGGTCGTCTGGAAAGCGCGGCAGGCCCGCCTCAGCCTGGTGTCGCGCCCCGGGCGCCGCTTCGCGCTCGGCCTGGTGCCGCCGCTCGTCGCCGGCGCGCTGCTCAGCGTGGCGCTGTTCGCCGCCGGCGAGCGCGCTCTCCTGCCGGGTGCGTGGCTGCTGCTCTATGGCACGGCCGTGGTCACCGGCGGCGCGTTCTCGGTGCGGATCGTGCCGATCATGGGACTGGGATTCATGGCGCTGGGCGGCGCCGCGTTGTTCGCTCCGGCAGGCTGGGGTGACGCCTTCCTGGCGGCGGGCTTCGGCGGTCTCAACCTGGTGTTCGGCCTGTTCATCGCCAGGCGGCACGGCGGATGAGCTGAGGATGGCCAAGATGGCGAGGATCGCAAAGCACAGCCACCTGCCCGGCGACGGCAGCCACGGCACGCCCACCACGAGCGCTCCGCCCCCGGAGGGCACCACCCGCGCCGCGCTCGAGCTCGACCGTCTGATCCACGAGCGCATGCGCCTGGGCATCGTGTCGGCGCTGGCGGTGGACGAGCGGTTGAGCTTCAACGATCTCAAGAGACTGCTGCGCACCACCGACGGCAACCTCAGCGTCCACGCGCGCAAGCTCGAAGAGGCTGGTTACATCCAGTGCGACAAGTCGTTCGTCGGCCGCCTGCCGAAGACCGAGTACCGCCTCACCGCGGCCGGCAAGCGGGCGCTCGAGCGCTACCTCGATCACATGGAAGCCATCATCCATGCCACGCGGGACGCTTGAGCAGCGCCGGCAAGCGCTGGCGACGGCGGCGCCACCGGTTACGTAAGTTCTTCATGCAACCTGTTGCTTAGCTCGAGGAGGGATGGGCGAATGGCCCACGAGAGATCGATCGGGATCCCGGTGCCCAAGGCGGCGACGGGAGGCGGGCGTTGAGCGGCCTCCACGCTGCCATCATCATGGATGGCAACGGCCGCTGGGCCGTGGCGCGCGGCAAGTCGCGGACCGCGGGACACCTGGCGGGAGCCGACGCGGTGCGGCGGACGGTCGAAGCCGCGCCGGATCTCGGGATCGACATCCTGACCCTGTACGCGTTCTCTTCGGACAACTGGCGGCGGCCGCCGGAGGAGGTGGGCGCCCTGATGCGCCTGCTGCGCCGCTACCTGATGGCGGAGACCGGACGATGCGTCGAGAACGGCGTGCGCGTCCAGGTCATCGGCAGGCGCGACCGCCTCGCCTCCTCCCTGGTGCGGGAGATCGAGTCGGCGGAGCGGGCGACCGCGCGCGGCGAGAAGCTCTGGCTGCGGATCGCCGTCGACTACTCGGCGCGTGACGCCATCTTGCGCGCCGCCTGGCGACTGAGCGGCGGCCAGCTGCCAGGCCAGCCGGGCAACGGCAACCCGGCGGATGCCGGCAGCGCCGGCGCCAGCAATGCCGGCGTCCCCCACGAGCGGCGGGCCCCCCAACCGGCCGCCCAGATCTCGCGCGAGGAGTTCTCGCGCCTCGTCGCCGACTGCCCCGAGCAGGGCGCTCACGACGTCGACCTGCTGATCCGCACCGGCGGCGAGAAGCGCCTCTCGGACTTCCTGCTCTGGGAGTGCGCCTACGCCGAGCTGATCTTCACCGAGCGCATGTGGCCCGATTTCGGCCGCGCCGACCTCGAGGACGCGGTGCTCGAGTTCCGCCACCGCGAGCGGCGCTTCGGCACAGTGCCGGCCGCGGCAGCGGAGCGGGCAGCCCGGTCGAGATCGGCGATCACCGCCGGCCGCGACAGCGGCCGCAACGAAGCCGACGCCGAGATCGCTGCCCTCGCGATGCCATAGAGGGGGTCTCTCAGAGTGAGCCCGCCGTCGCGTAAGTCCCGACGAATCGGTCGGATACTCAAGGGCTGCGCGGTGCTGGCGATGTTGGGTGTTCTCGGGGTCGGGGCGCTGTTCGGTTCACTCTGGCTGGAGCACAGGACCGAGGTCACGCTCCCGACTCCCACGGGACCCTTCGCGGTCGGCCGCGCGACCTATGCTTGGACGGACGACGCGCATGCGGACACGCTGGCGCCGGTTCCGGGAACCAAGCGCGAGCTCATCGTGTGGATCTGGTACCCGTCCGCGCCTGGACGATCCGCGGCGAAGAGCGCGGACTACCTGCCCGCTCCATGGCGAACCGCAATGGAACGCGAAACCAGCGCGCTCTTCAAGCTCCTGACCCGAGATTTGTCGGTGGTCCATACGCGAAGTGCTCTTGACTCCGCTGTTTCACCGCAACGGCGATCGTACCCGGTAGTGATCATGCGTGGCGGCGCCTCTGCCAATGTGACGAATTATTCGATCCTTGCCGAGGATCTGGCCAGTGACGGTTACGTCGTCGTGGGCTTCGATGCCCCCTTTCGCACGCATGTCGTCGTGTTCCCTGACGGCCGGGTGATCACCAGGAGGCCGGAGAACAACCCGGAGCTCTTCTCGGGGCAGGAGCTCGATCGGGTCGCCGACAAACTGCTGGCCGCGTGGACCGCCGACATCGCGTTCGTGCTCGATCGGCTGGAGCGGTTGAACGCCGCGGATGCGTCCGGCAAGTTCACGGGGCGGCTCGACTTGACCCGAGTGGGAGTATTCGGTCACTCGTTTGGCGGCGCGACAGCCGCACAATTCTGCCACCAGGACTCCCGGTGTAAGGCGGGGATCGACGTGGACGGTGCGCTTTTCGGTAGCGTCATTCAGGCGGGCATCCGTCAGCCGTTCATGTTCCTGATGAGCGGCCACGGCGACTTCTCGTCCGGCGCCGAGGTCCGTAAGATCAAGGCCGATATCCAATCGGTCTACGATCGTCTGCCGCCAGATCGCAGGCTGTACATCGAGATCCGTGGCGCGAACCACTTCACCTTCAGCGACGATGGCGCCCTGTTGAAGAGCCCTCTCGTGCGGGGGGCGCTCCGCGTGTTCGGTGTGCTCGGCATCGACGGACGCCGCCAGCTTGCCGTGACGGCGTACTGCATCCACAGCTTCTTCGACGCCTATCTCGGGTCGGGAGGTTCCTCCCGCCTCGAGATCTCGTCTCCGCTCTACCCCGAGATCCAGGTTGCCGAGTGAAGCGGCACTCGCCTTCGCCGCCGGCCTGGCCAGCGAGCCCTCTCTCACGTTCGGCTGTGACCTGGTTCGGGCTAGCAGCTAAATGCCCCGGGCCATGAGCTCGGCGACGGCGCGGTTGAAGCGGGCCGCGTCGGGCAGCTCAGTGCCCTCGGCGAGCAGGCCATAGCCCAGCAGCAACTCGGCGTACTCGGCGATCAGCGGATCGTCGGCGTCGCGGTCGAAATGCTCCTTGAGGCCGGCCAGGATGCGGTGGACGGGGTTGAGCTCCATGATGCGGCGCTGCTTCGGGCCGCCGCCCTTGCCCTTCTGCAGCAGCTTCTCGAGCTGCGGGCTGTAGTCGTGCTCGGCGCCCACCAGGCAGACCGGCGAGGCGGTGAGCCGGCTCGTCAGACGCACCTGCTTGACGTTCTCGTCGAGCTTCTTCTGCAGCAACTCGAGCAGCGGCTTGAGCTCCTCCTCCTTGGCCTTGAGCGCCTCTTCGGACTGCTTCTTCTCCTCGTCGCTGCCGAGCGAGACCGTGCCCTTGCCCACCGACTTGAGGCGCTTGCCCGCGTACTCGTTCAGCGATTGGGTGAGCAGCTCGTCGACCGTGTCGACCAGGTAGAGCACCTCGTAGCCCTTCTCCTTGATCGCCTCGAGATGGGGCGAGCTCGCGACCTGCGAGCGCGACTCGCCGGTGAGATAGAAGATCTCGTTCTGCCCCTCCTTCATCCGTGACACGTAGTCCTTGAGGGAGGTGAGCTTCTCGGGATCTTGCGACGACTCGAAGATCAACAGCTCGAGCAGCCGGTCCTTGTTCTCGTAGTCGGAGCTGACGCCTTCCTTGATGGCGCGGCCGAATTCCTTCCAGAACTTGAGGTAAGTTTCGGTCTCCTTCTCGCGCATCTCGTCGAGCGTGTCGAGCACCTTCTTGGTCAGCCCCTTGCGCATCATCGTGATGTGGCGGTCCTGCTGCAGCATCTCGCGCGAGACGTTCAGGGTCAGGTCGGGCGAATCGACGACGCCGCGCACGAAACGCAGGTACTGGGGGAGCAGGTCCTCGCATTTCTCGAGGATCTGGATGCGCTTGACGTAGAGCTGCAGGCCGGGCTTCGAGGCCACGTAATACAGATCGTAGGGTGCCTGCGCCGGCACGAACAGCAGCGCCTGGTACTCGATGCGGCCCTCGGCCTTGAAGGAGATCACTTTCAGCGGCTCGGTCCAGTCGTGCGCGATGTGGCGGTAGAACTCGTTGTACTCCTCGGGCGTGACCTCGGACTGCGGCCGCGTCCAGATCGGCTTCATCGAGTTCAGGACCTTCTCCTCGAGCGGCATCTTCGGCTTCTCGCCGGTCTCCTTCTCCTTCGCCAGGTCCTCGATCTCAGGGTCCTTCTCGGCGGTGAGGATGATCGGGTAGGAGACGAAATCCGAGTAGCGGCGGACGATGCGGCTGATCACCCAGCGGTCGCTCCAGTCCTCGATGCCGTTGTCGCGGTCCTCGGCCTTGAGGTGGAGGGTGATCGAGGTGCCGCGGCCGGGCAGGTGCTCGGCATCGACCTCCGAGATCTGGTACGTGCCGTCGCCGGTCGACTCCCAGCGGGTGCCGGTGGCATCGCCGGCGCGGCGGGTCACCAGCTCGACCCGCTCGGCGGCCATGAACGAGGAGTAGAAGCCGACGCCGAACTGGCCGATCATCTCGGCGATGGCCTGCTTCGATTCGCCCTGCTTGAGACGCTCGACCAGCTCGCGCGTGCCCGACTTGGCGATGGTGCCGATGTCATCGACCACCTCGGCGCGGTTCATGCCGATGCCATTGTCGCGGACGGTCAGGGTGTGGCGCTCGCGGTCGGCCTCGATCCGGATCTCGAGCTTCTCGTCGCCCGCCATCAGCTCGGGCTGGGTGACGGCCTCGAAGCGCAGGCGGTCCAGGGCGTCGGAGGCATTCGAGATCAGCTCGCGCAGAAAGATCTCTTTGTTCGAGTACAGCGAGTGGATCATGATGTCCAGCAGCTGCTTGGTCTCGGCTTGAAACGGCAGGGTCTCGATGGGGGCCGTGGTGGCGGTCATGGGCTTCTCCTCTTCATTCCTTCTGCCTGCAATGGATCTCTGGTCGGCGTTTCGGGGAACCCGCCGAAGCAGCGAAAACTTCCCGGCGGCGGTCTCGAGCTGGGCGGCGCCCGGGGCACGCTTCGGCGCTCGCGAGCGCTAGCGTAGCTGGATATTAGTCCAAGACGCGCAGATTTTCAAGTGCCGCGCGTCTCCACATCTGCTGTAGGTGCGCTCAACCCTGCAGGGCGGGACAGGCGCGGTGCGGTCAGGAGATCTCGAGCCGCACGACCTGGGCGCCTTCTTCGACCCGGATCTCGACGATCCGCGGCGGCGCGGCGCGAGCGGGCGCCCGTTGGGGATCATAAGATGACGGGTTGGGAAGATGCGGCGGATGACATCGACGACACCAACGACACCGGCGACGAACGATTCCGGCAACGAGCTGATCCGGGAGGAGGCACCCGGACTCTGGCGAGCGCTTTCGGCGCTGGGCCGGCGGGTGCGCCAGCCGGAGGATTTCCTGCCGCAGCAGTCGGCCGAAGCGCGCGGCAAGCCCTTCAACGCCACCATCGGTCAGATCACCGATGGCCACGGGCATGCCGTCGAGCTGCCAGCCCTGGGGGCGGCCCTGGCGGCGCTGCCGGCGGACGAGCGCAGCCGGGCGCTGCTCTATTCGCCGCTCGAGGGGCTGCCGGAGCTGCGGCGGCTGTGGCGAGAACGGCAGCGGCGGGGATGGCCGGCCGGCACGCCGTCATCGCTGCCGCTGGTCACCGCGGGTCCGGGGCTGGCACGCGAGGTCGTGGCGGAGCTGTTTGCCGACGCAGGCCGGACGGTCGTGCTGGCGGCGCCGTCCCTGCCGTCGCGGCCCGCCGGCCTCGCAGGAGTGCGCGAGCTCTTCGAGCTGCGCCGGGGCGCCCGGGTGATCGAGCTGCCGGCCGCCACCTGGCCCGAAACTGGCGCGCTGGGGCAGGCGCTGCGTGGCCTGCCGGCGGGCGAGCCCGCCATGGTGCTGCTGGCCGGAGACGGCGCCGGCGCTGATGCCGGCGCTCTTCGGGAGGTCTTGATGGCCGCCGCCGCGGTCCGCCCCATCGTGGTGCTGGTGGAAGACGGGCCCGACGACGGCGATGCCGCGGTCGGAAGCGATGAACACGAGCGCTTGTTCGCCGCGCTCATCAGTAGGCACGCGGACCTGGTGCCATTCAGGATCGAAGGCACCGCCAAGCTCGGCTTTCCCGGCGCCGCGCTTGGCTTCCTCACGCTTCCTTACGATCCCGACAGCCGCCTGGCGCAGGAGCTCGAGAAAAAGCTGAAGATGCTGCTGCGCGCCGCCGTCGGCTCTCCCTCGGCTCTCTCGCAGGTGCTGTTGCTGGCCGCTGTCGGCGCGGCGGGCGCGGCGGGCGAAAGCCGCGGATAAACTGGCGTTCCATGGACTACGTCAACCTGGGCCGTACCGGACTCAAGGTCTCCCGCCTCTGCCTTGGCTGCATGAGCTATGGCAGCCGCGAGTGGCGCGACTGGGTGCTGCCGGAAGAGGAGAGCCGGCCGTTCATCCGCCGGGCGCTCGAGCTGGGCGTGAACTTCTTCGACACCGCCGACATGTACTCGCGCGGCGCCAGCGAGGAGGTGCTGGGGCGGGCGCTCGGCGACTTCGCCGAGCGCGACCAGGTGGTCATCGCCACCAAGGTCTTCTTCCCGATGGGCAAGGGTCCGAATGACCGCGGGCTGTCGCGCAAGCACATCCTCGACGCCATCGACGGCTCGCTGCGCCGCCTCGGCACCGACTACGTCGACCTCTACCAGATCCATCGCTGGGACACCGCGACGCCGATCGAGGAGACCCTGGAAGCGCTCCATGACGTGGTGCGGGCAGGCAAGGCCCGCTACCTGGGCGCCTCGAGCATGTACGCCTGGCAGCTCGCCAAGGCGCTCTATCTCGCCGACCGGCATGGCTGGACCCGCTTCGTCTCCATGCAGGACCACTACAACCTGGTCTACCGCGAGGAGGAGCGGGAGATGCTGCCGCTCTGCCGCGAGGAGGGGCTCGGGGTCATCCCGTGGAGTCCCCTCGCCCGCGGCTTCCTGGCCGGCAATCGCCGCCGCGGCGAGGGCCTGGGCGAGACCCGCCGCGCGCACAGCGACGACTACGCCCAGCGGCTGTACTACCAGGATTCGGACTTCGACGTCGTGGAGCGGGTCGTCGCGGTGGGCGGGCGCCTCGGCGTCCGTCCCGCCCAGGTCGCCCTCGCCTGGCTGCTGCACCAGCCGGCCGTTACCGCCCCCATCGTCGGCGCCACCAAGATCGAGCACCTCGAAGACGCGGTGGCGGCCCTGGACCTCCGCCTCGACGCCAGCGACCTCGCGGCCCTGGCCGAACCCTACCGGCCGCACCCGCTGCTGGGCTTCCGCCAGCAGGAGCAGACCTGAGGGCTTTAGAGCTCCATTCTTGATGGAACACTACCCTGCGAGAGCCTCGGCGCGGACGGCCGCCGCGGCAGCGGCACCAGCGAGCTCGCCTCGGAGCACCGTCACCGCCTGGCCGCCGAGGCGGACGCGATCGCCGGCCACCTCCACCCGCACCTGGCCGCCACGGGCCGAGGCCTGGTAGCCGACGACCGGGTTCTTGCCCAGGCGCTCGGTCCAGTAGGGCCCGAGAGAGCAATGGGCGGAGCCGGTGACCGAGTCCTCGTCGATGCCCAGGGCAGGGGCGAAGAAGCGGGAGAGCATGTCGTAGCCTGGCGTCGCGGCGCGGGCGGTGACCAGGACGCCGCGGTAGGGCAACGCGGCGAGGCCTCTGGGGTCGGGAGCGAGCGCGCGCAGCGCGGCTTCGTCCGCGAGCTCGACCACCAGGCCAAAGCGGTTGGTGCCGACCCAGACCGGCGATGCCCCCAGGATCTCGGACAGCCGCGGCGGCGGCTCCGCCAGGGCGCTCACCGGCGCGGCCGGGAGGTCGAGCTCGATCCACTCGCCGCGCCGCGTGGCGCCGAGCACGCCGGACCGGGTGTGCAAGCGGATCGCCGCCGCCGCCGCCACCGCGCCGGTCTCCCAGAGCACGTGCGCCGACGCCAGGGTGGCATGGCCGCACAGCTCGAGCTCGGTCGCCGGGGTGAACCAGCGCAGATCGAATTCCGGGCCGTCGCCGCGGCGCACCAAGAACGCCGTTGCCGCGACGTTCATCTCCCTCGTCACAGCCTGCATCCAGCCGGCTGCGGGGAAGGCCGGCAGCGGCAGCGGGCAGACCGCGGCCGGGTTCCCGGCGAAAGGCTGGTCGGTGAAGGCGTCTACCTGATAGATCGCGAGGTCCATGGCGTCCTTTCATCAAGCCTTGTCAGCTGATATCGAGCCCTCAAGGGCAGAGATATTTCTCGACCAGCGATCACACAAGGACATCATCGGGTGTAGTCCCCAGCCCCGTGGAAATGCAGCGAGACGTATGGCTCGTCTCCGATCACCCAGCTGTCGTGGGGCTCCGGTGGGATGTAGAACAGGGAGCCGGCGGCAAGCTCGAAGTGCGTGCCGTCGCGCATCGCCACGGCGGCGCGGCCGGCGATCACCATGCCGACGTGCTCGACTTCGCAAAGCTCGGCTCCCGCCAGGGGCCCGACGTGGGTCGACCAACGCCAGCCGGGCTCGTACTGGGCGCGGCCGATGGTGAGGCCGCCGAGCCGCACGAGGTCGAATCGCCCCTTCTCGAAGATGCGGGTCTCGTCCGGGTTCTCGAACTGCTTGAGGATCACTTCGTTCATCACTCTCTCCCTGGGAGCGCGCTGGTCGCTGTCTCCTGACGTCCAATTGTAATACTACAATCGACGCCCGCTCCTCTTGCTTTCAGAGACTAGGTTGGCTAAGGGAGGGGAGTCAAGTAGTACAATTGCACTATGACAATGTGGCAACCCAGGCTGACGGATGCGCCAGGCCCGCTCTACCGCCGCGTCGCCGCGGCTCTGCGGGAGGACGTGGCGAGTGGACGGCTGCGGCCGGGCACGCGCCTCCCCACTCATCGCGAGCTGGCCCGCGCGCTGAAGACCACGGTCGTGACGGCCAGCCGCGCTTATCGCGAGGCCGCGGGCTGGGGCCTCATCCGCGGCGAAGTGGGCCGCGGCACCTTCGTGCTTGCGGCGGCCGCCGGCAGCCGGCCGTCGATGCCGGACAGCGCCGATGTCGTCGATCTGAGCGCCAACTTCGTGACGCTCGGCGAC
>Ga0209117_1000798_pt1 | contig 11866 bp, 7 predicted proteins | sample BlaSpr_A8_OM2_M2_FD_187978 | JGI IMG/M metagenome (GOLD analysis project Ga0209117, IMG submission 187978) | Forest soil microbial communities from Thunder Bay, Ontario, Canada - Black Spruce, Ontario site 2_A8_OM2_M2 (SPAdes) (version 2) | ecosystem: Environmental > Terrestrial > Soil > Boreal...
TGACTTTTTTCATTGTTGTTTCCGCGAATTGGTCAGACGCACTCCTCTAAAGTGAAAAGCGATTCAAGAAAGTCAGTTTAGCCGAGAGCCAGGTCAGCTTGTTGACGAAGACCAATCCCCCGACAAATAAAAGCAAAGCGCCGCTGAAAAGCTCGACGGCATGGAGATACTTTCGAAAGTTCTTGTAGAAAACCATGAATTGGCTGATGCCGAGCGCGGTGAGCAGGAAAGGAATGGCCAGGCCGGCGGAGTAAACGGCGAGGAGCAGCACCCCGCGGGCGATGGTGTCGCTGGCGGCGGCGAGAGCGAGAACGGTGGCGAGGATCGGGCCGATGCAGGGCGTCCAACCGAAGGCGAACGCGAAGCCGAGGAAGAAGCCGCTCCAGATGCCGGGTTGGGTGGCACTGCTGCGGAGGTGGACGTCGCGATTGAGCCAGCGGGCCATCGAAGGGCCGAAAAAGCCGATGAGCGAGAGCGAGAAAAAGTGAGAAGCGCCCAGGCCGGCAAAGAGCGGGGCGTGGCGAAGATAGGCGGCGACGCCGAGAGCGACGAGAATCACACCGAGGATAATTCCGGCGCGAAGATTGAGTTTGATGAGCGCTCCGAGGAGGTGAAGGCCGAATAGCAGGATCAAGGCGCCGGCGACAGGGGCGAGGAGGGCACGGTTCTGGCGCAGGAAGGACCCGACGGCGCTGGCGGACGCGCCGAAAGATATGAAGACAACGGAAAAGCCGGCAACAAACGCGAGCGCGGAAGCGAACAAACCGGAGCTGGGAACCTCGCCCTTGCGGAGTTGCTCCATGCCGATGCCGGACAGCATGGAGATGTAGCCGGGAACGAGCGGCAGCACACAGGGAGAAAGAAACGAAACGAGCCCGGCGAGAAAAGCTCCTAATAGAGAAACATCGTTCATCCGAATTCAATCCTTGGTTGCGACCTGGATGCGCGACGAAACGGCGCACCTCACCAGACCTCAAAACTGTTCCTCTTATTCTCCCACAAATCTCTTTCGTGCTTGTGCTTACGTCGAAATCACTTCCGGCAGGGCCGGAATTTACGATCGGCGAACCTCATCGGTTCGCTGAAGGATCACATCGCGAAGGATGGGTATGCGAGCGGCAAACACGAAGTCATCCCATTAGACGCAGCAAAGGAAGCAAAGGACACGAGGAAGTGAAAGGGCGACAGATGAAGGATTTGGCTGGCGCGGGGTGGCGGCGACGGTTTCGAAGCGCGCTCTAAGGCATTGATAGGAAATAAGTTACGTGCGAGCGAATTGGCAGAAAAGTTGCCATAGCCTCAGTGGGCGCCCGGGAGGCGCGCGGCAGGTGAGTATGCGATGGACGCCGAACAAAGTGACGCTGCTGCGAGTCGTTGTGGGGTTCGCGGCGGTATGTCTGTTCGGGCGCGGGGCATGGGCAAACCTTACGGCGGTGGGGCTGACCGTGGCGGCGATCGCGCTTGATGCGTTAGACGGGCATCTCGCCCGGAAGAAAAAAATGGCGACGCCGGTAGGCGCGCAACTGGACATCCTGGGCGACCGGATGATCGAGAACGTGTACTTCACCTATTTCGCGGTGGTGGGGATGGTGTCGCTGTGGTTGCCGGTTTTGTTTTTTGCGCGCGGGGCGGCGACGGATTTCTTGCGCGGGCTGGCAATGAAGGCGGGACATTCTCCAATGGGGGCCGGCTGGGGCGGGAATGCGATGCTGCAGACCTGGTGGGGACAGGCGCTGGTGGCGTCGCGCTGGAGCCGAGGGTTGTATGCGGCGATGAAGTGCCTGTGCTTCTGCTATTTGGGCTTGGAGCTGGCGCTGACGCGCGGGCCGGTGGCGTTGGTGGGCGAGTTGGCGGCGGATGTACAAGCCATGATTCGCGTAGGAGCGCAGGTGTTGACGTGGATGACGGCGGCGTTTTGCCTGCTGCGCGGGTTGCCGGTGCTAGTGGAAGGGTGGAAATACATTGCGGGAAACATGGGGACGGCGCGCGGAGCGAAGAGCGCGTCGCGTAATCGCATCCGGGATGCAAAAGCCGCAGTTCAGGAGGCGACGTGAAGGGGCGGATGGAGGTACAGCAGGTAAAGGAAGTACATGAGGTAAATGAAGTAAATGAGGTAAATGAGAAGAGCGGAAGAGTGGCGGCGTTTTTTGATTTGGATGGAACGCTCGTGGCACTGCCGTCGTTGGAAAAGAGATGCTTTCGGATGTTGAGATACCGGAGAGCGATCCGGGTAAAGAATTATTTTTCATGGTTAAGGGAAGCGATGCGGCTGATGCCGCGCGGGATCAGCGCGATCCTACAGGTGAACAAAATGTATCTGCGGGGCGTGCAAATTTTTGACGAGCGTGGCGAGGGAGACGGAGATATCTCCTCTTGGCACAAAGACGGCCACCAGGCCGAGGGACAGGCGTCGGCTCCTCCGAGGCGCAATCCACGACTGCCTGTCCCCGCTTTTTTTGCGCAAGCGATCGAGAGAGTGGCATGGCACGCGAAGCAGGGGCACGAAATCGTGCTCATAAGCGGGACGCTGGAGCCGTTAGCGCGGGGAGCGGCACGCGCCATGGAAGCCGAGCTTGCCGCGCGCGCAATTACCGTGACGATTCGCGTGTTTGCGACGCGGCTGGAAGAAATGGAGGGCAGGTGGACGGGACGGGTTTTGGGCGAGGCGATGTTTGGGGAAGCGAAAGCGCGCGCGGCGAGGCGATTGGCCGAAGAGATACGGCTCGACCTGGGGCGATGCTACGCGTATGGCGACAGCTTGAATGATCGGTGGTTGATGGCGGCGGTAGGGCGGCCTGCGGCAGTAAATCCGTCGAAAGACTTTGCGGACGTGGCGCGGACGCGTGGGTGGCCGGTGCTGAATTGGGAGGGAAAAGAAAGACGAAGGCAAAGACGCAGAGGGCACGGAGAAGTCGCAGAGAGGAAAGAGCAGCCCAGAGTGATTGCCTAGCGCTGCGCTTTTTGTGCGCGGAGCGGCGGGAAAATGCCCGATGGAACTGGTGACACCGGAGAACGTCGAATGAATGATATGCAGAGACAGAACCATCGAGGGGATGAAACACCGGTCGCTTGGCGCGCGGGAGTGCTTGCCACGAGAAGTGGGGCGCGCGCCGCCGGTTTTGAAGGGGAGAAGCAAGGAATCGCGGGGTGGATCACTCGGGAAGCAGCAATAGCGTGGGCGGCGTGCGGAGCATTCGAATGGGTGGCGCTGGGATATTTGGCGGCATCGAGTGCGCTGATCGCCGTGTTTGCGGAAAATCTTGCTCATCCAGTGAAGTTGATCGGCGTGCAGGCGTTGGTTGCGGCGATGATTCTAGTTTTGTGCCGCGTAGAAGCGCGAGCTGCGGAGCAGGCGGACTGGAGGCGCGGCACGTTTTCGGCGAACTTCTGGCATTTTTGGCGGCACTGGTATCCGCACCTGTTTTTTCTGTTTTGTTTTGAGGAACTGGGAAAGCTCGTGCATCTGGTGACGCCCGGCTGGCAGGACGCGAAGCTGATCGCCGCAGACTACTGGTTGGCCAGCGTGCATCCGACGGTGTGGCTGGAACAGTTTGCAACGCCGGCGCGGAACGATTTCATGCAGTTCGCGTATCTCACTTACTTCACGTATCTGCTGGTGTTAGGCGGAGTCTTGTACTACCGGAGAGACTGGCGCGAGTACTGGTCGGTGATGACGTATTCGGCCGTGGGGTACGCGATCGGGTATCTGATCGCGATTTTCTTTCCGATTGAGAGCCCGTGGTTTTCGATGGCGGGAGCGTGGCACGGATCGCTGCAGGGCGGGCCCATCACGGCAACGATCAATTTCATCGAGCACTTTGGACGCGTGCGCGGCGCGGCGTTTCCTTCGGAGCATGTGGCGGGGTCGGTCGCGGCGTTGTGGGGAGCATGGCGCCACCGGCGGTGGCTGTTCTGGGCAATGTTGCCGCTGGCGGCGTGTATGTGCGTGTCAACAATCTGGGGGCGGTATCACTACGTGGTGGACGTTTTCGGTGGAATAGTGACGGGAACGCTCGGCTACGTGATCGGCAGATGGATGATGAAGACGCAAGGCGCATTGGCGACCGAAGCGCAGTAAAACTTCCAACACAATTCCGCCCGCGAAATTCAATCGGGCAGCGGGGGCCGGAAGTTCTGCGGGCGAGAACGCTCGAAAATCTTGGCGATCCGGAGCAAGATGGGCTCGCTCGACACACCGGCCATGATTTGCAAACCAATGGGCAATCCCGAGCGGGTAAAGCCACCGGGGACGGAAACAGCTGGCACGCCGGCCAGATTTGCCGGACGGTTGTGGCGCAGCAGCAAAGCGCGAGTTGGATACTCGTGCGCCCCGATGCAGATCGTTTCCTGATTCAAAAGTGGAGCCTCAATGGCGGTCGAGGGAAAGACGACGGCATCCACATCCGCTTCCGCAAGTGCTAAATGCAGTTGTTGAAAGAACTGTTTCTGAATCTCCAGCGCTCGCAGGTAGTCAACCGCCGGCACCGTGCAGCCCATCTCCAGCCTTGAACGCACGTCGTCGCCGTACTCCGCAGCCCGGGCAGGAAAATATCCCTGTTGCTGATGGTAAAGCGCCGCTTCCGTCCAGGCGATATGATTTCCGGCGTCCTCGGTTTCATCGAGCAGCGGGATGGAGATGTCTTTCGAGGTCATGGCCGCGCGACAAAGATCGAGCAATGCAGAGTCGAAGGCTTTCCGGACTTCCGGGGAAATGGCATCGAAGAACAACTGACGCGGAATTCCCAGGCAAAACTTTCCCGGGCCAGCCCGCAGAGCCGAAGGACTGGCCAGGTTTGGCTCGCGTCCAACGCGGGAGTATAAGACTCCCGTCAGAGCGGCGACATCACCGACTGTTCGAGCCAGTGGGCCCGCGCAATCGAAGGCAGGAGAAAGTGGAATGATGCCTTCACAAGAGATGCGGCCCCAGCTTGGCTTCAGACCCGTGACGCCGCAGAGGGATGCGGGGATGCGGATGGAGCCGCCGGTGTCCGTTCCAATGCTGCCGTAGCAAAGGCCGGCGGCGACGGCGGCGGCAGAACCTCCACTCGAGCCACCGGGAATGCGCGTGGGGTCCCAGGGATTTCGGACCGGGCCGAAATGGGGATTGTTGGACGTCACGCCGTAGGCGAACTCGTGCATGTTGGTCTTGCCGAGGAGAACGGCGCCTGCTTCTTTCAGCATGACGACGACTTGAGCGTCGTGCTGTGGAATGAAATCTTTCAGGATTTTTGAACCGGCGGTCGTTCGAATGCCTTTGGTATAGATGTTATCTTTCAGCGAGATGGGGATGCCGTGAAGCGGGCCGCGATCACCATGGCCTTTGCGGCTGCGGGGTGCGAGAAGCTCCGATTCTGCTTTCTTGGCTTGGGCGAGGGCAAGTTCGGCAGTGACGGTGATGTAAGCGTTGAGTTTGGGATTCAGCCGCTCAATGCGTGCGAGCATGAGCTTGGTGAGCTCGACGGGAGAAAGCTTGCGTTTGCGGAAGAGTTTTCCGATTTCTTCGATGGATGCGAAGGCCAGGTCGGTGTCGTTCATGGCTGTTACATTAAATCACAAGCGAAGATACCCAGGCTAAAGGCCGGCATTACACAAGCCCCTGGCTAGAAGATTTTTTCCCGGTGACGGAGATTCCCGAAGTTCCCGATGTTCGCGATGATGAACGCGAGGCGGAACTGATTCTCCGCGCGCACCTGCCCGAGGTTGATGCGGCGATACTCGACGGCGAGGCCACAGCAGCTGCCGTTGTAACTGAGCTGAACGGTCTGGTTTTGCAGCGTCTTGTTCTCGAAATCGTAGCCGACACCGGCGATGAGATTAAACCCCTTGCGCGTTTCGCTTCCGTAGCCGACCAGCCCGCGAATCTGGTTCGAAGCCGGCTGCTCGAAGTTAAGCAGCTGCGGAGGAGGCTGGAAAGGAAGTTCGCTGAACACTGGATTGGCATTCAGGCGGAAGTAGGCAAGGGTGGTAAAGAATTCCCGGTAAGGTTTCACCTTCACGAGCGTGCCGATGGCGACGAGTCTCTGAATTTGGGGATCGTACTGAAGAATCTGTTCCAGATCGTAGAGGCCGCCGGGAGTAATCTTGAAATCGCTGACGATCGGAGACCAATTGCGTGGACCGAAAGCGAAAGCGAAGGGCGAGATCGAATCGAGCGCCTGGAACACGTTGCGCTGGCCGTTGACGATGGCGCCGCCAAAGGTGGGATCAAAATAGTGCTTCTGGACGATGCGCCAGGAAATGAGCTCCTGAGGCTGGTCGTCACCGTCCTTCCGGAAGAGTCGCTGCGTAAAGCCATATTCGACTTCGCTGGTGTCGGTAAGTGTGGCATCGGAATCGAAACGAATGAAATTGGCGAAGCGATTCACGCCGGTGACGTAGCGGTAAGTGAGCGCCGGCTCGATGGTGTGCTTGTAGCGGCGTCGGGGTTTGTCCTTCTTCAAGGTTGCGCGGTCGAAGAATCGTTCGAGCGCAGGCGGGCGGAGCTCTACGGTGAATTCTCCGGTGTTGCGGGAGATGGAAGCGCCGCTGAGCAGGCCAGCGGAATTGTAGGAATCGCCATAACGCGTTGCGCGGAAAGCGGCGGAAGTGGTCACGCCGAGCCACGGTCCGAAGTGCAGCGGAACGGTAACGCGGGGGGCTAATTCGTACCGATCGACGAAATTGGAAGTTTGAATATTCTGGTCGCGACGGTAAACGACCCCGGTAAATGCGTCGAAGCTGAAATAGACGGGGGCGCTGCGCCAGGGGGCTTGCTCGACGGAGCCGAGCCGCGCTTCCGGCAAGTTGCGAAGAGTCACGCTGGTGGCGGGAACCGCGGGCGTGGTCGGCGTTGCGGCGACCGGCAATGTGAGGAAACTCTTGTCGTTGAGGCCCGCAAAATTCACGCTGAACCCGCGGAAATTGTTCGAGAGGAATACGGCGCTGCGCACTTCGGAGTTGATGGCCTCGCCGTAAGAGTCGGAGAAGGCGAGACGGAAGGTAAGCGAGGAGAGATGGTTGTAGTCCGTTACGAAGCGCCAGCCGCCGGGGAGCAGGGATTGGATTTCCAGTCGCTGCTGCTCGCCACCCTGAGGAGTGCGTATGCCGTTAATGAGGATGCCGCGGTCGTCGACGCCAAAATAGCTGTACTCAACCGAAGTGTTTTCGAAGGGTTTGGCGCGCAATGATCCGCGTTCGAGAAGGCCGCGGCGGCTCATGTATTGGCCGCCAATGGTAGCGTCCATCCACGGAGTGGGAGCCAGGTAAAAAGCATCACCGAGAATGAAGCCCTTGAGCGAGCTCTCGCCAGCGTCGGGAATGAGGAAACCAGTTTGGCGGATTTTATGGCCAGCGGGGGCGGAGGCGTAAGGGAGCCAGATGAGCGGGACGCGGAAAAGACGGAAGTTGGCGTTGATCAGCGCGACGGTTTTATTGAGACGGATCCGCGCGTTGGGCGCGTAGAACTGCCACTTGGGGTGTTCCGGGTCGCAGATGGTGATCCAGCCGCGGTGGATGAGGTAGACCTCTCCCGGGAAGCGTTCGACGTCCCGTGCTTCGAAGTAAAGCGGATTCTCAGAAATCAAAATTGTTGGATTGGGCCGCCGCTCGATCTTGACGGTGCCGCGAACGTTGTGAAAGAGGCCGTGTCCGGTACTGACGTTGTAATGAGCTTCGCCGGCTTCGAGATGCTCGTTGCCGTAATCGAGCTGAACGTGTCCGGTAGCGGTGGCTTCGTACGTCTTGCTGTTGAATTCGACGTGGTCGGCGCGAAGCCGGGTGTCCGCGTACTGAATGTCCACCTCGCCTTCGGCCGTGGTGACGTCGCCTTTGCGGCTCTGCGTTTTCGCTTCTAGATTTGCGACTCCGCCTTTGCCGGAAGGAAAGCGCGTTTGTTGGGCGAAGGCGATGCATGGCGACAGGACCGCGAGCGCGAGGAACAGCGCAGCCAGAAGGAGAAAATGGCGTAGCCCGGAAAGAACCCGTGCGCGGGGATGGCGGTTCACGCGGAGCATGCAGTCAATGAAATCAGTTGGATAGCCTAGCATGCGGTCGTAGGGATTTGAAGGCGAGGGCAGGCAATGAGTTGCATGCACAAACAAAGAGGAATGAGCAGAATTGCCGGGGAGTGAAACGAAGCGGCAGCGCCGCGCGTCTGTATTCGCAACGAGTTGGTGTGCCTTTCAAAACATTTTGATGCGTTATCCGCCCTGCCGGAGTAAGATGCCGGGCCTTGTACACAGGGGGATGAAAATGAAGGATGGGTGGAATGCTCTGCGGACGATGCTGGCTTGTGGGGTGATTCTTGGCGCGTTGTCTATAACCGCGCTGGCGGCGCCCGGCGACCAGCCGAATCCCACCGATAAGTTCAAAAATCTGGAATTCCGGGAGATTGGTCCCGCGACGATGGGCGGGCGCATTGATGATTTCGCAGTGGTGGAGAGCAATCCGAACATCGTGTACGTGGGCACGGCTTCGGGAGGCGTGTGGAAAACAACGAACAACGGCACGACCTGGGAGCCGGTGTTCGATAAGGAGAGCGTGTCGACGATTGGCGACATCGCGATTGCGCCGTCGGACCCGTCGGTGGTGTGGGTCGGAACGGGGGAGCCGAACAACCGGCAAAGCTCCTCCTGGGGAGATGGAGCGTACAAGTCGCTCGACGGCGGGAAGACCTGGAAGAAGATGGGGCTGGAGGCGACGCGTCACATCGGGCGAATCGTGATTCATCCGAAAAATCCGGATGTGGTGTACGTGGCGGCGCTGGGACATTTGTGGGGCGCGAATCCGGAGCGCGGAGTGTATAAGACGGCCGACGGCGGGAAGACGTGGTCGCAAGTCCTGAAGATCAACGACGACACCGGTGTGAGCGACATCGCAATGGACCCGGAGAGTCCGGACACTTTATATGCCGCGGCGTATGAGCGACGGCGGACGACCTATGGATTTAACGGCGGCGGACCGGATAGCGCGATCTACAAGACGACGGATGGCGGCGCGACCTGGAAAAAATTGACCAAAGGGCTGCCGTACGAGAACGGCGGAGAAACCGGCCGCATCGGACTGGATATTTACCGTAGGGATCCGAACATCGTCTATGCGCTGGTACAGCATGAAAAGGGCGGCATTTACCGCAGCGAGGACAAAGGCGAAACGTGGAAAAAGATGAGCGATACAAATCCGCGGCCGTCGTACTACAGCCAGGTGCGGATCGATCCGAACAATGACCTGCGCATCTGGGCGCTCGGCGCGCCGATGTTTTACTCCGAGGATGGAGGGAAGACTTTTGCAACGCAGCGCGTGCGGAGCATCCACGGAGATTACCATGCGATGTGGATCGATCCGGCGGATTCGAATCACATGCTTGCGGGATCGGATGGCGGGATTCACTGGAGCTATGACGCCGGGAAGACCTGGGACTTCGTCAACACCATCGCGATCGGACAGTTCTACGAAGTGGGGCTCGACAACGAGAAACCCTACCACATCTGCGGCGGCTTGCAGGACAACGGCAGCTGGTGCGGGCCGAGCCAGACGCTGACGCGCGACGGCATCGTGAATGAAGACTGGCAGGTGATTCACGGCGGCGACGGCTTTTATGCGGCAATCGACAACGTGGAGCCGTGGATCGTTTACACCGAATCTCAGGACGGGCACATCGACCGGCGCGACTTGCGCACCGGGCAGCAGCGTTCCATCAGGCCAGAAGCGAAAACAGGTGAACCACATTACCGGTTCCAGTGGAGTTCGCCGGTGGCGGTTTCTGCTCACAACCACACGACGATTTATTACGGAGGAAACTATTTGTTCAAGTCCACGGACCGCGGGGACAACTGGACGAGGCTGGGCGGAGAAATGACGACGGGGGTGGACCGCAACAAGCTGCAGATTTTTGGGAAGACGCCGGACAAGAACACCCTGTCGCGGCACGACGGCGTGCAGGAATATCCGACGATCACGACGCTGAGCGAATCGCCGTTGACACCAAATGTGCTGTGGGTGGGGACCGATGACGGCAACGTGCAGGTGACGCGCGACGGCGGAAAGACGTGGAAGAACGTGGCGCCAAAGGTGCCGGGAGTGCCAAAGGGAACTTACGTGAGCCGCGTGGCGGCATCGAAGACCGGTGAAGGCGCGGCGCTGCTGGCGTTCGATGGGCATCGCGGCGACGATAACAGCGTCTACCTTTTTGCGACGAGTGACTACGGCGAGAGCTGGAAAGCAATCCGCAACGGGATTCCTGATTCGGCCGGAAGCGTGCACGTAGTGCGCGAGCATCCACGGAGCACGAACCTCTTGTTCGCGGGGACGGAGTTCGGGCTATGGGTATCGTGGGACCGCGGAGGAAACTGGACCGCGCTGAAGAGCAATTTCCCGACGGTTCCGGTGGACGATATCGAAATCCAGGCGCGCGAAAACGATTTGGTGCTGGCGACACACGGGCGATCGATCTGGATATTCGACGATCTGACGCCGATCGAAAAGATGGATGCGAGCGTGGCGGGATCACAGCTGACATTCTTCCCGCCGCGGACGGCCACGACCTGGCACCTGCGCAACCGCCGTTGGAGCGCTGGTCAGAAAGTGTTCACGGCGAAGAATCCGCCGTACGGCGCAATCTTGAGCTACTACCTGAAGGAAGCTGTTCCACCGGAAGCGCCGAAGAAAGACAAAGAGGAAAAGGACAAGAAAGACGCGGCTGGAGAGAAGCCGAAGACCGAGGCCAAGGGCGACGCCGCGGAAAAGAAGGAAGGCAAAGTAAAAATCACCGTGTCCGACAAAGACGGGAAAGTGCTTCGGGAGTTGGACGGGCCGGGGGCGGCGGGTATGAACCGCGCGAACTGGGATTTGCGTTCGGATGCCCCGGCGGAGCCGACACCCGAGCAACTCGAAGCGATCGCGGCGGGATATGGATTCGGGCCGCGCGGGCCGCTCGTCGAGCCGGGCGAATACACCATCAAGATCAAGGCAGGTGACAAGGAAGCCTCGCAAAAAGTCATCGTCGAAGAAGATACGCGCATCGTGATTTCGTCCGCGGACCGGTCCGCGCGGCGCGAAATGATTGATCAGCTTTACCCCATGGCCAAGACGGCGGATAAGGACCGGAAAACAATCGAAGGGATTCAGACAGCGCTGAAGACCGCGCGAGAGCAGTGGAAGAAAGATGCGGGAAAACCCAACACGACGAAGATCCCTGACGATATCGTCAAGGCCGCCGATGAACTGCAGAAAAAAGTGGATGCCATCGCGGAGAAATTCATTCGCGAACGTGAAGGGCTGGGAAATGCGGGGCCGCCGTTCGAATGGAAACCCGACCCGCTGCCGAATCAAGTGCAGAACCTGCTGGATGACCTGGACGGGTTTGCGGCTGCACCAAGCGCACACCAAAAAGAAAAGCTGGCGGAGCTGACGCCCCTGGTCAATGATGCTTCGATGCAGGTCAAGAAAATGGCCGAGGAGGAACTGCCCGCGCTGAATAAAAAGATGAATGACGCGGGCATTCCCCACATCGTTCCTGCGCCGCCGCAGCCGCGCAGCGGACGGGGCGGCGAAGAGGAGTCGGAGCAGTAGCGCAGGCTCTGGAGTTGGTGTCACCGAGACGCTTCCGCGCGGCTTGCGTCAAAGGGCCAGAAATGGGTGTGTCCCTCGGCGGGCCGATAACCACTCGGCAGCCGATCCGTGAATCCCAGGTCAAAGCTTTCGATAGACGGTACGGAGGAGATTGAGCATGAGCGTGAAGCAGCCCAGTCTGCGCGGTCTGACCGCGTGGTTTGTTGTGTTGGCAATCTTCCTCGGCGTCACATTCGCAGGCGCGACGGCGCTGAACGCCAGCGCGAAACGGCAGGACGCCGCGGAGCAGGACAAGCAGGAAGAAAAGAAGGACGAGAAG
>Ga0209117_1000799_pt1 | contig 11864 bp, 9 predicted proteins | sample BlaSpr_A8_OM2_M2_FD_187978 | JGI IMG/M metagenome (GOLD analysis project Ga0209117, IMG submission 187978) | Forest soil microbial communities from Thunder Bay, Ontario, Canada - Black Spruce, Ontario site 2_A8_OM2_M2 (SPAdes) (version 2) | ecosystem: Environmental > Terrestrial > Soil > Boreal...
CGCAGCTCTTCGACCTTACCCATGCCGATGAAGTGCCTGGCATCGACCTGGCCGCGCCGCTGCACGTCCGAGCCCACCACCTCCGCACCCGCGGTGCGCGCGAGATCGGCCAGCTCGATCATCTGCTCGCGTACGAGTTCCTCGGTTGAGCCTGGAAGCAAAACGCCGATGAGATACGCCCGCTCACGCGGCGTCCTGGTCGTTATCAGAGCTTGAGCTTCCTCATCCTTGCCATCGCCTCTTCGAGGCGAGCATCCGGTGCGGTAACCGACAGCCTGAAGTAGCCCTCTCCGTGTGCGCCGAACCCCACACCGGGTGTGATGTTTACGCCCACCTCATCCAGCACGTGACTTGCAAATCCGATGGAGTCATAGCCGGCCGGCACCGGCGCCCACACGTAGAAGGTCGCGCGGGGAGGCTTGATGTTCCAGCCCAGGTCGTTGAGCGTGTCGGCGACCAGCTTGTGGCGCCTCGCATACACCTCGCATGCCTCGCGCGTGTCCTGCTCTCCCCCATTCAGCGCCTCGATCGCCGCCCACTGCACCGCCTGGAAGATGCCCGAGTCGATGTTCGTCTTCAGCTGGCCGATGAGACCGATCAGGTCCGCGCGACCGCACACCCAGCCGATGCGCCATCCGGTCATGTTGAAAGTCTTCGAGAGCGAGTGAAACTCGAGGCCTACTTCTTTCGCACCGGGAATCTCGAACAGCGTCACTGGACGATATCCGTCGAAGGCGATCTCCGAATACGGCGCGTCGTGGCAGAGCACGATGTCGTGACGCTTGCAGAACGCGACTGCGCGCTCGAGGAACTCGCGATCGGCCACTGCGGCGGTCGGGTTGTTGGGGTAGTTCAGCCACATCAGCCTCGCGCGATCCGCGATATCGTCCGGAATCGCGTCGAGGTCGGGCAGCCAGTGGTTCGCCGCCGTCAGCGGCATGATGTAAGGCTCAGCCCCGGCCATCAACGCGCCTGTCGAGTACACCGTGTAGCCGGGGTCCGGTGCGAGCACCACGTCGCCCGGGTCGACCAGCGCAAGCGGGACATGCGCGATTCCATCTTTGGAGCCGAGCGTCGGCAGGATCTCCGTGCTCGGATCGAGCGCCACGCCCGACCGCTCGCTGTACCAGGTGGCGATCGCTTCACGCAGCTCGGCCAGGCCGAAGTACGAGGGATAGCGATGGTTGGAAGGATCGGCTGCGGCCTCCTGCAGAACGCTGACGATGCGCTGAGGAGTCGGCAGGTCCGGATCGCCGATGCCCAGCGAAATCACGTCCACTCCCGCCTTCTTCTTTTCCTGGACTTTGCGGTCGATCTCGGCGAAGAGATAAGGCGGAATCTTGCCGAGCCTGGCTGCTCCGGGGTGCACCGTTTTACTCATGCTGCGATTTCACGTACTTGAGGATAGCGGGCAACGGATCGGGCTCGATCTCGAACCAATTGACCCGCTCATCGCGCCGCCACCATCGAAGCTGCCGGCGCGCATACCTGCGATTCGAGCGCGCCATCGCTAGTGGAAGCTCCTCCAGCGTCAGCTCGCCCTGGATGTGGGCAAGAGCTTCGGCGTAGCCGATACCGGTGAGGACCGGAGCGCTTACGGGCACGCCTGAGTCAAGAGCGGCCTGTGTCTCCGCCACCAGCCCGCGCGCGACCTGTTGACGGCTGCGTTCCTCGAGTCTGTGATCGATCACCTCCAAAGGCGCGGTCAAACCGATGCGCACCGGTCGCCAAGAAGGAGGAGTGCGCGTCCGCAGGCGGCGCAGCGGAGGGCCGGCAGCCTGCAACACCTCGATCGCACGAATCATGCGGACCGGATTCTGCAGGTCGACCCCAGGATCGCGATCCAGGGCCAGCAGGCGTTCGCGCAGCGCCGGCTGATCCAGTAATTCAAGCTCCGCGCGAAGGGCGGGATTGGGGGGGACACCGGTAAGGCTGAATCCATCGCACAGCGCATCGACGTAGAGCATGGTCCCGCCCTCAATCACGGGAACGACATCGCGCTCAGCGATATCCGCGACAGCGGCTCTGGCGCCCTGAACGTACTCGCCCGCATTGAAACCCCCGGCCGGATCGACGAGATCGACCATGTGATATCGCACGCGCGCCATCGCTTCTGCACTCGGTTTGTTCGTCGCGATGTCGAGTCGCCGGTAGACCTGCTTGGAGTCCGCGACGACGATCTCGCCGCCGAGAGCGAGGGCGAGCTCAAAGGCCAGCCGCGATTTGCCGATGCCGGTCGGACCGACGATCACCGGAACCTGGACTATTGCCTTTTCATCCCATGGTCGAGAATAGCCAGGTCGCGTGAATCAACCACGGCGCCTTGGGCGCCCTCCCATCTGGCTGGCCGCATGCGCGGTTGCCGCTGGATGGGGCGCCGCTTACTCCATCGGACGGTGGATCGTGAGCTTCGTCCTCTATCCAGTCCATGAGGACATCCGCATCTGGTATGCCGCCGCGCAGGCAGGGCTGAGGTATAGCTGGGCAGCCATCTACGACGCGCCGACCTTGCGCGCGCTGTCCCTTTCGTTTCCGGCCGGCCAGCGCAACATCGATTCCTCCGACATGTATGCCAGCCCTCCGCTGCTGGCGTGGCTGTTCGCGCCGCTCACCGCGGTCCCGGAGCCGGTGGCCTATGCCTTATGGACGCTGCTATCGCTGGCCGCGCTCGTTTGGACCTGGTACATCGCTGCGCCATTCAGAGGCCTCGCAAAGTTCACCTTGCTTCTGGCGGCGCTCGCCCTCTGGCCGGTGATGGACTCCTTCTATCGCGGCCAGCCGACGATGGTCATGCTCGCCCTCGTCGCGACGGCGTGGTGGCTCTGCGCGCGGGACCGCCCGCTCGCGGGGGGAGCTGTGCTCGCGATTGCCACTGTGTTTAAGCCTCACCTGTTGGTCCTGGTCCCCCTGGCCCTGCTGGTGAGCGGTCGCATCCGGCCGGTGGTTGGATGGATTGCGGGCGGTGCGGTCATGGCAATCGCCACTTTCGCGACACTCGGACCTGCTGGGGTCATCGCCTGGTGGCACGCGCTCAAGTACCTCGAAAGCAACACGCAGCACGCTTTCTTCACCACGGTCTATCTGTTCGGGTTCGGGCCTTTGACGTATGCCTTGTTTGCGATCCAGGTCGTCGCGGTGGTCGCTATCGCATGGCGGTGGCGTGCGCACCTCGAGGTCGTCCTGGCAGCGGGTTTGGTGGGATCTCTCGCCGTCTCCTTCCACCTTCATGTCTACGACTACAGCAGCACGGTCCTCGCCGCGTGGCTTGTGCTTCGCGCGTCACCTCCACTGTGGCACCGGCTGGCGCTTCTCGTGGGCGTGGTGACGATGATGGCGCTCCCGCTCGGTCTGCCGGCTCCGCAGCTCATCTGGGATGCAGCCTGGCTCGGGATCTTGCTCGTCAGTAGTTACGCCGGAAGTGGCGCGTCAGCTCCTGCCACTCGATCAGCAGACGCGTCGGCCGCCCGTGTGGGCACGTAACCGATTCCTCAGTCGACTCGAGGTCGGCGAGCAAGCGTCGCTGCTCTGTCACGTCCAGCACGTCCCCGAAGCGGACGGCGGAGTGGCAGGCCAGGGCGGCAGCGGCCTTCTCCAGCGCGCCATCACCGCGGTTCTCGGCGAGCGCGGCCAGCGTCTCCTGCACCGCGGCGGTCGCGCGGCCGGCAGGCATCTCGACAGGCACGGCGGTGATGCGCAGGCTCCTGGGGCCGAACTCCTCGTATTCGAGGCCGAGATTCGCGAGGTCTGCGCGATGGTCCGCCGCGGCGGCGATCAACGAAGGCTCGACGTCTACCGCCTGCGGAATGAGCAGCGGCTGGCTCATTCCACGACCTGAGCGCAGTCGCTCGCGCAGCCGGTTGTACAGCACTCGCTCGTGCGCGGCGTGCTGGTCGATCAGGACGAGCCCGTGAGGACCCTCGGCAACCAGGTATCCCGGACCCGCCTGGCCGATGGGTCGAAGCAAAGCTGCCTCAACCTGCGGAGAGATGCTCGGCTCGGCGGTCAGGAGCGCCCTCGCGGCTTCGTGGATCGTCAGCTGCGGGGCGGCAAATCCGACAGCGAACGATGCGGCCGATTCGACCGGGCGATACCGGAAGGGATCGCTCCCGTCGAGCGCGGCCCGCACCGCCCGCTGGAGCGCACCGAACACTGCGCCCTCGTCGCGGAACCGAACTTCCTTCTTCGCCGGGTGAACGTTGACGTCGACGAGCTCTGGGTCGATGCCGATGTCGATGACGGCGACAGGATGCCTGCCGCGTTCCAGCCGACCCTGATAGCACTCCTCCAGCGCATAGACGAGCGCGCGCGAGCTGATCGGCCGGCCGTTGACCGCAAGCACGATCCCGTCACGGCTCCCACGACTCAGCCGAGGCTGGCTGACCATCCCCGACACAAGCGGCATGCCGACCATCTCGAGCATCTCGGCGCCGACCGGCGCCCCGAAGACCGCGGCGATCGCGCGCCTGCGATCTCCGTCCCCGGTCGTGCTGACCGCGACCCGGGCATCGATAGTCAGGTGAAACCTCACGTGCGGCTGGAGAAGCGCGAATGCGCTGACGACATCCTTGATCGCAGCCACCTCGGTGGCATCGCTCTTCAAGAACTTCAGCCGCGCCGGGACAATTGAGAAGAGGTCCCGCACCTCGATAGTCACTCCCGGAAGCAGCGGACCTGGTCCCTGGTCGATCGGCTCGCCGGCCTGGATCCGAACCGTCGCGCCGCCGCTCGAGCATTCGACGTCGGCGACCGCCGCGATGCTGGCCAGTGCCTCGCCCCGGAAGCCGAAGCTGACCACGCCATCAAGATCCGAGAGCTTGGACACCTTGCTGGTCGCGTGTCTCACGAACGCGAGCTGGAGCTCTGCGGCCGCGATTCCCGAGCCGTCGTCGCTGACGCGAATCGAAGTCTTCCCGGCGCCGCGCACGTCGATGTTGATGCGCCTGGCGCCACCGTCCAGGGAGTTCTCGACCAGCTCCTTCACAACCGACGCCGGTCGCTCGATCACCTCGCCGGCCGCGATGGCGTTGGCAATCTCGGGCGCGAGCAGATGAATCGACTGGCTCACCTGGACAGCCTCGCCCGCAGCTCATAGAGCTTCTGCAGGGCTTCGAGCGGGCTCAGCGAGTCAGGCTCGATGTCTTCGAGCTCTTTGCGAAGCGGGTCGGGAGCCAGCTCGATCGGCAGCCCGAGCTGCTGCTCTGGCGGCTCGAGAGGGCGCTGCCGTTCCAGCTCACCCAGCACCTGCCGCGCCCGAGCGATCACACCCGAAGGCAAGCCCGCCAGGGCCGCGACATGGATTCCGTACGACCGGTCCGCGCCACCTGGGACCACGCGGTGAAGGAAACGAACCGTGTCCCCATCCTCGAGGACCTCGACCCGCTGGTTGCGCACTCGGGACAGTCTCTCCGCGAGTGCGGTCAGCTCGTGGTAATGCGTGGCGAACAGCGTGCGGCAGCCGAGCTTGGGCGAGTCGTGCAAGTGTTCGACCACCGCCTGCGCGATCGATACGCCATCGTAGGTCGAGGTCCCCCTCCCCACCTCGTCCAGGATCACAAGGGACGACCGCGTCGCGTGGTTGATGATGTTCGCGGTCTCCGTCATCTCGACCATGAAGGTGGACATGCCGGCGGTGATGTCGTCATGCGCGCCGATGCGGGTGAAGATGCGGTCAGCCAGCCCGACGACCGCCCGGTCCGCCGGAACGAAGCTTCCGCACTGCGCGAGCAGAACGATCACGGCGGCCTGCCGGAGATAGGTTGATTTGCCGGCCATGTTGGGGCCGGTGAGGATGACGATCTGCTCGGCGTCGGGATCGAGCTCCAGGTCGTTGGCGACAAAGACCCCCGCAGGCAGGCCGCGCTCCACCAGCGGGTGCCGCCCTCCCTGGATACTGAGACGCACACCCGCATTGACCTCTGGCCTTCGCCATCGATGCTCTTCTGCCGTGACAGCCAGGCTGAGCAGCGCATCGATCATGCCGATCGCCTGCGCGCTGGACCGAAGAATCGACGCTGACTCCGCGACTGCCTCGCCGAGGGCGTGCAATATCTCGAGCTCGCGCTGAGCGATCTTCTCCCGCGCGGTGAGCACAACCGCCTCTTTCTCCTTCAGCTCAGGCGTGAGGTAGCGCTCAGCGCCCGTCAGCGTCTGCTTGCGGACGTAGTCGTCGGGGACCGCAACGGTGTTCGCGTTGCTGATCTCGATGTAGTAACCGAACACCTTGTTGAACCCGACCTTCAGCGAGCGGATCCCCGTCCGGCGCCTCTCCGACGCTTCCAACGCGCCGATCCACTCGCGTGCGCTACGCGACGCCTCGGCAATGCCGTCGAGCTCGCTGTCGAATCCAGGCCGGATCGCACCTCCCTCTCGAGCCACCGCCGGAGGGTCTTCGACCAGGGCGCTGGCAAGCTTTGCCGCCAGCTCCGGGGCGGCGCTGATCTGTCCCGTCAGCTCCCGGACCACCAGCGCTCCGCAAGCGCCAAGAACGTCCCGGAGAGCCGGGATGGCTTCAAGGGAGCGCCGCAGGGCGACGAGCTCGCGCGCATTCGCGTGGCCTTGCGCCGCCCTGGAGGCGAGGCGCTCGAGGTCGCCGACGGGCTTCAGCGCACCACCCAGAGTCTCGCGGAGGTCTGCAGTGCCCACCAGCTCTGCCACTGCACCCAGGCGCAGCTCGATCGACTCGGCGTCTCGCATCGGGGAACCCAGCCACGTCCGCAGCCTCCTGGCGCCGATCGGCGTTCGGGTTCGGTCGATCAGCTCGAACAGGGCGGGCAGCTCGAGGTTGCGCACCGTGGGCGCGTCCAGAAACATGCTCGCGTCTGGAGAATAGGTGCGAACGCTGAATGACCCCGGAGTGATTCGTGTCTGGTTCTGCTTCAGGTAGTCGAGCACCACGCCGGCGGCCCCGACGGCAAGAGGAGCGTCACCGGCGCCCACCGAAGCTGGAAACGCTATCCCGAGCAGGTCCCGGAGGCGCTGCTGGCCCCGTACCGGGTCGAAGCGGTACTCCTCGACATCGGGGGGCGTCAGCAGCTCTGCGGGCGCGAGGCGCTGCAGCTCAGAGTTCAGGCGATCCTTGGGCATCTGGCACAGCAGCAGCTCGCCAGTCGACACCTCGCACGCGGCCAGCCCCGATTCCACGCCGTGGGTCCACGCCGCGACCAGGTAGTTGGCCCGCGACGGTTCCAGATATGCGTCTTCCACCACCGTGCCCGGAGTCAGCACGCGGGTGACGTCGCGACGCACGATCTTGTGCTTCCCCGCAGCTTCCGTCTGGTCGCAGATCACCACCTTGTGACCGGCGCGCAGCAACCTGCCCACATATGTCTGCCAGGCGTGATGCGGCACGCCGCACATCGGCGCCCGCCCCGTCTTGCCCAGCGGCCGCGAGGTGAGAGTCACGCCCATGACCGGAGCCGCCACCTCTGCGTCCTCGAAGAAGATCTCGTAGAAATCGCCAAGCCTGAAGAGGAGGATTCCGTCGGGGTGCTGCTCCTTGGCTTCCCGGTACTGCCGCATGACCGGGGTCAGAGCGAGCTCCATCAGGCGGCGGTCAGGGGTCCCCGCGAAATCAAGACGCCGCCTCTGATTTCGTGGGGCTGGCAAGTCCCAGGAGCTGAGCCGACGTGGCTTGCATGACGCGCATGTTCAGCACCTGGCCTGGGGCGATGTCACCACCTTGCAGGACGATTGCCCGCTTGCCCTGCCGGATCCTTCCGTACGGCCGGTTGAGCTCGTCCCTCCCTTCGATCAGCACCTCCACGTCACGGCCGATCCACTGAGCGGTCTTGCGTGCCGCGATGCCGCGCTGCAGCGACAGCAGCTCGTTCAGGCGGCGCAGCTTTTCCTCGTGAGGAACGTCGTCCTGCATTCGGTCGGCCGCAAACGTACCCGGTCGAGGCGAATACATCGCCAGGTGCACGACCTCGAACTCGATCTCCTCGATCAACGAGCGCGTGTTCAAGAAGGCAGCCTCCGATTCCCCCGGAAAGCCGACTATCACATCAGTCACCAGACCGATGTCCGGCATGAGCTTCCGGGCGTGCTCGACGATAGCTCTGTAATGCCTCATCTGGTAGCCGCGCGCCATACGCCTGAGGACAGTGTCGTCACCTGACTGCACAGGAAGCTGGAGCTCGCGGCACACCACGTCGCTCGCGGCCATCACCTCCAGCAGCTCCGTTTCAAGGTCCTGCGGATGCGAGGTCATGAATCGAAGCCGCCTCAGTCCCGGGATCGTCTCGACCGCGCGAACCAGATTGGCAAGGCCTCCGCGCCCGGCGGGGTCGTGGTAGTCGTCCACGTTCTGGCCCAGCAGGACGACCTCTCTGGCGCCGTCGGCCACCGCCTGCCGGCACTCCGCCACGACTTCATCGACAGGCACATGGCGCTCGCGACCGCGCACTTTAGGCACGATGCAGAACGTGCAGTTGTGGTCGCAGCCCTGGATCACTCGGACGAAGTGGCTGACACCGGTCCGCCCCGCTCGGGGCAGCGCCTCACCTTGCGAGTAGTCGTAGCGAGCCTCGAGGCTCGAAAGGAAATCCTCGTACTCGCCGATCGGGACCACCGCGTCCAGCTGCGGGAACTTCTTGCGGAGCACGTCGCCCTCCTTGGCGACGATGCAGCCGGTGACGGCAATGGTGCGCTGGGGCGTCTTCCAGGCCTTCAGCTCATGCAACTTGGAGTAGACGCGGTCCTCAGAAGCCTGGCGGACCACGCAGGTGTTGAGGATGGCGACATCGGCGCGCTCGAGGGATTCTTCCACGTAGCCGGCGGCAAGCAGCCTTCGCGCCAGGCTTTCGGAGTCCGCCGTGTTCATCTGGCAGCCAATCGACCAGATGTTGAACGAGCGCGTCCTTTGCGTTACCGGCTCTCCACGAGAAGACGGATGCCGGTGCGCTCTTCCCCGTCGATGGAGATGTCGATGAAGGCCGGGATGCAGACCAGGTCGAGGCCTCCGGGGGCGACGTACCCGCGCGAGATGGCGATCGCCTTGACTGCCTGGTTGATGGCGCCGGCCCCGATGGCCTGGACCTCGACGCGGCCCTTGCTGCGGATCACGCCCGCAATGGCTCCAGCGACCGCGACCGGTTTGGAGGTAGCCGAAACTTTCAGCACCTCTACAGGAGCGCGCTCAGTGGTCATTGCTGGAACCCCTTCAAATATGTTCTCGGTCGACTCGCTGGATCGATGTGGCTCGTCCGGTGGAACTGTTAATGGTAACCAGTACCGAATTGAAAGTCACTGGGCCCGACGCCACCTGGAAGCGGTTGGGCACGCCGGTCAGGAAACGCTGCAGGACTATGTCCTTGTCCATCCCGATGCACCCATCCCGGGGCCCCACCATGCCGACGTCGGTCACATAGGCGGTCCCTTTGGTCAGGACCCTGGCGTCGGCGGTCGGGATATGAGTGTGGGTCCCCACCACCGCGCTCGCACGCCCGTCCAGGAACCAACCCATCGCCGTCTTCTCCGAAGTCGCTTCGGCGTGCATGTCGCAGAACACGATCTTCACGTCGGGATGAGCAGCAAGGATCGCGTCCGCCGCCCGGAAGGGATCGTCCAGCGCCTCGACGAAGATCCTGCCCATCAGGTTCATCACCAGGACCTTCTGGCCTGCCGCCTCGACCACACACGAGCCCTTACCTGGCGCGGCGGGAGGGTAGTTCGCCGGCCGCAGCACACGCTCCAGGTGCGCCAGGTCGGGCACGAACTCCTTTTGCGCGAAGACATGGTTGCCGGTCGTGATGACGTCGGCGCCGGCTTGCTTCAGCTCGGCGGCGATCTTCGAGGTCAGGCCGAAACCCCCGGCGGCGTTCTCGCCGTTCACTATCGCGAGGTCAGCGCCCACCTCCTTCTTCAGCCCGGGGAGGATGGCCTTGACCGCGTCACGACCCGGATGCCCGACGACGTCGGCGACGAACAAGATGCGAAAGTCGTCAGTCATCAACGCAGATTCTCGGGCAAAAAGAAAGGGAGCCCCGAGTTGGGGCTCCCTTTGGCTTTACTTGGCGTACTCGATCGCCCTGGTCTCGCGCACCACTGTGACACGGATCTGACCCGGGAAACTGAGCTCGGTTTCGATTCGTTTGGCGATGTCTCGCGCCATGAGCTGAGCCGCTGTGTCGTCGATCTGCTCCGGCTTGACCAGGATCCGCACCTCGCGGCCGGCCTGGATGGCGTAAGACTGCTGGACGCCCTGGAAGGAGTTCGCGATCTCCTCCAGCTTCTCGAGCCGCTTGACGTAGGCATCCAGCGACTCCCTGCGCGCTCCCGGGCGGGCAGCGGAGATGGCGTCTGCCGCGATCAGCAACAACGCCTCGAGGCTGTGTGGCTCCTCGTCGTAGTGATGAGCACGCACTGCGTGCACGACTTCCTTGGGAACCCCATGCCTTTGCAGCAGGTCCGCTCCGATCACCGCATGCGAACCCTCGACCTCGTGGTCGATGGCCTTGCCGATGTCGTGCAAGAGTCCTGACAGCTTGGCGATGCGGACGTCGGCGCCGATCTCCGACGCCATCATGGCGGCGAGATAGGCGACCTCTTTCGAGTGATTCAGCACCTGCTGTCCGTAGCTGGTACGGAAACGCAGGATGCCCAGGTGGCGGACTACCTCGGGATGAAGTCCCTGTAGGCCGACCTCCAGGACCGCCGCCTCTCCCTCTTCTTTGACTCGTTGCAGGACTTCCTGCCGGGACTTGGCGACGATCTCCTCGATCCGGGCCGGATGGATCCGGCCGTCGACGATGAGCTTGTTCAGCGCGACCCGGGCCACTTCGCGGCGGACAGGGTCGAAGCCGCTGATGATTACAGCTTCCGGGGTGTCGTCGACTATGAGGTCGATCCCGGTTGCCTGCTGCAGGGCGCGGATGTTCCGGCCCTCTTTGCCGATGATGCGACCCTTGAGCTCGTCCGTCGGCAGCGGCAGCACCGAGACCGAAACCTCTGCGGTCTGGTCGGCAGCGATGCGCTGGATCGACTCGGTGACGATCTCCCGGGCACGGCGCTCGCTCTCGTCGCGAGCCGCCAGCTCAGATTCGCGTACCTTGCGGGCGACTTCGTTCCGGAGCTCCTGTTCGACCTGCGCCATCAGGATCCCCGAAGCTTCCTGACGAGTCATGTTGGCGACCCGCTGGAGCTCCTTTTCCTGCTGGCGGTGGCTGTCTTCGAGCTGCGCTCGAATCTCGTCCAGCGCCTTTTCCTTCGTGCCGAGCTCGCGCTCGCGCCGGTTGAGATCCTCTCCCTTGCGGTCGAAGTTCTCTTCCTTCTGGAGAAGACGCTTTTCGATCTGCTGTGTCTGAACCCGATACTCGCGGGCTTCCTGTTCGGCGGCGGTGCGGATTTTGACCGCTTCCTCCTTAGCTTCGAGCAGCTTCTCCTTGGCCTGGGTTTCAGCCTCGGAAACGACCTGCTGGGCTTTCAGCGCGAGAGCGCTGTCGCCTTCGCCCTGCCGGCGCCGGAGCAGAAAGTAAGCAGCTCCGAAACCGACGAGGAGTGCCGCCACGACCAATAGCGGTACGTAGACGTAGGGAGACATGTGACATGCACCTCGTTTATTCGATTGTCAAAGTGCGGCACCATCGCAGGACCAAGCGGGTCCCGCATAGGGTTGCTCTATGACTGCGGGAGGCGAAAACCTCGCGACCCGTACGTAATTCGAATTCTAGTCTTCGTACTCGATTGACGCGCCGGAGAGAACCGTCCGGCAGGCCGCTCGCACGGTGGTCGCGGAAAAACCGCGGCGCATGAGCTTGGCGCCCACGCTGTCCAGCACCTCGCGGTAGCTGGAGCTCGGCCGCCTGGCGTACAGGCGTTCGGCGAGCACGGTAGCCGACGCCAGCTGCGCGTCCGCGTCGATGGCG
>Ga0209117_1000800_pt1 | contig 11841 bp, 15 predicted proteins | sample BlaSpr_A8_OM2_M2_FD_187978 | JGI IMG/M metagenome (GOLD analysis project Ga0209117, IMG submission 187978) | Forest soil microbial communities from Thunder Bay, Ontario, Canada - Black Spruce, Ontario site 2_A8_OM2_M2 (SPAdes) (version 2) | ecosystem: Environmental > Terrestrial > Soil > Boreal...
TTCGGCTTTGTACTGGCTGTACGAGGTAATGTCGCTGATGCGCAGCGACAGACACTACTCAGAGAGCAGACACTGGATCTAGCGGCCCAAGCGCTTGACGCCAGAGATCGATATACGGAGTCGCATTCGATTCGTGTATCCGAGCTCTCTAGCCGGCTCGGAGAGCAGCTTGAGCTCGGAGATCGCGAATGCGAATTGATCCGAACTGCTGGCTCCCTACACGATCTTGGAAAGATCGGCATTCGAGATGACATCCTGAACAAACCTGGACCACTGAACGAGGAGGAGTGGGAGATAATGCGCCGCCACCCGGATATTGGGGCGGACATGATCGCGCAGCACTCTGCGCTCGCGTCGGTAGCCCCCATCGTCCGGCACCACCATGAGCGCTGGGATGGTACTGGCTACCCGGCAGGCCTTAAGGGGGATGTCATCCCCTTTGGCGCTCGGATTCTGGCTGTTGCCGACTCTTACGACACCATCACTGGCGCGCGTCTGTATCGACCGTCGCTGATGACTCCAATCGAAGGGGTAGAAGACATCAGTCGGCGGGCCAATCACTGGTACGACCCCAACGTGGTGGATGCACTCCGCGTCCTCCATGGCTTAAAGCCTTTGGACGTGGTTAACCGTCCAGAGGTTCCGCGCCGAATTACAACGTACCGAGTTCTTAGAACGAATCCGGGTTTCAGCAGTCTAATTTCGGCTATTGGTATTTCCGCCCTCGGAGATCCAATGACCCAGGTGGCCACGCTGGTCTCAATCTATCTAGCAACATCCTTTGATGCGCGATTTATCGCACTCGGGTTCATCGTCCAAGCCCTCGGCACAGTCGTCATTAGCGCCGTTCTGGGTGGGCTAACGGATCGGCTTCCAAGACGCGGTCTAGTTGTTGGCCTAGAACTCATGCGGGCAGTGACCCTTCTTGCGACCCCATTCCTCATTGGCGACCATTCACGTTGGTGGCTGATATATCCGATCCTATTGCTCCTCGCGGGCATTAATGCTGTCGTTCAACCTGCCCGTCAGGCAGCAATACCCGGCCTTGTTCCGCCTGGACAGGTCGGAAAAGCTAATGCAATGGTTGCGGCTACTACCATGTTGGCCGGTGCCATCGGGTTCGGCCTGGCGGGGGCAATTTTGGCCCTCTCGCCCAAATCCACCAATATGCTTTTCGTTGCGGACGCAATCACCTTTGCACTCGCGGCCGCGATAGTCGTCGGCATTCCAAACTTAGGTGGCGGCGCAAAGGCGGTTTCGGTGTCTGGAGCGCTGCGGCGTTCTTGGTCGATAGTGGCCGCTCGCCCTCACCTCGTCGTCGGAACTCTGGCAGCGTTCCTAATTCCAATGAGCTTTCCCGCGACCTTGGCTCTCGCCTACACGCGCGGGGGCCAGATGTATGGAGGGCAGGTCTACTCCACGCTCGAACTCCTAGGGGCGGTCGGGATTTTCGCCGGCTCTCTCGCCCTTTCAAGATTTAGCGCCATCGGCACGATGCGCATGGTCGGCGTGGGATTGTTTGTCACCGGGGTCTTCTCGCTCGGCATAGCGATGAGCCCGTCACTGATCGTGATTGGGGTCGCTCTATTCATCGCTTCAATCGGCACGCCAATCTATGCCGTTGCTAACCAGACCGCCATCCTGGAAGCGGCTGACCCATCCAACAGAGGCAGCTTGATGGCGACCCGATTCGGCCTCGTGCAGACAGCGAGTATTGTCGGCACCGCTGTTGGCGGCCTGATCACCCAGGCGAGAGGCCCCCTGGCCGCATACGGCGTACTCGGCGTTGGTCTAATCCTTCTTGCTATGTATGCAATTGCAGCCGGCCGCAGCACTACGAATCGTCTTCACGGCGAGGCGTACGAAGAGGCCACCCTTCGGACGGCTTCGGCCGGTTCGCAGGCAAAGACGGAACCCGTCCTCTCCCCGAGATCCTGAGGCAACCTAAGCCGGCGCCCGACCTGGGTTGGCTCGTCATACTGCCCTGATTGCGTAACCCGCGACCGAGCCCGCACGGGCCGCCCCCCGAGAGCGAACCTGAGGAGCCGGCCCCTGTGGCTGCGGTGGCCGTTTCGGCCTGGGCGCTGATGGACCCAAAGCGGCGCAGGCGATACCTCCAGATCGCTTTTGGCTTCGGCGCCCTCCTGGTCCTGATCGTCTTCCTCTACCTGCTGAGGGACTTCCTTGGCGCCTTCGTCTTGGGGGCCACGCTCGCCTTCCTGATCCAGCCCGCCGTCACCCGCCTCGTCGGGCTGGGCATCCCACGGGCGCTGGCGATCGTGATCATCTTCCTGCTGATCATCGTGATCCTGGGGGGCCTCGCCCTTCTGATCATCCCCCTAGGTGTCCGTGAGGTCGGCCAGCTGCAGCGCCAGATTCCGAGCCTTGCCGCGACTGCTCAGGACCGGCTCAACAGCATGCAGGGATCGCCCATCAACATCCTCGGGATCAACATCGACGTGAAGGGCACCACCGACACCATCAACGCCCATCTGAAGGACTACCTGCTCGGCCAGTTCGGCAACGCGGTCACCATCGGGCTCACTGCCCTCACCACCCTCTTGCAGGTCGTCCTCATGTTCATCGTCGCCTTCCTCCTGGCCCTCGACGCCGCAGCCTTCAGGCGGGTGCTTCGCCGGCTGGTACCCAGCGACTACCGCACGGACTTCGACCAGATCTGGCGCAAGGTCCGCAAGATGCTCTACGCGTACGTGCGCGGCCAGCTCATCATCGCCGGGCTGATCGGCATCCTGTCCGGCATCGCGTGCGCCGTGTTGGGTCTTCCCGACCCGATCGCGCTCGGTTTGATCGCCGGCATCACCGCATTGATTCCCTACCTCGGGCCCTTCATCGGCGCCGTCCCCGCCGTGCTGGTCGGACTCGCCGCCGGTCCAATCAAGGCAGTTCTCGTTGCGCTCACCTACTTCGTCATATCGAACGTGATTCTCAACTTTGTCTATCCGAAGGTCATGGGTGACGCCGTGCGCCTTCCTCCAATCCTCGTGATCGCTGCCTTCATCGCAGGCTTCAGCTGGGCTGGGATCCTCGGCATGTTCGTCGCAGTCCCGATCGCAGCCACGCTTCGCATCCTGTTCGACCACATCTATCCACGTCTCTATGAGAAGCAGGCGTGAAGGTAGCGATCTTTTCGGATATTCACGCCAACTGGCATGCGCTCGAGGCGGTGCTGCGAGACTGCCCGCCCGTGGACGAAACGCTCTGCCTGGGCGACGTGGTGGGGTACGGCGGCGATCCGAAACGCTGCGTCGATGAGGTGATGAATCGAGGATGGCTGACACTTGTCGGCAACCATGACCGCGCCTGCACGGATCCCGAGATACTCGAATGGTTCAATGACGATGCGGCCACCGTGGTGCGCTGGACTGTCGACGTGATCGGTCCTGAACGACTCGATTGGCTGCGCGAATTGCCAGACAGCACGGTCAGGCATGACGTGCTGCTCGTCCACGCCAGCCCGCGCGATCATATCTACGAATACGTGCTCGATACCGCTGTCGCGCATGCGAACCTCGAGCTCCTCAACGGTGGCGTCTGTTTCCATGGACACACGCACGTGCCTGGCATATTTGGAATGTCGGATGGCGCCGTGACCCACGAGTACCGGGTTGACACCTTCCGCCTCAAGGGGCCGGCGTTGGTGAATCCCGGCAGCGTTGGGCAACCACGTGACGGCAGTCCGACCGCGAGCTATGGAGTGTGGGACACGGAGAAGGGGACGTTCGAATTCCGCCGTGTCCGCTACGACATCAAGGGCGCCCAGCGAGCGATCAGGAAGGCGAAGCTTCCAGATCGATTCGCGCTTCGACTCGAAACCGGACGATGAGCCTGCGCCTCACCCCGAGGTTGCGGCGTCTCTCTTACGCCGCAGCGGCTGGAGCGGGCGCCGGCTCGTTCGCCTTCTGGGGCGCCTACTGGGTGAACTTCCTCCGCGGCAATCTCCTTGGGCCTGACTTCTTTTCCTTCTACGCAGCCGCGAAGATCTACATTCAGAAGGGCGGGTCAGCGGTTTACAACCTGACTCTCCAGAAGCAGTACGAGCTGCAGGTCACCGGACAGCCTCCGGACACCCTCGTCGTGCTCCCCTACTTCCACCCGCCTTACTACACGCTGCTCATCGCGCCGCTCGGCGCCTTGACCTACCAGCAGGCTTACTTCGCGATGGCGGCGTTTAACGTCCTGCTCGCGGTCGTCCTGGTGACGCTCCTAGTGAGAAGCAGCATGACCATTCACGGCCGCGCCGCACTGGTGGCCGCGATCATGATTGCCGGCTTCTTCCCTCTATTCGTGACCATGCTCCAGGGCCAGTCCAACCTCGTCGTCCTGCTGCCCTTGGCGGCCGCGTACGTCGCCTGGTCGCGCGGGCGTCTCGGCTGGGCTGGCATTTTCAGCGCGCTCGCGCTTGCCAAACCGCAGCTGCTCCTGCTCATCCCCGTGCTGTTTCTGGCGCGCCGGGCGTGGCGCGCTATCGCAGGATTTGCCGCAGTCCTGGTGGCGCTCAGCCTCGCCTCGGTGATCGGTTTCGGCTTCAACGCGGTTTTGAGCTACCTCGGCGCGGTCGGCACGTGGGCGATCGGTGGCAAGCTGCCCGCGAGCGACCAGCCCGTGTACCAGGACACCGCGTTCTATTCACTCCGCAACATCCTCGACGCGCTGCCTGTCGGAGGAAAGGGGGTGGGGCTCGTGATCCTCGTCCTCCTGCTGGCCTTCGTTGCCCTTTCGCTCAGCTGGCGACCCGACAAACCACCGCTCGATTTCGCCCTCGCCGTCGCCGCCTCGCTCGTCTTGAGCCCTCACCAGAATCTTCATGACCTGGCGCTCCTCATCATTCCCGGCTTTGCGGTGGCCGACCTTGCGCGCGCGGGCCAGCTCCGCTGGCCGCATGGCGCGGCTGTGGTGCTGGGGATTTCGTACGTGACGATCAACATGACCTTTGCCACCAACCTGTGGTCGGCTGCCTTCGGCGCGCTTTTGCTTACTGTCTATCTCGTCTCTGAGCGCATGGCCGTGCGGCCGGACCCGGTCCCACTTGCCGACCTGGCATGGAGTGGTCCTCGTCCGCGCCGCGTCATCGTCCTACCCGCGTATCGCGCGGCGAAGACTCTGGTCGAGGTGGTCGGGGACATCCCTCAGGGCCACGCCGACCGGATCTTGCTGGTCGACGATGCGAGCGCCGATGCGACGGTGAGCGTGGCCACAGCGCTCAGGCTCGACGTCATCCGTCACAAGCGCAACCTCGGATATGGCGGCAACCAGAAGACGTGTTATCGCCAGGCGCTGCTGATGGGTGCCGACGTGGTGGTCATGCTGCACCCGGATGGACAGTACGACCCCGCCATCATTCCGAATCTGTGCAAGGTCATCGAGGATGGTGAGGCCGACATCGTGCTCGGCTCGAGGTGGCTTGGCCTCGACCCGGCAAAAGCAGGCATGCCGTGGTGGAAGCGCATCGGCAACCGCTTCCTGACCGGCGCCGAAAATCGCGTCCTCGGCCTGAACCTATCCGAGTATCACACCGGATACCGCGCCTACTCGCGGCGGTTCCTCGAGGCGATTCCATTCCTCGAGAACAGCAACGACTTCGTCTTCGACACGCAGGTTCTCATCCAGGCGGCTGCCTTTGGCTTCAGGATCGGTGAAGTCCCGGCGATCGGCAAATACCACGCTGATGCGAGCTCGATCAGTTTCGAGACATCGACGGTCTACGGGCTCAAGACGCTAGGCGCGCTGGTGCGTTACGTCACTCATCGCGCCGGATTCAAATGCTCGTGGTTGACGCCGGCCTCAGAGGCCGACAGACAGGCGCTTGAAGTAAGCCAGATAGCCCACGAATGAATCAGTCCGCGTGTTCGCGATGCTCTCGAAACAGCATGACCCGGCAGTTGGCGTTCTTCAGCACGTAGGGCACCGTCTTGCCCATGTTGAATTCGCCAAACCGCCTCTTGTACGGCAGGCCCATCACGATCAGGTCGGCGCCCCACTCGACAGCCTCGTCGACGAGCGCCGGGCCGGTGTCACGCGCCTGAACTAGCTCGGTCTCGACGGCCAGCTGCGACTGGGCCGCCAGCTGCTCGACCTCGTCGAGGATCTTCTCGCCTCGCTCGACGACCTCGTCCAGGACCGCGCCCAGCGGCAGCGACCGGTTCACTTCGATGATGTGAACCGCGTACAGCCTCCCGCCGGGGTTGTCCGTCATCCGGCAGGCCAGGCGCACGGTTTCGGCGTCGATTCCCTGGCCGCCCACGGCAACCAGCACCTTCTTCGAGGTTGGCGAGTGGGAGTGGTCCGGCATCAGTGCTCAGGGCCGCGCCTGACCCGGCGGATCAGGACGTAGGCGGCAAAGCCCCACGACAGGCCGACGGTGGCGGCGGCGATTCCCTGGGACGCAGCATCGAGTCCCCGGTGGCCGGCGATGTAGATGAGCACCCACAGGCCGAGTCCGAGCGCCATCAGGCCCATGAAGGTGAATGGGAAGCGCACGCGTTCAAATCCTAACAAGCCTTGGGCGAGCCGCCATGAGGGCCTCCCTATAATCAACCTTCCTTGAAGCTGCTGATCGTGGGATGTGGGCGGGTTGGATCGCAAATCGCCGCCGAGATGGACAGGTCCGGCCACCAGGTGGTGATCATCGATAGGGACCCAAACCAGTTTTCGCGGGCAGCCTCGCGCGGTGTCCTGACGAGCGATTTCAAGGGCGACCAGGTAGTGGGCAACGGAACAGACGCCGACGTCCTCCGCCGGGCCGGCATCGAAGACGCCGACGGCTTTGTGGCTGTGACTGAGGGCGACAACCGCAACATCATGGCCGCCCAGGTCGCCAAGCACGTCTTCAAGGTCCCTCGGGTCGTGGCCCGGATCTATGACCCCGAGCGTGCCGAGGCGTACGAGAAGCTCGGACTCCACACGATCTGTCCGACAATCGAGGGCGCCAAGCAGATCGAAAAGACGTTGCTGGAGACGCACTAACTCGTGTACGTGATCGTCGTCGGTGGCGGAACCGTGGGCTACTACATGTCGCGAGACCTGCTTGAGCGTGGACACGAGGTGACCCTCATCGAGAAAGACTCGCGTCGTGCTGACTGGCTGGAGACCCAGCTCGGAAGCATCGTGATGCGTGGCGATGGATGCGAGGTGAAGTTTCTTTCCCAGACCGGCATCGAGCGGGCTGATGCAATCGTTGCGGTTACCGCGGACGACGAGGACAACCTCATCGCGCTGCAGATGGCGAAGAAGCACTTCAAAGTCAAAAAGACAATCGCCCGCGTCAACAACCCATCCAACGTCGAGATCTTCAAGATGCTTGGCGTCGACGATGCGGTTTCGGCGACAGACGTGCTGCTTGGTGCGCTGGAGCCGCCGATAACCACCTAGGCCGCAAATAAAAAAGGCCGCTCATGAAAGAGCGGCCCTTGTCAGTGTCTGGTTACGAGGACTTACCGATCCTGTAGATTTTGGTTCCGCAGATCGGGCATGTGCCGACGGTTGCGGGCTTGCCGTTCTTCATCGTGATCGGCTGAGGGTCCTTCATCTCGACCTTTTTCTTGTCCTTCAAACAATAGCCTTCCATTAGTTCACCTTTTTTTCATCGCGGTTCTGAAAACAATTAGGGCCTCTTCGTCAGCGGCCATTTCGAAATCGGGCTATACCGCCTTGCCGATCTTGAAGATCTTGGTTCCGCAGTCGGGACAGGTACCGACCGTTGCCGGCTTGCCGTTCTTCATCGTGATCGGCTGAGGGTCTTTCATTTCGACCTTCCTCTTGTCCTTCAAGCAGTAGCCTTCCAAATAGTCACCGTCCTTATACGAGATTCTGGTCGAATCCTAGTGCTGCTCTAGGAGTCAGTTTCGGGGCGGACGTGCCCATTCTAGGGGTCGGTCTTTCCCGAATACAACCCCAATTCAAACTGAATTGGACAGAACGGGTGTTAAGTGACCCCAAATGTGGCATGGAAAGGGCCTTCGAATGCCTTCCTTGCGCCATCACCGAACAGTACGAAGCGCACCTCTTCGGGCGACCATCCTCCGGCCAATGCATTGCGTAGACATCTCGACATCACGCGTGCGCATTCATCAATCGGAAATCCCGCGATTCCTGTTCCCACTGCGGGAATGACGATGCTGCGAACGTCGTGATCACGCGCCAAACGAAATACTTGCTCCATCGAAGACTCGAGGGATTGCGTTGTGGTGCGGCCGCCCAAGGCCATGCTCGCGGCATGGATCACGTAACGAGCATGCAGCTCGCCCGCACCGGTGATGGCCGCGTCTCCGACTTTCACCGGTCCATGCGCGTCGCACTCGTGCTGAATGGTCGCGCCGCCGCGAATGCGGATCGCGCCCGCTACGCCACCACCGAGCACCAGGTCGTTGTTGGCTGCGTTGACTATCGCGTCAACGTCTTGCTCGACGAGGTCGCCGCTGAGGATCACGATGCGGGGCGCAGCGATTTCTCAACCTCGGCCACGCGCTGGTGCAATTCCTTGCGCGTCGCCTTGGCGATTCCCTTCACGCCGATCGCCGAGATCGTGATCGAGGCGCAAGCCACGCCCCATACGAGCGCATCTTGCAGGCCACCGACCTGCCCGCCGGTGCTCAACCAACGCGCGAGCATCCCTCCCGCCAGCGCATCGCCCGCACCGGTCGTGTCTACTGCTGGATGGCGGGTCAGTGCCGGTATCTGCACCACGCCGTACTCCGTGTATGCGGTGAGGCCGAGGGCTCCAGCCTTGACCACGAGACCTTTCAGCCACCACTGCCTGCGGAATTCCTCTGGGTCTTTGCCTCCAAGGGCCTCGAGCTCTTCCTGGTTGCAGAAGTACCAGGCAGCTCTGCGCAGGGCGTCTTTTGCTTCACGGGGCCTGGCTTTGACATAAGAATGCATGGCGTCGGCGGCGAGGAAGCTGGCGCCGCCCAGATGCTTCATGAGGTACGCCTGTCGATCCGGCCGCATCGAGCCGACGAACGCCCAGCCGTCGAAGCCTTCGGGCAGAGCTGGCTCCCAACTGTTGTAGATGTCATCGCTGCTGCCGAGGTCGACATTGCGCCCGTGCTCCTGATGCGCCCGCCAGCGATAGGTGGGTGCGTCGAGGATCTGCAGAAGCTCGGTGTCGATGTGGCGACCGCTGAAAGCCTGGGCGACGCGCTTGACGCCATCGGCACCAACTGGCGCCGTGACCTTGACCGGAACGATCAGGCTCGCCGCGAGGGCAAAGTACACCGCCGATCCGCCGAGGACCTCCTCCACCCTGCCAAATGGACCGTCGCGCGTGTCCAGCGCCACCGAACCGGCGACAAGAAGATGCGGTCGGGCGTCAGGCACGTCGGCCGGTTCCGCTGTTCGCCGTGATGACGTGGCGCGCAGACCGCAGCTTCTCCAGGAAGTCCATCGGGCTCGTGAACTCTTCGATCTCCATCCAGCTTCGTCCCAACTCTTGTGCAGCATGCGCGTCCGAGCCCGTCGCCGCGACCTTTTCCAGCTCCGCAGCGAGGCGCGCCGCGGCCTGGTTTTCGGGCGGCTCGCACCAAGCGTTGTACGTCTCGATGATGTCGATCCGATCTGCGAGCTCGACGATGCGCTCGACTCGAAAGTTGGCGCGATGGCGGTCCAGCGGATGCGGTATGTACGTGAGACCTCCCATCTCGTGAACCAGGTCCATCACCTCTTCCGGCCGCAGATACGGAGGCAGCCGCCTTGTGATGAACAATCCGATCACTTCGCCTTCGCGAGTCTTGGCCTCTTCGCCGACGATGGCAAGCTCAGGTGCCAGCTCGGCCAGCGCGAGGGCGCCTTCGACGGTGTTGTGGTCGGTCAACGCAATCCGGTCGAGGCCGACCTCGGCGCACCGTTGGATCAATTCCTCGAGCGAGCTCTGACCGTCGTGTGAGTAGTTCGAGTGGAGGTGAAGGTCGACCCGCACCTGAACTAGCGGGTCGCGGCTTCTCGGAGCATCCGCTCGCGTGCGCGAGCAAAAAGTGGGATCACCTCTGCCGGACCGCGGCTCCTGCAAGCCTGCGTCATCAATGCCGCTTGCGCGTCGTAGATGATCTCCATCACCTGCTCAGGGCGCCGCTCGCGGCCGAGGCGTGCTGGTAATTCGGGATGTGCTTGCCTCAGCACGACCATCAATCGTGCGACCAACCAACCAGGCACGATGTGAATTTCTTGGACGAGGCACTCCTCGACCCAGTACAGCAATTCATCGGACTCTTGAAGCAGGCGCCGCGGTGTCATCACGCGCTTTCTCCTGCGATGCCAGCGCATGTCGCGCGCCTGCTCTTCGGTCGTCTGTTGAAGCATGGCCTGTAGCCCACTATATCAGCGCGCAACCGCAGTTCTTGCTCTTGTCGGATAGCACAACGTTCGCCATCCGCCGGCTGCTGGCACGAGGTGAAGCTGGCGATCGAATGTCCACTCTCTCCACTGCTGGCGCACGCGATAACGCATCACCATGCTGGCCACGTTGCTGTATGTGCGCTGGTGCGCTTGATCGGTCCAACCCTCGAGCACCTTGACGCTGACGACCTGCATGTCGAGCAGCTCGATGCCGTCGTCGAGACGTGGCATCTCTCGCATGAAGACATCACGGCCGCCCCAGGCGCGTTGCGCGTCCTCCGCAAGCATGTCCCACATCTCGTCGAACTTTCCCTGCGCGTGGAGCGTCATGAAACGAGTCTCGAACGTGGCCGGCGCGATCGAAGTCGGCGGAGGGGGGCGCGTCGGTTCGATCACTGGCGGGAGAGCCGCGATCGGACCGGCCATACCGGTGCCGATGGAAGCGCTCACGAACCGTCCGAAGTCGTCGGCGGGCCAGGTCGTGAACTGCCCCGCGACCCGCGTCAGCAACGCCTCGACAGCCGCCCAGCGGCGGATCCGGCGAAGAAGACCCTTGACCATTGACGCTAGATGTAGTGTGATGTCCCCAGACTGTATACAGAATGTGGATAACTCGCAACTCCCCACGTCACTCCCACAGCTATTCGGTCTGCCGCCGCAGTAAGCGGTCAGGCGCCTGGATCGTCGCCATCCGGAGATCAAGCGAGCGTCTAGCCAGCCTTCCGCAAGCTCGTCGCAGGGGAAAACGAGGAGCACACAACAGTTGATCCGGCTCGGGCGATCGGCCTGGCGGGTGGCCCCCCGGCCTCAGCCGGCGGTCATGCGGCGCACGATCGCGGCGACGTCGGCGAGTGGGACGCCTACCGGGCAAGCCGACGCGGCCGCTTCGAAATCCGGCTCGGCTCCCTCGATATCGGACGACGCTTCGCCCAAGCGCGCGTAGAGGCGCATATAGGAAGACGCGAGGTCGGGCAGCCGGGTCTTTCCCATTCGTCCCGCGGCGAGCGCGCACAAACCGCAGTTGATGCAGCCTGTGAGATGCAGATGCCTTTCCCGTTCTTCGGGCAGCAATGGGCGAATGCCATCGGGCGCATACGTTTGAAGCAGGACATCGAGCTGCGAGCGCGGACGAGTCAGCCGCCGGCGCGTCAGATGAATTCCGTAAGCCCATGCGAGCTTGGCGAGCGAATCAGCGCGTCCCATGGAGCCCCAGTCCGCGCATAGCGCCTTGCGCGAGCTCTTCTTGCGCCCATCCAGCGCGACCCAGCACCGGGGCGCGCCCCAACCACGAATCGCGAACAAACTCGCGCACTGCGTCGAACCGCTGCGATGCACTCCATCCCAGCTCGCGACCTATCACCTCTGCCGCGCGCATCACGCAAGCGGAACCCGCGCACGGACCTGCCGCGAGGCTCACACGGCGAAAGGCGTCGGCGAGCGAGCGCACCTGTTCATTTCTCGCCGCGTACGCAAGCTCCGCTTCAGTGATCG
>Ga0209117_1000801_pt1 | contig 11839 bp, 11 predicted proteins | sample BlaSpr_A8_OM2_M2_FD_187978 | JGI IMG/M metagenome (GOLD analysis project Ga0209117, IMG submission 187978) | Forest soil microbial communities from Thunder Bay, Ontario, Canada - Black Spruce, Ontario site 2_A8_OM2_M2 (SPAdes) (version 2) | ecosystem: Environmental > Terrestrial > Soil > Boreal...
AGACTCTGTTTGGCGGCAACGCAACGGACGTTTTCTGTGATTCGAATTCACTCATAACGGGGACTGCACGCTTTGCCGGTGTACCGATCACCAATTGCGGCAACTTGCAGCCTGGCGACACCGTGCCCCTACCGTAATCGTAGACTCGCTGTTCGACAACGTCTGCATCGGCCAGTGACTTATAACGCTCAGCATCGACAGTTTAGCATCGCGATGGGCGAGATTTCGGGCGGTTGCGGCGACAGCGGATCAGCAATTGTCGCATCCGCCCATGGTTTCAAATTTAGCGCAGTAGGAGTTCGCGTTGAAAGATAGCGGCGCAAGTCATCACCTGGAAGTGCAAGCCTTCCTGGTTCTCGAGAGAGTAGCAGGCTCGAAGGAGTTCCTTGTATCGGTTCTTCTTCAAGCGGATGGGCAATTCATCGGGAAAACCTCCCTGGGAACTGTCGCTGAGGGTCAGGGAATCTTGCTCTCCTTGCGTTGGGACCAGCCGACGCAGCGTTTCGTGGCCAGTTCCCAAGCGCCCGGGGGCGTGCCAATCCTGTCCTTCATCCCGTTTGCATCGCCTATGGCGGCCGACGCCATCGTTCCCCCTGACTTCTCGATGTCGAAGAACTTCGTGCTGAACTCGGGTGTAAGCGACAAAACCGAAGCCCATAAAGACAAGACCTAGGACCGGTTTGCACGGCACGCCCAGTTTGTCAACACGATTCCTGATTGGTGTATGTAAAAAGGAGAGAGGTCTGAGCATGCGCAATGCTGCGTTGGTGAGTTTTCTGATTCTGCTTCCGTGCTTAAATAGAAAAATGGCCGGCAGAGGGCGCTCTCCGCCGGCCAAATGATTGCTACCTGCGTCAGCCCCCGGCCTTCGAGACGTTAGCCGCCTGGGGACCTTTTGGTCCCTGAACAATTTCGAATTCGACCGGGTCTCCTTCTTGCAATGTCCGATAGCCATCGCCGGCGATGGCGGAATAATGTACGAAAACGTCGGGGCCATCATCGCGCCCGATGAAGCCGTATCCCTTGGAATTGTTAAACCACTTCACGGTTCCTTGCACTGCGATTGCCCTCCTGACAGGGTCTTCGAGATTTTGCACCACGGCGCCAGGCGAATTACCCTAACGCCGTTAAAGATACGAATGGCGCGGAGTGTACCAGAATCGAATGACCAGTCAATAGAACAATCGACTTCCTCTGCTAGAAAAAAGTAGGCTTATGCCAATAATTTAATTTATTAAAGAAAATTTATCTTCTGACTCGATTTTGCGGGGAAAGGAACCGGAAATAAAAGAGAATTCCAGCGATGGATTTGGCGTCTCGAAGCTTCCCGCCGCGGATCATCTCCTCCAGTTGCTTGCGGGTGTAGGCACGGGAAATTATTTTCTCATCTTCTTCGGGTTCTGCTTCGCCTGCGGTCAGCCCTTCCGCGAGGAGGATGAACATGCGTTCTTCCAGGAAACCGGGGGTTGGGAAAACGTCCAGGAAGACTCGAAAGCGCTTTGCGCGAAAGCCTGTTTCCTCAATGAGTTCGCGGGCCGCGGCCTTTTTCGGAGTTTCGCCGGGATCCATGCGGCCGGCGACCAACTCCCATAGATACTGCCGTGTGGCGTGGCGGTACTGCTGGATGAGCAGGATTCTCCCGTCGGCGAGAACGGGAAGGACCACGACGGAACCCGGATGGGTAATGACCTCGCGCGTCGTTCGAACGCCGCTCGGCTCGATAACCTCGTCGCGGCGAATCCCGAAAACCGGGCCTTCATAAATTATAGTGCTGCTGAGAACTTTTGCCTTCTTCGCGCGCGGTGTACCTGAAGATTTTTTCATCATTGTTTTCCTTGCTCTGTTTCTCGCGCCACATGATACCGGGAAACGGGAATTTCGCCACCTCCAGCCGGGCGCCGGGTGATGCTCTAATTCCGCGTTGCAGCAACACACATTCCAAACACTACCCGGCGCCGGTCCCGTTTGCTTGCGGAGACGCGGTGCGCCTATACTCGGCGTTTGGGATCACCGTGGAGGGGGCACAGGCTGAAGCCTGCGCTACTGGATGGCGATAAACACGATCATTGTGGATGACGAGAAGCCGGCGCGGGACGAGCTGGCCTTCCTGCTGAGGGGGTTCCCTGAGATCAATGTGATCGGGCAGGGAAAGAACGGCGTGGAGGCCGTCTCGCTAATCAAGGAGCACTCGCCGGACCTGGTGTTTCTGGACGTGAAGATGCCGGGGCTGGACGGGTTCGGCGTTTTGAAAAAGATCGTCGAGCGGAAGATGAAAATGCCCCACGTGGTTTTTGCCACTGCGTTTGACGAATACGCCGTCCAGGCATTTGACGTGAACGCCGTCGACTACGTCCTAAAGCCGTTCGACAAGGCACGCATCGCCAAAGCAATTGCGCGGGCGCGAAAGATGCTGGAGACGCAGACTTCAGCCACGGTGCGGCTGGAGCAACTGGTCAGCCAGCTTGGCGCGGTGAAACAGAATTCCTCGCCGCCGGTAAGGCTGCTGGTAAAGTCGCAACAGAAGTTGTTGCTGGTGGACGGGGAAGATTTGGTTTTTGCATCGATTGAGGATGGGATCATCTCGATGATGTCGCGGGACGCCGAGGGAACGTCGAATTACCGGACGCTCGAAGAGTTGAACGCGGCGCTGGATTCGGACTCGTTCTGGCGGCCGCACCGCTCGTACCTGGTGAACATCCACCACATCAAGGAAGTTGTGCCGTGGTTCAAATCCAGCTACATGCTGAAAATGAACGACAAAAAGCACACCGAAATCCCCGTGAGCCGCTCGCAGATCAGACGCATGCGCGAACTGTTCAATCTGTAGACAAACAACCGCCGCACTCTATTGGTCGTCTCGCTCGCCAAGGTGGAATGGTGTATTCAGCCACAGAAACCAGAACACCGGGGCCCCGCTTACGTTTAAGGCAGCGTCAACAAAGAGATCTCCCTCAGTGCCCCGTGAGGCGCTGAGGGAGAACTAGGATTGGTTTTCCGTATAAGCCTCAGGAACAATTGTTGCGCAGCTGCGGCTGGCCCGGGACTATAGTGTCGATGCAAGGAATGGCGCTGAGATATTCGTAGATGGCACGGAGATCGTGATCCGTCATGTTTTTATAAACGGGCCACGGCATGATTTGGAGCAGATTTCCGTCGAACGGCGGCGGGAAGCAGTTTGTGGTTACGGTAGCCGAACAGTTGGGATGGAGGTGATCGAAGTCTTTGCCCGTCCTGATGATCTCTACAAACTCCGCAAACGTGTGGCCCCCTTCAGGCAGTCCGGTCCTGTCGGGTGTTAAGTTGCGGGAAATGAGGGGTGGAGAGTTTGGCCCCGCTATCGGAGGGAAAACTCTGCCGCCACCCAAGTAGGTTGCTGGGTTGATCTTCTCGGTCTGGTCACGAAAGTAGGGGTTTCTACCTGGGACAAATTCAGTCTGAGGGCCGGCGCTGTGGCAGCCATTGCAATCTCCCTGTGCGTTGACAATATAGCTGCCTAGTCCGACCAACGCCCTGTTCTTTCCCTCCAGATTCAGCGTGACGGGCGCTATCTCGAATCCCCGTTGAATCTTTGATTCGTTGCGGTCTTCATCATCATCGTCGGTAGCTTTTACGAGCCGGGAACTGCTCAACATTCCCGCAAGTATGATCGCGGCAAATGTTGCGACAGCTGCCGCGGGTTTGGCAAATTTTCTCCGTGTCATCGCGTTTGTCCTTTCTGGTTATTTCTTGTGACCTGGGGCCGTATTGTTGACATCATTTGAGAGACGTGTCTTAACCTGCCTCGGGACGTGAGGCGTTTTAAATTGATTGGCCGAAGGGAATCCTTGGGGACAGATGCAGAGAGTGTACACCCGGCTGCTGTGCACGCGCAGGGTTTGTTTCTCTTCGAACTGAGTTGCACGCGCGAAATAAATGACAAGAACAAACGAAGACTCCCGTAAGCCGGGCTAAGTCCGAAGTGATTTTACGAGTTCGAGTTGAGAACTTCGCTGACTTTGCGGGCAAGAGAATTCAGTTCAAAAGGTTTTTCGAGGTAGTGGTCGCGATGTTCGGAAATGCCGCGGCGAATGGCGGCATCGTCGGTGTAACCGGACATGAATAGAATTGGAGTAGCCGGACGGGAGAGTTTCAGTCGCTCGGCCATCTCCCGGCCGCCCATAACCGGCATAATGACATCGCTAATTACGAGATGAATCGGGCCCTTATGAGATTTGGCTTTCGCTAGGCCCTCGGCGCCATTCGCGGCCGTGATAATGGTAAAGCCGGCGACGCCGAGATAATCGGAGATGAGTTCCCGCAGACTGGGCTCGTCTTCAACCAAGAGAATGGTGCCGTACGCCGGCTTTAGCGGCAGAACCCGGTTCTCTATCGGGGAAGCAGACACTGGTTCATCTGTCGCGGGAAAGTAAATCTTGAACGTCGTGCCTTTGCCCGGCGCGGAATCGACTTCGATTTGTCCGCCGCTCTGCGAAACCGTTCCATAGACCATGGCGAGTCCAAGCCCGGTCCCTTTGCCGCGTTCCTTAGTCGTGAAAAAAGGCTCAAAAATCCGCGCAAGGAGTTCCGGAGGGATGCCGCTTCCCGTATCGCTGACAGTCAACAGAACACCTTCGGTGATTTTTTCAAATTTCGAGGTAACCGGCAGGGTTTCATTTTCCGTCTGGAAGCGGAGTGTTCCTCCCCCGGACATCGCGTCGCGCGCATTCACCGCCAGATTCAGCAAAATCTGTTGCATTTGATTGGGGTCCGCCATGACCCTGCGGAGATCTTGACCGGGCCGAACCTCAATACGAATGTTCTCACCGATGAGGCGGGGAAGAAGATCGGATATTTCCATAACGACCTGGTTAAGGTCGAGGACCGAAGGCTTGAGGATCTGCTTGCGGCTGAAAGCCAGCAATTGGCTAACGAGGGCTTGCGCGCGGTCCGAGCCCTTCATGATTTCCGTTATTTTGCGGCGGAGACCGTCATCGCCGGGCTTGGTTGGAAGGGCCAACTCCGCATAGCCGCGGATAACCGTCAAGAGATTGTTGAAATCGTGCGCGATACCGCCGGCAAGCCGTCCGAGCGATTCCATTTTTTGCGCCTGGCGGAGCTGCTCTTCGAGCGAGGAGACTTCCGCTTCGGAGCGTTCGTGTTCGAAACGGATGCGCAGGGTCGAAATGCCGAAGGCAAGATTTGTGGCCAGTTCCCGGAGCAGAGTCACTTCTTCAGCGTCAAAGACATCTTCTTCTTCTGAATAAATTGCCAAGCAGCCGATCACGCCCTGTTCTCCTGAGAGAGGAAGAGCAATTACGGATAAAAACTTCTCCTCCGCGGCTCGGCCGGCCCAGGATGCGAAGCGCGAGTCCTTCAAGGTGTTGTGAATGATGCAAATCTCGCCGGTCCCGATGGCGACGCCGACGGGGCCGCGGCCTTCCGGCGTGTCCGCCCAAGACGCGTGCACGGAAGCAAGATAGCCACCGGTATCGCCGAACTGCGCGGCAACACGAACAGAATTGGTTCGGTCCTGCTCGGGGAATCCGACCCAGGTCATGCGATAGCCGCCCGTATTGACGATGATCTGGCAAACGCGTTCGAGGAGTTCCGGTTCGTTCGCTGCGCGGACGAGCTCCTGGTTGCAGCGGCTGAGTGCGAGAAGCGCTCGGTTAAGGCGCTTGAGTTCACTGGTATCTCGAAAGATGGCAAGAATGACAAGCCGGTGCGGACTATCGAGCTCGATGAGGCGCACGCTGACGTCAACTTCAACGGAACGCCCGTCGGCCCTCCGAATTTTGAGTTGAACACTGTGGGACTCGCGTCCCGAAAGTCCCGCCCGGAAGATTCTGGCGTAGTGCTGGCCTTCACCATCGGGAAAGAGAGAAGATTCCGAGACGAGTGTCATGCGCTCGGACGAAATTCCGAAGAGACCGGCTCCCCGCGCGTTCGCTTCCAGGACGATACCTGTCTCGTAATCGACAATCAGAATGGCGTCACTGGCTGAATCGAAAAGGCGGCGATATTTCTCCTCGGAGCGGCGGACGTTGCTGAGCAGGTGCCGGGAAGTCCCAATGCCCAAGACCAGGAGAAGGGCGCTGGTCCCCACGGTGAGCAAGTTGAGCAAATTACGGGTCCAGCGATCACTCTCTGCCAGCGTCGCAGAGAAGTGATTTTCCGTAAGAGTGAGACGCGAGTCGCACGCTTCGATTTCCTCGAGGACGCGCCGCACTGTTAACGAATTTGGGTGGTCTGAAAATGTCTCCGCATGGAGCTGATCCGCGAGCTCCGTCAGGTTGTCGAGCTCTTGATCCGCAGCGGTCCAATCAGCGATTGCAACTCGCATGAAGCTGAAATGGTGAAACCAGCGAAACAAGCGGACCATGCCGGCGATGTCATCCGGATTGATCTGGCCCCTTGTAAACCCTTGATACACGATGGTCATATCTGGAGTGGGTTTTTCAAGCTCGATGCGGGCAAATTTATCTCCAAGGGGCGCCCCGATGGCATTCAGGTAAGCTTGGAAGTCCGCTTGGGAACTCGAGTCAGCGTACTGCATCAGACTGATAACCGCTTCTTTTTGCCCTTTAGACCAATAATCTTCACCCTGGATGTAGGCACGCACCGAAGACAGAATCATGGATTGGAAGGTGCCGAGGAGAAAAACAGATAGGACGATGCAGACAAAGAGAGAAACTACAACAAAGAGCTTTCGGCCCAGGGTCGATTGACGATGATCGCTGCGGAATGCCATTTTGCGCGCCGTCTGCAAAAGATAGGGAAGACTTGGGCTTTCTTTAATTCTGCATCATCTTTGCTGTGGCTCGCGTACCTGTGTTCAGATCGGCATATCTGAGTGCGACACATTTCCGGAAGTGCTCTTCTAGCAGCGTCTGGAGGACCGCGTTGCGAGACAAAAATAGGTCTTGCAAAAGGTTCCCAATGTGATACTATATCTGTAGGGCAAGTTGCGGCTTCACGCGACTTGCCCTTTTACTTTTTGCGGGTGGCCTGCCCCGGCTTGTTCTCTCCCTTGTAGGGGCGCAGCATGCTGCGCCCCAGCTTGGCTAGCGGTCAACTTCGCGTTCTCCGCCCGCTTTCGTCCTTTTCCCTTGCCCTGGCGTCCCAGTGGCGCGGCCCGAAAATACTCTGAACCTGTTTCCGCGCCCGTTTCCGCTCTGTGAACTCTGTGTACTCTGCGAACTCTGTGTAAGCTCTTTCTTTGCCATCCCAAAGAACATCACCGCAATTTGCAATGAGTTGCGCAACACGACAGTAGGCTTTTCGCCCCCAAGGCGCCGCACCCTAACTCTCTGATCTGGACTCGTACCATGAAAAACAAAAAAACCAACGCTGAACGCGTTTGGAAGCAAGTCGATGACCAACTCGTTCCCAGGCTGCGCCTGTCCATCACGGAGCGCGGCATCTATTGTCATCTCCTGCGGCACAGCCGTCTCGAAGGCAGGACCCAGCTCCGCTTCTCCCTGCCGTGGCTCGCCCGCGGTGCTCGCCTCTCCACCAACCCCGCCCGTCGTGCCGTGCGCCGTCTTATCGCCCGAGGCGCCTTGCGCCTGATCAAGCGTAACAACGCCGGTCACGTCGTGGAGGTGCTGCTGCCCGAGGAAATTCGCACGACCCACCACGGCAGGACCATCCGCCCCGGCGCCGGGGCCTTTCCCGGCGGCATCGACTTCGATGCGGACTTCCTGAACACGAGGGCTCTGCGGCGCGCCATCCATGTTCGAGAACGCGGACACTGTTTCTATTGCCTGCGTCGGCTTACGCCGATGATTCGCTGCCTCGATCACGTTGTGCCACAAGTGTCCTTCGGGAGCAATTCCTATCGCAACCTCGTCTCCTGCTGTTTGCACTGCAATTCGCAGAAAAGGGATCGCTCCGCCAGTGATTTTCTCCGCCGACTCTACCGCGAACGCCGCCTGACCGCCGTCGAACTCACCGCCCGCCTCCGCGCCCTCGACGCCCTCGCCTCCGGCAAACTCCCGCCTGTTTTGCCCTGGCTGACCGGTAGGCACCCGGCCCCCGCCAAGCCAGCGGCCTACTAGAAGCTGTCTCATCAATGGCTTTTAGGAGGGCACGGCTTCAGTTCACCCTGTCTCTCCCACCCGCCATCGATGACCACGTCAGGCCTGTCGATGATGATAAGATGGCCGCTGTTCGACGAGCTGCTTGCTGTTTCCGATTTTGCAAAAGGCATAAAGAAAAATTAAATGGCCGATCCTCTTCATCATTCGCGGTATAGCGTCGAGCATGCCAAGCTACGCATCCGCGAGTTGGAAGGGGAAATCACCGTTTTTAATAAAACAAACCCATGCACCCAAGTTATAGAGCGTGATCCGAACACTGCGGAGTTCGTGCATAAGATCAAGCTCGTTAAGCCCTTACCAGTCGCATTGTCGGGTATTGTGTTTGATGTTGTCGTTAATTTGCGTTCCGCTCTCGACCAGGCTGGTTTCGCCGTTGCTGTTGCTGCTGGAACAAACGGAAGAGCTGCTCACTTCCCCTTCGGCAAGACTCTCGCGGAAGTTCGAAGTAGAGCAAAGGAGGGTTCCAAGAACATTCCGAAAGAAATCTTTGATGTGATGGTTTCGGCGAAGCCATACAAAGGAGGGAATGATCTCCTGTGAGCCTTGAACAAGCTGTGTAATACCAACAAGCATGAAATCATCATTCCAATGGGAATGGCTGCGAGCGGGGTCGTCATGGCTAGCGGAACTTCCATGAAAGGCCCACTTAAAATCTCTGCCCCCCGATGGGACAGCGCGAAAAACGAAATGGAGTATCTGCGTACTGGCCCCACTACGGTAGCCGACATTAATTGCCAATTCACCTTTTATGTTGCGCTCGGCAAGGTTGAGATTATGGAAGGCCAGACAGCGCTTACCGTCCTCAACGCAATGGCTGGCGAAGTCGAGCCCGTCTTGATGGCTATCGAAGCAGAGGCGCGAAGGATCGGGCTTTTCAGTTAGTGTGTTTGCCACCTAATGCTGTTCCCTCTGCCAAAGCCGTCCCGGTGCCAAGGCGCCTGGTAAGTTGGATAATCGGACGTCTGGCTGAGGAGAGATCAATGACCATCAATGGTCGCGGTGAGATGACCCCTAAAGTGAGCCGAAGAAGGACCGAGGGTGGGTTCCTTGGCCTCCTCCGCGCAACGGCCCTTATCGCGGTGCTGGCTGGAGCCGTGGGCTCGGTCGGTTTGATGCTCCGTGCAGGTCATCGTAACCCTTCCCGTCTCTTGCTAGTTCTTTTCGCGCTCTGGGTGCTCTCCCCCTTCATAGCCCTCGTATTGGCCAACATGGTTTCGAAGCGTTGGTCGGTTCTTACCCGAGCGACGCTCTATACCGTGATGCTGGTTCTCACCGTGGGCTCCTTGGCCATCTACGGAAGTGTTGCCTTGGGTCCCCCCAGGACGAAGGCCGCTTTCGTATTCGTTGTTGTTCCCCCCGCGTCATGGCTGCTTATTGCAATAGTTGTACCGATAGCCGCGCTAATATCGTGCAGGCCGTCACGTCGAGGTGACGGTGACTGACACAGCGTTGCAGCGGACGCGCGTACGCACGCCCCGCCTTCTGCTTGCTGCTTGGCTGTGCTAGCATCGTGCGTACCCCGCGTACACTTACACGATGGATTTTTCGCTTAACGACCACCAAAAACTGATTCGGGATACGGTTCGCCAATTCATGGAGGCGGAGGTGCGCCCGTCAGTCAAGGAGATGGAGAAGGCGGAAAAATTTCCGGCGGAAGCGATCAAGAAACTCGGTGAGATGGGCTGCTGCGGGATGCTGGTGCCGGAAGAATGGGGCGGGCCGGGACTCGATACCGTTTCGTATGTGCTGATGCTGGAAGAAGTTGCGCGGGTTTTCACGGCCATGTCCACAGCACTGGGAGTGACAAATTCGGCGGTGCAGGCGCCGCTGCTGCTATTTGGAACGGACGCGCAGAAGAAAAAATATTTGCGGCGCATGGCAACGGGGGAAACGCTGGGAGCGTTTTGCCTGACGGAGCCGGCGGCGGGTTCGGATGCGGCGGGGATACAGGCGCGAGCAATTCGCGACGGAAATGTTTACAAATTAAACGGAACGAAGACCTGGGTGACAAACGGGAGCGCTGCTGGCGTGCTGATTGTGTTTGCGAAAACCGATCCTGTTGCCGGTGGCAAAGGGATTTCAGCGTTTTTGGTCGAGCCGGGATTCGCGGGGTTTCGCGTGGGGCGGCATGAGGACAAGATGGGGCAGCGGTCGTCGCCTTCGGTGGAGATTTTGCTGAATGATTGCGTGGTGCCGGTGGAGAACCGGCTGGGTGACGAGGGCCAGGGGTTGAAGATTGCTTTGAGCGCGCTGGACGGCGGGCGCATCGGAATTGCGGCGCAGGCGGTCGGTTTGGCGCAGGGAGCGCTGGAAGAAACCGTCAAGTATGCGAAGCAGCGGAAGGCGTTTGGAAAAAACATCAGCGAGTTCCAGGCGATTCAGTGGATGATTGCGGACATGCAGACGGAGATCGAAGCCGCGCGGGGACTGACACACTACGCGGCATGGCTGAAGGACGCGCACCCGGCCAAAGTGGGCGCAAGTGCTTCGAAGGCAAAGCTTTATGCCAGCGAGATGGTGAATCGCGTGGTGTATAAAGCGGTGCAAGCACATGGCGCCGTGGGGTATTCCCGGGAGACCGATGTGGAGCGCATGTACCGCGACGCGCGTGTGATTACGATTTATGAGGGGACGAGCGAAGTGCAGCGCATGATCATCGCCCGCGAGCTGCTGGGGAAGGCCAGTTGAGATGTAGAGACCGGGCTTTTGCCCGGCGCTTTTACCAGAGAACAGGAGAGAAGATTGGCGACAGGGTCTGACGCGAAGAAAAGCAGGGTTTTGAGCGGGATGCGGCCGACGGGGCGGCTGCACATTGGGCATTACTTCGGCGCCTTGCAGAATTGGGTGCGGTTGCAGAATGCGACGGCGCCGATCAGCGAAGTTGGTAGCCAAGTAGGGGCGCAGCATGCTGCGCCCCTACAAGCGCAAGAGCCGGCGTATGAGTGCTTTTACTTCATTGCGGATTGGCATGCGCTGACGAGCGATTACGCGGACACTTCGGCGATCGCGGAGAACACGCTGCAGATCATGATTGATTATCTGGCGGCGGGGCTGGACCCAGTTGGCCACGAGAATTGCGTGATTTTTCAGCAGTCGGCGGTCCCGGAGCATGCGGAGTTGCATTTGTTGCTGTCCATGGTGACACCGCTTGGGTGGTTGGAGCGGGTGCCGACGTATAAAGAGGCGCTTCAAAACGTAAAAGACAAAGACCTGCATACGTATGGATTTCTCGGCTACCCCGTCCTGCAAACGGCAGACATTGTGATTTATAGCAACCCAGGGGCACCGCTGTTTGTGCCGGTGGGAGAGGATCAGGTTTCGCATGTGGAGTTGAGCCGGGAGGTCGTGCGTCGCTTCAATTCGTTCAGTGGATTTAGGCTGCGGGATGAGTTTTTTCGGATGGAAGAAAAAACGGCCCAGGACAGGGTCCGGTGGGCACTTGATCTGTTGGATCTCCATGCACACGAAAAACTCATTTTCGCTAAGAAGGGAAAGCTGTCGGCTGAAGAACAATCGGCCGTTGTTTCAGCAGTTCGTCGACGCGTTAGTGAAATTGGACTAAGGAATTTGGTTGAAGAGCATAGATCTGCTGATCCCCTGATTGAGATTCTTCAGATTCTCACCGAGCCAGATGTGATGCTGACGAAGACGCCGAGGATACCGGGGTTGGATGGGCGGAAGATGTCGAAGAGTTATGGGAATGCGATTACGTTGAGCGAGACGGATGAGGAGATACGGAAGAAGACGAAGGTGATGGT
>Ga0209117_1000802_pt1 | contig 11813 bp, 6 predicted proteins | sample BlaSpr_A8_OM2_M2_FD_187978 | JGI IMG/M metagenome (GOLD analysis project Ga0209117, IMG submission 187978) | Forest soil microbial communities from Thunder Bay, Ontario, Canada - Black Spruce, Ontario site 2_A8_OM2_M2 (SPAdes) (version 2) | ecosystem: Environmental > Terrestrial > Soil > Boreal...
CCCCGGCCTCCACGGTTCCCGATCAGCCTTCGACGTTCTCCTACGGCGACCAGATCTATGAGCCGCGCAACTACAAAGAGGAGTATCACGGCGACGTCACGCTCCGCTACGCGCTGGCGCTCTCGCTCAACAACGCGACGGTCAAAGTGGCGGAAGAAGTGGGCTACGACAAAGTGGCCGATCTGGCGAGGGCTGCCGGAATCGCATCGGTGAAGGCCACGCCGGCGATGGCACTGGGCGCCTATGACGCCACGCCCGTCGATATGACGGCCGCCTACACAAGTTTCGCCAACGGCGGCACACGGCTTTCCCCCGTTTTCGTAAATTCGGTGCGCAATGCCCAGGGCGACGTCATCGTCAACTTTGAAACCGAGAAGACGCAGGTTCTCGATCCGCGCGTCGCCTTCGTCATGACCAACATGCTGGAAGGAGTCATGAACTTCGGCACCGCCTTCGGGGTGCGCTCCCGCGGATTCACGGCCCCGGCGGCAGGCAAGACGGGCAGTTCGCACGACGGTTGGTTCGCCGGATACACCAGCAATCTGCTTTGCATCGTTTGGGTGGGATACGACGATTACAGCGACCTTCGCCTGAGCGGCGCGCAGACGGCCGCCCCCATTTGGGCCGAGTTCATGAAGAAAGCGGTTACGCTGCCGCAGTATTCAGGCGTAAAGCCCTTCACCCAGCCGGAAGGCGTGGTGGATGTGCAGCTCGACAAAATCACCAACCGCTTGGCAACGCCTTCCTGTCCAGACACTTACACGATTGCCTTCGTGGCCGGCACCGAACCTCACGATACCTGCGATCAGAGTGGCGGTGTGCAGGGGTTCTTCTCCCGCATGTTCGGCGGAAATTCCGAGAAAGCGCTGCCTCCAACCACCACTAACGGGAACCCGCAGCCTGCCACTGGTGTCCAGTCTGAGGAAGAGGCACGGAAAAAGAAAAGCTTCTTCGGCAAGATTGTTGGCGTGTTCAAGGGGGACAGCAACTCCCCCAATAAAAATGATAAGAATGACAAGAACGCGCCAGCTCCGTCTAAGAGTAGTGACAGCGGCACGCCGCCGCAGTAGCAGCGTGTATGTGGAATCCAGCCCCGGCAGGGGTGAACCAGCTTAGCCCAGCGCTTCAGCGCGGGAACGACCGGTTTCGCGGCCCTAAAATTGCAAGGGACGTAGCGTCGTACGCTGAAATACTATGAAACTCTGAAGTTTTGTACTATTCGGCCGGGGGTGGATATGCTTTCCTGGATCCGCATCAGCTCTGTATCGCTTCTCTTCTCTGCACTTCTCGTTCTCCCATTGCAGGCTCAGAACACCGAACAGTTGCAAGTCGGCCCGCCGCCGCTGCACCGCGCCGATCCACCGGCTCCCGGGGCATCGCCCGAACAACTCGAAAGGCGTGGTGACGAACTGCGCGAGGGTAAGAACTATCTCGACGCGGTGGACTTCTACCAAGCCGCCCTGAAGGGCGCGCCGGGGAGCGCGTCCGTGTTCAACAAAATCGGGATCTGCCAGCTCATGATGCAGCGCTACAAAGAAGCCAAGAAGAGTTTCGAACGCGCCATCCGGGCCGATCATAAACATGCCGACGCTTACAACAATCTCGGCGTTGTTTATTACGCCCAGCATAACTACAACGGAGCGATCAAGCACTACGAAAAAGCGATCTCGTTGAAGAATGACGCAGCCTCCTACTACAGCAACCTGGGCGCGGCTTATTTCGGCAAGAAACAGTTCGACAAAGCCATTCAGAACTATTCCAAGGCGATGGAGCTTGATCCCGACGTCTTCGAGCGCACCTCGCACGCCGGAGTTCTGGCCCAGCTTCCTTCTCCCGAAGACCGGGCCCACTACGATTATGTGCTCGCCAAGCTGTACGCCAGGACCGGCTCGCCAGACCGCTCGTTGCACTATCTGAAGAAGGCCATGGAAGAGGGTTACAAGGACATCAACAACGTTTACAAGGACAATGAATTCAGCACACTGCGCAAAGACCCCCGCTTCGCTGAACTAATGGCGGCGAAGACGACGGCCCTCCCCGATTAGATGCCGATAACTTGCTGGCAGCGAATGAGTTAGAAAAAAGCGGGAAAATCGGTGAAGCCGCGAAACTTTCCCGGCGAATCTGGGTTGTCACAGCCATCGCTCCTGAAAACAACAGGGTGAGTAGGGAGAACAAACACCCACCGGTTGCTAACCCGAGCACGCCCCAAGCAAGCAACCGGTGGGTGAATTTCAGCTGAGAGCTGACAGCCCTCAGCTCTCCGAAACATATTCCTCTACCGCCCGCTGCCATTTGCCCTGCGCTTTCAGGATGTATTCGACCGCGTCGCGGGCGGCCCCGTCGCCTCCGGCGTGGGAAGTCACCCAGTGGGCCTCGGCCTTGACCTCGGAGCGCGCGTTCTTCACCGCGATGGCCAGCCCGCACTTGCGCATCGCCGGCAGATCGATCACATCGTCGCCAACGAAAGCGGCCTCGGCAGCCGTGATCCCGTCCTTTTCCAGAATCTGCGCAAACACCGACGCCTTGTCCTGAATCCCCTGGTACACATGGTCAATCTTCAGATCACGCGCCCGCAGGGCCACCGTTTCGGAGAGGCGCTTGGTGATGATCCCGGTCTTGATTCCCGCCAGGCGGGCCAACGAAATAGCGGTGCCATCGTGGGCATGAAAGCCCTTGGCCTCGATCAGGCTCGCGCTCTCGAGGGCGGAACCGCCCTGTCCCTCTGGCCCGGAAAAGCTCTGGGCGGACTTTTCGAGAACACTTTGCTGCGCTCCGCCAGGCGAAGGAAAGATCCAGATTTTGCCGTCGGTGAGGACGCCGTCGACGTCGAAGAGAATGAGTTTAATTTTACGAGCGCGAGCGGTGGCGGATGGTTTAGGCATCGCCGCGATTCTAGCAGCAAGGAGCCTGGCTCGCGTGGGGACGGGCGCCCTCGGCTGTCCAGGGAGGGAAGCTCCGGGTAGTGGGCTACTTCAAAGTAGCCTACTACCTAGCTCCGCGGCTGCTTGGGCCAACGCCCGTTTCTGTTTATAATTTTTTTGCGCTTTATTCACACATATGTATGTGTAATAATCTACACATGGCGACTAATCTGGCACTGGATGACCAGCTGATCGAAGAAGCTCGTCGAGTTGGAAAGCACAAGACCAAGAAAGAGGCGGTAAACGCCGCTCTGGATGAGTACGTCCGAAGGCGCAAGCAGATGAAGATACTGGATGCCTTTGGCACCGTCACTTTCGATCCCGCCTACGATTACAAGGCGGAACGACGCCGGAGTTCACGCCGAGCGCGTGGCCATTCTCGACTATGATGGTGCTTGTCGATACCCCGGTCTGGTCGCTGGCGCTGCGGCGCCGCCCCGAGCATCTCAGCGAGTCCCAACAAAGCTTAGCTGACGTCCTCGCCGAATTGATTCGCGATGGACGCGCGCAAATGCTGGGACCGATCCGCCAGGAGTTGCTTTCGGGGATCCGCGAGGAATCTCAATTCAAGAGGATTCGCGACTATCTGCAGGCCTTTCAGGAGCCATCTCTTGAAGCAGAAGATTACGAAAACGCCGCCCGTATGAGCAACCAGTGCCGCAGCCGTGGCATTGCGGGATCACCCGTCGATCTCCTGATCTGCGCCGCCGCCCACCGCCGCGGTTGGCCCATTTTCACCACCGATCAGGATTTCCAGAACTACGCTTCGGTGCTGCCCCTCCGGCTGCACTCCGCCTTGACCAGGGACTAGACCAACCACTGACCAGATCAGGGGGAGTGTTTCAGTTTCCGGTTGGGCGACAAACCGGGAGTTGTGGTCGGGTGTGAACTCTGCATTGCTACTTTGGAGCGAGCGGCATCAACATTTATCACACCAAGCGCCAGCCTAAAGCTCCGGCACTCAACGGTTCAGAAGGCGCGACCGGTAACCGGAACCGTAATTAGGGGGAGTTCTTGTCATCTGTTTCCATTTCGACCGAGCCTGCAAATTTTCCAGTGCGACCCTCTTTTGAAACCTGTCCTTGTGAACCTCTGCGATGTACTTCTGATTTTGCCGAAGGGCCATGTCCTTTCGTAACCTTGCTACCAGTTTCACACTGGGCGCAGCATTGCAAGTGCGCCCTTGGAGGAAAGAAAGACCTTCAGTCGCGACGAGCTGCGGCCGGAGGCGGACCCGGGAATTCAAAATTCAGTCTACGCAGGAGTCGACAATGCTTGAGAGGCCCTCCCCCAATGAAAAGCACCTCCACAACATCGTGAAGAAGTTCGTTTTCGCCGTCATTATTGTGGCGGTTGTTTTTGGAACGGCTTCCGCGCAGACCGTATCCGCACAGCCATCCAGCGCACGAACCCTCACGACCGGAGGTTCGCCGGGCAGCATACGTGCCGGTCACATCCTGGTCCGATTCAAGACGTCACCCGGCCAGGAGGTACTTAATCAACTCAACACCGCCTTCGGCGCGAAGGTCGTGGGCACGATAGACAAAATCGGAGTCACACACCTCCAAGTGCCTGGGTCGGGGCTCGCGCTCCTCGGTCACCTCCAGAAGCGATCTGACGTTGAGTTCGCCGAGTTCGACTCCCCAGTGCAAGCAATCCAAACCTTCGTACCGGACGATATCTACTACAGCACGACATACGCGAGCTCCCACTATGGAAATACAGCGCAGTGGGGGCCTCCCGCGGTGTCGGCACCGGCGGCCTGGGGGGTCACTATGGGCAATCCGGGCATTGTGATCGCCATTGTCGACACGGGCGTCGATGATACCCATCCAGATTTGGCTTCAAAGATTGTGGGGGAGTATAGCTATGTCGGCAATAGCGCCAAAGACGGTTTCGGACACGGAACCCATTGCGCTGGCATTGCCGCCGCCGACACCAATAATGACATCGGTGTCGCTGGGATGTGCCCGAATTGCGGCATTCTTTCAGTTAAGGTACTCAACGACCAAGGATCCGGCTACATGTCCGATGTTGCCTCGGGAATTACTTACGCAGCTTCCCATGGCGCGCGGGTGATCAGTATGTCTCTAGGGGGCAGTAGTCGCAGCGAGACGCTACACAGCGCGCTCGACTACGCGATCGCCAACAACGCACTGCCAGTGTGCGCTATGGGTAACAGCAGTTCCAGTTCCAACACGCCGGAGCCTGCCTACTGGCACGACTGCCTCTCGGTCATCGCGACGGACCAGAATGGAGCCAAGGCCAGCTTTTCAAACTACGGCGTCACGGCCGACGTTTCGGCTCCCGGCGTCGCCATCTTATCTACGATGCCGACATATCCGGTCACGCTTACCACTACATACGGCTACTCCATGAACTATGACGCGTTGAGCGGCACTTCCATGGCGACGCCGATGGTAGCGGGTGTTGCGGGGCTCGTGCTGTCCAAGAACCCCAATCTCACTCCCTCCCAGGTTGCTGGAATCATCGAAGCCTCGTCCGGCGACGGCGTGAGCTGGAATCCCAATCTGGCATTCGGAGTCGTGAACGCCTATAAGGCTGTTTCAAGCGCTGCCAGTGGCTATAGCGCGCCTGTCGCGAATCTTGTATCGCCAACGGGAGGCGCAACTGTGTCCGGGCTAGTGACGGTCCTGGCAGCTCCCACTGACAATACGACAGTGCATCACGTGGACATCGTGCAAAACGGTACCCGCTTCATGCAGGTACTTACTGGCGCGTCGAGCACTTCCAGCACCGGCACGGGAAAGAAGACTAGCACGATCACCACCCCGGCATGGACGGCCTCATGGCCATCCACGAGTGTTTTCAACAGTTCCATTACCGTATCGGCATTTGCAGTCGATGTATTTGGCAACACCAGCGCGGCGCAGAACTTGGGCTTCACTGTTCAGAACACGTTGGTTACGCAGAGCGGAACAGCCAACCTTTGCTGGCCGTCATCGTCGAGCTGTCCTAGTAGCGTATGGCAGCCGGTGACCACAGGGGTAGCGACTGCAGCGGCAACGCATCTCCACGGTACTGTGACATATAGTTCGCAACAGAATGTTAAGTACTCGGAGTTTTTTGTGCAAGTAGCCAGCGTTAGTGGGAATTCGTCGGTTGCGTATGCCTGCGGGGTGCTCACGACCACGGTGGACTGCTACCCGACGCTCCTGCTGCAGCCGGACGGCAGCAAGAGCTACTCCAACTACAGTGGCGGGCAGATCATCGTCGTTCCCAAGAACAGCAATCCGGCCAGCGGGAACGCGACTATCAACTGGACGCTGACATACCCGCAGTGACTCTTACGGTAGGATGCCTGGGGGCACCGAAGTGAACAAAGCGGCCACAGCAGACTGGCCGCTTTCGGTGTGGCGGAAGCAGTTCGTGCTTTGGCAGACAAAAAGCTTTGGTAGACAAAAAGAGAGGAGCGGAGCAACATCCCCCGCCCCCCGCACTGCACGACCGGCACCCGAGGAGACTACACGACCTCAAAAACCTCAAGATCGCGCGACAGTCTAGTTTGCGGGCCCATGCCGTCTCTCACTTCTTACCGCTAGTCAACGTCGATTCCTGAGCTAAATGTGACGGTACCCGTGTCGGTAAAGGTCTGCACCCCAGCGCTTATGCTGCCCAGCTGGTCATCCAACGAAATGTTGGAGTAGGAAGCTGCGGTGATCCGCAAGTCCTGGCTGCCAGTGCACCCGGGATCCGGCAGAGTGAAAGCCGCCGGACATATGCTTACGGTTCCGCTGGTTGAACCGTTGCGGACCTGTATAGTGGTCGTCGATTGAGCACTCCCCGAACCAGACTTGGGCGACCCGTTAACCAGATTGCCGCTTTTGGTATAGCACCCGGCCGTGAAGCTTGCGTCGGCAGTTAGCAAGTAACTCACGGAGCTGACTCCCGAATTTCCCAACCCAGCCTCCTTTAGCTTTACATCATAGCAGGCATTGCTGGTATTAATGCCCCCGCTCAATGTGATGTAGTGAGCATTTTGCGCCCACGCTGGCATAGCCATGAAGCTGGCTACGGCAAGCAGGCAAATAGTTAGCATTGTGAAGCGTTTCATTGTGATTCCTCCTGTTTTTTCTGCGTTCAAAGTGCTCCGTGAGTTTTCCGCGAAGGAAAACTCTCCGGACGTACTGGTACACGGTTTCTTCAAACGTTTTCGGCAGGAGAGGCTGGAAGCGGAGCGTACGACGAAGTGCGCTGGGCTGCCCTGGGACCCTTGGAGGGCTGCAACCCCCGGCCGGAAAGTGACCGAAGTATGTGCGCCGCCTGCCACTTGGTCAATCCCCCAAAAGATGCAATTTTTTTCTACAACTTTAGTTGTAGCCGGCCTGCGCCGGAAAATTTCGGCTCTCTTAGCTTGGCTGCAAACATTCGAAGCTAGTTATCATCGGTAGCGGTCCACCTCCACTCTCAAGCCAACGTTCATGTTGCTTTCCGTTTTTGTCCTATCCGGATTGCTCCTGGATCACGGGCCACTCTCCAGAAACTCAACCTCCGACCTCTGGAAGTTGGAATGAGTTGCAGGTTGAGAACTGCCAATTCCGCCGACGAACACGCGACATTCTCGTCTGAGAAAGGTGGGAATACAAGGCACTCGATGTGATCGAGTATGACCCACATATTCCCCGCTAACACGCGCTATGGCAAAGAGTTAGCGCGGCATTTTCCTTGACGTTCCCAGCGCTGGCAAAGGAACTTACTGGATTTGCACCCGATTTCGTGCTACCATCCTGCCAATTTCGGGGGCTTTCCGATGTGGGCGCCTGGCCGCGTTAGTTCCCACATCTTCCCTGGCAGGCCTCGGCAAAGGGAACTGCGCGCCATGAAAAACCCAGCTCTGGCCCTACGTGTCATTCGTTTCGGAGTCTTCGAGTTCAACCCTCAAAGCGGTGATCTGCGGAAGCACGGACTTAAAATCAAGTTGCAGCCGCAAGCTTTCAAACTCTTGTCGCTGCTGCTGGAACGTTCGGGACAGATACGCACGCGAGCAGAACTCCAGCAACGCCTTTGGCCGACTAGTAGTTTTCATGATTTCGAGCGTTGCCTGAACAAATCTGTCCACGTGCTTCGTCAGGCCTTGGGTGACTCGGCCACCAACCCGCGCTTCATCGAAACTGCAACCGGTGTGGGATACCGCTTTATTTCCGTTTCCGACGAAGCGAGAGGACCCGCGCTAGGACGGAGAAATGGACGAAAAAGAGATTGTGTGGCCGTGTTGCCCTTAAACGGGGAGCTTGCCGAGCTTGCCGATCCGGAGTTGGAGTTCCTCAGTAAGAGAATTGTCAAGAGGCTCATCGATAACATCTCTCGACTCCCAGGAACTCGGGTTTTGGCCTACCGCACGGTTCAGCACTACCGCGATGCAGACCTTGACCCGCGCACAATAGGCGAGCAGTTGTTCGTCCGCGCCGTTGTCGCAGGAGAAATAGTTCGGCGCAATGACGAGTTGCTTTTGCATTTTGAGCTGATTGGCGTGGATGATGGAGCTCAGCTCTGGGGTGCGCAGTTCCGAGGACTCTGTTCCGATGTCGTCGCCTCTCCCGAGAAACTAGCAGATAGCGTTTCTAGTGGGCTGCAGACGATTCTGGCCCCCAGTGCTAGCAGGATACGTGACGTAGGAACTAAGGTCGCCTGATCGAGGCCTGGCAATCGAATTACGGACAGCGATAGAGCCCGAGAAACGGGCACTGGCACGGCGTTGCTCGAAGCGCGGCGGACTTCACGATGGCCGAGTGGTCCCTACCGCGACAGCAATCTCGATGGTATAACGCCCATTGGAAACTGGCCCCCAACTGATCAGGCGAACATTTTACGAAACTCCCAATTCTGGTTACAATCACTGCCATGCCGTTGGCAGTCTCTCCTTCGCTCGCCTGGGCTCATCCGCTGGTTCAGGAATGGTTCACGGCGCGCTTCTCGACGCCGACCGAACCGCAGGAGCAGGGCTGGCCCCACATCCTCGCCGGCCACACCACGCTGATCTCGGCTCCCACTGGATCGGGAAAAACGCTGGCCGCTTTCCTCGCCTGCATTGATCGCCTGGTCTGCAAAGCCCTGGCGGGCGAGCTGCGCGACCGGACCGAAGTTCTTTACATTTCTCCGCTCAAAGCCCTTGGCAACGACATCCAGAAAAATCTCGAAGTCCCGCTGGGAGAAATTCTGCAGATGGCGGGAGAACGCGGGCTGCTGATGCCGGAGATCCGTACGATGGTGCGGACGGGCGACACGTTGATGAAAGACCGCCGCCTTATGCTGAAGCGCCCTCCGCATATTCTAGTTACCACGCCCGAGTCGTTCTACATCCTGCTGACGGCGGAGAAGAGCCGCGCCATCCTGCGCGATGTCGAGACCGTGATTGTGGACGAAATTCACGCCGTAGCCGATGACAAGCGCGGCGTGCATCTCGCGCTTTCGCTGGAGCGGCTGGAAGCGCTGACCGAGCGCCCGCCTATGCGCATCGGGCTTTCCGCGACGCAGAAGCCGATTGAAGAAGTCGCGCACTTCCTATCAGGAAATTCTGCGGGCAACTCTGATCCTCGAAGGGCGCGGCCTGAACCCGTGATCGTCAACATTGGACACAAGCGCACGCTTGATCTTGGAGTCGAGGTTCCGTCTTCCGAACTGGGGCCGGTCGCTTCGAACCAGATGTGGGACGAGATTTACGAGCGCATCGTGCAACTGGTGAATGCGCACCGCTCGACGCTGGTGTTCGTGAACACGCGGCGGCTGGCCGAGCGCATTGCCCATCACCTGGGCGAGCGGCTGGGTGAGGAAAACGTGGCGGCGCATCACGGGAGTTTGTCGCGCAAGCTCCGTCTGGAGGCGGAGAGAAAGCTGAAAGAAGGCCAGGTAAAAGTGCTGGTGGCGACCGCTTCGCTGGAACTTGGCATTGACATCGGAACGGTGGACCTGGTGTGCCACATCAGTTCACCGCGTTCGATTGCCGTTGCTTTGCAGCGGGTGGGGCGGTCGGGCCACTGGCGCGGCGCGGTCCCCAAAGGACGGTTCTTTGTCACCACGCGCGACGATCTGGCGGAATGCGCGGTGCTGGTGCGGGCGATTCGCTTGGGCGAACTCGACCGGCTGATTTTTCCGGAAGCTTCGCTCGATGTGCTGGCGCAACAGATTGTGGCTTGCTGCGCGGCTTCGGGCAGCGCCGCGAACAGCGACGGGTGGGACGAGGACGAATTATTCGCGCTCGTAAAGCGGGCCTATCCCTATCGCAATCTCGCGCGCGAGACGTTCGACGCGGTGCTCATCATGCTTTCGGAAGGAATCGCGTCGCAACGAGGCCGCTACGGCGCTTACCTGCATCACGACCGCATTAACCGCAAGCTGCGAGCGCGGCGCGGCGCGCGCCTGGCGGCTATCACCAGCGGCGGTACGATTCCCGACAACGCGCTGTACAGCGTGGTAGCGGAGCCCGACGGCGTGGTGGTGGGCACGGTGGATGAAGACTTCGCGGTCGAGAGCATGGCGGGAGAGGTCATGCTGCTGGGGAACACATCGTGGAGGATTCGCCGGATCGAGGGCAAATCGTCGCGCATACTGGTGGAAAACGCGCAGGGGGCTCCGCCCGGGATACCGTTCTGGCGTGGGGAAGCTCCGGCGCGCACCGCGGAACTTTCGCTGCAGTTGGGCGAATTGCGCCAGCAAATCAGCGACCGCTTGCCGGGCGTGGTTCCGGTCGAAGGTTGGAGAAATTTGCCAGTCGTTGCTGAAACTGTGAATTGGCTTCGAGAGGAGTGTGGGCTCGATCTATCCGGCGCCGAGCAACTGATTCAGTACACGCTCGAAGGGCGCGCGGTGCTGGGCGACGTGCCCACGCAGGCGACGATCATCGCCGAAAGATTTTTTGACGAGGGCGGCGGGATGCAGTTGATCATCCACGCGCCCTTTGGCGGGCGCATCAACAAAGCCTGGGGACTGGCGTTGCGCAAAAGATTCTGCCGCGGCTTCAATTTTGAACTGCAGGCGGCGGCCACCGACAACGGCTTGAACATTGCCTTGGCCGAGCAGCATAGCTTTCCGCTGGCGGATGTTTTTCAATTCCTCCATTCCGAGAGCATGCCGCAGATCTTAGAACAGGCGGCGCTCGCCTCGCCGATCTTTCAAACGCGCTGGCGGTGGGATGCGACGCGCGCCCTGGCTCTGTTGCGTTTTCAGGGCGGCAAGAAAGTTCCGCCGCAGATTCAGCGCATGCGCTCCGACGATTTGCTGGCCTCGGTTTTTCCCGACGTAGCCGCGTGCCAGGAAAACATTGCCGGAGACATTCCGATTCCCGACCACCCGCTGGTGCGCGAGGTGATGAAGGACGTGCTCACCGAGGCGCTCGATATCGAGGGCCTGGGCGAAGTGTTGCGCGGAATCGAGCAGGGACGGATTCGTTGCCTTGCGGTGGACACTCCGGTCCCTTCGCAATTCTCGCACGAAATTCTCAACGCGAATCCATACGCATATCTTGATGATGCGCCGCTGGAGGAGCGTCGGGCGCGGGCAGTCGAGATGCGGCGTGTGTTGCCGGCGTCCGTGCTCGAGGAAGTCGGCGCGCTCGATCCCTCGGCCATCGCGCAGGTGCAGCAGGAGGCGTGGCCCGATGTGCGCGACGCGGATGAACTGCACGATGTGCTGCATACGATGGTAATGGTGCCGGAGAGCAGTTCTCAGTTCTCAGTTGTCAGTTCTCAGTTCGAGGCTCGTGGCTCGAAGCTCACGGCCCACTGGACTGAATTTTTCGATCGCCTTCAAAGAGAGAATCGCGCGTTCGTCGCGCAAGCCGTGGGCAAGACGTATTGGGTGGCCGCCGAGCGGCTAGAATGGCTCCGCGCAATCCATCCGGGAGGGACGGGGCTCTGCCCCGTCCCGGCGGGG
>Ga0209117_1000804_pt1 | contig 11786 bp, 10 predicted proteins | sample BlaSpr_A8_OM2_M2_FD_187978 | JGI IMG/M metagenome (GOLD analysis project Ga0209117, IMG submission 187978) | Forest soil microbial communities from Thunder Bay, Ontario, Canada - Black Spruce, Ontario site 2_A8_OM2_M2 (SPAdes) (version 2) | ecosystem: Environmental > Terrestrial > Soil > Boreal...
TTCTTCACCGTAGTAGATGCGCGGCTCGAGGATTTTAGGACCTCCGTCTGCAACAGGAGGAATATCCCGCAAATAGAAGACCGGCAGTCCTTCAGTGCTCTTGCGGGTGACCGGGCTCATCACCGCGCCATTGCCGTGAGTAAACAGCACGTGGCGGTTGACCCATGTCTGGGCATTCGGCGGCAGCAAAGAGGGCCGCAGCTCGCGGGCCGAGAGCATCACGCTTTGGTAGGAGCCATCGAGCCAGTAGCGGTCAACGTCAAGATCATGGAATTTGTAGTAGGTCCGGATCTCCTGCAGTTGCGCATAGGTATCCGACAAGGGCATCCAGTCCCACAGCCTGATATTTTCGATCGTCGCCCTGTTGGTCTCGAGCATCTTGAAGGTAAGCTTCTGTTCGGCGGCAAACGGCTTTGCCGCGATCTGATCGAGATTATATGCCTGCCGGGTGAGCGCGATGTTGCGTTCGATGTAAGGCTTCTCCAGCTGCAACTCGCTTGGTTTGACGAATACCTGTCGGAACAACACGGGAACCAGGTCGGACAGCACCAAAGAGCCGATGACGACGAGCAAGATCGCAGCGGCGGGAATCCGGTAGGTCCGCATCCAGAAGTTTACCCACGCAGCGAACGCTGCCACGATCGACAGCCCGATCAGCAACCACAGTACGGGTAACTTCACATGGACGTCGGTGTAGCTCGCGCCGACGACCACGCCGTTGTCGCCGTAGAGCAGCAGATAGCGGTCGAGATCGTAGGACCAGGCCTTCACGGCGAAGAGAAGACCGAGCAATGCCGAGCCGTGAGCAATTGCTGTCGGCGACATCGATCTGTGATGACTGTCATATTCGATGTCGCCGTGCACCCGGTAGATCATTGCGGCGAAAAGCGCGCTCAGAACGAGCGTGAGCACCATCCAGTTCTTGATGAGGATATAGGCCGGCAGCACGAAGAGATAGAAACCGATGTCCTTGTTGTAGAGCGGATCGTCTGCACCATAGGGTACGTGATAGAAAAACTGCAGGAAGACGCCCCAATTGCCGACTTCCCACGCGGCAATCACCAGAGCGAGCAAACCTGCACCGCCTGCGACAACCCGGGGCCATAGCAGCCGATCGCGCACGAACGCCAACAGATCGGGCGGTGGCACATTGCCCGCAGGTTTCCACGCGAAGCCGGTAAAGGATTGTGTCGGCTGCCGACGGGCAAAACGCACCGCGAGCCATCCGTTCAACCAAAGGATGACAGCAGTTGCCGTCCAGACAGCAAGAAAGACGACTGCTTTGGCGCCGATTGTTGTCCAAAAAACCTGCAGATAACCGATCGAGGAAAACCACAGCCAGTCGACCAGCAAGTCGCTCGCGAGCCCGAGCAGGATCAGGAAAATCCCGACGATGACGGCCGCAATGATGAACCCGACCACGGCGCTATGCCGTGGTAGCTTCCGTTCGGGTCCGGTGATCCCGATCGTCATGGTCCGAGCATAGCAGAAACGAGAGACAGTTGCCGCTTTATTCGCGATCGGGAGGGACGCATTGAAGCAAAGGACGCAGCTGCTCGAAAGCTATTTCTTGGCAGTCATGCCAAAGCACCTTCGCCGCAGCTGCTGCCGCGACGAATCCTGTCCTTTGCCTTGATCAAAAGCGCATTTCAGGCCCGGCCGAGCAATTCTGCTCCGCCGCCCCGCGCCGGTGCGGCAGTCGGATCAAAATCGTCCGGCTTTTTGGCGATCAGGGTCTGCGTCGTGAGTATTAATCCCGCGACCGATGCTGCATTGCGCACCGCGCTATAGCTCACCTTGACGGGATCGATGATGCCGGCGTGGACGAGGTCAACGAGGCTTCCCGTGCGGGCATCGAGCCCGACGCCGTTATGCGACTTTGCTATCTTGTTGACATAGGTCTCGCCGTCCAGACCGCAATTGGCGGCAATGCGGAAAAGCGGTTGCATCAGCGCACGCTGCAGAAGTTCCGCACCTTGCCGGGCGCTACCGGTGAGGCTGGCGATCAGCGGATCCAGCGCCGGCGCAGCACGCACCAGGGCGACGCCGCCACCCGGCACGACACCCTCTTCGAGCGCGGCGCGCGTTGCATTGATCGAATCCTCGATCAATTGCACACGTCGCTTCTGCTCGACGGGAGTTGCTCCGCCGGCCAGAATGATGGCGGTACCGCCCGCGAGTTTTGCCAGACGCTCCTGAAACTTGTCGCGCTCGATGTTCTCCGGCGCAGCGTCATACTGACGCTTGATCTGCTCGCGCCGGGCGTCAATGGCACCTTGATTGCCATTGCCTGCGGTGATCAGCGTTCGCTCTGCCGAGATCCGCACCTGGCGCGCACTGCCGAGATCAGCGAGTTCGCACTTGTCGACACTGCCGCCGAGATCACGGGCGATGACCTTGCCGCCTGTCGTGACCGCGATATCCTCAAGCAGCGCTTTGCGCCAGTGCCCGTATTCCGGCGGATGAATGGCAGCTACCTTAAGCTTGTCTCGCTCGCGGCGTCCGAGCATGTCGATGATACAGGCCGGCGCCACCTCGTCGGCGATCAGCAGCAGCGGCCGCCCACTCTTCGCAATCAATCCATAGACCGCCGTCAACTCGCCTGGTGACAGGATCTTGTGGTCCGTCATCAGAATATAGGGATTATCGAGCACGACCTGCATCCTCTCGACATCCGTCACCATATGATGGGACAGATAGCCACGGTCGAACGCCATGCCCTCGACAACGTCCAGAACGGTGTTGACACCTATGCCAAATTGCACGTCGACGATGCCCTGCGCCCCTGCCCGTTCGAAGGCCTCGGCGACAAGATTACCAAGAGCAACGTCATTGGCGGCAACGCGCGCGATCGCCCGTACACCCTCCCCGCCCTGAAGCTGCTTTGCGTTTCGTTTCAACGTCGCGATGGTTTCCTCAACGGCCGCTTCAATGCCGTGAACCAGTTCCACGGGATTGGCACCACCGGCGAGGCAGGCAAGCCCCTGCTGGACAAGCGCATCCGCCAGCACCGTTGCGGTCGTGGTGCCATCGCCGGCGACCTCGTTGGTCTGCCGGGACACTTCGCGCACGATCTGCGCGCCCATGTTCTCGAATGGACAGTCGAGCTCGATCTCGTCAGCTATGCTCACGCCATCGCGGGAGACGATCGGCGTGCCGATCGGCCGGTCCATGATCGCGTTCATGCCCTGCGGCCCCAGCGTTGCAGCGACGGCCCGCGCCAGTTTTGCAACCCCGCGGCCCAGGGCTTCTCGCGCAGCTTCATCATGCAGCATCATCTTTGGCATTGGTTTTCCTCCCGATTTTTGTTTTCGTTGGTTCTTCCGACCGCAGCCGGTTTCGGCGCGTTCGTCTTGAGTCGTTCGGGCAGTGGCGTCGTCATGTCGAAGCGCGCGGACAGCAGGCCCCGGCACAATGCGCCGTTGAACTCGGCGTTGACACCGACACGCCGGAGGCCTTTGACATAGATCTCGAAGCCTTCGGCTTGAAGATGCCGTCCCTCCGCCGACAAGAACGCTAACTCATCCGGGCTGCACGATCCGACGATCTCCCGCCGCTCCAGATAGCGCCCGACCAGGTCTTGCCCTTGCTTGCTGACAGACAACGCCCGGAGCTCGGCGAGGATCATGGTGACAAGTTGTTCAGGCGTGTAACCCTGAGCCATGAGTTGATTCAGCAGTGCCTCCTGCCGGCGCTGAAACGCCTTCAGAAGAAAAGTGCGGCGCACTTCACTCAAATCTCCCGTTGCCTCGCTGCCGAAGGTTTCCTGGAAGGACAGGCCCTGCGATATGCCGCGGTTGATCTTGTCGGCATACATGTGCTCGCCAAGAACGACGCTCACCCCGCGAACCCATGGCAGGCCTCCCACGGCCGCACGCATATCGTCCGCCATCATGAAGGCGAAGTTGGCGGCGCACCAATATGTCGGCAAACGAAACTGGATGTGGACATGGTCCATTGCATCCACTTCCACGCTGGTGACGAAGCCCAGGTCCGTCACCGACTCGTCAAGTTCCGGATCGGTTACTCGGCCTAACCGATCCCAGATCTCGGGAGTGCGCCCCACATATGGTACGGCGGCGACGGTCATGATGCGACCGCCAGCGGCGCCATCAGTTTCTGCTTCTGCGCCGCAATGTCGACGTCGTAGAGGCGAGCCGCATTCAGCCCCAGAATCTTCTTCTTCGCCGTCAGCGACAGCGACACGCCGGTCTCCTTGGCCACGTCGTCCGGCAACTCGAAGGCCATGAATTTCTCGATCAGCCATTTCGGCGTCCAGATACCGTAGTCGCTGCCGTAAAGCAGCTTGTCCTCACCGAGCCAGAACAGCAGCTCGGAAATGACATGAGCAAAATAGCCCGGCCGCGAATGAATGAACGGCAGCGCGACGGCAAGACCGCCATAGACGTTGGTTTCCTGGGTCGCGATCCAGCAGAAATCGTCCAGCCGCGGCAGACCGCAGTGTTCGATAATGAAGTTCAGGTTCTGGAAGGATGTCGCGACATCATCAACATCGGCGACATCGAAGGCGTCCCGGTTCAGGGGCAAAATCGTCGGCCCCTTATGAACGTGGATGTTCTTGATTCCGAGCTTCTCGGCTTCTTCCAGAAAGCGGTAGGACGCAGGATCAGTCAGCTTGTAGCCTTTGGAGTCTCCCTTCCACTCGGCGGTATAGAGCTTGACGCCCTTTAATTTGTATTTCTCCGCGTCGGCGCGCAGCTGATCAAGGCCCCGTTCGCCGTCCCGCGGGTCGAACGCGCCGTTGATGATGAAACGATTGGGATAAGCCTTCATCATCGCATAGTTGCGTTCGATGTTGTTGAAGCCTTTCTTGTAAAAGTCGGACAGGTACGTCGACTGCAAGATCGCCATATCGTCGTAGCCATGCACGAAAAGATCGTCGTGCATGGTCTGCGCATCATATTTTTCGAACTTTTCCTTCGGCCACAGCCACTCCTTCGGGCTGAGGTTTGAGTGGTAGGCGTAGAAGCAGTCGATGAACTGCTTGCCATGCACATTCTTCTGGTTTTGCGGGCTGCCGTCCCAGAAATGCGTGTGGCCGTCGAGCACGAAGATCTCTTCGCCGTCTTTGGTTTTGAACATGGTATTCTTCCTTCCTTCCCTTATTCTGTGTTCACCCGGCCCACACGGTCTGCCCCGGTAGGCTACTAATCAATGCCGTGTCGGCCACCCGCTATGGGTGTTTTATTCGTAAGCAAGGGCATCGTTCATGTCGCCAAACAGCACGACGGTGTTGTCGTCGATCATCACCATCCTGCCGTAATGCGTCGACGTCGAGATCTCGAACAAATGCGGGGTCATGACGCGGCCAAGCGCTTCGGAAATCTCCGCCATGTCGAACAGGATCTTGCTGTTGCCATCGATCCGAATCATCGCCGGCATATAGGTGACGGTTATCCCCTCCTTATCCGTCATGACCTCGGCAATGACGCGAGCTTCGACGCTATCGTTCATGGTCACGCCGCACTGATGGGAAATCGTCCCCTCAAAACGAACGTCTTTCATCGATTTGAAAATGTTGTCCTGGTGTTGTGACATCGCTGCCTCCTTCTGTTGACTGGATCGCGGGTTGATCAGGCGGTGAGTGAAGCAGGCGCTCGGATGCCGACCTCAGTAGTAATTGTCTTGAGACGATTCCTGGCGGCCGCAAATGCGTCGGCAAAGCTGGACGCCTTCACGCGCGGCTGCGACCAGATCGGCTGCAGGTTTTTCGCGGCCTCGAGCGCAAGCGCGCCATGCTCGGCCAGCCAGCCGTTGAATACGCCCTGGTTGTGAAGCGCAAATTCCGGTTCGTGGGCAAGGATATGAAACAGCTCCACCGCATTGGCGAGATTGCGCTCGTAGTCAGCCTCGGCGGCCGAGACCACGGCCGGCGTGATGAAGTCGCCCTGTGCGGCAGCCAGCTGCATGATAAAGCCGCTGCGGAACAGCTCGCCGACCAGCGGCTCGAACACCAGATTGATCGCGAAGTATTGTTCGAGATAATCCGTCGCGCCCATGATGGCCTCGATCGCCTTGCGCGTGCCCTGCCAGACCGGATCTTCCAGCCAGTGCTTCTTGCCGGCGGTGGTATCGAGCGTCGGGCCGATATCGATCCCGAGTTCGGCCAGATAGAGCGTGAGATCCTGGGCAAAGCGAAGTTTGTAGGACGAGTTCGTCAACACCGCGTTGTTGATCATCTGGGTGTAGCCGTAACGCTGCGCCTGCATCGTCGAGGTGCCCAGACCGAATTCAGCATGCTTGTATGCGCCGAGATGATCCTGCAGAACCTTGATCCAGGTCTTGTCGATGCGCGATGCGGCGCCGGACTTGCGACCGTTATCGATCACGTTCTGGATCATGCCGCAGATGGTTGACTGACGCTGATAATGGGTGCGCTCCCATTCCTGATCGATGGCCCGGAATCGGTGCCAGTCCGAACTTTTGGCGGCGGTCGAGTCCTTTGAATAGGCCGGGCGTCCATCACCGAAAGAGATGATCCAGTCCTGCAACAAATAGCGTTCCGGGTCTGGCTGAACGTCGACGGTCATATCTTCATAATGCGTCGCCTTGCGGCCCTTCGGCTCGTAGTAGTTGTACTTCCGGCTTTCGGAACCGGCGAATGTTGCCGCACCCGCGGCTCCCGACTTCTGTGGTGCAGTTTGAACTTGAGCGCTCATGGTATCCTCCTGGGATTTCTCTTATTGCTGTGGAATCGATCTTAGGTTTATTCAGGCATTCTCATCTCGTAGGCTGCGTAAATTTGTCGAAGTAGATTCGATCGGGCTCGATCCCCGCCATTTGCAGAACCGGCAGGACGGCGTCGATCATTTGCGGCGGGCCGCACGAATAGCTGTCCATCTCGCCGGAAAGCTGCTCGTCCCGAAGATGCCGGCCGACGGCTTCGTGGATGAAACCGGTCTCACCCTGCCACTCGTCGGAGGGCTGCGCGTCCGACAGCGCCGGAATGAATTTGAAGTCGGGAAGCTTGCTGGAGATGGCCGCCAACTCGTCCAACAGGAACAGGTCCGAGCGCGTCCGTGCGCCATAGAAGAAACGGATGGGCCGCTGTTCGCCGCTCTCGATATGATCGGTGAGAATCGACCACAGCGGCGACATGCCGGAGCCCCCGCCGATCAGAATCATGGGACCGGGGCGTTCCTCACGGCGGAAACAAGTGCCGTACGGTCCCTTGGCGACAAGCTTGTCACCGGGCTTCAGGCCGCCGTCGAGCAGCGACGAGAATGCGCCATCGGGATATTTCTTGATGATAAACTGAAGCGTCGTCGGACTGTTGGGCGCACTTGCCATGGAGAATGCACGGGTGATGCCGGTTCCTGGAACCGTCAGATCGACGTACTGCCCGGCCCAGAAGCGTAGTGGCTTTCCGAGTTCGATCTCGAGCTGACGAATATCGTGGGTCAGCGCACGAACGCTGACGACCCGCGCATCGAATTCCTTGACGGCGATGGATCGGCTCAGCAAATCTTCGTCGTAATTCAGGAGTTCGACGGTCAGGTCACTGAAGGCGTGCGTCCGGCATAACAGAACGTGGTTGGTTTCACTTTCATAGTCCGGCAGCGCAAACGTGGAATATTTGAGAAGCTCGATGTCGCCGTCGAGCAGGCGGGACTTGCAGCTCCCGCACTGACCTTCCTTGCAACCGTGCATCAGCGAGATGCCTTGACGGAAGGCCGCATCGAGCACGGTTTCGCCCTCTTCAACTTCCATTTCGACGCCGAGCGGCTCGAAACGGACGGTGTGAATTGCTGGTGCCGGCATAGGGTCTCCCTGGGATTGTCCGCAATGTTCCTGATGCGGATCGACAATGCCCGCTTGAGTAGTTCCGGGAGCCGCCTTGGCGGCTCCCGGTACTGCAGTGTCAGTTGAACGATCGGATCTTGAAGCCCTTGCGATATTCGGCGATCGACTTCTCACGATCCGTCGGGCTCATCTCCCGCAGCAGCCGCAGCGGACTCTGCAAGGTGTGACCGCGCACGTGGTCGAGCGTCCACATTTCCTTGTCGTCGAAGCGCAGATGCGGTTGCGGGACCAGCGTCTTGCCGTCCGGACGAACGAAGCCGAGATCCTTGATCGCGTCGGCGAGATCCCAGCCGTGGTAGCAATCCTCCCACTCGCGCCGGCCGCTGAAGCGGCCCATCGCCGGCGTCGGACGGCCCTCGTACTCTGCCGCAAACGCCACCTTGTGGGTCCATGCACACTGCTTGGAGCAATACGTGTAGACCTTGCCGTCCACTTCGTCGCAAACGATGTCTTCGCGGATCAGGCAAGGCACCATGCAGCTCCAGCAACGGTGCGGATAGACGTATCCGTTTTCCTGGTCGAACAGGATATTGGTCTCGCCCGGCTTGCTCTTCCTGCCGTACCATTTCCAGTAGTCACCGAATTCGGCGTACCAGCCCGGATACTTGTGCTCGAACCATTCGAAGTCTTTCTCGGTCTGAGCCTCGATACGCCAGAAATTGACCGGCCAGCCGACCGAGAAGAACTGCGCAACCTTGTGGACGTAGTTCTTTTTGACAATGCGGTCCCATGCTTCGGAGACATCGTCATGGTGGATCTTGATGCCGTATTTCTCGAGCGGCAGCATGTAGGTCCGGTAGTAGTCTTCATAAATCCAGCGGTGCCAGAGTTCCGCATAGGACTCCTTGTTCTTGTCGCGATTGGTGGTGCCGTACTCGATGAACGTACCAATGGCGGCATCGACGATGGCGTGGTTCTGCCAGAACGCGTATTTCAGATCTCGCTCAAGCAGCAAATGGTTGTCGGGGTTGTTGATCATCGACATCAGCATCGAATGGCCGTTGCCGATGTGGCGCGATTCATCCGACTGCACCGACAGGAATACCGTCGGCAGCGCATAGTCGCCGTTGCGCGCGGCTTCAGAGGGCATGGCGACAAAGAGCGTGTTGGTGAATGCCGTCTCGGCGACGACTGTCAGATAGACGTTGGCCGAGGTGATGGCGTCGCCGGTAATGAAGCCCTCAGCGAACTGACGGCCGATCGTGGTAGCATAGCACTTGCCGAACGCGGCTTCGGTGATGTCGAAACCCGCCGGGTCGATGTAGTTCTCCATATACCATTTCTTGAGGTTCATCTGGATCGTCGAATGCCGAAATTCGTCGACCATCTGCATGGTGAAGCCGGTACGCAGTTCCTCGCCGGGTGCGAGCCGTCCTACCATGGCCATCGAACGCGCCGCCGAAATCTCCGGGAACGGAATGATCGCCAGGAACAGCTTCATCCATTCGACCCAGCGCGGCTCGACATTGCGGAACATGTCGCCACGCAGCGCCGCATCGAGTGCACCATAGACGCGATTGTCCTTTTCCTCCTGCATCGGGAAGTAGGACCGCAACACCTGCTTCATCGGGTCCCTGGCAACTTTCGATATCTTGTAGTCCGTCGGGAAGGTCATCGCTTCCTGAACGTAACTCGGTGTCCAGCCGAGATCGGCGACCCGGTTCGCCGCCTCCGTAATACCAATGCCCTTCTGTGCCGTAATCTTGTTGAGCGTTAGACTTGCCGACATTTAGCTTCTCCCTGTCTGTAGCTTCGCTTGCCATATGAGATCGTTGTCGCGGACGATGTCCGCGGTATCCTCACCGATCGGCGTTGCGGCCTCACGGCTGTGTTCGACGAGACCGGTCGTCAGATCGGCTTCGCCCCTTTCATCCACTCGCCAATCGTCGGTTCCGACGGCTTGGCGAGCTCTTTGCCTTCGACCAGAAATCGCGCCAGCAGGACCAGGGCCCCTATTGCGAAATCCTTGCCGTGAGCGGCGATCATGTCCTCGCCGACCACGGCGAGGCGCCTGAATAATTCGTCCTTTGAACGCTCCTCGTTGGTTAAGGCGGGAGCTTCCATGGTGTTGGTCTCAGCCATTGAAATCCTCCTTCGTGTCCGGCCCGTTGGCCGCGGCATCGAATGCCGCAAGCGTCTTGATCAACCAATCGCGCTCGGCAGTGAGCCGGCGCTCTTCTTCGTCGATGACGGCCAGGCGCTGGTCGCACTCCGTGATCGCCGCCCGTGAAGACAAGGGAGCACCGGGCAGAGCCGCGGCGCGGACGGCCAGTTGCCGTTCGATTTCCACTCCGTGACGCTGATTGTCGCAGCGCAATTGGCGCGCGTTGTTGTCGATCAGCCCCATCACCATCTCGTGCCGTGCAACCATCCTGACCTTGTCGTCGCCTTGGGATTCCATCTGGTCACCCTCCGGGAGAGCCGGGCTTCGCGCCAGGAAACAGTTCACCGACGAACTGCATCGAATTGCGCACTCCGGCGCTGTATGGCTCGCGATCATGGGATAAGCACCGCGCGACCGGGCACACGGCCATGATGAAGGTCATGAAGCGCGTCGTTGGCTGCGCTCAGCGGATATTCGCGTGTCTTCAGATCGACCAGGCCGCGGTCCGCCAATGCCATGAGTTCGACAAGTTCGGCGTAGGTCCCAACAAGATTGCCGACGATGGTCTTTTCGGACGTGATCATGTCGATGGTCGGAATATCGATACGACCGCCGTAACCAACGATGTAATAGAAGCCGGCGTTCCTCGTCATCGTCAGGCCCTTGGCGATCGCATCGCCCTCACCGACGAAGTCGATGACGGCTTCAGCTCCGCGACCTCCCGTTAATGACAGGACCGCTTCAACCTCATCGCCATCCGCCTTCACCACATGGTGCGCGCCGCAACTCAGGGCGAGTTCGAGCGCGCCCGGCGCACGATCGATCACGATGATCTCGGCCGCACATAGCGCTTTCAAAACCTGGATACCGATGTGCCCGAGACCACCGGCTCCGATAATCACCGCGTATTGACCGGGCAGCAGATGGCGCGAAGCTTTCTTCGCGGCGCGATAGGCCGTAAGACCGGCGTCGGTGTAAGGAGCGACGTCCTTGGGCGCGAGGGTCTTCGGAAGCTTGATAAGACTGCGCGCGCCCGTCAAAAGAACCTGGGCATAGCCGCCATTGGCATTGATTCCCGGAAAGACGCTCTCCTCGGCGTGCATGTCATCTCCGCGACGACACGCCAAGCAATGGCCACTGGTGACGAGGGGATGGCAGATAACCGGGTCGCCCTTCTTGAACCCGGTGACGCCCTTGCCCGCCTCTTCAATCCAGCCGGCGTTCTCATGCCCCATGATATAGGGCAGATTGACGTTGGATTTTTCGCGCCAGATGCCTTCGACGATATGGAGATCGGTTCTGCATACGCCCGCGCCGCCGATCCGGACGATCACGTCCGTGGGATTCTCGATGCGCGGATCGACGACATCTTCGAAGCTGACGAATTCCTTGGCGCTCAGGGTTTCGTCGTAACGATGCAGAACGGCGGCTTTCATCTCCCGGTCCCTTCTTTTCTGCCGCCTCAGTGCGGCTTCGATATTTTCTCCTCCCTAATCAGCAACTGTCGTGCCAACGCTTCAACGCGTTGAAATCTCATCGCAATGTTTAAAGACGACCGCCGGAACTGTTGCACCGATGAACAATTTTCTGGGCAAGGATGTTGACCCGCGGAACATCATGCGACGCAGCATATTTCGGCCTTTGATATCTCTCGCGTGCGCGTAATGTGACGATCGCGATGTCCGGTCGAGACCGACAAGATTGGCGCAACAGCCAACGCGGTCCTCAGAGAAACATCCGCGGAGGAAAAACATGCTGTCCACGGAGGAGCGCGTCGTACTTGCGCGTCGCGAGCTGGAACGGCACGGCACGATTCCGGCCGAACTCTTGTCGCCGGATATTCTGGATAGCTGGAAGC
>Ga0209117_1000805_pt1 | contig 11785 bp, 15 predicted proteins | sample BlaSpr_A8_OM2_M2_FD_187978 | JGI IMG/M metagenome (GOLD analysis project Ga0209117, IMG submission 187978) | Forest soil microbial communities from Thunder Bay, Ontario, Canada - Black Spruce, Ontario site 2_A8_OM2_M2 (SPAdes) (version 2) | ecosystem: Environmental > Terrestrial > Soil > Boreal...
TCTTCAGCATGCGCAGCCCGCCCCGCAGATCTTGTTGGAAGTTTCCAGACATAGCGGCACCCCCACTCAACGGATAGGACGGGCTGGAAGGACATTTGTTTCCAGCATTGCCGGAGCCGGAGGAATAGAAGTCGATTACTATTTCTAGTTAACAATAACAGGCCCCCCCTGCCCCTGTTTTTCATAAGTGTTCATTCTAAAAGTAGTTAAAGTCCTTTGTTTTGATACACTTTTACAAGTGTTCATTCTAAAGGGACTTACGTGGCACGAAAACACCCTTTTTTCATAAGTGTTCATTCTAAAGGACTTGGAATTAATAATTGTGCAGAACGACAGAATTTTGAGGGTGCTGATTACGAAGCTTTTCGGGACAGAGGCTTCGGAAAATGCGTAGAGGCATGGGGTAGGTATTCTAAGCGAAGCACGATGGAGATAGACGAGGGAAGGCGGGATTTCAACACAGAGTTCACGGAGGACACAGAGATGCGGCGGAGGGGAGGCAGGCTGAAGATGGGCTCGAACTATCAAAGGGCATGGTAGCACGATAGTAATGCCTGTCAAGGATAACTTGTTAGTGATTCGAATGGACGTGGCAGGGTTGACACAGTGGGGTTCAAGTTGGCCGGGGGAAAGGGTTTGCGGGAGGGGTGGGATTCGAAAGAATTGTGGAAATCTTTGGAGAAAGCGATGGCGAAGGAGGTTAACGGTCGACAGTTGAAAATTGAAAATAAAGGCGACTGAAGAACCTCGGTGGCCGCCCACCGAAATCTGTTAAATAGATGGTATGATTCGCTAAATGGAGAATTATCTTGCCAATAAAGGCGCGACGCCAAAACTTCCAGACAATTTCATGGTTCTGGGACCTCAAGAAGAGGGACCTTTTAGACCTTGATCCACCGTATCAGCGCCGAAGCGTCTGGAACCAATCGTATAAAGATTCCTTTATTGATACTATAATTCTTCAATATCCTGCTCCCGCTATTTTCCTCTACGAGGAAGTGTCTCCGGAGGGAACGTCGACCTATAGCGTGGTCGACGGAAAGCAACGACTAACTGCGGCATTCGAATTTGCTAACGGCCAATTCCCCATTGCTGAAGAGTCCCCCGTCTCCCACTTAAGGGGAAAGTACTTCCAGCAGCTGAACGACGATGATCGAACTTCATTTTGGACATACCAGTTTTCGGTCGAGTACCTCCCAACAAACGAAGAAACGATAGTCAACGGTATCTTCGAGCGAATCAACAGGAACACGGCAAAGCTGACACGGCAAGAATTGCGGCATGCCAGATTTAGTGGGCCATTCATTTCTCTAGCTGAAGAGATGACCGATAGGATGGCGAAGACGCTGCCAGATGGTTATCCAAGAATCGAAAGCCAATCCCGAAAACAGATGAAGGACGTGGAATTGGTTGCAAACCTCCTGCTCTTTTTTGAAGACGGCGTTCGAGGTTATTCTCAGGATGAACTTGATCAAGCCTTTAGCGACCGTGAATCAAACTGGGATCATACGGACGCCGCTCGACAGCGTTTCAGTGACACGCTCGATTGCCTAAAGGATCTGGTCAAAAAGCCAGAGGCCGATCCACTTTTCAAGACGCGCCTAAGAAACCAAGCCGATTTCTACTCTCTGTTCACTGCCGCTGCCGAACTGCGGCAGAGAGGCAGCCTAAAATGCACGGACGACGGGCCGGCTCAAAGGTTACTGGAATTTATAGCCACAGTGGAACAAGACGATAGGCGAGAGCGGGACGTTAAGGCAATGGAATACTTCGTGGCGGCCCGATCTAACTCTAACGACACAGGACCTCGCAAGGTAAGAAGCGGGATCCTAATCAGCATTCTTCGCGGATAGAGCTATGGTTATCCCCTTGGAAATTCTCTCCAGGTATGGTCTTATTCGGCCTTATTTAGAACCACTGCACAAGACCGTCCATGAAACACTCTCCGCTTATTGCGAGAGGCAAGGATTCGCACTGGTTCATCGGTTGAAGACCCTCGAATCCGTGTCTGAAAAGATAGAGAGTGGTCGCTATGCAAATTGGGGAGAAATTGACGATCTTGTTGCTTTCGCGATTGTGATTCCCACCCTTGCAGAGGAAGACGGCGCAATAGGCTTTCTAGAAGAAAAGTTCAAGACTGTAAGACTTAGGAAACGCGGCAGTACGATGAAGTCCCCTGATGTTTTTCGGTTTGACAGTACCCGATTCGTTGGCCGCCTTCGGCGGCCGCCGGGTGAAGCCGCAGACCGGCCGATCGATACCATCAGTTTCGAAATCCAGGTTCGATCGGCGTTCGACCACGCATGGATAGTAACGACACATGCGCTTACGTATAAGGCACGACAGATAGATTGGAAGCAACAGAGACTAGCCGCAGAACTTAAAGCGACGGCAGAAAAAATGGACATGCTTGTCCTCGCCTTTGAAGAGGCCTCAGGAAAAGTCGCTGCGAGCCCGTGGCCGAAAATACAGGCGAAAAAGGACATTCATACATTCTTCCTTGAGGCCGCGGGCAAGAAGAGGTTTCCGGGCGAGTTAGTCCCGAAAGATTGGAGCAGGTTTACGGACAACGTTTACGAGCTCGCGGAGCAATGTTCCGGCAAGCGCAAGCCGCACGAGGTTGCAAAAGCACTAATCGAGGCGGTTGAGGCGGAGCTTTCAGCGTTGGGCGCGGGCAAGGTGCCGCTAAGCTTGTCCCTGTGGCAGCTAACCCTCGCGAGCCTAGGCAAGGCCGAGTCATTTAGAGTCCCACCGGAAGAATATTGGCCGTTGATTACCCCACAGCTTGAGTTCCTATATCCGTCGCTCAGGGGACTTCAACCACGGTTCGATCTCGGCAATTAGCCGGACGACGCCCGATGCTACAGTCGGGGCCTACTACGCACGAAACCGCAGTGCGTCGCGGCTCGCTCAGACAGTCGCTAGTTCAGGCGAAAAAAAGGCCATGGTCGTGTCAGCATCTACTTTCTCTTGAAACAGGTCCTTAGCTATTTGGAAAAGTCCCTTGGCACGTTGAATGCTAACTTCCTTTACGGCCTGGAAGGCAGATTTGATGGACACTGCGACCAGAAGGCAAACTGTGGCCACGATGAAGTAGAACAAAGAATTGAACGTGAGGGCCAGAACTAGTACGTTCCGAGACTCTTTGTAAAGGTTCTGCAGCTCGGGGGGCGCTGTTGCCATCACCTGTATGTAGTTTGCCACTCGCGTCCGGTTCTCGTCGTCCAAGTTTCTTGAAGATTGAATAGCGCGAGCAAGATCGAATCGAGAGAGGGATACGCACATGAAGTTCAGGCGGTCATGAAGGAGCTGGAACGCTCTATCGCTCTCCAATATTTTCCCCTCAATCACGAGACGGCGAAGCTTGTCCCTCAGTCTAAAGACACGATACCTGAGGCTGAGGCGAATGCCTGGAAGTAGAATCCCTTGGTAAACAAAGAACGTCACAGAAGTCACGCAGCCCCAAAAGATCAGATCGGCGATAGCATGCGGCGTCATTGTTTTCTACCTCTTTTTACTCGAGTCCAGCTTCTTGTTGAAATGCAACTGCTGTGCCTCATTTCTTTCCTCTGATACACGTTCCAATTCTTTCTCGAACTTTCTACGCTGATACCTGGTATGGATCGCCCATCCAGCACTGCTAGCCAGGCCCAATGCATACCCCAATCCGCTCTTCCTATCTAACATCTGCCCGAGAACAACCCAAACCTGGGCAATGTTTTCCTGCGGCGTGCGATAAACCAAGAATCCTAGAAAGAACAATAGGATAACGAGGGGGAGTTGCCCTGTGCTTATCAGCTTCATAAGCACATTGTTTGCGACTTCCGCCCACGTGGGCTTCCTTTTGATAGCCATTAAGTACGTGACGATATTTTAAATACACCTGCTCAGTCAATGTTGACCTACTTCTTTTCGTAGATATTGTGTCGTAATCGTTTGACACCAAACATGGCATCGCGTTACCTCTCGCTTGCTTTTCCGGTTCCAAAGTTGAGGAGGGGAGCTTTACGGAGATTCCACACCTGGAGCGTGTCAATGCCAATGGCTCTGGCGCGCCAAATTTGGTGAACTGCCGATACGAAGATAAAGCGAAACTGCGTTTTGCGATTTCTCCCGGATTCAATTATATCAGAGCATCCAACCCGCAGTACCGGTAATTACGTAGCGGTTGCAGGGGCCATGCGCGCGATGGCTTGCGGGTTGAGTCAGGCGGCTTTTTGGAATTTGAGTTTGGCAGTGTAGCCGGGGGGTAGAGGACGCGGGGCGAGGGAGAAAGGCGGTGATCAGTGGTTAGTTGTTAGTGGTTAGTTTCGGAGGGGAGGAAAATACAAACTAGAAGGCAGAAACTAGAAGGAAGAAAGCAGAAAGTTGAAGGTTCAAAGTTGAAAGCTGAAAATCGCAGGGAGCGCCGTACAGAGGCCAATTCGTGTTAGTATTTTTTTATGGAAGTGACGGTCAAGATTCCGGATGAGCTGGCGGCCCGGGCCAAATCGCGCGGGTTGCGGGTGGAGGATTACGTCCAGGAGATTCTGGCACAGCAGCTAGGGGCACAACGGCTGAGTGCTCCGCAAGCGCGCACTCCTGAAGAGATTCGAGCATGGCTAGACTCGCTGGCGCAGTTTTCCGATAAGATTCCGCCGCTCCCGGAAAATATCACGCGCGACTGGATTTATCAGGACCACAACTAAATGGCGATTGCTTCGTGTCTCGTCGATACGAACATTCTCCTACGCATGACGCGGCGCAGCGACCCTCAACACAAAGTGGTGGACACGGCTCTCGCACGACTAGCAGGCGAGGGTTCAACGCTGCACTTCACGCACCAGAATATCGCCGGGCTTTGGAATGCGATGACGCGGCCCACCGCCCGCAATGGACTTGGGCTCACGGCCGCGGAGGCCGAACGCGAAGTGCAGGCGATCGAATCCGGCATGAGCTTATTGCCGGACAGCGAGGCCGTTTACCGGGAATGGCGGAGAATCGTAGTGCAGTACGGCGTGTCGGGAGTTCAAGTGCACGATGCGCTTGGCGGCAGCGATGTACGTGCACGCAGTCAACCACATACTCACCATGAACGTAACAGATTTCAGCCGCTTCAAGGGTCTCACCGCGGTGCATCCAGACAGCATTTGAGGATGCGAAGTTAATCCGGCAAAAGGATGCGGTCTTTTTTTGCGCGCAAAAAGGTCCTTGGGGGACGCCATGACGCTGAAAGAGGCGCTGGTCACGGTTTGGCGGGGAGCGTTGGTGGACGGCGCGGAGGAAGTGGAGTTGGACGGGCAAAGGTTTGCGGTGCGGGAGACGCCACGGAAGCGGCTGCGCGAAGTGGATTTCGTGTTTGAGGGGCAGAAGCTACGCGGGCTGGAGCAGAACCCGAAGACGGAATCGCGCTGGGCGCAACTGGCAAGAGCGGGGCACAAGGTGATGCAGTTTCTTTCCGCCGGGCGGTACATCGGCAATGTAGTCGACGGCAAAGTCACGATTTACGGAGGAAAGAAAAAGAGCGGAACGATGACGCGGGCGCCGGGCGCGCTAGCTGAGTTGCCAAAGGACGTGGCGCAAGAAGAACGCAAGAAAGACAAACCGCAGAAGCGCAAGAGATTGTAATGGCCGAGAGCGTTAAGGGAAGCCGGCGTAGGTAAAGTTGGACCACTTGATGGGGCGCTGCCCCGGGAAATTTAAGCCGATGAGATAGCAGTCGCTCTTGACCTGCCTGCAGTAGACGACCTTGCCGCGTGCCGTCAATGCATTTGCGAGTGAAAAGACGTCCACGAATTCGCCGGCCCGCCGGGGGTGTTTGGAGGCCACGCAAGCTCCGTGAGGGCTGACGTTGTCCGTGTAGGTCTTTGCTTTTCCATCGCCGTTCGGATGATCCGTGCCCACGAGACGCATCACAATGACGATGGGAAGGCGTTTTTCGTGTCTACCCTCGAGATTACGATCGAAAAGCATGCGGACTTGACTCCGGCCGTTGGCCGGGCCTCTCTGGCGGGCGGGATGAAACCGAGCGCCGTCAAATTCCTCACGACGGATGCCTGGGCGCACCGGTGGAGAGTTGAACGGAGGGTGGGGCGATTGATCCCCAAGAATGTGCTGCCGGATTCAGCGTTCGCCCACCGCAGCCAGACCATTCAATACTATTGATGCCCGGCGGCGGCAATCGGGTACAAACCGTAATTTGCAGTACGTGAAATGTTCTCGTCATTTGGACAGGTAATAGTAATAGAGGGAAGGCCGGGTCTTCGTTCGGCGGGAGTCTCGTGCGCTCGGGAAAGGAAATGAGGCCGGCTGAAAGGCTGGTGTTGTGCAATGGAAGGCCGGCGACGAGCATGCGGTATTTAATTTCGGTTTCGGCTTGCGCCACGCCGAGCGAAAGAACTACGCGGCGGCGATGCGGCGAACTAAGTCTTCCTGCTCGGACTGGGATTCGGCGCCGATGGTGAAGGCGTCGAGGAGATTGAGCCCGAGGGCGAAATTGAGGGCTTCGTCCTGGCGATGGCGCAGCTCTCCCTGGCCGAGGATTTTCATTCCGACGATGCCTTTGCCGGCGGCGCGCATTTCGCGGATGACGCTGACGACAGTGTCGGGAGAGGCGTCCATGAAAGCGCCAACGGGATTGATACGGACGAGATCGATATCGACCCAGGGAGATTTGGCGGCGGCGCGGAGCGCTTCGATGCTATGGCACGAGCAGCCGTGAGCGCGAATGATGCCTTTCTGCTTGGCTTCGGAGAGAACGTCCATGACGCCTTTGTAGCGCTCGGTCCAGTCGCCTTCGGTGAGGCAATGCATGAGGCAGACGTCGAGGTGATCGGTGCCGAGCTCGCGGCGAAAACGGTCGAGGTCGGCGCGGGCAGAGGCGGGGTCGCGCGCCCACGTCTTGGTGAGGACGGTGACCTTGTCGCGGGGGACGTGCTTGAGCGCTTCGGCAACGTGCGGATGGCTGCCATACGAATCGGCGGAATCGAAGAAGCGCAGGCCATGATCGTATCCGTTAAGGAGCAAGTCAGAGAGACCTTTGACACCGAGCGCAGTCTGGTGGGAATGATGACCGCTTCCGACGGTGCCGGTGCCCATGGCGAGACGGCTGGTCTGGATGCCAGTCTTGCCCAGGGTCACAGTGTCCGCGGCGCTAAACTTGCGCGAGAGGGCGGGGAGAGCGAACGGCCGCCGCGAAAAGGCGGCCGTATGAATCCAGGCGGCACCTGCAGCACAAGCGGTGCGGTGGATAAATTCGCGACGTTTCATGCGGCCTCCCTGCTGCGGAGTTTCCGAGGATAGTCTACCTCTTAATGGACGCGCGAAGCGGGCATTGGGTTATCGAGCGCGCCGCTAGAGCGAGGCTCAAGGCACTTCATAGTAGAGGAACTGTACGCCCACGCCCAATTTATCATTTGCGGCCCCCAGCGGTTGGACATGCGCGACGCGGCCGGTGAAGCACCATTCCGTCACGCCGTCCCCAATCACTTCCCGGGGCATTTTCAAATGCACTTGAATCATCACTCCCTCGTGCACCCTCTGATCCGTGGCGAAATAAACCCCATGGTTGCAGATATTCATGGAGGCGGCCTCCCGTTCAGAATCGGCGGGAGCTTGCATGGGGCGAAATCTCAACGGGACTTTCATGATCATACGACGTGCAGAACGGCGCTCCAGTGCCGGCATGGTTTTCCTTTTGGACCGGGGGGAACCAGGTTGAGATTAGGCGGGTAGAAACCAGTTTTACGAATAGGACCCTGCAGGGTCAAGCATTTTTTCATCTTTCGAACGATGGTCCTAGGAGATAAATGCAGTGAACAGAGCATTAAGCGAGGAGAAGATCTTTGGGGACATGGACCCGGTTTTCGGGCTGATCGTGATGTGCCCACCAGTCCCGCCAGGCGCCAGGGTCTCTGCCGAACGAGGCGCCGGTGATGGTTGTCAAAGACGCGTAGACCAAGTCCTGCGTCTCGGGCTCGAGCGAATCGTCATCGAGGAGATTCAGGAGGTGGGGAACGGCGGTGAGGCGCTGCTCGCCGGTGAGCATGCCGGAATGCGCGAGGCCGGAGGCCGCGCGTTCGCGAACTTGTTCGGCGGGATCGTGGGCCAGAATGGAAAGAAGCGCATCGATGGATTCGGCGGTGCCCAGCATGGCCAGTCCTTCGACGGCCCAGAAGCGCGTCTGCTGATTGGGATCGCGAGAATAGCGAAGGAGTGTGGTCAATACCGTGGCGGGCTCAACGCCGCGATTACCGAGAGCGCCAAGTCTCCAGAGCGCGAGATAGCGGCCCTCGGGATCGTGATGAATTTGATCGAGAAGTTTTGCGAGGCCCTGCGGCGACTTCCTCAGGTTATTGGCGGCGAGATCTATTTCCACGGCGGCAACGCGCACGCGAGGATCGTCGGAGTCCAGAGCCGCAAGCACGAGATGGAAGAGCTGCTCGGTGTCTTGCAGATGGCCGCGCCAGGAATCCAGATTCTTGTGGATCAAGCCGAGAGACTGGTCGGGCCGGTGGATGGCAAGTTCGAGAAGGCGCTCGGCCTGCTGTTGGGGCGCCAAGCGGCTGATTGCCTCCATGTCGATGTTATTAGCGCGGGGATTGGAGGCTGGCACCAAAGCGGGCGTCTGAACAGGGTCGGACGCCAGTGGCGAGGCAGTGTGGAGCCATCTCGCCCCAGCAATTTCAAGGCGCGCGACCTGATAACCAGCGGCGGTAGAAATGGCGGCGAGCACGATCAGCAATGAGACGTAACGAGGCGAGCGATTCGGAATTTCCGATTCGCAATGAGCGGCCCGGTCCCTGCGCGGAGCGGGCTGGGAGGCCCGGGAGATGTCTTCCATAGAATCGTTCATGAGTCACGCGAGGCGCGCTGTCTTCGGCGCATGCTAAGGAGCAAGTTAAGCAGTGGAAGCGCGGTCAACAATGGTACGGGCGGCCAGCGGCACTCTCTTTTTGCCGGCAAACCCTGTGGCTTCAATACGATGGGAGGAGTAACTGGTACGCAGCGTGCGCTCGAATCCCGTACGAAAGAACAGGGACCTAAGGGAAGGAGGCAGGACCAAATGATGATGAGAGTGGTCCTGGAGAACTATGCGGACGGCAACCGGCATATCCCGCGGAACCAGCTGAAATACGAAGGAGACGCTTTGCCGGAGGTGGAGGGTCTGCTAGAATGAGGAGCTTGGTTTTGCGACATTTCGACCAGGAAATCCAAGCCCAAATAAAAACTGAAGCAGGAAGAAAAATGGCACTGAAGTGTGAGTTCTGCGGCAAAGCGCCGCATTATGGAAACGTGATCAGCCACGCGAATAACACGCGGCGGCGCCGGTGGAATCCGAATCTGAAGCGCGTGCGCGCGGTGGTGGCGGGCGTGAGAAAACACGTCCGCGTTTGCACGGCGTGCATCCGACTTGGCCGGGTAAAGAAAGCCGCCTGAGCCTCCAACCTTGAATTTGACCATTGCGAAGCTGCGTTCCGTGGGGCATCCGATGAAGCACTCAAAAGGAGTGAAGCGCGCCGCAGCATGGCTGCCTCTGGCGGCGATGGTGTTCGCTGCCGCCGCGGGCTGCAACAAGGAAGCGCGGCATGCGCCGGACGTGTGGGCGGTAGTGAACGGGAAAGAAATCAAGCGGGAAGAAGTCGACAAGTATTACCGCACGCGGGTAAACCCGGAGGGGCAAGAGCCTTCGGCCGAAGAATCGCTTTCGCAGAAGCTGAACGTGCTTGACGAGCTGATCAATAACGAGATTCTGCTCGAAAAGGCGAAGAAGCTGAACCTCGAGGCAAGCGACGGCGAAGTGGAGGACAAGTTCACCGAGCTGAAAAGCCCCTACACAGAAGACGAGTTTCAGCGGCGGCTGAAAGATCAAGCCATGACGGTGGAGGATCTGAAACTCGAGTTGCGGCGGCAGCTTTCGATCCAGAAATTGCTGAACCGTGAAGTAGTGGCCAAGATTGCAATCACGGATCAGGACGTCACGGATTTTTACAACGCGAATAAAGCGCAGTTCAACGTGGCGGAGCCGCAGTATCACATTGCGCAGATCCTGGTAACACCGAGGAAAGAACAACAGCTCCGCAACCGGAAGAACGACGACGCAACCAACGAAGCCGAGGCCCAGCGAAAGGTAAAAATGCTGATGGACCGGCTGAACAGCGGCGCGGACTTCGCACAATTGGCGATGGATTATTCCGAAGACGTGAACACCGCGGGAACGGGCGGCGACCTGGGCTACGTTCCGGAATCGGCGCTGAACCAATCGGACCCGGCGCTGAAAAAGGTCGTGGTTGGATTGAAGGCCGGGCAAGTAAGCCAGCCGATTCAAGTTCAGACGAAAGACGGCGCGCGCATCCTGATTCTGAAGCTCATTACCCGCGAATCCCCCGGGCTGCGCGGCATAGCCGAGCCGCAAGTGCAGCAAACCATCCGCGATACGCTGCGCAACCGCAAGGAACAATTGCTGCGCCTCGCGTATCTGGCGGTCGCGCGGGATGGGGCGCGGGTGACGAACTACCTGGCCGAGCAAGTCATCGAGTCGGCGGGGAAATTACCGGATGCGGCGAAGACCACCGTGCCGCAGCGGTCCATCGGCCATTGATATAAACTGATCCCTCCCGGAATTTCGTTCTATCTGACCCGAGCGCTTCTCAGATCGAAGGGTTCGCGAAAGTTACGTCGAGGCGGGCCGACTCTTCTTAAGATTCTCAACATAGTCTTTGGCTTCTTTCAAATCGACACCTCTGAGATTGCGGTACATTTTGATCGCCTCGATGGTGCGGTTTGACAGGGCGAGATCCCGCACGGCATCAAGCGAACCTTGGGCGGCGCTGGGATCGGGCATGGGAGACGCAGGTTGAACCCTTTGGCTGCTCTTGATCCGGCCGTGAGCCCATAAACCCCAGGCTGAAAGTCCGAAACCCAGGACGAGTTCGAGCACGAGCCAGCCGGAAACTCCGGGCTCCAGGACACAGCTCGCGGGATTCTTGGGATCGTAATATACGCGTGCGTTGGCACCGACGTAGTAGCGATACTTATCCCGCGAAGTGTGCGCGGCTGCCCAATCGACGCGCTGGCAGACATATTGCGCCGAGGCGACGTTATAAGAGACCTTGAAGCGATAGTCTTGATCTTCTCCCAGACCAATTTCTTCCCCGTTGACGACGACGCCTGGAGTCCAAGGCCAACTTTGTGATTTCAGAGCTCTGGACAAATTGAAAAGGGCCAGCAACAAGATCGGGAGTCCGAAGAGAAACCCAACCAAGCGACTCACGGAATAATTGGAGCGTGCGTCATTCATGGGTAGGATCTTTATCTTTTTCTGTCTCCAACGCCTTAGTCAATCCAGGCGAGAATTTCGCCGGCGTTGACGGGCTGGCCTTCTTTCGCAAAGACGCGCTCGACCGTGCCGCTCTTGGGGGAGCGGATTTCGTTCTGCATCTTCATGGCTTCGACAACCAGCAGGCCCTGGCCGGCTTCCACGTGGTCTCCTTCTTTGACGAGAAGACGCACGACTTTGCCGGGCATGGGCGCAACGATTTGCTGACGGCCTTCGGCTTCGACGCTGCCGTGGCGGCGGCCGCTCCAGGCGCGAGGGTCGATGACTTCGGCGGTGAATTCCTGAGTGCCGGTCTGGAGCTTCAGTTTACCGTCCGGAGACGGCGTCACGCTGATTTCGAAGGATTGGCCTTCGAGCAGAATGGAGAGCGTGTTGGGAGCGATCTCGACGGCATCGACTGCGACGGGCCGGCCATCCAAGATGACGCGCCAACCGGCGGTATCGCGTTCGAGTTCGATGACGCGGGCT
>Ga0209117_1000807_pt1 | contig 11777 bp, 7 predicted proteins | sample BlaSpr_A8_OM2_M2_FD_187978 | JGI IMG/M metagenome (GOLD analysis project Ga0209117, IMG submission 187978) | Forest soil microbial communities from Thunder Bay, Ontario, Canada - Black Spruce, Ontario site 2_A8_OM2_M2 (SPAdes) (version 2) | ecosystem: Environmental > Terrestrial > Soil > Boreal...
CGCGACCCCCTCGACTACGACATGGAAAAAGTCCTGCAGGCCTGCGCCAAGCACGGTGTCGCCATGGAGTGCAATTCCTACCCGGACCGCCTCGACCTCAAAGACGTATACCTGCGCATGTGCAAGGACCGCGGCGTCAAAGTCGTTATTTCCACCGACTCGCACCACACGGCCAACCTTTCGTTCATCCGCCATGGAGTTACGATGGCGCGCCGCGGCTGGCTCGAAAAGCACGATGTCATCAATGCGCTCCCCACCGCCGAGTTCCTGGCTGCCCTGCGCCCCAAGCCGGGCGTCGCGAAGCACGTTCCTCCACCCACCAAGAAAACAGCCGCCCGCCGGTAAGCGGCCAAACACCCGGATTCCTTAACGGGAAGGGTTCTCACGATTAAGTCTGAGGGCTTTTTCAAGACGCAACGGTCCCTTGGCGAGGTTCGGGAAGCCCTAGCCGCCTTTTCTCACGAGAGGCAGGGTGAGTGAGCGAATCAGGCTTCGTGCTGGTCGGTTCTCTCTGCTGATCTGGTTTTTGTCTATTCTACGGGCTACCGGTCGCTCCGATTCCTGTTGGAGACGTTTTTCAGACAGACCTGGACTGCTCATTGAAGTGCGAGACAAGAGTTTGTTCTTGCGTTTTTTTTCAGCAGCGCAGCGCCGCCCAGGCCGCGACGAAGACGTTCTTCCAAGGGTAAGCCTTTGAGTAGCGGATCCAGATCTTGCGCGCGGTAATGCGCACCTGGCCGGCGATTTTCAGCAGCCGTAACCGGATCGTCTCTGCCTGGTACTCTGCCCATTCCGTTCCTGCGAGACCAACTCTCCGGAGGGCCTCGACCAACACATAGGCAAAGGAGGAGAAATACAGCCGTAGTTGGTTCGACCGCAGACTCTCCGTACTCATGCGATCGCTGAACAGGCTGAGCTGCTCTTTGATGCGATTTTCCATCTCTCCCCGTGCGCAGTAGAGCTGTTCATAGAGTTTCTGTGCGGACCAGGCCTCTTTGTTGAGAGAGGTGACCAGGTAGCGAGGATTTTCCTTACCGGCGATCTGTTCTGCTTTGGCTACCACGCGCCGCGACCGCCTCCAGCTTTTCTTCGTGCGATAGGCAAACCCCGTGAACACGCGTGCCGGTTTTCCCGTGCGCCGGTGTTCTTGCTTGGCCTCCTGCATGGCTCGGCCAATCATCCGCCGCAACCGCTTGTTCCGTGCAAAGCCGAATACGTAGTCCACGGCGTGCGTTTCACACCAGGCCATCAGTTCCTCACGGCAGAACCCAGAGTCCGCCCGCAGGATGATCTCTGTCTTCGGCCAGGCTTTGCGGATCTGCCGGACGATGCGTTGGACTTCCTCGAGGCTCCCGGCACTGGCATCGATGTTCGAGGGCCGTAGCCGTGCACACACCAGTTGGTCCCCACAGAAGATGTACAGCGGGAGATAGCAGTAGTGATTGTAGTAGCCATGAAAGAAGCGCGCTTCCTGCTTCCCATGCAGCGGCGTGTCGGTGGCATCCAGGTCCAGAACGATGGAGCTCGGTGCTTTTCGGTGGGACTCCAGAAAGAGCGTGACCAGCAGTTCGTCGATCGCTTCCGGGGAGTAACTGATCTTGTTGTAGCGCTCGGCAGCGGGTGAACCGGCCGGTGTCAGTTCCAACCGGTTCAGCGTGCTCTTGCCTGCCAGCGGCTCCCGCAGATCTCTCTTCCCGGCCAACACCCCCAAGAGCGGATCCTGCCGCAGCTGCTCGTGATCGTTTAGGTCTTCATAGCCGAGGGCCAATCCGTAAATGCGTTGCGCCAACATCTCTTCCACAGGGTGCTCGATCCGTTCGGGCTGCCGATAGTCGGTGAAACAACCAGCTACGCGCCGGAGCATGCCGATCTTGTGATCGGCCTGGCGCAGCAGCAGAGAACCACCCTCGGTGGTCAGCCAGCTTCCCTCGAACTGGGCCACCACTTGACGTGAAAAATGAGCTTCAAACGGGAAGAGAGTCTCGCTACACTCTGTCATTGAAAAGGCCGCCTTTCCTGGGATTCTAACTACACCTTGACAACGCAGTTATGCCCGAGAAAGCGGCCTTTTTCCAGTTCTATTCAACGCTTCGTTCTTATTCCTGGTGAGATTTCCGGGCTAGGTTGGGCGAGGTACTCGGTCTGAAATGGAAGTACGTCGATTTGGAGGGGAGAATTCTCCGAATCGAACAAAGTCTCTGGCGAGGGCAACTTGTCTCGCCCAAGACAGCCGCAAGCACGCGAGACATCCTTTTGGGGAGTGGCCTGGGCGAAACTCTCAGAATTCATCGTGAGAACTCTTCGTTCCGCGGGCCGGATGACTTCGTGTTTTGCAAAAAGGACGGGTCGCCGCTAGACCCGGACGTGCTTCGAAAGGACGCCCTCTACCCAATTCTGGACAGGCTGGGGATTCCGAGAAAGAATGGCGCGTCAGGCTTTCATACATTCAGGCATTCGGCTGCGAGCATTGTTAACGACCAGACCGGCAACCTGAAACTGGCGCAAAAGTTCCTCGGGCATTCCACGATAAAAATGACCGCAGACATTTACACGCATACTTCTGCGGAAGCGGAACGTGAGGCTGCGCTCGCTTTAGAACGGGCAATCTATGGCGATTTGTTCCCAGTTGTTCCCAATATCGAGAACAGGAACAACTCTGCAGCGGTAAATTAGGCGAAGGAATTGTTACGGCTCAACTCGTAACTGTAAATAAGAAGGGCGCTTAGAGGATTTTCCTCATAAGCGCCCATGGTTGCGGGGGTCAGATTTGAACTGACGACCTTCGGGTTATGAGCCCGACGAGCTACCAGGCTGCTCCACCCCGCACGACCACTATATCGGACGTGCACGTTTCCGTCAAACCATTGCAAACTAGCGCCATGATTTTGTGAATCAGGCGGGGAACAGCTACCACTCGTTGTAAGGCGTGTTCTCGAAAGGCGAAACCCGGGTCGAATTCGAATGAACGTCAACCATCCCCGTTGTCGGTTGATCCGGGCTGAGCACCACACTATCGAATTGCGGCACCCAGTCCGCCGCTCCAGTAATTGGGTCCACTGGCACCTTGCGCAGGTACCCCGCTTGCACTAAATCTTCCAAGGATTGTGGCGCGGCCTGTTTGTCCAATGTGTAATTATCGATCGATTGCCGCATAACTGACAGGTCGTGGTGCAATGTTGTTTCGCGCGCGTGCTGCACTGTTTTACCGTAATTCTGCGCCGCCATCCCAATCAGGATGAGGATGATCGTAATGACGATCATCAACTCGATCATCGTGAATCCCGCCTCGAACGTCACGCCGCCGCGTTTCCCCAACGAGGGCCGGCGCGTTCGCATTCGCGACATCATTTCCATTTCGAATCCTCGCGCGAACTACCAATCCGAATACTTCGTCCCATCGAGCGACGTAGCCGTCGACTTCGAGTATACGTCGAACACGTTCTTGCCGCCCCAGCTCGTCGAATCCGGATCGTCCTGAACGGCACGCAGTCCCCAATCGGCCTGCCCGGTCATGGGGTCCACTGGAATCTTCCGCAGAAAACGAATCTTCCGATCGCTGCTTGCGCCAAGCTGCACTCCCTTCACAAGCGTTTCGAGGTCCGGTGGGTACCCTTCGCTCCCGATTTCCACGCGGATTTGGTTCCGGTCGGCCGCATCTTTGTAGCGGTCGATCGCATCCTTCATCTCCCGGAGATCGCGGTGAAGTTCCGCTTCTTTCTGCCGAATGATGGTGTACTTCGCGATAGGCAATGCGGCGGAAGACAGAATCAGCAAAATAGCGCAGGCAATGATCAACTCCAGCAGCGTCATCCCCGTCTCTGAGGAAAACAGCCTCCGCTGGATACTTCTGCGGATTTGCCCGTGATATGAAGTGTCGCGCAACATCGCTCGCACAATTCGACTACGGCTGGACTTGCAGCGTCGCCTCGCTGGTTATCAGCGGGATCAGCTTCTGCTGCGAATCTTTCGCATTTACCTGAACGATCGACAGGTTCGATGAGCCGGGCGTCAGGCCCTTGACGACGATTCCGATCAGCGTTCCGCTCCCGCTCACTCCTGGCGTGTTCGGCTGGCGCGTCGCGGAAATAATCGCCTGGCCTTTATCCTTGAAGACCTGCTGCACGATCGCGATTTCCTGCGTTCCTCCCGAGAGGAATCCGCCGTGCTGTACTTCTTCTACGCTGATTACCGCCGGATTGTACTGCAGCAACAGTGGGATCGAGAAGAGGTCATTCACGTTCTCAACTACAACCCCGATCGTGGCCGTTTGCCCCGCCTTCAGCGACAAGCTCTGCGGTTCAAAGCGAATCTTCGCCGCCGGAGTCCCCTGAGCTGCCCCAGGCGCAGGCGTCGTGGAGCTTGGCGCTGGCGTCGGCGTTCCCGCTCCCGTATTTTGATTCGAGGCCGGCGGCTGCGCAGGTGCGCGGGTCTCGCTCTCACGCTTCACTTGCACGGTCGTCTCGGTGCCCGCATACATCGTCCGCAGATTTGCCTTCGTCCATTCCGGAATCCGCACGATCCGTGGCGTCAAGACGATCAGCACTTCATCTTCCTGGTGGTCGGTCTTGTCGTGCGAGAAGAGATATCTCAGCAGGGGGAGCCTCGCGAGGCCCGGCCAGCCTTCCAACGCCTTGCTATCGGTCCTTTGGACCAAGCCGCCTAAAATACTGGCCTCGCCTTCCTTCAAGCGGATGTCATGCTCAATGACGCGCTGGCTGATGATCGGCTGGGTGATGCCGCCTATGAGCGCGTCGCCGGTGTGCGATGAGACTTCCACTTTCAATTTCAAGCTGACGTCGTGATTCGGATGCACGCGAGGCGTAAGATCTATATTCACTCCAACATCCAGGTAGGTGAACTGCGTATTCACGAGTGGATTGATGCCGCCCGCGGCTCCCGCGGCGATTCCAAGGCCCGACGAAAAACTGCCGGTGGCGATCGGGATGCGATCGCCAATCCGCAGTTTGGCGACCTGGCCGTCTACCGAGCGAACTTCCGGGTTCTGGATAATCTTCGTGTTCGTATCGCTCAGGACGGCGTTCGCTGTCAGGCTCGGCAGCGTAACGACGTAGTCGGTTGCATTCAGGTGGCGCAGCTGGTTTAGAGTGGTTGCGGCTGTAGTTGTCGTCGAGGAACTGCTCGTCGTGGTGTTGTTCGGGTTGATCGCAATGGTGGCAGTTTGCCCGGGCAGGATACCCAGGTCCCGCAGGCGATCGGTGCGCGCTTCCAGCACTTCGACCTGCACCACCACCTCAGGCTTGGCCTTGTCGATGTCGCGGATGATCTTCTCCGCCAGCAGCAGTTTGTCCGGTGTGTCGCGGACAATGATGGCATTCTGCGAGTTGAGCTGTTGAATGCGCTTCAGGTCCAGCAGTTGGCGCAGCCCCGTCATAATCTCAGTAATATCCTGAGGCTGAAAGGTATTCGAAAGATAAATCGTCTTGACGACTTGCTCTTCGTAATCGCGGCGCTTTTGCGGCTGATCGGGGATCACCAGGATGATGTTTTCCGTGACCGGCTTCCAGAACGCTTTGCTCTCCAGCGATACGATTTCCAGCGCCTGCTCCATCGTCACATTGTTCAAATGCGCCGGGATGCGCCGGGCAGGGAAGTCCGGGTCGAAAATCACCGTAAGCCCCGCCAGTTTTCCGATCGTCTCGAAAACGATCTTCGCGTCATTGTCCATCGTCAAACTAATGGAAGCACCCGACAGCCGCTTGATTTCCGGCGGCATCGCTGCCAAGGGTGTCTCGTTCGGATCAGCGGGCGGCTCGGCCGCCGCATCGGAGGCGCGATTTTTCTCCGCGATCATTTCGATTGTCTTGCGAAGCTCCTGGTCCGCCACCGGGCTCGCCGGATCGATCGCCTGCGCCCGCTGGAATTCGGATGCTGCGCCCTGCAAGTCGCCTTGTTTCCGCATCTCAAGGCCGTGTTTAACGTGAAATTCACTCGCTTCGAAGCGTGCCCGGTTCAGCTTGATCTTGTAGCTGGCGTTGTACGGATTAGCTTTGACGGCTTTTTGGTAGTAGACGAACGCGGCGTCGTAGTCCTGAATCGTCTCCGCTCTTTTACCTTGGTTGTAATCGGGTTGGCCCTTCGGACAGCCTGCTGCGAGCAGTCCGAAACCAACACACAAGAATAGGGTTCCCCAGCGGCGCATGCACTCTCCGAGGCCTCGACACGAAGCCCTAGCAGCTTATCATTCGCGTTAGAGGCGCGGCAAGGATGCTAAGGTTGGCTGTCTTGAATGAAATAACACTGTTTAGCCTCGACCTTGTCCTACCTGGAGTCGCCCGTGACAAGTCTTAACGCAGCAGCTATGATGGAAAGTTGTGGCCAAGCCTGCCAAAAAGACAGAGAAGTCCGCGAAGTCCGGCGAGCAGATCGTCGCCCAGAACCGCGCCGCCTCGTATAACTACCATATTCTTGAGAAACTTGAGGCCGGTCTCGTCCTTCATGGTACAGAGGTCAAAGCCCTGCGCGAAGGGAAAGCCAACATCCGCGATGCTTACGTCGAGTTCAAGCCCACTAGCGCCTGGCTTGTTAACGCACACATTGCACAGTACTTACCGGGCGGCCCGTGGAATCACGAACCTTTGGGCTCGCGCAAACTCCTACTTCACAGGCGAGAAATCGACAAGCTCTCCGGCCGCACAGAGTCCAAGGGTTTGACCGTCATCCCCTTGAAAATCTATTTTCGCAACGGCATCGCCAAGGTCGAGATCGCTCTGGCGCAAGGCAAGAAATCGTGGGACCGCCGCCAGGATGAACGCACCAAGGAAGCTCGCAGGGAAGTGGAACAATCCATGTATAACAATCGGAGGCGATAAGGCACCATGCAGATTACGCTCGCAACCCAGCCGTTTGCAGCACTCGAAACCGACGCCCTGGTTTCGTACGTATTCGAAGAAACTGAGCCTGTTCAGGGCCGCATCGCGGAAATCGACCAAGCCGCCGCAGGCCTGCTGCGCAAGCTCGCAAAAAGCGGGGAATTGACTGGCAAGATGCTGGAGTTCACTCTGGTCCACACGCCCGCAGGCCTGAAGGCCGCACGCTTGCTCCTCGTTGGAGCAGGGAAGCGCGAGCAATGGAATAGCGCGACACTTCGCAAGATCGCCGGTGCCGCCCTGCGGTATCTGAAGGCTCGCTCCGTCAAGAACTTCGCTCTCCTCGTTCGAGAGGGCCACGCCACCGAAGAAACCGCCCAAGCCATCGCCGAAGGTGCGCTCGCCGCCAATTTCGAAACGGACAAATACAAAACCGACAAGAAAAACGACAAGAACATCGAAACTGTCCTGCTCGCTGGCTTCTCCGATGCCGAACGCGCCGCGGGAGAAAAGGGCTTTTCGAAAGGCCGCATCATCGCCGATGCGCAAAACTTCACGCGCGACCTCGTCAACGAGCCTTCCAACAAACTCACCCCGCGCATCCTGGCACAAAAAGCCGAAGCCATGGCCAAGGAAGCCGGGCTCGCCGTAGAAATCCTCGACGAAAAGAAAATCGCCGACCTCAAGATGGGTGCGCTCCTCAGCGTCGCCCAGGGAGGTCCTGAGCCGCCCCGCGTCATGGTCGTCACTTATACGCCCGCGAATTTGAAGCCCGGCGCACCCGTGATCGGCCTCGTCGGCAAAGCCGTCACCTTCGACACCGGCGGCATCTCCATCAAGCCCTCCGACGGCATGGAAAAAATGAAGTACGACATGGCCGGCGGCGCCACCATGCTCGGCGTCATGCGCGCTCTCGCCGCTCTGAAGCCCAGCGTCAAAGTGATCTGCGTCGTCCCTTCCACTGAAAACATGCCCGGCGGCACGGCGCAAAAGCCCGGCGACATCCAGACCGCTATGTCCGGCAAGACCATCGAAGTCCTGAACACGGACGCCGAAGGCCGCCTCATCCTCGCCGACGGCGTTCATTACGCCAAACAACTCGGCGCCACTCATCTCGTTGACGCCGCTACTCTCACCGGCGCCATCGTCGTCGCGCTCGCTAACGTCAACGTTGGCGTTTTCGGCTCCGACCAGCCCTTCACCGACAAACTCCTCGCCAGTTCGAAAGCCGTCGGCGAAAAAATGTGGCAGATGCCCATCGACGACGACTACCGCGAATTCATCAAGGGAACCGTCGCCGACATCCAGAACATCAGCAGCGGCAAAGGTGGCGGCGCCATCACCGGCGCCATGTTCATCAAAGAGTTCACCGGCGACACGCCGTGGATTCACCTGGACATCGCCGGCACCGCCTGGAACGATGACGCCAAGCCCTGGCTCGCCAAAGGCCCCACCGGCGTCGCCCTCCGCACCTTAGTCCACCTCGTACTGTCGTATTAAGTTTTTTTCTTGTAGGGGCGCAGCATGCTGCGCCCCTGCTCGGCAAGATCTCTACATCTTCTCCGGCGCTTCTATCCCCAACAATCCCAGCGCCCGCACCAGCTGCGCCTCCACCAACTCCGTCAGCCGCAACAGAAACGCCCGCTTTTGCTCATCCGTTTCCGACAAGATGTGATGCTTGTGATAAAAATTGTTAAACGCCTGCGCCAATTGAAACGCATACTTCGCCATGAACGCCGGCTCCTGCGTCGCAATTGCCGCCTCCACCGCGTAGTCGAGCAAACCTGCCGCGACCAATAGCTCCCAAAGCGAATTTCCCTGCGCCCCTGCAAGCAGTTGGCTTACGGATTCCTTCGTTACCTCGACGTTCGTCGCACCTGCTTCCGCGCCCTTCCGCCGAATCCCGCGAATCCGCACCACCGCATATTGGCAATACGGTCCCGTCTCCCCCTCAAAACTCAGCGCATCCTTGAAGTCAAACGCAATAATCGCGTTGCGAGTGAATTTCAGCAGGAAAAACCTCAGCGCCCCCACCGCAATCGCATGCGCCGTCAACTTCTGTTCCTCTGCTTTCATCTCCGCATGCCGCTGCTGCACTTCCGCCAGCGTCGCCGCCTCCAACTTGTCCAGCAGATCATCTGCCTTCACCCCAAAGCCTTTGCGCCCGCTCACTTCCACATACGGCTTCTTCGCCTCTTCTGCCGTAAGCTCGTAGCCCATTTCCGCCGCGCACCGCGGCGTCAGCGCCACAATTTCATACGACAAGTGAATCGATCGCTGCGCCTCTTTCGCATGCCCCAGCGCCCGCAGTCCCGCCGCCACCACCTTTTGCAAATACGCCTGCCGCGCATCAATCACGTTGTAAACGCTTGATGCCGGCTCGCCAAAGTGCGGCGCCTCCGGATCATTCGCCCCGCTCGTCGTAGCCCAAACCGTCTGCCCCTCCGGCGCATTCGGCCATTTCCGGTAATGAAAATCCTTCCCCAGCAATCCGAATTTCCAAAGTTGGTAAGCAATATCTTTCCCGACGTACGTCACCGTCCCATTCGAACGCACAATGATCTTGTCCTGCGAATTTTCTTCCTCTTCTTCTGCAATCTTTTCCTTTACCTCCTTTACTTCCTCAACTTCCTTTACCTCCTCTTCCCAAGGCATGATCCAGCAACCCGCCATCTTCCCACTCGTCGCCAGTTGAATCGCGCCCGATTTCTTCAGCATCTCGAACGCCGCATCCCAGAACTTCAGGTGCAGGATTTCGCTCTCCCGTGCCAGCAGCTCGTAGCTGATATCCAATCGCGCCATCGTCCGCAGGTGGCATCCGACAATCGCATCCGCCACGACTTGCCCCACCTCCGCATCCTCGCCTTTGCCTTCCTCGATCGACTTCAGCGTTTCCCCGCGCAACTTCGCCGCCCGCGCCTTATCTTCGGCTAAGAAGTTTGTGGCTTTCGCGTAAAGATCCCAACAGAGATAATCGAACTTCGGCTCCATCGCCATCATCTTCACGCTGATGGGTGTCCGCTGCTCCATGCGCAGGAATCCGATAACCACATCCGCCACCTGCACGCCCGTGTTATCAATGTAGTTCTGAATCTGCACCCGGTTCCCCGTGTGCCGCAGGATCCGCACCATCGTGTCCCCCAGCACCGCATTCCGCACGTGCCCGATGTGCGCCGCCTTGTTCGGATTGATGCTCGTATGCTCGACGATGATTTTTCTGTTCTTCTCTGCGTCCTCTGCGTCTCTGCGTTGAGTTCTCTTTCTGTTATCCTCGCCGTTTTCCTCTCTTACTCCCTCCCAAAACGCCGCCCGATCGAAAAACGCATTCAAATACCCGCCACCCGCCACTTCGACCTTGGCAATCCCCTCGACCTTGCCCAAGCCATTCGCGATCTCCTGCGCAATCTGCCGCGGCGCCTTCTTCAACCGCTTCGCCAATTCAAAACACACCGGCGAAGCCGCCTCCCCCATCTCAATCTTCGGCGGCCGCTCCAGCACGATCGCCAGCTCCACCCCATATTTCTCGCGAATGTGCCCCGCCAGCGCCTCGCGCAACCGGTTCGTCAGTGTTTGATACACGTGTCCTCGTTTGGAGTGCGGCAGCTTGCTGCCGCTTTTCCGGCATCAGCCCATTACCAACCGCAATCCAGAAAACAGTCCTCTCCACTTCAATTCTTGAGCCACTCAGTATAGAGAGCCCGTCAGATCCGGTCAAAGACACCCGCGCAATCCCTGGGAGTGGAGATTCGCCGCTCCCTCCGATCAATCCCAGATCCTTGCTTCTTTGTCCCTTTGGCTTCACTTTTCGTTTGACTTTACCTTAATTTGTGGTACACTTATCTTTGTAGATTACTGCGTATGGAATGCGGGAGCTTGTTCCCGCGTTTCTTTCCGCGCAACCATTTTTCCTTTTGCTGGTCCAAAACAACCAAGAATCGCACCCTTTAAAATCAATCACTTACGAAATGCAAATTTTGTAAGCCCTTTGTTTGTATATTCATGCAAATTGGTGGGGGGTGGGGTCCGCTAGTCATTTCACTCCGCGCACGCGTACGAGTCGCCCTTCGGTTTGACACTCTTACCCTGCGCCGATAGTATCAATTCTTCTCCAACGGGACTCCAATAGGGCAGGCAGTTCCCGCGGCGGCATCCCATGAAACTCGCTTATTTTGATTGTTTTTCGGGCATTAGCGGTGACATGACGCTTGGCGCCCTGGTGGACGCCGGCTGCGACGTGGAACAGCTTCGCGCCGAACTGCGCAGCCTGCAAGTCCCCGGCTGGGAACTCACCGCCGAAAAAGTCTGGAAGAATGGCATGGCCGCCACCTACGTCAAGGTCAAAACCGAAGACCAGCAAAAGCATCGCTCGCTCAGCACGATTCTCGAAATCTTGCGGAAGTCGCAGCTCGCACCGCAGGTGCGCGAACGCTCCGGCGCGATCTTCACAAAACTTGGCGAAGCCGAAGCCCGCGTCCACGACGTGCCGCTCGAAAAAATTCATTTTCACGAAGTCGGCGCGGTTGACGCCATCGTGGACATCGTCGGCGCCTGCATCGGCTTTCACGCACTGGGCATCGAAAAGTTCGCCTGCTCCGCTTTGAACGTCGGCGGCGGCACCGCAAAAATGGCGCACGGAATTTTGCCCGTGCCCGCGCCCGCTACCGCGACTTTGCTGCAAGGAAAGCCGACCTATTCCAACGGCGTACAAAAGGAACTCGTTACTCCCACGGGCGCTGCGATCGTCGCGACTCTTTGCGATGGGTTCGGCCCGCAGCCTCCGATGAGCGTCACCGCCATCGGCTACGGCGCCGGCACCTTCGATCTCGAAGGCCAGCCCAACGTCGTCCGCATCATGATCGGCGAAGCCGCGGAAAAAACCGTCGCCGGCTTCGACGAAGAAATTGCCGTGATTGAAGCGAATCTCGATGACATGAACCCGCAAATCTACGG
>Ga0209117_1000808_pt1 | contig 11748 bp, 4 predicted proteins | sample BlaSpr_A8_OM2_M2_FD_187978 | JGI IMG/M metagenome (GOLD analysis project Ga0209117, IMG submission 187978) | Forest soil microbial communities from Thunder Bay, Ontario, Canada - Black Spruce, Ontario site 2_A8_OM2_M2 (SPAdes) (version 2) | ecosystem: Environmental > Terrestrial > Soil > Boreal...
TCTGTAATGGCCGTGCCCTCCGGCACAAAGATGATCAGACTGGAGATTGTAGAAGGGCGTGATCTGCTGCCCGGCGACGTTGATGCTGTTGTAGTCAACACGTCACTGGGCATGACATCCCCGCAGATGAAAGTGGGGAGGATTGTGTCTTTCCGCATGGGACCGGAGTTGACTTCATGGCACGTGGTCGGCATTGCACGGGAATTCTTTTTCTCTCCTCCCGTCGCTTATATCCCGCAGGCCTTTATGGATCAACGCCATCCGGGAATGCGTACAAACGCTTTTCTGGTCCTGGACAAGACCGACTCCGTCTCCATCAACTCCGTCAAGGACAATCTTGAACGCAGCCTGAAACAGGAAGGCGTGCGCATTCTGGGCAGCACCAGCCAGGCTGATTTCCGCTTTGCTGTTGACCAGCACATGCTGATGATCTATGTGATCCTGGTGGTCATATCAGGCATCATCATGGCGGTTGGCGGTCTGGGGCTGGCAACCACGATGAGCCTGAACGTGATGGAACGCCGCCGGGAAATGGGAGTGATACGCGCGATTGGCGCCAGGTCCTCGACTGTTTGGCTGATCATTGTCACAGAGGGCATAGTGGTTGGAGTGCTGAGCTGGGCGCTGGCCGCGCTGGCCGCCTGGCCGATTAGCAAGTTCGTCGGCGATGCTCTGGTCAGGCTGATGTTCAACAGCACGCTAAACTTTTCATTTCAACTTCAGGGCTTGTTTATTTGGCTTGCCGTGTCGGTTTGCCTCTCTGCGGTTGCCAGTTTTCTGCCTGCGTGGTCGGCATCAAAAATCACCGTGCGGGAGGCACTTACGTATGAGTAAGAAATCTTCTCTTGTCACGCTCGTCGTTGTAATCCTGATTACTGCCGCACTCGTCGTTGGCGGAGGCAGATGGTTATGGCATCTTTTCCTGAAAATGCATGGGATGCAGTGAACCGTGCTCAATTTGGCGAGGGCAAATGGCTTGACCATCGGGGGGTATTGCAGCGGCGCACCGAGGCTGCAGCGTCATTGAGCAGGCAGCTGTTGAACCCTCAAGTCTTGCGCAGCGCATTCTTGCTTGCGCTTGTGCCAGATCACACCGCGAGACGCCGTAACGGTCAGCGAGTCGATGGGCCCTCCTATTTCGTTGCTGTCGGGATGAGCGTCCAACGTAAGTTGCACCCACAAAATCACCTTCAGGACATCTAGGTCCTCATTCACCGGCAGGGCGGCCGATTGGCGTTTCCATCGGTCAGTTTCCTTTTTCGCTAGATCCGTTTTGCCCTGGAGCGCGTACTGAACCATATCGGTCAGAACGATCGCCTGGGGCTCGGAATCGAAGGAAACATCTTTTCCCCTTACGTAGACGTTTTCCATGTACAAAACAAGACCACTGTCGGGGGCCACGCCGAAGAAATAACCGTTCAGGTTTGGGTCGTCCCCGAGCGCCGTTGGTCCTGCGACTTTAAGGGCTTGCTTGAATATACGAGTCACATTGTCTCCCCAGAGAACGGCAACATTGCGGAGGAAATGATCCGATCTGGGGCGAACGGAGTTAAATGCGTGTCTCGCTTCTTCGTTGGCGTCCATCTCGATTGGCCGGTAGGGAACAGCTACCTCACTCCACAGCCCCGTCATTCCGTTGGCAGCGAAGACGAATTTGTTCGTAAGGGCGATGATCTTACATTTGTCATCGGCATAGTCCCCCGCATCTTTCTTTCCTCGACTGTCTGCTGCTACAACGATTTTATTTTTTGAGAACCCGAAAACCACAAGGGTTCCGGAGTTGGTCTCCACGGTTGCGCTAAGAGCAAACCCTGAAGCCGTTAGTAGCAGTGGCCAGATGAAATTGAATTGCCGAAACACCACGCAAAGCCTCCGTTGTCAGCCAGCATTTTACTGCACAAACTCCTGCACACTCGCTGCCGCTGAGCACGACAGGCCCCGCTGAGGGGGCCTGTGTACCGCGCTATCCGATTGATTCCGCGCTGTCCACTCATCTTAAGGGATTGGGACAGCATTAGCCGCGCATCTCGGTCACTCCAGGGCTGTGGCATTGGCAATAACGCATCCTGACACCTATCCTGTCGAAGTATCATTCTGGATAACGGAAATAAGTTGACTTCGATGGCAAATGGACGTATGTTTCGTTTTGTTAACCTTAAGGCTGAGAATACCCCTTTTTAAGGGACGCTGTTATTCTCGCCTCTTCTTCTTCCCCAGGGCCACCAAGAGATGTATTGAACGGCGTGTGGGACCGTCTGCGGCTAAGTACGATCTCAGAAAGGAAGGAGAACTATGTTCAATCGAGGCTTTCGCTTTGCAGAGATTCTTGCCCTCTTGTTCTGCACAACTTGCTTTTGTGTTCAACTTCAGGCTCAACGCTGCGGCAAGGAGAGATGGGCAGTAAAAACCGGCACTGATGCAGGCGCTGGAAGCGTTGGTCTGGCCAGTCCACAGAACATAACCATCGCCCAATTGATTGGTCTAATACCGCCAAGTCCTATCCCAGCCGACAGCCGCTTCGACCCCACCGAGAACACGGTATTTGTCGTCAACGCCACGCTGACGGACTACAAACTGGAAGGCGGATCGAAGGGCGATTCTGATTACCATCTGGTTCTCCAAGACGATCAGGGCAGAACGATGGTCGCAGAAATCCCCTCCCCTGGTTGTGTTGGAGCCGGAAGCCTGTTCGCTGCACAGATCGCCAGCGCCAGAGCGGCATTTGATGGCCAGTTCACGGCGACTACATCCTTTCAGAGTGCGAACGTTCCCGTTCAAGTCACGGGTGTTGGTTTCTTCGACTTTGCTCATGGCCAGCACGGCGCAGCACCGAACGTCATTGAGCTACATCCCGTGTTGAATATCGCTTTCAACCCCTTACAGAACCCTTCTGATTTCACGCTTTCCATGGCCCCTTCCACAATCAACATGATTCAGGGCGGTTCGTCGTCCACGACAATCAATACCGCCATGAGCGGCGCGGCAACTGGTGCGCCAACACTAACGGTTTCGAGTACACCGACCGGTATCAGTACCCAGATCACACCAACCGGACCCGGTAAAGCAACACTTTCCCTGATGGCCACCCAAGCAGCAGCAACCGGTTCGTTTCCGCTGACGATTACCGGCACGGCAAACGGTAGATCGCACAGCCTGACTGCGCAGGTGAATGTATCCCCATTTTCAGCATCTCCGCGCACCCAACAATGGGAATACAAAATGATCACTGCCAGCAGTGAACAAGATGTGGTTGACCAGGCGAACGCGCTAGGTGCTCAAGACTGGGAACTGGTTAGCGTTGTCAAGATTCAGGGAAACGTGAACGCGTGGAAGGCATTCTTCAAGCGACTGAAGAACAACTTCTGACGGCGGAGTTGGGGGCTGTCCCTCGTCAAAACCCCGTGCAACCGCAGAATGAATGAATTGGAGACTGACCTGACGCCGCGTGTTTCGGTAAGATTCTGGCCATGATTTTGGCCATCGTCACCTCGCTCCGTCATTTCCTGGGATGGACCGTGAGTGCTTTCAGTTCTCGACAGAATCTCATCCTTGAGAATCTCGCTCTCCGTCAACAACTCCTAGCGCTGCATGCCAAACGACCTCGTCGCCGATTGACTACCCTGCAGAAGCTCTTTTGGGTTGTCTTACTGCGACTGTGGTCCGAATGGGAACGAGCTCTCGTGCTGGTCACCCCCAGAACCGTGGTGGGTTGGCATCGGGCTGGCTTCCGGTTGTACTGGGCATGGGTATCAAGAGCCAGACGGGTAGGAGGACGAAGACGGATGAGCAAGGAAGTTCGTGCGCTGATTTTTCGTATGGCTGCTGAAAATCCGACCTGGGGATCGCCGCGCATTCACGGCGAACTGCTCAAGCTGGGTTTCGATCTCTCGGAAAGGAGTGTCTCACGCTGGGTTCGAAGAGTTCCGAAAAACCCGGATTCTGCCCAGAGCTGGCTGACGTTCCTCAGGAATCATCGCGAGGCAATTGCTGCGATGGACTTTTTCACAGTGCCAACGCTCACGTTTGGTGTTCTGTATTGCTTTTTCATCATCGGCCACGATCGGCGCAAGATCCTGCACTTCAATGTGACGCGAAATCCCAATGCTCTATGGGTTGTGCAGCAGATGCGGGAGGCATGGCCGTATGCGCCGGCGCACAGATTCCTTTTGTTCGATCGTGACTCAAAGTTTGGAGCCGATGTGGTTTCGGCTGTCAGGGACATGGGAAGCCAGCCAACTCGTACCGCCTTTCGCAGTCCGTGGCAGAACGGTGTCGCGGAACGCTGGGTCGGGAGTTGCCGACGGGATCTGCTGGACCACGTGATTGTCCTGAACGAGCGGCATTTGAAGCGGTTAATGACTGAGTATGTGCGCTACTACCATGAGGATCGGACTCACCTCGGACTCGCGAAAGATACGCCCACCGGTCGGCCAACCTCGACATGTCCTGTGGTGGAAAGCAAGATTCACTCTTGCCCTCGGCTCGGGGGCCTGCACCATCGTTACGCGGCCGCCGCTTAGACTCCGACAACTTCGTTTTATCGGAACAAGTCTCCCTGTCCCAGTCGGAACCGGGGGTGACGCTTTCGCCATGGGCCGCGCTCCTGGCTTGGACAAACATCTGTCCGGGGCATCGAATCGCGAATCAAAGGGCCGACACACCGAGCGGAGGAAAGCTCTTACTCAGTACGTGAGGTTTTGACGAACCACAACGGGCGCGCGGCGCGCCAGAATCGCAGCAACTGCGCGTACAGTAGGTCCGTAGTACAGAGCGGCAACTGGACCGTCTTTTGTCGAGGTTTGCCCTACACTAACTCAGGAACAGTTTGAGGGGGAAAAGCATCAAAATATTTGAGTACTTTGTAATTTTCTTTCCGTCGCTCATCCAAAGGTCCTTCCTCCGCAGATATGCGCCCCAGCGTCTGCCACCAAAGCAAATGGAATTGTCGCTGTCCGCCTGAGTTGTCAGCTTGAAAACGGCATTCCTGGCGCCGCGCCCTTGAACAGCACTGGCCGGTCTGGTTCCATCGGTTCTCCCTCTTATGGAAATGGCCCCTACCGCTCGCACCCGAGCCCTAGTGCGACCTGGAACTACACGATCGCACGCAACATGTGAATTCTTTGTTGGCTCTTAGCTCGTATCTTTTTCACACTACTGAGTAATGGCACACAACCAAAATGTCATCAATCACTTCCGGTTTCAGATGATAGTAAGACGTCCCGCCGACAGTGACGACCTTGCACAGAGAAGGCGCAATTATCTTGATGTTAGCGCTGTCCCCCGCAAGCGTCCATGTAGCCAGGCCCGCGTTCTGGGTCGAGAAATCGAGAAGACTGTGAGGTATGCCATTAAAGAAAGAGGAATCGCTCACTAGTGGCGGCTGGCTCACAACAGTTCCTCCTACAGGACCCATGCTGAGCATTAGCGGGGTACCCTTGGCATAATCACCCTGAGGTGTTGGATTATTGGGATCTTGCTTGTAGGCGTTCGAATCATAAATGTCCTTGAAGCGCAAGAACAGCTCCATCTGCTGAATGGAGACTTTGCGACCGCGGTACTGGAACGGAAACCGCTCAATGGTCAGAGCGATCTGGATCGTCTGGCTCACGGCCGTGTCGGCTGGATTCAAGAACCTATACCAATCGGTGGAAAACTCGTGCCTCAGGCTGAACAGGCGTAGCATGTTAGGCTGAGCAAGCAAAGCGGCTTTCGACGTAGAGGCCGCCTGCGCGAGTGCTAGGGGAACCACCCGCTCGGCGAGGGACGCGGCACGCAGTCTGGTCCCTCCGTCCCGAGCCGTGTATCTCAAATTCAGAATCACATCCGAAATGGTTTCAAAATCAAAAGCATTGCAGTCCTTCGGTAGGTCAAGCTGCCAGGTCGAGATGTTACCCGCCCCTTCGAAGACCAAGTAGCGTTCGTCCCGAAAAGTCACTTCGAACATACCGCTGTCATTCTGAGCAGAGCTGGTCGCAATCGACTGGGTGGCGGCAAAGTTATCAACGAAGCGTGGGTCATCGGAATTGACGTCTCTGTCATATTTGCCTTCGCCCCCCTTTGGACTGCTGTTCACGCGCACCGAATTCTTGAGCAGCGTGAGCGTGCAGTTCACGCTGGTATATGGTCCGGTGACACAAGGAATGCTCAGGCTCACGCTCCGGATGCGCCGCATGTAATGACCCGGGTAATCCATGTCAAAGAAAGCTTCTGGCAGAGACACTAGGCAACTACCCGTTTCCTTCAGAGCAATCAAGGCCAAGGGGTTCAGTAGTAACAGAGAAATGTTCTTGGAGATCTCGTATTCGCGCTGGTTCTGGTCCATATAAGCCAGTTCCATGCGCTTAAGGTCAAGATAGAGCTGTTCGCCGGCGAGCAACCCCTTTTTTAGATTGTCCCAATAGCCGAAACTTATGAAGTTCGAATCGGTGAGCCCGCGCTCCAACCGGAAGCAGGATTCCGCACGCTTGGCCAGTTCGTACGCCATCTGGTAGCACTGGAAAAACACGGCTGACGTTTGCGCCACCATCCAGCCGTACAAATCCTGATTGGTGTATTTGTCGCGCAGGAATTCCTCGACTCCCGTGGCGTTCTCGATCTGCTTGTCGTGATTTGCGAGTTCAGCTTGAGCAATCGCAGCCCTGATCTGGGCACCTGCGATCTGCTCGTCAATCTGATCGAGTTCCTTGACGGCCAAGCCAAGTTGAAAATTCCACTCATCGGCTCGGCGAAGGTGTCCGCCCAGGATCGAGCTCTTGGTCGCCTGGTAGGTGAAGTCCGCTGCGGCGATGCTTTGCATTCGGGCCACCGCCGCGATGGCCGACCCGAGGTTGCTGCCACCGAACGTGGCCGATGGTGGCAAAGCCACAGTAAAGTTTGGGATCAGGTTAAGAATGTTCGAAAGCAATTCCAGATCCGAAGCGATATTTTGCAGTTGGTTCGCTTGTTCGAGGTCATCCAGTTGTCCCTGTTCGTTCGCACTCAGATAAGGCGATGGGGATGCGGTTAGGCCGGCGTAATAGTTGTGTCGCAGGTCGGTCACTTCGCGAGTCTTTAGTAAGGCTACGACGCTGGCGTAGGCCTCATCAATCTGCTTTTGTTTCACGTCCCGGACCAGCTTGAGCAGGCCGGTCTCCTGGGTTGCGCGCAACACACCTAAGAACTCTCCATCTTTCTTCTCCAAGGCTGACAGCAGGGAAGAACCGAGGGACCTTACCTCCGCGCACAGCTCCAGCGCCTTCTGCAGAACATAAGTGAAGCGATAAAAGGGAGCCGGCCCAGCCATGTCGCTCAATGCGCTGGATAGATCCACGCCCATGGCCGCGGCTTGAACCAATAGAGCGGGGTTGATGGGCGGCTCGAATAGCGGCAACTGCTGGACCACGCCCGCGATGTTCATGCAATGGCGGATCTTGTAGAGCCGGTCTGCTACCGTGTCCCAATAGCCCAGCAGAGTAGCGTTCTGTGGAATGCAGAAGTACAGCGTGGTTCCAACGCCCGGGTTGCCCGTCGCAGAGCCACTCGAACTGAACGGGTAAGTGTTCTCCAGCGCCACCAGAACATTGCCGAACGCGTCGAGCTGGTTCGCAATGTCGTTGTAGGTTTTCGTCTGGATCTCGCCTCTGGTGGGAAGTCGCTCCGGACGCGGCCCCAGGATCTGAGAGGCCAGCAAATAGAGCATCGTGGCCTGATTAATGCTTTCAATCGTATCCTGCCGGAATAATTGATCGCCCCAGGCAATTAAGTTGTCGAGATACTTCATGATCACCGTCTTCTGGTAGCTGATCGGGCGCAGCCGCGCGATAAGATGCGGATCGAAGGGATGGCCCAGCCATTGATCCACCTGGTTGGCGATCTGGCTCTTCTCGGGGTCGGTACCGGAATCGAGCAGCCTCATCATGTCTTGGATACGGCCGCTCTCAGTATTCTGGAAAAAGGGTAGAACTTTCCAGAAACGAGCTGGGGAAGGATAGTCGGAACTATCCGTCGGATTGAAAATATAGTGGAACCATTGCTGCGCTTCTTCAAACCGTTGGTTCTTGCTGAGACGGCTGGCGATCAGCAGCGGCGCGTGGAAGAACAATTCCCAGTTGTAGAGCGAATAGGCATGGCTGTAGTTGAAATCAACATTCTCCCGAGGATATGGTGCATGCACGAATGGAGTCGGCACGTACTGTTGTTCGAAGACCGTCAGGGGTAGGAGTAGGCGAAAGAGCGGAGTCATTCCCGGCATCGCAGTGCTACACACGTAGCCCGGAATGTTCTCAAAGTGATATCCAGAAGCGAGGGCCGCGTTCTTCTCAAGAAGGGAAATCGTATAGAAGTGGATTCCGAGACCGGAGTTGTAGAGCCGATACAGAGGCACCGTTCCAGCTGCTTGCGTCTTGAACAGGTAGCATGCAACGCCTTGGTCCACCCACCCGGCGGTTGCGAGAAGATTCTGCCGCTCCGTAGCGTCCGATGTATAGAAGTGTTCGCTGCTGCGCAGCCGGTAGAAGGGTGTCGTCCCCGCGATTTGCGAGCCATGAACGTAACAGGCTATTCCTTCGCTAGCATACCCATCCTGAGTTACGGCGTTATCGCGTTCCAGGGCGGAAGTGGTGTAAAAGTGGTCCTTCGCTAAATCATTCGTGAGCTGTTGGTTGTGGAGCGTTAGCAAGCCCGGCACTCCGCCCTGGTTAAGCGCGTTTATGAAGTTGCAGACATGGGGGTGATAGAAAGTTGAGAACGCGAGTCCCCATATGGGCAGAGAAGCGGTGCTGTTCGGGGCCATGCCGGCCAACTGGGAGAGCGGTGAAATATAAGCCAAACTGCTGCCGAGAGATGACGAACGGACGTTCGACGCCATGGGGGTCCCGACCTTCGGCGCCGGTGCTGTCAACTCGAAGACAGCTCCATAGGAAATGTTCCGAGTACTGTTGTTTAGTTGCAAGGGCGGATAGGGCGGTGCAACTGCGTCGCGGGCCGTAAAAGCATTATTTGAGGCACCAGCAATTACAGAAAAATAGGTTCGTTGCTCGTCTTCATAAAAAAATGGGTTATTCGCGGCAAAAGACATGAACTGGTGCGCAGGGAGAAGGTCAAACGGGGATGGCGCCTTTCCAAGCGTTGGTACTGGGGCGGAACCAGCATCGAGCGTAAGCGGCTGGGAGGAAGAATCTTGCAAAAAGTACATGCCATAAACCACCTCGTTGCCAGGCGGATAGCCAGGCGGATCCCAAGGTTGAGTATATTGCGAAGGATAATGGGGCACGGCGTCACCTTGGCACTCCATGACGCTGAATTGGGCGAAGGGGTAGCGCCTTGGCGGCGGGACCTTGAAGCTAAAGGTGCAAGTGTCCGTGCTTTTGAGGGACGCCTTGAGGTCGCTACTGGGAAGGGCCCACGCCTGCGAGGCGCTCGCTGTGACGGCGTAAGGGGCCGCGGTCGGCGTGGGGTCAAAGTTTGTAAAAGTATACTGTCCGTTCTGATCTGTGATCTGCCGGTCTATTGTGGGGCCGACTTTTCCATTGCTCAGATCCTTTTGCAAGAACAATGTCACGCCGGAAAGTGCGCTTTTGTCAAATGAGTTTGTGACCGTGATGTGTAGTTTGCCAGTGTAGGCTGGATTTCCGCCAGGTTTCGAACCCCCTGCGGTTCCTCCCCCTCCGTCATCATAGCCACCATTTCGATAGCTCAGGGGTTGCGTCGTCCGCGCACCTATGAGCGAGGCCGGTGTCACGGACGGCGGCGGTTGTTGGACGTAACAAACTATGACTGGGCCGGAGTCGGACAACAACCCCTTGAACGTGAAGTCCGGCTTGGCGGGCAGGTTAGAAAGCTCATACGGAACAATATTGCCTGAAGGATCCACCACGAAAGGCCAACGCACCGAATCTGTCGATATCTTTCTGGCCGACCACTTACCGTTCTTAAGCTCGGTCCAGGCAAGCTGAATTGTCCAGTGTTTTTGGGTCGCTGGAGGACTTTGATCCGGGTTCGGAGGGTTGATCTGAGGTGACACTTCCTTGAAGATCGGCCAGAAAAGGCGGGGCCTGCTATTAAAGACCATGGGAATCAAGTGATCGCCTTCAATATCAACCGGAACCTTTTCCCAGGGAGCCCAATCCTGAACAACGGAGGTACCATTGAGGGCTAGATGAAGTTGGCGGTAGTAGTAGGCGTGTGGAATGCCAGGGGTTCGCGCGAAAACGTGAAAAGTGAGGTAGTTCGGGAAAATATCCCAATTCATGTACCAGCCCGAGATTTCCAGCCGCGAGACCTTATCGAATTCTTCCAGATAATTCAAAAAAGCCTGCTCCGCCGTATCCATGGTGACATCGCTTTGGAGCAGCGCACTTTCCAGATCTTTAAAGAAGGGGCTCTTATCATCCCGTAAATCAGGTTCGATCCAGTTTTCCGGATATAGAAATACCTCGCGATTCGCCTGCCACACGCGGTAACTCTTCATCCAGCTCCAGCGGCGGGCGTCAATTGCGTCGGGAGAGACCTCCGGCTCAAGATTGAGGAAACAGCGCTGGATAAAGAGCTGGATGCTCGAGATGGCCTGCTTGATCCGCGACGTCATCATGCAGGCACCCATATCGACGTCGATCAGGAAGTATTCATAAAGCTGCCCGGAATCGCTGATGCTCTGAGCCTGAATCGTAGGATCGTTAGATAGTAGGTAGGCGACCAACGCGGCCTTGGAACCTTCCCGCAACGGGTCGTTTAAAGATTTCCCAATCGAAAGCCAAGCTTGATCATCGACTTGCGCTTTGACGGCATTCTTAACCTCCATCGCTTGGTTCGCGTCCGGCGCGTCAGCAGACCAGCTCAACAACTTCCCCGCTGAGACTCCCAGCTCTTGAATTAGGTCGCAGGCCGCCTGTAACCTAACGACTTGAATCTCGTTCCGAAAATCCTTGAGGGTTAAATTGAAGCCGGTGGATCCGGTCAGTGTGTCCAGTTCTTTTTGATCCCACCCCGAGGCGATTGCGAGCTGCGAATCCACATATGCTATGCCGCCGGGCGGCGGGGGGGTTCCCGAGGCCGCCGCCTCAAAGATCTGGAAGAGTATTTCGCCCCTTGCGAACCTATTTTTCAGAGTAAAAAGACTGTTGAGACGCTCCCACTGTGCAAACACGCTGGGAGCGTTACTATCGATGGCCGCTGCCGTCGCGCTGCTGCGCCCCAGCGGCAGGGCGTTCAAGTCAAAGTTTGCGAAGTCCGCACTCGACGAGGCGATATATTGCAGATTGCTGTTTGTGATCTTCAAGCCGTTTAGCAGGAGGGATGCTTTGTGGAGCAGCCGGTAAGATTTCAGAAATGCCTCAGAAGGAGACGCGCCACTTGCTGTCACGAAATCGGCAATGGCTTTCTGGGTTGTCGCCCCTGGCTTCTGGGACTTGAGCAGACTCTCCAGAAGCAAACTTGTGGTCCCCGGATCGAGCCGCAAGTTTTCACTAAGCACTTGCTCGGCCAGGTTCGTGCGTGACACGAGGCGCGCCAGGACGAAGCCGTAGGCATTGGAGACTGAATTGTCCTCAATGAGTATCGAAAGCGCCTCGGCTAGGCTCGTCAGGAGGGCGTTGTTCAGCGCCAGCAGGCCAGCCAGGAAATCGCGCGGTTGCTGGTAGAGGGTTTGTACGGCCGTCTGATAGCCAGGATCGGTCGAAAGTGCAAGCAATGTTCGCAACTGGCCGGAGGTCATCCCACCGGTGAAGCGCAACATCTTGGCTGCCGCGTCATAATTAATTCGTGACTTCAGGG
>Ga0209117_1000809_pt1 | contig 11748 bp, 8 predicted proteins | sample BlaSpr_A8_OM2_M2_FD_187978 | JGI IMG/M metagenome (GOLD analysis project Ga0209117, IMG submission 187978) | Forest soil microbial communities from Thunder Bay, Ontario, Canada - Black Spruce, Ontario site 2_A8_OM2_M2 (SPAdes) (version 2) | ecosystem: Environmental > Terrestrial > Soil > Boreal...
AAGGACGCCCGCCGGTTACTGTCCGGCTTGTGGATTGGGCCGATGAAGAAGGTGCGCGCTTCGGCCGCAGCCTATTTGGTTCTTCTGCGTTTGCAGGAACCCATTCCATCGCAGCAGATCGCGTGCGCACGGACCGCGAAGGAATAAAATTGGAAGATGCATTGCGGCGATGCGGCGTGGACGTGGACAAAATTGCGGGCGCCGGGAAAGAACGCGCAAACGCGGCAGCCTATCTGGAATTGCATATTGAGCAGGGTCCCGTGCTGGAGCGCATGGGATTGCCACTCGCCACGGTGCTGGGCACCAAAGGCGTTGAGCGGCATACAATCACTTTTCACGGGCAGGAAGCGCATTCTGGTTCCACGCCCATGAACGCGCGGCGCGACGCGCTCGCCGCGGCCGCGAAGCTGGCACTCGAAATTCGCACCATCGCCGGCAAACACGCAGATTCGGTGTGCACCATTGGAAGCGTGAAGACATTTCCCGGCATCGTCACCGCAGTCGTGGGCCGCTGCGAGGTCACACTGGACCAACGCGACCTGGATGCCGGGGTGCTGGCCGAAATGTACCGCGAAGCGCAGGAATCCAGCCGGCGCTTCGCGGCGGAAGAGAAGTGCACGGTATCGTGGTCGCGCTTGTGGAATATTGAGCCGGTTCCGTTCAATGCGCACTTGCTTGAATTGTGCGAGCAAGCGGTGCGCGAAGTTTCCGGCGCTTCGCATCGCATGCCTTCGGGTCCGCTGCACGATGCGGCGGAAGTTTCGCGCGCGGGAATTCCGGCTGTCATGATCTTCGTACAATCATTAAACGGCATTAGTCATAATAAAATTGAGGACACCAAAGAAGAGCATCTGGAAATGTCCGTGGTGGCGCTCGATCGCCTGGCATCCAAAACCATGCAGTGGATTCTGAAGCAAAGTCCGTAAGCGAGGTGCGTAAGACAGTTTCGTAAGATTAGAAAATCTTTTCAGAACTGGTGTGCTTCAAATTCATCACGTCCATTTTGACGCCGTGTTTCGTTTCACGTCCTTCACGTTGATTTGACGCCGTGTTTCGCGTCCGCTATAGTCATGGTGCGGGGTGGAGCAGCCTGGTAGCTCGTCGGGCTCATAACCCGAAGGTCGTCAGTTCAAATCTGACCCCCGCAACCATGGGCGTTTGAGAGGAAAATCCTCTAAGCGCCCTTCTTATTTACGGTTACGAGTTGAGCCGTAATAATTCCTTCGCCTAACTTAGCGCCGCAAAGTTGTTCCTGTTCTCGACATTGGGAACAACTGGGAACAAATCGCCGTAGATTGCCCGTTCTAAAGCGATTGCAGCGCCGCGTTCCGCTTCCGCAGATGTGTGCGTGTAGATGTCTGCGGTCATCTTGATTGTGGAGTGCCCGAGGAACTTTTGCGCCAGCTTCAGGTTTCCGGTCTGCTCGTTAACGATACTCGCAGCCGAATGCCTGAATGTGTGAAAGCCTGACGCACCCTTCTTTCGCGGAATCCCTAGCCTGTCCAAAATTGGGTAGAGGACGTCCTTTCGAAGAACGTCCGGGTCTAGCGGCGCCCCATCCTTTTTGCAGAACACGAAGTCATCCGGCCCCCGATGCAACGAGCTCTCACGGTGATTCCTAAGAGTCTCGTTAAGGGCACTTCCCAAAGGGATGTTTCGCGTGCTTGCAACCGTCTTTGGCGAGAGAAGCTGGCCTCGCCATAGACTGTGTTCGATTCGGAGTATTCTTCGCTCCAAATCAACGTGCTTCCATTTCAGCGCCAGTACCTCACCCAATCTAGTTCCGGTTAAGGCCACGCAGTCGAAGAATGCCCGGAGGCTCCTTGGAGCTGCGCTCAGAATACTCAGCAATTGAGCAGCAGACCAAATCGGCTTCTCGTGCTTATCGACTGTTGGTTTGTGTCTATTCCTAATCGGCGAACGATCGATCAAATCATTGTCCAGTGCAAGCGACATGATCGCCTGTAAGACCAAAAGCAAATTGCGGACAGTCTTTCCTGAGAGCCCACTCTCAACTTTTGTTTGGATGAATCTCTCGACGTGCAGTGGGACGATTTCATCAATGCGAAGATCGCCGAAGACAGGCAAGATGTGCAGTTCCAAGATCGAATCGTAATTCTTTCTCGTGGATGGCTTCACACCTTTCCGCTGCAAGTAAGGCTTCCACCAAGCATCCACGAAAGCCCTCAGGCTCAGGTCTGAGCCTTCAGGCTTCGCAAAGGATGCCCCGCGGATTCGTTCTTCTAAGACGGCACGGGCTGCTTTCTTGCCAGGAAGCCCATACAACGTCTCGGCTTTTTGATTCCACTTCCCATCAGCCGACTTCACCCGATAACGTATCTTGAAGACGGTACCGGACCGGGTTGGGATCGGCTTTGACATATAGCCTTGCTGATACGATTGACGACGAGTCACTGTTTTTTCTCCTTTCGTTTCTGTGACCCGTCTTTGCCTCTCATTTTGATATAGAGCATTCCTCCATTGCGCAGAACCGAAGCAACGGATTCCCCCAGGTCGCGAGCCCTTCGTGAAAAGAATGCGGTCTCGCGGGGCGATAGCCTGAGTGGAAACAATTTGCTGCGTCGGTTGTCATGCGTTATGCGGGGCCTACCCATATCAATCGTAAATGTATATACACTTACGATTGGGGTCAAGGAATACTGAATGGCACCCTGCCCGCTCCCACAGAATGCATTGCTGTCATAATTTCCATCTTCCCAATCGCTCCAAGACTCTGGACCATGAGAACCGTAAATACTTCCCGAGACGATAACCTCCAATCGCGTCAGCATGGTTGTAAACCCAGTTGCGGCTGACCGAGAGGCGTGTCGCCACTTCGTCAACTGTTAGGAGTTGGTCCTCCACTCTTTTCTCTTTCCCTGTGGCCACCGTGGATTCGGTCAGAGACAAGTCAAGCACTCTTAGATTCGGTATTCGCGACTCGGCCGCTGCGGCCTCGTTCTCCACCGATTCGGCCTCACCAATTGTTTCAGGTGCCGCGTTCATTGCACTGCGCGAGGCATGCCGTCGTGACGACGCTGTGTTCTCGTGCATGTCGAGTTGTGTTGGTGCGTCCTTCATTTGTGCTACGCGGTCTCTTTGAGTCCGCCTCCCTTAAGCTCTTGAATTTTTTCATTGCTTGGCTGTTGGCCTAGCCAGGCTTTGAACTCGTCATCGCGCTTGAACAGAACCTTCAGCGCCTCCGTAATGACGTAGGACGGGGTGGAGTCAATGAACTTCGCGTACTGGTCGAGCCGTTCTTTCACGGACTCCTCGACGCGCGCTTGAATTGTTAGCGACTTTGGTTGTTTTGGTGGTGCCTTGATGATTGGCATGCTTTCTCTTTGTTCCTCCTTCACGGATTTGTCTTACATGCTGTCTTACAAAGCTCCTAATTTCCGCCTTCGTGCGCGGCCAAAACACGAGCTGCGTCTTCCAGCAGCAAGAGGTGGGAGTGACCCCCGAAGCCCGAAGGGATCGGGCCGCGATTCTGCGGCGCGATGGGGTCGCTAGCCCAGATCGTGTTTTGCTCGCGTCCAAAGCACAGCATGGTGACCTGCGCATCCGTCCTGCCGTGTTCGACTTACGCGGATCGCAGCGGTGAACGGAACGGTGAACGCGCCACTGAACTAGGTATTTGCGGCCTCGTTCACTCAAAGACATCTTGGAATCTGAAAACATACTCACTCTAATTACCTATTCAGTGTTTCGGCGGCAATTTGTGTCGCATGAAGTCGTATGAAAATGAAAATAATTGGGTAGCGCCGTCGTGCTGCGTACGGCGCAGTACGTCGGTGCGGTGGGATGAGGACTGCGGCTCGCCATCGGTCGCGCTTTGCAACAAAACGGGCGGGAGCGACCCCAAAAACTTTTTGGGCGGCTGCAAGCCGAAAAAGTGGGGTCGCTCCCGCCCGTTTTGGAGTTTTTTCCGCCGGGCATTTTTTCTGCCCGCTTTCCCTATCATCTTGGCTTTCTAAGAAATGACGGTCCTACAAGGTGAAGGACCCAGAGCAGTCCCGAATGCAGAGTGTACTTTTTGCTTTGTTCACTGATTAGGCCATCCGCGTCCACCAGGTCATCCTGCTCTTGCACCGAAAACGTAGGACGAGCCTGGCCGGTGACACGAATATCCGGATACAGACCAACAATTTTCACCTCAAGCGAAAGATGCCGTCGTCAAACGAATGAGCGTTCAAGTATTCGGTAAAAGTCGGCATCTAAATCTTCTTGACAAGTATCCGATTTGTCTATAGAAAGACGCCATCTCTTACCCGCGGAGAAACTACATGCCATTTAGACTTTCCGTGCTACCCGCCCTTCTGACTTTGACATCTGCTTCGCTCCTTGCTCAGCAAACGAATACAACGAGTGCGCAGGCATCAATTATGCTTCAGCAATCGCTCCATGCCCTGGCGCCCAGTGTGTCTGTTGCTGATGTGAGTCTGTCCGGATCTGCTCGCCGAATTGCTGGTTCTGATGATGAGACCGGCACAGTCGCGCTCAAGGCAATTTCAGGCGGAGCCGCTCGAATGGATGCGAACTTTTCTTCCGGGCAGCGAAGTGAAGTACAAAATCTCTTGAGTGGGTCCCCGGTTGGGTCCTGGTCAGGTCCTGACGGCATCTTCCACCCGATGGCCTACCATAATCTCATGACCGATCCTTGTTGGTTTTTTCCTACGTTAGCGATCTCGAGGACAATTTCGACATCTAGCTATGCGAGTGCCTATATTGGTCGGGAAACTCGGAATGGCCAATCGGTAGAGCACGTGCAAGTCTGGCAGGCAACCCCAGTTCAAACTCCTGTTCCCATACCTGGTCTGCAGCATTTCTCGCAAATGGATTTATATCTGGATTCAACTACCCTGCTGCCGGCATCTTTGACCTTCCAGGTCCATCCAGACAACAACATGAGCGTCGACATTTTCGTGGAAGTTCTTTTTTCCGATTATCGGGCGATCAGTGGGGTTCAGGTCCCCTTCCGCGTTCAGAAGTATCTGAACAACGGCCTGGCCTTAGACCTGCAACTCGAAACGGCGACCATAAACTCGGGCCTTTCTGCCAGTTTATTTTTGGTGTAAACGACAGATTTCGACTTATCCGTCTCGATTTTAAAGGAGCTAGCCAATGATACGCAATTACCGCTTTTCGTTCGTCTTGTTTGTAGTTGCGCTGGCTCTAACCTCAGGGGCACTCGACGCGACATCTGCGTTCGCGCAGGTAACCACCGGCACGCCACCTTTTGGCAGTTTCAGTGGCGCCCCCGACATAATCGACAACGCTAATTTGAACGTACACTGGACGTTTCCCATGGTCCACAAACCCGGCCGCGGCAGGGATTTCAAATTCTCTCTGGGGTACGACACCTCGGTCTGGTTTCCGACGGGATCAGGCAGCAACATATCGTGGAACCACTTACCGAACTGGAGCTGGCCGACGAACATCAACGGTTTCGCGGGGCAAGTGGCGTACCAGGTTACGCACACTCAAACCGTAATTGCGACGTGTGGCCCAGGCGGCTCACAGGAGCTTGAGGACCTTTATACATATTCAAACTGGATTTACACCGAGCCCAATAGCACGCCCCATAGTTACAATGGTTCCGCAAGCATCGCGATCTACTCAGGGTGTTCGTACACTACAAATAGCACTTCCCTAAGCGAGACTGCGCACGATGGTTCCGGTTTTCAGTTGTTTATCAATCCGGATGCTAACGGTCCTTGTTCTCCGTGCCACGTCACCGACAAAATTGGAGAAGTTTTCAACCTTACGGATGGGAGGTCAACTCAAGAGACCATTACTGATCCCAACGGCAACACTATTTCAGTGAACAACCTCCAGTTCACCGACACGCTCGGTCAGAGCGTATTATCTATTGCAGGTCAGTCACCATATCCGGTGAAGTTCACGTACCCATACCGAAAGTCAGATGGCACGACCGGCTCGGCTGCTTACACCGTCAATTTCAAGACCTATATGGTTAGGACCGGCTTCAGTTGCGGCATCATTTCAGAATACGGCCCGATATCTAATGCGCTTGTCGATAACATCCAGTTGCCGAACGGCAGGCAATACAGTTTTCAATATGAGCTTACTCCCGACCAAACTCATTATCCTGGAGATGTCACCGGTCGGCTTGCGAAGGTCACACTGCCGACAAGCGGCACCATCTCTTACACCTACAACGGGGCTAATGACGGCGTCAATTGTGCGGACGGCAGCACACTCAACTTGACCAGAACGGTCAATGACGGTGTCACGTCAAACAACTGGACGTATGTGCGGACTTTACCAAACGGCTCGAGCCCAGCCACCACTACAATCTCTGCGCCGCAGCTTCCCTATGACTCCGCCGCCAATCAGACGGTCCTGAGTTTTGGCGGCCTCTTCGAAACTATCCGAAAGATTTACCAGGGGAGCGCCACGGGAAATCCGCTGCTAACTGTCAATACAGGGTGGTCCGGCACCATGCCGGCGTCGCAAGTGACGATTCTGGAAGATGGCAAGACACAGCGGGAGACGGACACGTTCTACGACGTTTTTGGGACCCTCGGGGGATTGGCTGAATACGATTGGGGCACTGGAAGTCGCGGATCCCTGGTACGGCAGACGGCGATAACCACATTACAAGATCCAAACTATTTTTCGGTGGGGCTAGTTAGTCTCGTTGCGAGTCAAACGGTGAAAGACAGTGGCGGGACGCCAATATCTCGCGTGGACTTCGCTTATGATGACCCGGCGCACGAGACCATGTGCCGAACCACGCCCGTTCCCGGGCATGACGATGCGGGCCATGGATGCTCGTTTCGCTATCGCGGCAATCCCACGTCGGTCAAGACCTACACCGATCCGGTTACACCTGCGGGAGCCACTACGCGCTATAGGTCCTACGACCAGCTCGGTAACGTCTTATCGGCGGACCTGAGTTGCTGCCAGCAGAAAACGTGGAGCTATTCGACCGTCACTAATTATGCCTATCCCGACTCGATAACGCGCGGATCCTCAGCACCGCAGCTCACGACGAGCGCGACTTACGATTTGAACATGGGGCTAGTGCTCAGTTCGACGGAGGAGAACGGACAGACTAGCACGGCTACGTACGACTCTATGGGACGAGTGATCGACTTAATACGCCCCGACAATAAACACGTTACCTACAGCTACGATGACACGAACCTGGTCGTGCAGGTCACTTCTCCTGTGCAGGGAGCGAACCAAATAGTTTCGAAGACGTACCTCGATGGCTTGGCCCGCATCATCAAGACACAGGTGCTGGACATCGGCGGCACGAGCTATTCGAGCACAGAGGTGAAATACGACGCTGTGGGCCGAGCTTACAAAACAAGCAATCCGCACAATAGCGCGGCGCTTTACTGGACAGAGACGCGCTTTGACGCCCTCGGCCGCCTGGTGAAGACGATTCTGCCGGGCACCGACCAGAGCCAGAGCACGGTGAATTATTCGTTAAAAACGGCAACCGCGACTGACCCTTCGGGAAAGCAGCGAATGTGGCAGGTCGACGGTCTCGGGCGGATGACGGCTGTTTTCGAGCCGGACGTAACGAAGGGAAACGTGCTTACGCAGCAGACATCGTACACGTACGACCTGATGAACAATTTGACTGGAGTGACGCAGGGACCGCAACCGCAAACACGCGCCTACGTATACGACGCGCTGGGCCGTTTGATCAGCAGCACCACACCCGAGGCGGGTAGGGTCTGTTTCGGTTCGGTATCCGGTGGCACTTGCAGTTCCGACGGCTACGATTCCTTCAATAACCTTTTGAAAAGGACCGACGCTCGCGGGGTGGTCACGACGTACGGATACGACACATTGAATCGGCCAACCTCGGTAATTTACAACGTGACGGGGGCCACGGGCGTGCCCGCGACTTCCACAGTAACTATCGCCTATGGGCTAGATTCATCTTGTCAGAGCGGTCATGGGGCAGGATGCATTGGACGCCCAATCACGATGACCGACGGCGTAGGCTCCGAGAATTACACGTATAATAATCTTGGGCTAATAACTCAGCTCCAAAAAATCATCAGCGGGACAACATATACAAACGGCTACACATATAATCTTGCAGGCGAGGTCGCCCAAATCTCCTATCCGTCAGGCCGCGCTGTACAGCAAAATGTCGATGCTATAGGCCGGCTTTCTTCAGTGGTGGGAACGCTCAATAGCGTCAACACCACCTATGCCAGTGGCTTCAGTTATAGCGATGCACAACGGATTACGGGCTTTACGTACGGTAATAACATAAACGCGAGCTTTGGTTACTCTGCTGACCGGCTTCAAGTAATCTGCCTCGATTACTCCACCACCAACAGGAATGGCACATGTGCTCACGACGCGACCACGAAGTTTGGTTTGAATTACAGCTACGCGGCCAGCCCCGCAAACAACGGTCAGATTGCCGGTGTTAGTGACTCTGTGGACAGCGGCCGCAGCGCCACTTATACTTACGACGCCTTATATCGACTCACAACGGCCGTCACGACAGGTTCGACCGCCTACCCCAAGTGGGGTCTTTCCGAAACGTACGACCCCTACGGTAACCGCAAGGCGCAATCCACCATCAATGGCCAAGGTTGCGTCGCTCCGATGCAGTGCCCCACCAACTCCGTGAACGTGGACACCACGACAAATCGAATCACGGGCGCCCCCTACGCGTATGACGCCAGCGGCAACATGACAAACGACGGGCTAAACACTATGGTCTACGACGGTGAGAACCAGATGGTAAGCAGTAGCGGGTCGCTCGGCGGCGGCGCTTATGCATACGATGGCAACGGCCTCCGCGTGAAGAAGTGCGTCCCAAGCTGCACCAGTCCGACGACCACCACGGTTTATATTTATTCCGGTCACCAAGTGATCGCGGCCTATAACAGCGGCGCCGGGGTAGGCGCGCCCACGCGCGAATATATTTACGGCGCTGGACAGCGTATGGCCAAGATCGAGTCTGGGAGTACGGTCTACTACCATCGCGACCACCTCTCTGTGCGCCTAACCACTGACTCTAGCGGCAATAAATTCAGTCAGCAGGCCCACTTCCCGTATGGGGAAAGTTGGTATCAGGAGGGCGCGGTCTCAACCAACACTCAGTTCACCACCTATGAACGCGACTCGGAGAGTGGCAACGACTATGCCCTCGCGCGAGAGTACGTGAACCGCCTTGGCCGCTTCGCCGCAGTTGATAGGTTGAGCGGCAATATTTCTAATCCCCAGTCCCTCAACCGGTACCGCTACGCTGGCAATGATCCGATTGATCTCCTCGACCCCGAAGGGGAATATATATGCGACATATTTGGCGATTGCATCGTGGGCAGTGACGGAGCCGGAGGACACGGAGGAAGTGCGGGCGGTGGGGGCGGTTACGGTGGATGTTTGGTTGACGGAGTCGCCTCGGGCTGCGGCGGAGTACTCGGCAGCATCGGTGAATTTAACCTCGTGGCCCTTGCGGCCACCGCTACGGGCCAAGTCAAGAATCCAGACTTCTGGAATAGCAACGCTTGCCTATTGGGCGACTGCCCCAATACTGCCGAATATCTCGATGTTTATGGCAACAGCGGGCTAATGTTCCTCCTCGGCGCCGATTCCAATGGCAGTTCTCAGCAACAAATCATCGATAATGCCCGGGGAGCATTAGTACGTGCCTTGATAAAGGATCCGGATTGTATCAGTTTCCTAGATCGATACGGAGCCAACAGCATAGGAATACTGAAAAACATTTCCATAACAGCTGGATTCGTCTCACCAAATATGCATGTCCAAGCTGAGACGAGGAATGCTGATACTTCTCCGAACGCTCTTGTCCCCTTAAATCCGTCTATTGTCATCAATACTCAAGGATTTTTCTTTACGAATACCCAGGATGTATCTTTCCAGGGAGGCGTTTTGCTTCACGAACTCGGACACGCTACGGGCGTGATACCGCCTGACGTAATTGGCAATGATGGCCCGGCGACAATGGCCCGGCAGAATGCAAACAGAGCAGCTCTGCAATTGAATTGTGGCAAAACTCTAAACTCTGTGGGGAAAACCTGAGCTTGGACTGCCAATCGCCTTCTGTTGCGGAGTGTCGTCGGAATTGTCTTTACACAGTGACGGATATGGGAAGGAAGAACAGTCATGGATTATGAGGAATTGCTCCGCCAAATGAAAAAACTGAAATCCCAGAATCGCCGAATCTATATTGCTGTTACTATAATAATAATCCTGTTTGGGATTTCGTGGGCACACGATCACTTACAAGTTCAAAATCGTGTGAAGGCCCGGGAGTTTATGCTATTGAACGAGTCTGGGGAAACAGTTGCACTACTCCGGCAGGAAGGGGCGGGAGCCTGCCTAAATTTGATGGGTCACTCAAAAACCGCGACTGTTGCTGTCTGCGCGGCTGATAACTTAGGCTCATATGTTTCACTATCTAATGGCAACGGGGAGATTCACACCGTCCTAAGCGCTGGAACCAAATTAATTGAATCTCAGCAAGATAGCTTCCCACCGGGGCTACTAATTTCTGGAAGCAATGGAAAAAGACTCTTGAATGTGACCGTTGGACCAGACTCAAAAATCCTGTTCGGAGACAGCTCGGGGGGGAATTCGCTAATCGTTATGATTCCAGAGCATGGTAAACCTACTGCCTCTCTGAAAGGCAGCAACGAAAATCCTGGGCTTGAGAGTATACAGACTCGTTAAAGGCTCCAATAGCAGCAGCGGCAGTACTGGCGGTGGTGCAAGGAAAATCCGTGTGCCGGCGTTACGGCCAATCAACTGGACTACCCTACTGCGAAGGGGGAAAAGTATATAATAGATGATCACATCAATACAACCCGGCTCAGCAAGGCAACGGTAGCCGCGTAAAGAAGTGCGTGCCGAATTGCAGCAGCCCAACAGCAAGAACGGTGCATCTATTCTCGGGCAGCAAAGTGATCGCGGAGTTGATAATCGCGCGGCGCCCGCTTCGCCCTCGCAGTAATATTATATATGGCCTCCCTCCTGAGCCATCCGTATCGCATTCTTTCACTCAATTCGACGTTGATAATAGTACAGAGCTTGGGACCAAGTGGCCCGGATAGTTCTCAGATAAAACGGGTTTTTTTGGTGCAAGATAACTTGATAGTTGCCAGCCAAATAACACATTTAGTGACCGATCAACGCCTATAGTCCTACGTTGCGCTTACGGAGCGGACTTCGCTATTCGCGACAATAGAGGAGCAGTGGCCATGCCAAGAACGACAACAAAAAGCCCGGCTGTTTCGCCATCATTAGGAATCAAAGCGTCGACTGCGCACAAGATGATCATACTGGCCTTCCGGCACTGGGCTATTCTGAGTGGCGAAATAGAAGCGCAAATCTGAATATGGTTGAATTCCTGCAACTAGTCTTGCTGTTACTCGCCATTGGAATGTCCTTGGCCTTGGGGGCTAAGTTCAAGCAAAGCGTCCAGTTGGTTGCGCTCGTTCGCCGATTTGCATCAAGGCAAGGTCCTGTGGTTACAACGATTGGGCTTTCATCCTTTCTGGGCTGCTTGGGTACGGCGTGTTATTTGCACGAGCCTGTGCCGCGCGTCCCCGATGAATTCAGCTATCTTTTGCTGGGCGATACATTTGCGTTTGGCCGCGTCTCGAATCCCGCACCGTCTCTGCCGGAATTTTTTGAAACTCTGGATGTGTTGATCCGGCCGGTCTACGTCTCCAAATATTTCCCTGCCCAAGGCGTGTTTCTTGGTCTGGGACAAAAACT
>Ga0209117_1000810_pt1 | contig 11711 bp, 15 predicted proteins | sample BlaSpr_A8_OM2_M2_FD_187978 | JGI IMG/M metagenome (GOLD analysis project Ga0209117, IMG submission 187978) | Forest soil microbial communities from Thunder Bay, Ontario, Canada - Black Spruce, Ontario site 2_A8_OM2_M2 (SPAdes) (version 2) | ecosystem: Environmental > Terrestrial > Soil > Boreal...
GTCGGTGACGACCGGGCACAATACGGTCGACCACACCATCTCGATAACCACAGGCTCGGCCGCGACCTCGATCACCGCGAGCGGGGCAGGCGACATCCTTACGGTCAACGCTAGCGCGCTCGCCTCGGGAAAAACCCTGACCTTGGCGGGCAGTGACACGGCTGTCGTCACTCTCGGCGCCGGCAACCTGTCGGCGAGCAGCTACACGGGGAACATCGCGGTGACCGGCGGCACCGGCGCACAGACCATCACCACGGGCAGCGGCAACGACACGATCACGGCCGGTTCAGGCGTTGAGACCCTCAATGGCGGAAATGGCAACGACACATATGTCTTTCACGTAGGAGCCTCAAACGATACGGTTCATGCCGGCGTAGGAGCGAGCTGGACCGACACTATCAATCTCCACGACGGCACGGTCCCGCTTGGGACTTACGGTACCAATTGGACCCTGTCGATCACCACCGGCTCGATCGTGTCTACTGACACTACCAATCACATGATCACGTTGTCACAGGACGCGGGCGGCATCGTTCATATGCCGGACGGGCATAACATCACCTTCACGGGCATCGAGCACATCACCTGGTGATCGGGTGAAAGCGCGGCGGAGAGAAAGGAGTTGGCCGAGGAAGACGTATTTGAGTGGGATTTGCAGCGATGAAGATTTTGCGGAGCGTGTGAGAGAGCGAACAGAGGGCACACACGGCGGCCACGTTTTTTGGATAAAGCATAACAGAGCAAGCATTGCCCCTACGTCCAAGTCAATGTGGACGCGCTAGTCAGCGCGTCGCCAAGGCTCTATTGCTCGACATTGCCGAGCTCGACGCGTTGACGGTTGATCCGCTGGAACTTGCGGACGCGCGAGCGATTTGTTCCGAGGTGGTTGAATACATTGTCCCCTTGGCTCTTGAGCAGGGAAGAGAGATTGCATTGCTTGGCGTGAGCAAACCTGTATGGGTCAAAGGCAATGCCGAGATGATGAAGCGTGCCATCCGCAATCTTGCAGAGAATGCCATCAAACACACCCGACGGGGTACGGCCATCGAGTTCGTCGTTGAAGAAAACGGTACAGTGAAGGTGAGGGATCGAGGTCCCGGCATTTCGGATAGGGAGCGGGAACTCATTTTTCGCCGCTTCTGGCGGCGCGATCGTAACGAACAGTGGAGTACAGGACTTGGGCTTTCTATCGTGCAACGCATTGCCGAATTGCATGGCGCTACTATCGCCGTTGCGAATCGGGCCTCAGGCGGCGCGGAGTTCTCCATCCATTTCCTTCTTGCGCCCTAGTCCCGACGCTATCCTACTACGGGGACGGCAAGGCGGCCGATCAGACTTGCGATTTTGCCGAGATCCCTACTGTTCCTGAGTTTGAGAAGCGCGGCGAGCCTCTGAACGCATTCGTGATCGCTCCACAAAGTCGCCCCATCGTTTTCGGTCTTTTTTTCGACCTTCAAAGCTGTCCCTTGATGCGACATAGGCCCTCGCTCCTCAAAATGATTCGCAGGCAAATATTAGCGTCAAAAAGAATTTCATTTGTATGACTCAGCTAGTGCACCGCCGTTCGCGCCGGGACAGCACCGGGCGCACTCGTGATTGAAATTGGGAAAATGAAAACCCCGCCGCGGAGGCAGCCCCGGCGAGGTCTCTCTCTTATGCGACCGCCGAGAACGGCCCGGGCACCATATCGGACTATGCCGCCTTGGCTGGCCCTGCCGGGCCGCAAGATGCTCATCCACCGATCTGACAATGATGTCTTAGATGTCGTTTATCGCGCCACATATCCCTGTGTTCGACAGGTCGAAGCGAGATGATGGCACCTTCTCTCGCATCGACTTTCGAGGAGGAAAGCGGCTCGGGACGAGCGGCACGGTGCATGAGGGCAAGACGCTTCTGTATTGCGCAAGCAAGCTCGACTGCGATGTATGCCCACTCAAGCCCCAGTGCTGCCCAAAGGAACCATCACGCAAGATCCCGCTGACATCCATGAGCACGCCCGAGACGTTGCCCGGTCGTTCGCAGGCACCGACGGCTTCAGCAGTCAGTGTGAGCGCAAGAAGATCGAGATGCGGTTCGCACACTTGAAGCGCATTCTGAGGGCTCGGCCGGCTTCGACTGCGCGGCCCGCGAGGCGCCCAGGATGAGTTTGTTCTTGCGGCCATCGCTCAGAACCTAAGACGGCTCGCAACGCTGGTCGCACGTCCACCACCCGCTCAAGTTCTGCACATCGCCTAGTGCGGAAGTTGCGTAAGAGCGTCAGCGCCGGTGCCTCAAAGCCGCCGCTCCCCATAGAGCGACGCAAAGGCCTAATCGGCAGCAGTCAACTTCTGCAACAAAATCGACCCAAAGGCGACATGAGCCGCCTAATAGCAATGCTATCGATGACGGCTTCGGCCTATCAAAACAGTCGTTATATCCGCTATGATGCCGTAAGTGGCGCCCGTTATGACGTCATGGAAATCAGACCCCATCTGGTTTATTCAACCAACTTCGGCTCCTTGAGTGGTGAGCCGCTGGCCAAGGATGAATAATCATTCTTGATGTTGAGTGTGTTAATTTGCAACGAAATCATGTCCGCAACGACCGGCGTGGTCTTGAAGTACAGGGCACCCTGGAAGGCTCCCGAGAGGACGTTTTGAGCGGTTGAAACAATGGATCTGTCCTGAAAGAATAAAATACCCGCTAGAGCACCTGACGTTGGGGCCGTCAAGGTGACATTTGCGCTGTCGATCGCAACCGGCTTGTAGGGATATAATGTGTTGCCTGTGTTATAGAAGGTAACACCCGTACCGCTGAGGGTGGCACTACCTGAAACAGTTAGACCTCCACCCATGAGAATGTAGGTACCCGCGCTCAATGTGACGTTAGCAGTCCCACCGATTGTTATTCCTCCGCAATAGACACCGTTAGGTAAGGTCACGGTTCCCGAACTGATCGTTTTATTGGTGTAATTACAGCTTCCCAACACCCAACTTGGCGCCGGAACATAAAAGAGCGGGTCGCTTATCGGTTTGACGCCTTTTGTTATCTTTGGGCTGTTAATAGTCCCGGAATAGTTCCCAACGATATCGAAGGTTGGGGCGCTCACAGTGCCACTTACGATGGCCCCACTTGTGCTGCTAGAATTTACGGCAACGCCGCAGGTGCTGCTGATGGTGTTCCCCCCGTCCACTTGAAAACTGCCGGAGGCCGTCGGATTCAAAGCATACACACACCTGGACGAGCTGGTGAGTAAGGCCACCGCGCGCGCGGCGAGCGTGGGCGCCGTCTTCGTATACACCGCCGAAAGTGATGCCTGTTGCGGCTGTTGGATGATGACCTCGATCGCGAAATTCGCCAAAGGGCCGGTCGAGTAGTTGCCCGATTGAGGTGGATTGTTCACGCTGACCGTGACGTTATTGGAGGCGTCCACATAGCCATAAGTGCCCGCGACGCTTTTTGCCTGCGCCGTGAAACCCGAACTTGTTCCCGGAGGGAAGTTCTTCGCGATGGCGGCGCTGTATGCAGCAGAGTCCGCGGCACCCTGCATGTTTCGTTTTGTCCCGTACCAGGTGCCAACTTCCGTCCCAAGTGCAGCTAAGCCAAGAAGCACCGTCAGCATAATCGCAACGGTTGGAACGACGGAGCCGGAACGGTCATCTTGTGACCGAGTTTGATCCCGCCGATCGCGCAGTATCTCGGCCTGGATCGAAAGCAGATCGGTCTCGATTGCGGTCGCGCGACGCAGACGCCACAACAGCGATGCCAGCCGCAGCACCAGCTCGCGCTCGACCGCGGTCTGGGCGTCGTAATCCGCGATGACGGCCGCTTCGAAGGCTCTGTAGTCATCGATGTCTTCAACAATTTCGATGACGGTTTCCGCGCACAACCCGTGCCGGACGGCATTTCGCCGGGTCCGGTGTTTGCCCTCCTCGGTGCTGGGACCCGTGCTTCTGATGGCGTTGCGTCGGTTAGCCTCAATTTGTCGAAACGAAGTCATTGGCTGGTGCGCCCGACCGTATTTCCTGACAAAACGCCTTCTGCATTGTTGGCGGGATCAACCATGAGACTGGGTTGTCTCATGGCGACCGCGGTCTTGCCGTCGCTCGCTGGGTCCGCCTGAAGCAGGGTCGCCGCCCAAAGCTCTGTTGCCGTTTCGATCGGGGCGATCTGCAAGTTGGCCCACCACGCCATTTCGTTGCTATGGCGATGCAGCTCGTGATGGTGATCGCGGCAGAGCGGTACGGTGAATTCGTCGCTGACTTTGCGTCCGAGGGCTCTCGGCTGCGCGAACTTCAGGTGGTGGGCATCGCAGGGAGAGCGCTGGCAGACCAGGCAGGGCTGCGCGGCGACGAATGCCAGATGAGCCTTGTTTCGCCGGCGCATCGATTTGCGCAATGGCGTGACCATGGACTCGGCGTTTTGGTCCTCGGGATTGGTTGCGACCGTCGTCGGCGGAGCAGCATTCGCTGGACTGATAGACGCGGGTTCGGTTGGACCATCGGGAAATTTCTCAAGCTCATCTGCGCCTAGATTCAAAGTGCTCAGCACAACCTGGCAGGCGGTCTCGACGGCGCGCGCGTCGTCGGCCGTGAGCGTGTTCTTGGCCGGCAGACGGCGGTGCGCCCACAACGCGATATCGTCGCTGTCTTTGAGTTCATTAATTTCGCCAATCAGCTGATCGCGCAGCGCCGCCGAAGGCTCCGTGGCGAGGACCGGTTTCGGCTGCCGCGGCTTGTGAATCGAGCCGTTCGGAGGCTTGGTCCTCGGGTTGGCGTCATCGGGCGGGTCGGCCGCAGCAGCCGGCTCGGTGAGAAGGTCGGGAGCATCGATGTCATCCTCGCCGGCAATGCCGACCAGCGCGAACAGCGCATAGCGCCGGGCGTAAGTCAGAGCGGCCCCCATTCGGTGCGGGGCGGCCATTTCGCTGACGGAACAGACCGGCCAATCCGACGAGATCCATTCGCCGGAGGCATGGGCCAGAAGCGTGGTCAGCCGGATCCGGCCAGAGCCCTCGTCGATGGCGGTGGTCTGGATGGTGGCGATCTCATGCTGGCCAAGGCTCTTGCGGACGATATCCAGCCCGCTGGCCAGCGAAGCGTAGCGGAAGGTCCGATCCCCCTCGCGGGGAAACGGCGAGCGGATGGTGGCGATTAGGGATTTCTCCGGGTTCGTTAGCTCGCCCTGCGCCTTGGCCAGCGCTGCGGCAATGGCGCCGATGGATTCACTGGAGCGGTGCACCGGCCACCTCCAAATCCATCACGTCAAAGCTAATGGCGCCGGATTTAGAACGTTTTGCCTTGAGGCCATGCCCGACCGCCTCCTTGGCATCCTCCGGCACTAATTTCTTTAGATCGGCCTTGGCGCCTTCATGCTCTTGATAGGCCGGCCGGGTTCGGCGGTATATTCCGGCAAATTCCGCCCATGAGTTGGAGGCGCTCATATCGACAATCCGCACCGCCTCCAGCCGCGGCCGTGGCGGTTCGACCCCGAACAACCGAGGTTCTTCGCCGCTTTGGACGCAGCGCCAGAATTTCTTCTCCGCGGTGAGCAGCAGATGTTGGTAAAGCGGATCGGCATAAATGGTAATTTCAACCCACTTTCCACCGCCGGTGATAATCGACAGCACGGCCGATTTGGCATGGGCGACCCACATATTGTGCTGCAGCTGCGCCATATGCTTTTCGGCAGCGACTTCCTCCGAGAACGTCCAGGGCAACATGAATTTTGCTTCGAACACCGCACCACCGGGATCAACCACGCCATCTAAAGTGGCCGCCATCCATTTATTGACAGGATGCTGGATGCGCCGCTGCATGTCCTTGATCGCATGCCCGGTGTTGCGCTCGTACCAGCGCCGGTTGAGGTCCTCGGTGACGCGGCCGAGCTGGACGACCAAATTGCCGCTTAGATCCTCAGGCTCTACCTCGCCGCGCTACTCTTGCCACAAACGGACCAGATTGGCTTCATCGGTGCCCATGATGATACGGGCGTCCGAACCGCCGATGAAGCTGCGGCGATCGTTCAGGTTGAACGTGACCAAATCAAACTTTGTCGCTGTAGTGCCGTTACGCTTCAAGGTACTCACCGGGATCTCCCTAAGGTTAGCGACGTCATTCGCCGCACTGCCTTGGCCGCCCAAACGCTTTGGTCCGGCGGGGGGTGATCCCGGAGCGGGTTGCTCCAGCAGACTCAGTAACGCTCCGTTTCGGGCAGAGTGCCAGTCCTTTCCGAGCAAGATTCTTGCTTTTTTCCCAGAAGTCCCCACGCGACTAATTTTCCGCTAAAAGATGAACCAAGCGACAATCGCCGATCGATGTATCCTCAAGCGCGCCAGCGGGGTTGCCAGTGAGTTGAACGCTAGTCGATGTAGTCCCCCACATTATTATTCGATCAATGCGCCTACGGCCCGGAAAAATTGTGTCCACTGACACAAAAAGACTTTTCCAACATTATCGGCACAAAGCGCACCTAAACTTCGCTGGGATGAATATCCGCTGTTGAGGGCAAGAGCGGAGATTCAACGTTCTATAACGTCTGATGGGCGAGTCCGGCACGCCACGACATCAGCGTGCATGCAGTCGGAGGAACAGCGATGCAATTGCGGGTCTTTGGGCGCACGGGAATGCAGCTCTCGGTGCTGGGCTTCGGCTGCGGTGCAGTGGGCGGATTTATGGTACGCGGCGATCCCGCCGACCAGGAGCGTACCATCGCGCGAGCGATCGCCGCTGGCGTGAACTACTTCGACACCGCGGTGCAGTACGGCAATGGCGAATCGGAAAAGAACCTTGGCCGCGTTTTGCAAAAGCTGAAACCAGCCAACGTGGCCGTCGGCACCAAGGTCCGGTTGCCACCCAGCGAGTTCGACCGCATTGCCGACGCCGTAACGATATCGCTCGAAGGCAGTCTGGCGCGACTGCGTCTTGACCGGGTCGACATCTTTCACCTGCACAATGCGATTACCGAGACAGGAGGCGAAATGGCGTTGAGCGTCCGACAGGTGCTCGACGACGTGGTACCAGCGTTCGAGCGCCTGCGTCAGCAGGGGAAAACTCGTTTCCTCGGGATTACCGCAGTAGGCGACACGGCGGCACTGCATCAAGTGATTGATGCACGCGCCTTCGACAGCGCTCAGGTCGTCTACAACATGCTCAATCCATCTGCAGCGGAGGACTTGCCGACGAACTATCCAGCACAAGATTATGGACGATTGTTCGATCGCACCAGGGCAGCCGGCGTTGGAGTAGTGGGCATCCGCGTGCTAGCCGGCGGCGCACTGTCGGGCTCAGCCGAGCGTCACCCGATTGCGAGTCCGGCGCCCGAGCCGATTGGTTCGGCGATCAGCTACGACGCCGATGTCGATCGCGCACGCCGTCTAATCCCGCTGGTAAAGGAGGGCTTCGCCACCAGCCTGACCGAAGCCGCCACGCGGTTTGCGCTGTCTCACCCGGCGATGGGCACTATCTTGGTCGGTATGGCGACGCCGCAGCAGTTCGAGGACGCACTCGCCGCGGTCCAAAAAGGCCCACTACCGCGAGCTGCGCTCGACCTGCTGTCAGCACTGCGGCAGGCGTTCTCTGGCGAACCACGATGATCGCTCAGATCGCCTATACACGATTGCAGCTAGCTGTGTTGTGTGATGACAGGGTAAGACGGTGAAACGCTTCGCCTCCAAATCGGTGCCTCCGTATGCCGCAAGCCGGCTGGCTTCACAGGCATTGCCTTCATGGCCTACGGTCGATCTGATGTGCCGCAATCAAGGTGCTTCCTGAGCCGGCAAATGGATCAAGCACCCAGTCTCCGCGTTTTGAAACATCGAGAATCGCATCGACCAACAGCTGGGTAGGCTTTACCGTGGGATGTAATTCCAGCATCTCCGCGCGCCCGGGTCCGAAGCTATTGGCTCCGGGATAGCGCCAGACGTTGGTGCGGTTCCTGCCGAAGCTGCCGAGCTGGATATTGTTGGTATGGCCGTTGTTGCCTACCCGCCATACGAAGACATGCTCATGTTCGGAACGGTATAGCGACCCCATCCCACCATTGCCCTTGACCCAAACGCAGACATTGAGCAGCGCATCGTAGGTGTCGTGGCCGGCCGACAGGATTTCATGGAAATGCCGCCAATCCATGAAGGTGAAATGAACCGCGCCGGCGACGCTGACATTCGGCCATATTTCGGAAGACGATTTTGAGAAAGGCAATGTATTCGGTCTCAGTCATCTCCCCGGAGGCCATCGCAAACTCTCGATGATGGCCCAGCCGGCGCGCATGACCATCGATCGCAACATTGAACGGCGCATCCGTCAGGGCGAGGTGAACGCGCTGTGTCTGGAGCAGGATACGGTAAGCGTCCGGGTCCCTTGCATCCGAGCACAGCAGGCGATGTGACCCCATCAGCCAAGATCTCCGCTGCGAGTGACCGAAACCGAATCCATGGGCGGGAGCTCGTCAGCGCGCGGATCGCTTGCGATCATGCCAGATGCATCAGCATGCAGGATGATGTCGAGGTCGCCGGTCTCGAAGCCGGTGAGCGTCAGATCCAACTCCGGAAACGCCACCGACAACTCGCCCAGTTCCAGTTTCAACAGATCGCGGTCCCAGCCCGCCAGTTCGCCCAGTCGATTGTCGGTGATGGCGTAGGCTCGCCGTTGCTCCTCATTGAGGGCCGCAAGTTCGATCGTTGGGACCTCCGTCATGCCGAGCAGCTTTGCGGCTTCCACTCGGCTGTGTCCGGCAAGGATGCCCCCGGCCGCATCGATCAGAACCGGATTTGTGAAACCAAAGGTCTCGATGCTTCGGGCAATCTGCTGGATCTGCTTGCCAGAGTGGGTTCGCGCATTGCGCCGATGTGGCGTGAGACTCCCGATCGGATGCAGTTGAATTGCGAGCTCTCCTGCGGAGGCAAGAGGGCCGAAGCGCGAATTATCGGGATTGGGTTTTAACTTCTTTGTCGCGCATTCACCATGCGACGGCTGGGTCGGTTTGGTCATGAGGCCCTCTGGTGTAGGCCCCATCCAAAATGAAAAGGGGCCGGGTGCGCTTGGTACGCATCGCCCCGCCCAGAAGTCCGCCGGCGGTTCTCTTTGCCTCTTGGCCAGTAGGACCAAAAGGAGCCAGTATTTCCTCGTTTCCTGACCATCAAAATCCAGGAGACGGTCTCTTACAAATCTAAAAACGGAACTGTTTCGCTCGGCCAATTAACAGCCGCGATTCACTTAGCGGCAGTATCTACATCAAAGCTTATTGTTCAGATTCGTCGACTGAACTTACTGTGATCGTCCGGACTCGAACTTCATCCGATCTTCGGCGAGAATTGTAGGCGCAAAAAACCAATTCCAGGTTTCCCTGATAGCCGAAGAAAATTCCCTGTTCGTTGTCATATATTTCCCTGCTCCGAAGCTTAGGGAATTCGGCAGCAAGTGCATGAATATAGGTCGCAATAATCAGCTGAAACCGAGAGATCCGCCGAAAAAGCAAGGAATTTCCCTGTTCTTTCCCTGTTAGCAGGGAAAATCACCTGGTCGAATCCCCCCCGCGTCGACGTGTGCGATCTGCTCGATGTTAGTGGCCGAGCCTGAGACGATTCTCCGTTAAGCCAATGACAGCCGGCGCCGCCGGATGGCGGCTTAGGGCAACCAGGGCCTTTCATTAAGGAAGATAGGAGGCTTTTCAGCAATTGATTTAACTCAATTGCAATTGTTGGCTGTCATGGGTCGAGCATTCCTCAATCGAGGGTCTGACATGTCCAAGCTTTTTGCAGGTTTCCTGAATGACGAATCCGGCGCCACCGCCATTGAATACTGCTTGATTGCCGCCGGTATCTCGATTGTGATTGTTGCGGCGGTTAACGGCATCGGCACAACCCTCAATGCAAACTTCACATCGATCAACAATTCGATGAAGTAAGACACAACCTTCTGGTCGTCTGAAATACGCGGGCGCGGGCTTCGGTCCCGCGCCCATCATCTTGCCGTCGACGTCATATGATTGAGCACAGCCTCTACGCCCCTCACAAAACCGACCACGCCGTCTTGGCTATCGAAACGACCTACGTATTTGCCGCCGAAAAGACTGACGCTCCTACCTTCTCTCTCCGAATAAACGAGTTGGCCGACCGTTTGCCCTGACCCATCTTTGATGGGTTCGCCGGCGATCGCGGTGCTGTAGTTCTTCACGTCGGGAATGATGAGCCGCATCGTGGCGCCCCCCGATGGTTGGATGTCAGGACCATATACGATCGAGAGCCATTGCAAACACCCACGGATTGCTCCCATGGCTTCCCCGCAACTGGTACTGGCCTGTTTCGGCCTCTGGTGACGTGGTTTGAATTTCGCAGTGATATCGATTACGAGTACGGTACTTGCTTCCGCTCAACAGCGTCAGGTCGGACTGCTTTCGGCGCCAAACCGCGCGGTCGGTGAAGCCGCTAACTATTGTGTGCGAGTAGGCTGCAACAACAGCAGATGGGTCCCGGCTTATGTTGTGACCGCGTGCTAAATGCGCTTCGCGACGGAAATAACGACCCATAGAGAAACAACCCCCACCCAAATCCACAGGAAGTCTTGGATCATCGGTTTCCTCCTAGTCAGAGGCGCTGGGTCGGAAATCTTCTCTGACACCACACTTAAGCATCAGACTTTAGAAGTTCGGAGTTAAGAGATCGGACGACGGTTGGGGATGCCCCGAGTAAATTTGTTCGCCGCTTATTAAGTATTCGCGTTGCCGTCGGTAGCCGCAATTTCCAAGGCTCAACATAGCTCCGGCCCGAAGATATGGCCCGCGCGAATACCGCGGGCGATCAAGCGCCGGCCCAGGAGCCATACAAGTCACCTCGCCAAATGGATATTAGCGGTCGAGAAAACCGCCCCACCGCTCCGGTATCGATTAAGTGTCCATTAACGGGCATGTTCGAGAATCGCTAGATCAAAGGGGCTTTAAAATGGCCGCTGCAAACGCTCATTTAGTTCAGACGATTCTGCTTCTCGCTATGGCCGGCACGGTTGCTTATTGCTGGATTAGAGCTCTATTTCCCGCCGCAAGCTGGATTAGCGAGCCGCAGGATTCGAACGGTAAAGTTCCTTGAGGGCACGCGTGATCGCGATGAATGATCGAAGATCGACGGCCAGGACGAGGATCGATAAAGGAGCGGTGCTATTTCTTGGCGACCAAATTGGCGTGCGATCGTGTAGCGTTACAGATATCACCAATGTCGGCGCCGGGATTCGCGCGGAAGATTTGCCAGTCCTACCGCGGAACTTTGATTTGTCCTTCGATAATTTTCTCACAATCCGCAAGTGTCGCCTAATCTGGCGCGACGGCGCCTCCCTCGGCGCAGCATTCGAAAACTGAGATGCGCCGTTGGGCGCGGCAATGATTGGGTTAAGGGGACGTGCCGTCAGCGCGAGACGCTGGCGATCGCCGGGTTCGCACCAGAAGGCAAAAAGCAAAAACAGGCCACTTTTCTAAAACCGAATTTAATGGGATCGGCGGCATGGCGAAGGTACATGGGGAGCGTGTCACTATGCGGCACTTTTCTCCCTACCTAAAACTTCGGCCCCTGCTTACCCCCGAGCTGGGGCCGTTTCTTTAGGCCGCTCTTCTCGCCATCGTCGCAACGCTGGCGCTGTCCGCTAGTGCGTCTTGGGCCATACATTGCGAATTATCTCGACGCGCTTAATGCCTCGCGTGTGCGGATCCATCGCCAGAAGCCGAAGGCACTCGGCCTCAAGTTC
>Ga0209117_1000811_pt1 | contig 11706 bp, 11 predicted proteins | sample BlaSpr_A8_OM2_M2_FD_187978 | JGI IMG/M metagenome (GOLD analysis project Ga0209117, IMG submission 187978) | Forest soil microbial communities from Thunder Bay, Ontario, Canada - Black Spruce, Ontario site 2_A8_OM2_M2 (SPAdes) (version 2) | ecosystem: Environmental > Terrestrial > Soil > Boreal...
GCCGTACCGCTCCGCTGCCACACCCGCGAATGCATGAACGGCTTCAAATAGATGCAACCCGAGCTGCTCCTGACGCTGATGCGGGAGGAACGGGCGAAGAGGTTCAAGGCCGAGCCGCTCTCGGAGAGTCACGCGAGAAACGTCAGCTTTCCTCTGGCTCAGAGTCGTTAGATGTCTCGGCTCCCTGGAGTGTCTCTAGCGCCCGGCGAGCCTCTTCAGACTCATCACTCTGCGGTGCCTTCTTCCGGCGGAAATAGTCGCGCAGATCATCGATCAATGTACGCAGGTTTATTCCCAAGCCGCAAAAGTTGGGCTGCAAGAGAAGATAATCAAGCGGATGACGTGGCGACGGATTTAATGATTTGCCTGTCGCTAAGAAATCCATCAGATCTAGAGGACTCTGATAGAGACCACCAAAATACAGACGACGCTTCTCATACGGCAGCTGTTTTGCATAGTCTGGCATGCTCAGCATGTACGCCGCCTTCGAGATAAAGCGAATCGAGTCCGAGTTGACAAGATGACGGTGTGGCATGACCTCTAGGCCAAAGCCAGTTGTCACGGCCACTCTATGCCCAGGGTAGCTATCGAGAAAGGCGGCGGCGAGGATAATGCCCGCGTCGCGGGCCAGCGTGGAGGTCTCGAAAGGGGTGTCCCCCTCCCGAAGAAGCAGATCGAACAGGCCTGCATCCCATCCCGCTGGATCGTCGATCATCTGAAGTGCCTCTGCCAGGTTATCGACAATACAGACTTCATGAAAATAGCGTTCCGCCTGGAGGACCCGCAGCCAGGCGGCGTCGTCTTCAGCAATCAAGAGTCGCGAAGAGTTCATTACAGTGGTTCTCGTGCCCGACGCTGCGATCACGCTGAGGGGGTGGGTCGTGGCTTTCCGGCGGGACGGCGCCCCGAAGAAGCTGCCCGCGCCGCGCAAGCGGAAGAAAAGACCCAAGCCTGTGAGTCTGCACCCGCTGGACTTCGACACAGCAATGAAGTGGTTGCTTGCGGTTCCTGCACGAGAGACGAAAGACAAGAGAGGGTCATCTGATTAGTGATGCTTTTGGTATATCTTTCTCCCGCCTATTCCAAAGAACCAAACCCATGGCCCCTTCGGAGCGGAGTCGGCACTTAGCGTCACTGTGACATCTAGCTTGGCACGTGATGCAAAGCTCTGTTCCATAAAGAACGACGAGAATGCCACGCTTGCCTTGCCCCCTGAGATGTACGGAACGGACCACCGGTATCCATCACGCCCACGTCCCCGCTGCAGGCGCGCGATAACGAGCCTCCTGGTTGAACCATTTTGGATTTCAAGGTGGCTTCCTTCGAGTTGGTCCCAACACGCGAACCGGTCAGAATTAGGCCAGTCTGGGATGCCGCTGTTAACCGAGATGAGGGCATGGAAGATGACAGGATCTGGACTGACGTTCTGAACGGACAGGTATCCGGCGTGATCGTCCTCGACGAATCTCACTAACGGAGCATGAGCACTGGCAGCTAATGAAGATTGCGGTGGAGACGGCGCGTCTCTCGGTGCGCTGCTACTACCGTTGCCGACGCTGCCGATAGACTCGCCCACCGTTTGTTGCGCGATCCTCTGTGCGTCGCCGCTGCGACGGTCATACCAGACCAGTGCGGCCGGGGGAGCCAAGAGCACGAGCACGACAGGCAGCATCGCCAACGGACCATACCGAACAATCGCAGCTTGCCCGGAGAACGACAAGAAGAGAAAGCCGAGAAATAAGAGCTGCCACAGCAGCCACCTTGGCGCTGCTCTGGCACGACGCACGAGCCACCACACGATGTAGGAGGTCGTCCCTACCGCAGCGTCCGCCCAAAGGTTGTCGCGCAGACCCGCCAATGAGGGCAGTAAGGTGCGGAGCCCTGCGTCCATACCGGAGGACGATAGCGCGAGTGTGGTCGCGGTGTCCAAGTCAGGCATAATCGCCTTTCGTATGGCCCAGCAGCTCGTCGGGGGTGGAGTCCCGGGGTTCGAGGAGGTGGGCGCCGGCGGGGAGCTCCCCGGCGCAGGTCATCCAGAGACGAGGTGCGCAATCGCGGCCCAGCGGGCGGTCATGGCGAGCTCCTCATGGAGAGGCGACCCGCGCGCGGTCGCCGACGACCGGGGCGGATCTCGAGGGCTGCGGCACAGCCCCTCTCCGCTCGGTAATGGCTTAGGGCCACGCATCGCCGGTCGGCGTGGGCTCGGCCGCCTGCCTGGGTCCGGGCGAGACTCGGAAAGCGGCGCGGCGAGGCGGCCGGCATCGGGGAGTTCTGACCGGCTTGGCATCCTCGGCGTCGAGATTGGTCGGGGGCTGGGGGAGGCCGACGCGATCGAAAGAACTTGATCAGCGGCTCGCAGAACGCTCCCGAGGTGCAGCCGCGCTCGCCGAACCAAGGTCGCCGAAGCGGCGCCACGGGCGCGGTGCGCCGGCCTCCTCCCAAGGGGATGCCGTAGCGGCAGTTGAAGGCGCGGATGCCTCCCGGTAGCGCGAGCACATTTCGCAGTGGCCAACCCGTGCCCGCCGGACGGCTGCCTTCCGTGGTCCAAATTTGGTCCATTGCGCCAGACTCCTGCGGGACCCGCCAGGCACCATGGCACACCGACAAGTTGCTGATCCTGCTTGGCTTACGGTGCCAGGTGGTGCCCGGGAGGCGCCCCGAGGGCCCCCTTGAGCGGACTTTTAATCTCTTGCTCCGGGGCCCCTGGGGCCAGTCGGGTGGGGGGCCGGAGACGACGCCGTTGCCCCCCTGCGTTCGGCCGGACTCGGCAAGGTAGTTCAGGTATCGCCCGAGGTGAGATCATCGATCCTGGGGCATCCTGGTGCGGTTGGCTCCCCGCGCCGCCCGCCCACGTAGACGGCCGGCGGCGCCGATGCACATAGAGCCAAGCAGCGATAAGGTTGCGGCGAATCAAAGCCCACCCTACGATAGGGTCAGCTAGAAGCGAGCCTTCGGAGTCATGTCAGGCCGCTCCCGTCGTGGCGAGTGCGCGTCCGGACTTCCGGCAGGAAGGACGACGCTATGGGCTTACTTCGGCAAACAAGCCAAGGAGATGCCTCAGATGAGCGACGACGGTCCAGGCGCTGGCGCGATCAAGAAGTTTTTGGGCGCGATCCTGTTTCTCGGTGGCGCTTGCTTCGCTGTCTACTACTTCCAGATGGACACGAGCGTCGCCGTCCCGACGACCGAGATTCTTGGTCAAACGATCGGGGGCGGCAGAGTCAACAACCTCGGCCTGTTGGCGGATCGACAGAACGGCCTCATCGTGAGCTGCTTGGTGGCCGTGCTTGGCTTAGCCCTGGTCGCCTTTGGTGAAAGCGAGGCGCGTGCGGCGGCGAAGGTCGTACCGCCAACACCGAGTTCGACGCCCGCGGAGAAGAAGTGCTCCTTCTGCGCAGAAACCATCAAAGCGGAGGCAGTGAAGTGCCGCTTTTGCGGAAGCGACCTTCCGCCAGTCGAGTTGACGCCGCCGGCGGCCACACCACCTTGACCGCCAGTCACCATCCCTCAGAGGCCGAGAGCAGACACCAGCTTAGGCATTCACTTCTCGCCGGCGCCGTCAACGCCGGCCTGAAAACACTTCTTCGGCGTCAATCCGCCCAACACCTGGCTGTTCAGTGCGGAGATTCGGTGGAAGTCGCCAGGAATCAGCCACTTGGGAACAGTGAGTGACCGGGCATGACAATGCGTGACAGCAGCGGTGAGGGGTTCCTGGACTCTTGTTTGGCGGCTGTGGACCCTAGTGCCTGGTGAGGCACGTCACGCCCAACGGCGTCGGCGGCGAGTGACGGCGCGGGAGGTGCACCAGCGTCGGGAAGGAGCCCTCGTAGGCGAGCGACCTGGCCCGTCGGGCAAAGACACGGCGGACCTTCGACAGCCAGCTTATACAAGAGAGGAATTCCGATGAAAGAACCAGGACTAGATAATCGTCATCGCGACAAGACACCTCCAAAAGGAGGTCAGATTCAACAGAAACGCGGCGACACCCTCAACAAGAACCTACCAGAACCAATTCCGCAATTCTCGCCCATTGCGAAGCTCGAAACCATGCGAAAAGAAACAGGAAAGATAAGCGTGGAAGATGTACGAGAGGCTGCGAAGAATCGACGCCGTTAGTATCCGCCCGGCACGGGGGGCCCGCATCAGGCACCTGCGGCGGCGGTAGTTCCTTAACCGAATGGCTCTCCGAGCGCTTCATCTCGGATGCGATCAGCTGTGCGGCCCGTTCAGGAAATGCAGTGCGACGAAGGATGAGCTGCCGAGGGCCGAAGCCGGGATCAGGCGCAGCCGCAGCAGCCCTCGCTGGCATAGAATCTTAGAGGAGTGATCATGAGAATAGAGGACCTGATTCACCGTCGGTCCGATCTCGGAACCTTCCTTGTGCACCTCACTCGCGATGGAGACGAAGCCGCGCCAGAGCGCCTCCGTGGAATCCTCCAGCAGCATACTTTGAAAGCCAAGACCCCCGAGGAGAGCTGATAGTGACGCCGACCGTGCTCTATAAGCATTTTGATACCTATAATGCACTGCGCGAGCGCTCGGTGCTCCTGGAGAGCGCACTCAAATTCGGCTCGCCGCTCGTTTTCAACGACCCATTTGATTGTCGTGTAATTTGGGAGACCACTGGCGGGACTGATCAGGCGTGGATAAATAAGATCGCTGAATGGAACCGTAAGGCCAATCCCCCCCTGCCTGAAGAGCAGGCATTGGCGCACGCCGCGCTCCTCGTGGCGAACGGCCAGCACAGGGTGCCTGTCGACCTCCATGTGCTGTCGGAAGCGCATCGGAAGCAGCTAGCTACCGCGCTCGGCGTGAGCTGCTTCGTTGCGACTCGCGACTCGCTTCTCATGTGGTCGCACTATTCTGATAAGCACAGGGGCTTCTGCTTAGGCTTCAGCACGACCGGAGAACCACTGCGGCGCGCGATGCCGGTGCAGTACGTGAACAGCTATCCACACGTCCACGTTACTGCTTCAGATGAGGAACAGATGCAGGTGATGGTCTTCACGAAGTCTGATGTGTGGGCCTATGAGCACGAGTGGCGCGTGATGCTCAACACCGTCGGGCTAGTGGCGTACCCTGAGGACGCTCTTACGGAAGTGATATTCGGACTGAATATGAGCGATGCTGATAAGGCGGCGCTACGTGAACTAGTCGACCAACGACATCATCAGCCCATGGTGTTCCAGGCGGCCCGCGCAAGCAACGCGTACGGGATAGTTGTCGAGCCGCTGTAGTACGACCTGGAGTTGCCTGTGTTGTACTGGAGGAAGGTTGTCGGGAGCACCTGGTCCGAGAGGAGGGGGGTCGCCGCTCGGCTGGATCGCCGCCCGCTCCGCAAGGTAGAAGCGACCGGCGGGGCGAGAAGCGGCTCGGGTTAGCGCCAGCGTCCCGCGCCGCTGATTCGCCCTTTCGTGTCGCTAGCGCGCGAGAATCCTAGAGAGCGTCCGGGTGTCCCTCGCCGCGCCATCGCATTGCCCTGCGAAAGCCGAGCGCCTCTGCCTCCGCAACCGTCGCGACAAACCTTTCCCCTTGGAGGCGTTGATGTCTGTACGGTCGTACTGTTGATCGAACGGTAGATGATAGATCAGCCCCCACTGCGAGACGTTGCACTTGATGCAAGGATAGGGCTCCAGAGGGCGCTCCTCGTGGACGGCAATTGACAGCATTGTTGCGAAGAGGTGTGCGCGCTCTGTAAGGGTGGTCGAGGTGACGAACGTGCCCGACGCCGTTTGCTGTGGATAGTCTACGCGGTACGCGACGACGGTGCCGTGTAGCTGGAATATGTGCTTCTCGTGGATCTGCCTCGTGCGTGACCAGTACTTACATTGGACAACTTCGATCCGGCCGTCGGGTTGGCGCACGAGTAGGTCGCGGCCAAGGTCGGCAAGCCCCCAGACTGCTGCCGTCGATGAGCGGCCTTGCTATCCTTTGCAATTGCCCCACCGGCTGATCACGTTATGACCGTTAGTTTCTTCAGGACGGCCTCCTCAGTCGCCTTAGTGTGTGCAACCTTGATTCTGCTTGTCGTGGCGGCGGCGGACCTCGCACACAGTTCTCTACTTGGTTTCAAGACGGAACCGGTCCGAACGCCCCTAATGTCGCTTGAGGATCAGCTATTAGCGAAGGAGTGACGCTTAGGTCATCGTCGCCTGAGCATGGCTTCGTCAATCCCCACGGGGTCTGGCAACTCGTTCTTGATGACTGCGCAAAGGAGAATGTGCCTCAAGACACCAGTAACTCGCTTCAGCCGATCGAGACTCTCTTCGTTCATCTCACGTCTTGCGCCGTGGACAAGCCGCGAGCGGTCGTCATACCCTTTGCTGATGAGCTTGCGGAACGCTGCGAGCTCGGGTGGCCTCACGAGTCGGCTAGCGCGATTCACCATCCGGTAGAGGATGTCGCTCTTTTCGTCTTTCAAGAGAAGAAGAGCCTCAAGCGCGATCCAGGTGTCGATAAGCCGATCTTCGAGAGACCCCCGGCCAGCGGCGGCCACCGCCCGACGCATGGGCACAGACTCCAATACGTCCGCGGAACAAACGTTTACCTTCCGATAGACAGCCTTGAGCCTCTTTAACCGCTCTGCATCGAGCATGATCGGGGGGAAGAAGAGGAGCGACGACATAAACCACTGGCTCTGCTGCACCTGGTACAAGCTCGGCTCGCGCGGCTCTGCCCATGAGGTGACGATTATGGGAAGCGGCAGAGCGCTCAGCATCATCGCCACTGCGAGCTTGTGAAGAGTATCGGCATTCTCGCGCAGCGTCCGACCGAAGGGCATCTGGATTCGGGCGCGAATGGCGAGCACCGAGGGGGTCTGCATCATGAGTTGCTGCGCGCTGATACCCGCCACCGCGCTGTAGTAAAGGGCCTCGAAATCAGAGGGCGTGATGTCTCGTATCTCGACGTCTGGCGAAAGCCTAACCCGCGCCGCCAAGCCGAACCCAGGCAAGGGGTAGAGCCAATCGACATCGACGCCTCCGGTGGCGAGCTGCGACTCGAATGCCAGGCAGATCCGCCTGAGCCTTGGCGTCGGCTGCCTCGGAAAGCTCTCCTCGCGGCCGATGACCGCATCAACGAGCCGGCTGAGGAAGCGAATACCGGCTGTCTCCACGTCGGAAGACAGGGTTATCCCAGCGTCCTGTATCAACGGGGTGAGGTCGTGGTGTGCGGCGACGAGTTCACCGACCTCGCGGGTGACTTCTCGAAACCGCTCCGCGAGGCCAAGGCGAATCCTTCTCTTCACTTGAAGGGAAAAGGATACGCCGTTCTCGACGGGCGTGCGTACCGGAAGCTTGGCCTCCTCAAAGACCTCATCGGGAGGGAGGGACCGCAGCTTCTTTATCACGCCGGCGGCGATCGGTACAACCTGATCTGCGCAGGTCAACACTTAACCTCCGTCAGCAAAGGGCTCGCAGTCGGAGGCTCAAAACCCGCGCCTCGTCCTTAATTGCTCCGGATCTATCAAGCCGCCCACGAATGCCTCCGTGTTGTCGTTCTTCGAGATATAGGACACAGCGATTGGATAGATAACCTCGTTGCTCGCGAGGACTAGATTTGCGCACACAAGATATCGAAGGGCAGGGCTCATGCGCCGCACGTCCCATCGCAGCTTCTGACGAAGTACCTCGCAGTTCTCCCCCTGCCCTTCGCTCATGAGCATTGCCTCGGCTACGGCCTTCGCATCGTTCCAGGGATTCCAGCCTCGAAACAGCGGGTCGAAGTCCCAAAAGAGCTGGTCGGTCGGCGAGGCTGGTGGGGCATCCGTACCCGCGAGTGCAAGTCGCTCAACGTAGCCGAGAGCGGCGAGGTGTCCCAACAGCCGATTGGCTTCTTTGGGATCGAGGAAAAAGGCGTTAGCCAGATCGTCGACGTCGTAATCCTCCCGGCCCTGCACTCCACTCTGAGATTGCTCCACCATGTGCCGAACGATCCGAACGGCGTGACGAGCGAGCCCATGGAAGAGGGCGCCGCTCTCGCAGACCAGCCGCAGCTCGTATTCGAGGCGCTTACTCAAGTCATCGCGTGCCTGCTTCTGGTCGGCAGAGCTGGCGTCGGGGGGAAGCTGGTAGGCGAGCCTCATCGGCCGGTGCCGGAGATTGAAAGGCAGCTGATCGATCGTACCGAGCGCCGTGTTCATTACCGGCACGATGCGATCTTCGCCGATGTGGGCCAAGGTATAGCCGTATTCGATGAGGACGTTCGGGTTAGGAAGCCGCCTCTTGCCATCGTCGCTTTGACCGACCAAGGTGAGATCAGGCACGAAGATGGCGCACGACTCGATCTTGTCGCAGATGGTCTCGAAAATCTTGCGCGAGCCGGGCTGATCGCGGGTTGCTTCGTCAAACTCCAGGTCCAGATCGAGAGCGTTGATCGCCTTCTCCAGCGCGTCACGGATCAAGTAGCGATTGACGTTCTGCTCGGTGTATGACTGCCATGAATAGAAGACCTTGTGCATTGTCGGCCACCATCCTCTTGGTGTGAGTAGTGCCGCTCGTCTTGATCTGGCTCCCGCGCCCGTTGAATGAGCGCGGACACATAGTTTACCACTTTCTTCCGTCTGGGGTCGTCGCCCAGACTGCCTTCAAGACTTCTTCATCAGGGCCAGTGATCGAATGCTTTGACGGACTCATCTGGTGACGTACAATCAAATCAAAGCAATGGACCACACTTCCATCTTCACCATCCAGCTCGTCGCCGCAGAAGAAGGCGGCTACGTCGTCACAGTACCGGCCTTGCCCGGATGCTTCACCCAAGCGGAGAGCTACGAAAAAGCCCTCGCGATGGCGCGGGCTTCTCTAGCGGCCGAGGTCCAGGCCTAGGCCCATGTCGAGGACTCGCTCGATCGCCCGGATGGCGAGCTGGACCCGCTGGACGATGGCCTCGATCGCCTTCTCGGGTCCGGCGATGGCCTGCTCGAGGCGGCGCAGGACCTCGGTGGGTCGCTTCTCAGCCGCTTGGGCCGGCACGCCGCCAGCGGGGAGCGCTTGTCGCTACGTACTGCGCCGCGGGCGGCGAGAAGGTCTACGCGACCATCCCCATACATTGCTGGGCAGGGGGGCACAGCGCTCCGCTGCCCGCAAGGACAGCTAACTTCCGTGGTCCAAATTTGGTCCATGGCCGCAGACCCCTCTGCGACCCGCCAGGCACCATGGCGCACCCACAAACCGCTGATCCTGCTGGGCTTCCGGTGCCCGGCGGTGCCCGGTGCGCAAGCTGGGCGAGCCAGCCCTGGAAGCTCATGAGGAGCCGGCCTTTCAGACGCCGACGGCTCCGGTACGGATTCTCGGCGTCGGGGCGCGCATCCGGATCCGGCTGCAGGAGCTAGCCGCCGGCTGATGGGAACTCGCAATCGAGATCGGCGATCAGGTCTGGTCGCCGGATGGCACCCCAAGCGGCTCGGGCGGCCGCCAGGTGGCGCGCCCGGCAATCCGCGTCGCCACGCGCCAGCCGGGCCAGACGTCGGTGGGTCCAGCCGATCGAGTAGGGCTCGGGGATACGGGCATAGAGCCCGAGCGCCTCGGCAAAGGCGGTGGCGGCGGTGCTCTCGTCGCCTGCGGCGAGAGCGATGTCTCCGAGGCTCCCGATGCAATTGGCCTCGCCGAGAAGGTCGCCGACGCGGCGGAAGAGCGGGAGGGCCTCCTGGTAGAGGGCGCTGGCGGTGTCGTGGTCGGAGCGTTCGCGGGCGATGTCGCCGAGGCTTCGGATGCAGTTGCCCTCGCCGAGGAGTGACCCGACATGGCGGGAGAGCGGGAGAGCCTCCTCGTAGCGGGTGCGGGCGGCATCGAAGTCGGAGCGCTGAAAAGCGATGTCGCCGAGGCCACGGATGCAGGCGGTCTCGCCGAGGAGGTCGCCGACGCGGCGGTAGAGGGGGAGAGCCTCCTCGTAGCGGGCGCGGGCAGCGTCGTGGTCGAAGCGTTCGAGAGCGATGTCGCCGAGGCTCTGGATGCAATTGGCCTCGCCGAGGAGGTCGCCGACGCGGCGGTAGAGCGGGAGGGCCTCCGTGTAGCGTGCGCGGGCGGCATCGTGATCGGAGCGTTGGAGCGCGATGTCGCCGAGGCGTTTGATGCAGTTGGCCTGGCCGAGGAGGTCGCCGGCGCGGCGGTAGAGCGGGAAAGCCTCCTCGTAGCGGGCGCGGGCGGCGTCGTGATCGGAGCGTGCGAGCGCGATGTCGCCGAGGCACTGGACGCAGTTGGCCTCGCCGATGAGGTCGCGGACGCGACGGTAGAGCGGAAGAGCCCTTTCGTAGCGGGCGCGGGCCGCGTCGTGGTCGGAGCGCGCGAAGTCCAGGTCGCCGAGCCTAAGGACGCAGTTGGCCTCGCCGAGGAGGTCGCCGATGCGGCGGTAAAGCGGGAGGGCCTCCTCTAGGTGTTCGCGGGCTGCATCGTGGTCGGAGCGTGCGAGGTCCAAAAGGCCGACGCGGAAGAGACAGCGAGCGAGGGTCCGAGGCGTGCCGGATCTCCTCGCGACCGCGAGCGCCTGGTCGAAGAGCGCGGAGGACCGGAGGCCGGTGAAGAGTGCAAGCTTGACGAGCGAGAGCGTCGCAGCGATCGCCGGTTTGGGAGTCGGTCCGGCGAGAGCGGGCGCGAGGAGGGCCTCCAGGTTTCCCAGCTCGGGGGCGAGGCGCTCAAAGGCGGCCAGGCCTCCTTCCTTGCCGGCGCGCTCTCCTAGCGCGGAGAGATGGATGTAATGGGCGAGGAGCCTTGCGCGTTCCCCGGCCTCAGGCGGCTGGGTCCGCGCGAGCACCTCGCGGATGGGGGAGTACAAGCGGAGGCGTGCGTCATGGGGCAGCGCCAGACCGACCTTGCGTAGGCGGGCGGAGGCGTCCGCGCCGTCCCGCGGTTCGAGGGCGCAGAGGTCGGTGTCTGCCATACCGTCGGGTAGGAGAGCAAGCAGGGTGGCGAGGCGGCGCGCCGCAGCGGTCATGCGGAGGCTGCCGAGCGACAGAGCAATCGAGGTCTCGAAGTTGGTCTCGGGGGTGTCGCCGCGGCCGCGTTGCAGCAGGCGGCCCTTCTCACGGTGCCAGCGCTCCAAGACATTGGCGAGCGGCGTCCCCTCGGCCTGGGCGGCGAGTAGCACGATGGCGAGGGGGAGATGGCCGACTGCGGCGATAAGGGCGTCGAGAAGGGGATCGGCTCGATGGACCTCGCCGGCAATATCGAGGAAGGCCTCGCGGGCAGGAGCGGCCGCGAGCGGATCGAGGGCGATCGTTGTGCGCCAAGCAACCGTGGGCGGGCGCTCAGCGCCGCGGAAGGAAACGGCGAGGGCGAGCTCGGGCAGGCCGGCGAAGCGTGCCAGCAAATCCTCAAGACCGGCATCGGCGCCGCCGAGATCGGCCTCCCAGGGTGTCTCGGCATTGTCTAGGACGAGCAACGCCGGACCGGCAGCCAGATGAGAGATGATCCTGGCTTCCGGGTCGGCGGCCGGGCTGGTCTTGGCGAGATCGAGACCGAGCGCGAGGGCAAGGGCGTTGAGCAGTGTGCCGCGGCTGGCGGCAGCTGCGCAGCGGGCGAAATACCGGCGCCCGCCGAATCTCGCGACGGCGCGTCGATCGGCAAGCGCAACGAGGGTGAGGGTGGTCTTGCCAACTCCAGGCGGCCCCAACACGGCGGCGGGCCGCGGCGGCAGGGCGCAGAGCGCTGCAACCAGTGACTCGACGTGCTCGTCGCGGCCGAAGCAGCGCGACGCGACGGGCAGCTGGGGAGC
>Ga0209117_1000812_pt1 | contig 11704 bp, 11 predicted proteins | sample BlaSpr_A8_OM2_M2_FD_187978 | JGI IMG/M metagenome (GOLD analysis project Ga0209117, IMG submission 187978) | Forest soil microbial communities from Thunder Bay, Ontario, Canada - Black Spruce, Ontario site 2_A8_OM2_M2 (SPAdes) (version 2) | ecosystem: Environmental > Terrestrial > Soil > Boreal...
CTGGAGTTGGCAGATGGGCTCGCATTGTTCGCGGATCTGCCGAGTACGAATTCATCTAGTCGGCTCAGCGTCGGCGCGCCCGTGCGTGCCCACTGGGTCAGTGATGATGCGATTGTGCTGAACGATTAGCGCACATCGAGTGCGCCAATATCATTCGAACACCCGGCCACCACGCTATTACAGCTACCTCGGCATGGCCGGAGCCATTGCCTTTCAGTAGTCTACAATTTTCGGTCCACGCGGTCAGTTCTTGCAAAATAACTGTCAGAATCTGCAAGATTCAGTTTCGCTCGATAGCTCCAGTTCTTTCCCAATGGCGGGGCGCGACAGACCGATGCCGGACAATTGGAAGAGGATACCTGAGGGCCGTAGGCAAGCCCGTCAAAACACTTGGGGGCTACCTCTTTCCCTGTCGCAAACGTTAGGCAATCACCGGCGACCGCCCCGCGACCAAACTGACCAAGTTCGACGAGGCAAGGGAAGTAAGCTCGACGCGCTCATCCCCGAGCGGGCGGGGTAATCTGCTCTCCGGATATATCAACGATATCGAGCCCGGTGGCGGAAGTCGGGGAGAGATCTAACACGAAGGTGAAGAGTTTGGCTACGTTCTAGACTAGATAGCGGGATTGAGCTAACCATCCATAGCCGCATGTATCAACTGCGAGTTGGCGACAGCTTTTATTTTCAATCCGAACAACCTCATTCATACGTCAACAATCGCAAGAAAACGCCTCGCGTGCTTTGGGTAAATACGCCGCCGACATTCTAAGAAACGGGCGGCCCTCAATTGACCGTTCGACAGTTTGGTCTCCGATTTGCAAAGCCGAGGTCGCGCTCGCAATATTCGCCACGGTGCGGCGTGCTGCGCAGGCGGCATATCCCAAGCATTAGACTACGAATCCAGAGGTCTGGAGCTCTATGGCAGTGTTCAGCCTCGATCAGCCTGAAAGCCGGGCCTCTTGCCAAAAAAGTCGCTCGTCAATTGATCTACGGTGAGTGGTGGAACTCTTTTTTCGCTCAGGATACGTGTAAGCCGCGTCGCCACACAGCGTCTGACAAGTGGGAGAAATAAGCGTAAATCGTCGAAGGCAAAGCCAAGCCATTGAAAAGAAATGAAAATGCTTTAGCTCTTGTTGGCTTTATTGGCGGCCGCTTCCTTTCGATTGGACGGACACAATGTAGAAAGTCTAATAATATCAGAATGTTATATGTACAACTTGCAGTTGCGCCCATGATGGATTGGACGGACTGAACGGGAAAAGCGAAGCACAGTCAGTACTTAAGCATGGTCGTCGCCGTCAGCCGTGCAGTACCAAATGCAGTACCGTGCGGTTGACGAGCGTTCTGCAGCGAATGAATTTCGGTGTTCGGTTACGTTGGGTAGCTGCCGCGTATCGAAGCGTACTACGCAAATCTACGCGATTGCGCTCCTTCGAACGAATGCACCGTTCTACCAGGAGATCGAAGGGCTCAACGAGGTCCTGAGCGTTGATTGCGAGTGCAGCAAATGCAGTGGCGTTGAATCGGGTCCACCAATTACTTTTGCAACCAGGTTTTTTCGACGCGATTTCTTCATGTCGAATTTACTAAAGGCGTATATTGGAGACGAATCAATTATGGGCTGCGTGGAGTTTAAATGCAGCAGGACCAGAAGAGAATGATGCCGTCGCCATCGCGACGAGCATGAAGAAATTGTCACGACGCCAACTGCTTGATGGCAGCATCGGGATCGGCGCGTTTTTGCTGACCGCGGGGGCCGTCAGGGCCGAAGGCCCCATGCAGAGCACTATGGACATGTCCTCCCCCATGGACATGTCTCCCACCATGGGCATGGTACCAGACAAGCCGGCGCCCGCCATGGATCAGCCGCTTGTCGAGCCCGAGGTGCGGCGGTCCGTCAATGGCACGCTTAGCACGACCTTGCGGGTAGGCTACGCCTACCGGCAGATCGGCGGCGTCAGGCTCTATGTTCGGTCTTATGAAGGCGGCAGCCCAGGGCCTACCTTGCGCATGAAGCCCGGCGACACCTTGCGCATCAAGCTGATCAATGATCTGCCGCCGAACCGGGACTGGCTTCCCGCCGACATCAGTCAGCCGCATCAGTTCAACAACACCAATTTCCACTTCCATGGATCGCACGCGAGCCCAAGCGGCATTGCCGACAACGTCATGCGCTCGATGGCCCCTGGCCATACCTACGACATCGAGATCAAGCTGCCGGAGGACCACACCAAGGGGACCTACTGGTATCACCCCCACCACCACGGCAGCGCCGATATCCAGATGTCGAGCGGCATGGTGGGCGCCGTCGTCATCGAAGGCGATTTCGCCGATGTGCCGCAGATAGCATCCGCCCGCGAGCGCCTGCTGGTGCTGACCCAGGTGGTCTACGACGCTAATGGCATGGTCGAGGATTTCGAGACGCTCTTTCCGGAAACGGCGACACGCTTCCTGGCGATCAACGGACAGCGTCGGCCGATGATCGAGATGCGTCCAGGCGAGGTGCAGCGCTGGCGTATCCTCAATGCGGCCTATCAGGACGACATGCTGCTCGATCTGGAGAAGCATGACCTGCATGCCGTCGCCTATGACGGCATTCAACTCGGGGCCATGCAGCCTCTCAAGCAGCTTCTGATCGCTCCGGGCCAGCGCGCTGATCTGCTGGTGCAGGCGGGCTCCGCCGGCACCTATGCCTTGAACGCGGCACCTTACGATCAGGGCCACCCCTCGCCGGTCGGCCCACTGGCGAGGGTAGTGGTGTCAGGCGCGCCGATGGACATGAAGCTGCCGGGCGAATTGCCGCCCCCGCCACTGCAAATCATCAAGGAATCGGAAATCACCAACCGTCGTACGGTGACCTTTTCGGCAACCGCGCCGGAGGCAGATGCTGCCGGCCATTGGCAGGAATTCGGCTTCTTCATCGATGGCAAGAAGTTTAATCCCAACCGCATCGATCAACGGGTCAAGCTCGGTGCGGTCGAGGAGTGGACGATCGTCAACACGCATGAGCACGACGACCACGTCTTTCATATACACACCAATCCATTCCAGGTCGTGTCGGTCAACGGCAAGGCGCTGGCCGTGCCGGAATGGCGCGATTCTGTGATCGTGGAGCGCAAGGGTGGCCGGGTCGTGTTCCGCTCACGCTTTCTCGATTTTACCGGTGTCTACATGGTCCATTGCCACATGATGAACCATGAGGAAATGGGCATGATGCAGACTGTTGAAGTCTACAAGTCCTGAGCGGGGACGATTATGAATTTGACCACGATAGCTGAAGTAAAGCGCCCGGCATCCCTCGACGACGTCGATGGCTGGCGTGATGGTTATTCGTGGCTGGCCGGCGGCACTTGGTTGTTCTCCGAGCCGCAGGTGGCCGTCGACACGCTGATCGATCTCGACGGCCTGGGCTGGGCGCCGCTGACGGCGACGGAAGCGGGCCTCGACATCGCCGCGACCTGTCGGGTCGTGGAGCTGCACGACTTCGAAGGCCCGCCTGGATGGCGCGCGGTGGCGCTGTTCCGGAAATGCATCGACTCGTTCCTGATGTCGTTCAAGATTTGGAATGCCGCTACCATCGGCGGCAATGTCTGCATGTCGCTGCCCGCTGGGGCGATGATCTCGTTGACCGCGGCACTTGAAGGCGTCTGCACGCTGTGGCCGCGCAACGGCGAACCGCGCGAGGTGTCCGTCGTCGATTTCGTAACCGGCAACCACCAGAACGTGCTGCAGAAGGGCGAGCTGCTGCGCAAGATCCATTTGCCCGTGGCGGCTTTGTCCAAACGCACCGCCATGCGGCAGGTGTCGCTGACCAAATTCGGCCGCTCGGCCGCCCTTATCATCGCCACGGTGGGTGATGATGACGCGGATTTCCTGCTGACTGTCTCGGCGGCCACGCCGCGGCCGGTGCAGTTGCGCTTCGCCACCTGCCCATCGGCTGTAGAACTACGCCATGCCCTCGACGCCCGATTGCCGCCGGAAGCGTATTTCGACGACGTGCACGGATCGGCTCCGTACAAGCGCCACGTCACGCAATATCTTGCCGAACAGATACGCACGGAGCTCGCTTGACCCATTTCCAAGTGAATGGCCGTCGCTACGCGGCTAAGCCGACGGCCGGCCAGTGCTTGCGCACCTTTTTGCGCGATCTCGATGTGTTCGGCGTCAAGAAGGGCTGTGACGCCGGTGATTGCGGCGCCTGCACTGTGCATATCGACGGCCAGCCCTTCCATTCCTGCCTGGTGCCGGCGTTCCGAGGCGAAGGTCGCGAGATCACCACGATCGAGGGGCTAGCCACAAACGGCGAACTGCATCCGATGCAGAAGGCGTTTCACGATGCGCAGGCCTTCCAATGCGGGTATTGCACCGCCGGCATGATCATGACGGCGGTGACACTGACCGACGCGCAGAAGACCGATCTGCCGCACGCGCTGAAGGGCAACCTCTGCCGCTGCACCGGCTATCGGTCGATCAATGACGCGCTGCTTGGCACATGCAACATCGAGCCGGACGAGGCCGGCAAGGCACTCGGCGCCAGCCTGCCCAATCCGTTCACCGATGCCATCGTGACCGGCAAGGCGCGCTACACGATGGATCTGGCGATCGAGGGGCTGCTGCACCTGAAGGTTCTGCGCTCGCCGCATGCCCATGCGCGCATTGTCTCTATCGACCGAAGCGCGGCGCTCGCCGTGCCTGGGGTTGTCGCAGTCTATGCCTGGGAAGATGTGCCGAAGCGTCTGTTCAGTTCGGCGTTGCACGAGGACCATCTCGTCGACCCCGATGACATCATGCTGCTCGACAACGTCGCGCGCTTCGTAGGCCAGCGGGTCGCAGCCGTGGTGGCGGAGACGGAGGCGGCGGCCGAGGCCGGCTGCCGGGCGCTGCACGTGGAATACGAGATCCTGCCGACCGTATTCGATCCGGTATTGGCGGTGCAACCCGGCGCACCGCTGCTGCATGACAAAGACTTGGTGACCGCCAGCAACAACATCTTCTGCACGCTGCAGGGTGAAATCGGTGATGTCGCCAAGGGCTTCAAGGAAGCCGACGTGCTGCACGAGCAGACCTACTCGACCACCCGCGTGCAGCATGTGCATCTCGAGACGCATGGATCGATCGCCTGGAAGGGTGAGGATGACCGCTGGCATATCCGCACGAGCTCGCAGGCGCCGTTCGCCGCCCGGCAAAAGCTCGCCTACATCATGGGGATTCCGCCACGCGACCTGCATGTGTTCACCGAGCGCGTCGGGGGAGGTTTCGGCGGCAAACAGGAATTGGTTTCGGAAGATCTTGTGCTGTTCGCCACGATGAAACTGGGTCGCCCGGTGAAGTGGGAATGGAGCCGCGAGGAAGAATTCATCGGCGCCACGACGCGGCACCAGATGACCACCAGAGTGAAGATTGGCGCGCGAAAGGACGGCACGCTGACGGCGCTCGACGTGGAGGTGTTCTCCAACACCGGCGCCTATGGCGGCCATGGCGGCGAAACGTTGGCAGCCGCGATGGCGAGCCCGATCGCGGCCTATCGCTGCGCGAACAAGAAGGGCATCGGCCACGCCGTCTACACCAACATGACACCGGGCGGCGGGTTTCGCGGCTATGGCGCCTCGCAGACCACCTTCGCGGTAGAATGTGCGATCGACGATCTGGCAAGACTGCTCGACATCGACCCGTTCGAGATGCGGCGCAAGAATGTGGTGCGGCCGGGCGACAACATCGAATCGATCTGGAAGGAGCCAAACGACGCCAGATTCGGCAGCTACGGTATCGGTGAATGCCTTGATATCGTCGAGCGGGAGCTGCAGAAGGGCAATGGCGTCACGAGGCCCGAAGGTGCGGAATGGGCCGAGGGCCAGGGTGTTGCATTGGCCATGCTGGAGTGCGGGCCGCCGACCGAGCATCGCTCGGGCGCCGAGATGCGACTGCTGCCAGACGGCACCTACCATCTCGCCTGCGGCTCGACCGAAATGGGCAACGGAATCATCACGGCGCACAAGCAGATCGCGGCATCGATGCTGGGCACGCGCATTGATGATATCGACATCATCAACGCCGATACCGATCGCACACCCTATGACACCGGCACCTTTGCGAGCACGGGCGTTGTGGTAGGAGGCAAGGCGGTTCACTTGGCTGCCCAGGCCATGTCGGACGATATAATCAACTTTGCCAGTCGCTACGCCGGCGTGGCAATCGACCAATGCCGCCTCGACAACGACGGTGTCATCTGCGGCAACCAGCGGATTTCGCTGCGTGAGCTGCATGCTGAAGGTGCGAAGGTCGATCATCGCTTCTCGGTCAGCCGTCGGGCTTATCTCTCGCCGCGCACGATCGCCTTCAACGTCCAAGGGGTGCGACTTGCAGTGCATCGTGTGACCGGCGAAATCCGTGTGCTGCACAGCGTGCATGCGGCCGATATCGGCCGGCCGATCAACCCGATGCAGTGCCGCGGCCAGCTCGATGGCGCCGTTGCAATGGGCTATGGCTGGGCGCTGGTCGAGAACATGGTGCATGACGACGAAGGGCACATGGTCAATCCGCAGCTGCGCAACTGCCGCATCCCCACCTTTGCCGATACGCCGCATACCGACATCTTCTTTGCCGACACGATCGACCTGATCGGGCCTCTTGGTGCGAAGTCGCAGGGGGAGTGCGGCATCAATCCGGTGGCGCCGGCTGTCTCGAATGCGTTGGCCAATGCCACTGGTGTGCGTTTTGCCCATCTGCCGTTCACGCCCGATCGTCTTTTCGCGAAACTCGCTGCCGCTAAATGAGCGATGCTGCGACCAGCGTCAGCATCGTCACGCAAACATGCGTTCGGCCAGAAAGCGCCGACGCGTTCGCACGATGGCAGGGCGAAACCAGCACGATGATCTCCAGCTTCCCAGGGTTCATCGAGCAGCGACTGATGCCGCCCAACCCGCCGCTGCAGGTCGATTGGGTGATCCTGCAGCGCTTCGCCAGCCTGGAAGATGCCAAGCGATGGCTGGGCTCGTCCGAACGGCAGTCCCGCATCGAAGGGGCCACCCCAATGCTTGTGGGGCGCGACGACGTTCACATCGTGCGCGACGATGCCAGTGCCGCGCGCACAGCGCCGGTCTCCGCGGTGATGAGCACGCGGGTAAAGCCCGGCATGGAGGCTGAATACCTGAAATGGGAGCAGAAGGTCGCCGCGGCGCAGTCGAAGGCAGCGGGGTTGCAGGGCTATCGCTTCGAACCGTCTGTGCCGGGCGTGCAGGAGGACTTTATCGCGATCTTGCGTTTCGACAGCGAGACCAATCTGCGGACCTGGCTTGAGTCACCGCAACGACGTCAGCTGCTCGACGAAGCCGCACCGCTGACGGCTGAGTTCCACACGCGAATGGCGCAAAGCGGTTTCGAGCAATGGTTTCGCGACGCCACGCCTGAGGGTGCGCCGGCGCCCGCAGCGTGGAAGATGAACATGATCGTCCTTCTGACGCTCTATCCGGTCGTATTCCTGTGGGGCCTATTGGTGGGCACTCCAATTCTGACAAGGGCACTAAACCTGAATTTTCCGGTTGCGCTGTTCATTGGCAACGCGTTCAGCGTCATCCTTACCTCGTATCTGGTGCCGTGGACCGCCAACCGGCTCAGCTGGTGGCTAACACCACCGAAGCCCGGACGAACTCTTGTGCACCTACAGGGCGCCAGTTTGCTGGTCGCGGCCTATTTAATCATGATCTTGCTGTTCTGGAGGGCTTTATAGCTGGTCGTGCGGCCCGTGTTTGCGATCAGGCTGACCCTCACCAGCCACTTTGAGTGTTGAACGGCCGGACAATGACAAGCGGGCTCCAACAGCGCAGACTTAAGGTCCAACAATTCGGATTTAGCAAGACGAACGACGGACATGTTCGGATCGGTCCCGAAAAGCAGCTCGAGTTGACGCCCGCGGACGCGTCCGCGGTCAGATTCGGCGCAACGTTTGTCGTCCCCTGAAGTGCTAACCAAAGGGCGTTTCACCGTTCGCTGGGTGAGGTGATGTAGGTGGGAAACGCGGGGAGTACCAGCGCTAGGCTCTCTTGCGCGATAGGCGCGTAGATGGTCGCCGGTTCGCCTTGACGGTAAACACTATGTCCTTTGGATAGTTCGTCAGCCGCCGCCGATCAACAACGATTTGTACGTCGATCGGACCACAAGCCCCTTCATGCCTTGTAGAATGATCGCGCTCGATCACTCCGATTGAGGAAATCAGCCGTGACCAACCGTGCAGGTGGGGTATCGAGTGGGGCCCTTGTGCACCACAATTACTGTCTGCCGCCAACATTAAGTGGCCGCTTAAGCCGCTGCTTCGAATAGCAATTTGAGATGGTTGCGTGTCCCCGCAACCGGTTTGGTAAAAAACACCAGCAATCTCAATAGGTTGCCGGGGTTTGTTTTTGTGCCGAAATCGACCCCAATAACATCAATGACTTAGCTTGTAGGTTCAAATCACCCCGCAACCACATTCACATCTTCACCAGGCGAAAAATCTCCCAGACCGTAGAAACTTTCGCGGCATCGCGGCGTCGAGATTTCATAACATTCGGTCGGGGACAGCTTCTTCTGGCACCGTCGTGTTATTCGCGATGTTTGAATCAAAGACCGGCAGCGTTTACGTCAGCAGTTCGTCGAGTGCAGCGTGTTCCGGGTCCATTACGGCCCGCTCCACCGTATTGATCACGGCGGCGGTGGTATGAGAGGTGCGATGTGCCCGTCGACTGGCAGCCCTTATCCAGTCGTAGCGTTCAGCCGACATCAGTACGAACGCGCGCCGGCCATGGCGTGTGATCTCGACTGGCTCGCGGCGGGCGTGTTGCTTAAACGCAGCCAACTTGCGCAGGAACTTCAAAATCATCGTAGTCATGGCGGTCGTCCGGTATTTGATCGGTTTGCATGGCATGCCCGATGCCGGCGATGTCGTGTTGTGCGCGCATATTCAAGGGAATTCCCATCGTACAAATTCAAAGTTTGATTTGCGTCAAAACGAAAGGCCTCGACCGCAATATTCTTGGATGGAAGGTTGGCCAGTTGCCACCGGAGAAGGAGGCCTTGCATGGCACGCTATATCGCTCGGTTTATGAAAGATGTACTTGGTGAAAATGGGCATGAAGCTGAAATCTGCCAGCGTTCGATAGAGATCGAAGCTTCAAGTAGGGGACGTGCCGCCGAATTGGCGAAGATAGAATTTTGCGAATCCGAAAACGTGAAGGATTGGCTCCTCCATGCAGATCGTGTTCACATTGCCGATGCGGAATTCCCATCTTAGCAAGAAGCAGTGCGGCAAAGCTCTTGAGCGCGCAAATATCGTTTTTTACGGGTAGCTTCGCCGCTCGCTTCTCGCAAGGACGAGAAGGATTGGGCCTTTGACCAATGGCTAGGGGGCCGGCGCGTTTTGATCAGGACCCTGGTTCCGTGCCGGAAAATTAAGCGCTTCTTGTTGGCCTAAAGGACGATCTGCCACTCCCGCACTCACGCAGGGGTTGATCATCGATATTCGGTCGGCACTTGTCCAAATCGCCGAAGGACCTGCTTGGCGCCGAATTTGCCAATCTCAAAATCGCTAGTCCGGCTGATTGCTATCGCACCAGCATGGCCAAAAGTTTTCCAAAGACCCTGCGCACGCTCTATCGCGGCGGCGGGACTTGGGCATCTAATAGGCTCACCAGCGACGATGTCGTCATCGACGTAATCGAACGGCACGACCATGAAACAGGTAATCTCCGTCATAAACCTGCCGCCTCCCATTCACATTGCAACCGCGCATGCGCCTCAACTCGTGCGATGGGCTCCAATCATAATGGAAAATATGAACAGGCCTTGTGCTGCATAGTTTTCAGGAGCATTTGGCGTCGCGCGGGCGCTGACTACCTACCGATCAATTCCTTCCTGCTTTTCAGTTCCTAGCTTCCTTTTATGCGTCCATGTTCCGTAGACGCTGGCGATTGCGAAGGACGATTTGACGCGCGCCGGAAAATCCGAGCACACCCTCGCCGTGGAGCTGCGAAAGCGCTCTTGAGACCGTCTCCAGCGTAAGTCCGAGATAATCGCCGATATCCCGGCGACACATCGGCAGCGCCATCAGCCCTGCGACGGCAAGACGGCGATCCATCTCAAGAAGAAAATTCGCCACGCGTTCCATCGCGTTCTTGCGTCCAAGAAGAAGCATATGATCTTCGGCGTGCCGGAGATCGCCGGCTGTCATGGTCCAAAGCTTTTGCGCAACCTTAACGTCGGTACCTGCCGCCTGTTCGAGACTGCGGCGTTTCACCAGGCGCACCGTGGTATTGATGATGGCTTCCGCCGCGAGCCGGTGGGCCATTCCTGATTCAAGCCCGAAGACATCGCCCGCCAGATGAAACGCGCCGATCTGGCGCCGCCCGTCGGAGAGCAGCTTGTATGTCCGAACCGCGCCGCGGATGACCTGATAGACATATTCCGCCGGCTCATCCTCGCCGTAGATTTCCTCATCTTTCCTGTAACAAAACTCCGTGGCTACCAGGCCGGCATGGCCCGTAAGGGCACAGAAATGGTCAGGCGGGGAATAAGCAACCGGAGCGACCTTGTTGCCAGTAATGGAAGTATTGAGCGATTGGGTGAGCATGAGCCATCTCCTCTGCGGCGGATGGCTAATTGGTACGCGAGGCAACCGGATCTGGAAATTTCGTTCGATATCTTAGGGGACGTTCCCTAAGTAGTTTACCGGAGGTCGTCGCGGCGGCCTAACGACACGGGTTGGGCTTCCTGAATCGCACCCCGAATGTGGCTTGCAAGGCTTTCCTCAAGATGGGGCTTCAGCAGGACATGGTGGATGCCTGCCGCCGAGGCCTTTTCCAGAATATGCTCGTCAGGATAGCCGGTAATGAGGATGATTGGCGCATCGATGTCGCGGTTCCGCAAGCGGCTCGCAAGGTCGATGCCGCTCATGGTCGGCATCTTGTAGTCGATCACAAAGCAATCGACTTCGCCCGTCGCGATCCCATTCAGCAATGCCGCGCCGCTTCGAAACGTCCGGACGGAGAAGCCATCCGTCTCAAGCAGAAATCGCAATGACCCAAGGACGTCCGAGTCGTCATCAACGACGTAGACAACCGGTATCGTGGTTGATTGGGCCATCACGGAGCATCGCACGGATTGAGGAGGCATGGTTCATACATAAGACCAATAGAGCGCATTTGGGCGCTGGTGGCTTGATTTAGCTCAATCTTTGAGCACGCCGGCACGGATCGCCAGTCGGACAAGCTCGGAGAGGCTTCCGGCCTGCATCTTGGTCATCACATTTGCCCTGTAAACTTCGATAGTGCGCGGGCTGATTTCGTAATCCCTGGCAATCAGCTTGTTCGAGAGTCCCGCGATCAGGCCGTCCATGACCTGGCGCTCGCGAGGGCTGAGGGTGGCTATCCGCGAGGCGATATCGTGCGCCATCGCTTCGCTTTGTGCGCTGGACTGCGCTTGCCTGAGCGCCACATCAATCATTCCAATAATCCGCTCATCCTCGAACGGTTTTTCAAGAAAATCGACCGCGCCCAGCTTCATGGCCTCGACGGCGAGGGGGACATCGCCGTGTCCGGTCATGATCACCACCGGGAACACGCTGCGGCTTGCCTTCAGGCGTTTCAGAAGCTCGATGCCGTCGATGCCCGGCATACGGACGTCGGAGACCACGCATCCAAAGTCGACGCTGGAAATCGTATCGAGGAAATTGTGG
>Ga0209117_1000813_pt1 | contig 11700 bp, 8 predicted proteins | sample BlaSpr_A8_OM2_M2_FD_187978 | JGI IMG/M metagenome (GOLD analysis project Ga0209117, IMG submission 187978) | Forest soil microbial communities from Thunder Bay, Ontario, Canada - Black Spruce, Ontario site 2_A8_OM2_M2 (SPAdes) (version 2) | ecosystem: Environmental > Terrestrial > Soil > Boreal...
TGTTCAATCCGACTCGCGCCAGCGCTTCGAGGACATCTGGGAGGGCTTCGATTGTGACCCAGTGCAGCTGGATGTTTTGGCGGACGGTGATATCGGCAATTCCGTGAGCGTAGCGGCGCGTGAGTTCGGCAATGGTGCGCAGTTGGTCGGAACGCAGCAGACCGTTGGGGATCCGGATTCGCACCATGAAGCATTGCAGCGCGCGGCCTTCCCCGCCCTGACCGCCGGTTACGCCCGCCCCATCTCCCTGGGTGTACACGCCCCACCAGCGAAAATAGGTCCCAATCCACTCCGGTGGGATGGAGTCGAACCCCTCGCGCGCGAATCGCCGGATTTCCTCCAGACCCTCCCATGGGTTCTTGGAGCGTTTGAGGCGCTCGACCCGCTGCGTTTTGGTTTCTTTCGCTGCGTTTGTCATAAATATTGGCCCGACTTCTTGTCCCCAGACTGTTTTGTGCCGGAAAATAAAAAACCCACCGCCAGGTTCATCTGGCGGTGGGTTATAAGTGCCGGTTTTAAAAGAAACCCTTTACTTCGGCAGCCTCCCTGCGCCAGAGCACACGCATGCACAACAACAACAAGAGCACATGCACATCGCGCAAAGATTCTGCATTAACATGGTGACCTGAATTGTAGATCGACCGCCTCTCTGCGGTCAACAAACTTCGATACTCTCTGTAGATGCAAATTTTCGATCCAAAGGATCAGAATTTTTACACCATCCACCTCGCTGCAGTTCACGGAGCCTGCGGGCTGTACAGAGTGCTGAAAAACTCGATCTGGAAGCGGTTCACCGCTGCGATAAGCGGCCTATTTTCAGTGGCTTTAGCCGCCGAGGGCGATTCTGGCATACGCAAAGAGTTTTTCAGCAAACTCTGTTGACGTGCAGGGCCTGTGCTTTCAGTCCTACTTCGTTCACACCAACCTAACACTAGACCGCCGAACTCCGCTGCCCTGCAGCACTTGTTGCGAGTTCAATCCGTGAAGAAGTGCGTCTCGAACCTGGGCCTTATCCTGGCGACGAGTGCTGATTTAGAACGGAACAACCAATTCAGGTTCCCGCGTCGGGAATTGCCGGGAAACACGCCTAGCAAAAAGCTAGTAAACCCAACCAGCAAAAGACAAGCGCGGATCCGGCCGGTGAAAGAGCGGTGGCAGGGCAAGTGCTATAGAGGACGTAGGAAGTCACCCCAAAATATGAAAGCTCTAACCTAACCTCGCTAAGTGGGGCTAGCGAAGCTTCACCTGAATGGACAGGCAAATCATGCATACGAGCTTTGCATCGAGACAACCGGCGGTAGAACAGAAAATGCCCGGATTGGCCGCCCCGCGAGAATCTTCTGCAAACTGGTTTGCGGCCTACACCAATTCGCATCACGAAAAGCGCGTGGCCTCGCATTTTGGTGAGCGCCGGATCGAATCGTTCTTGCCCCTGTATTCAGCCCTCCACCGCTGGAAGAACCGGTGCGAGGTAGACCTCGGTCTGCCACTGTTTCCAAATTATGTGTTCGTACACATCGATCCCAAGGAGCGTGTGCGTGTGCTCGAAGTGCCGGGTGTGCTGTCGCTGGTTGGTTTTGGACGAACCCTGACGCCGCTATCCGATTTTGAAATCGAGGCACTCCGCGCTTGTGCCGGACAGCGGAAAATCGAGCCTCATCCTTACCTTGTCATCGGTGAACGGGTCCGTATAAAGACTGGACCTATGACCGGGATGGAAGGCGTGCTGGTCCGCAAGAAAAGCAACTTTAGGGTTGTGCTCGCGCTGGATGTGATCATGCAATGCGTGGCGGTGGAGGTTGATGCTGACGACTTGGAACCGGCGGCAAAGTATGCCGGCCGCGCAGTGCTGCCACTTGGCTTCGCAGGCCGGTCCCACCCGCGCACCGAACCGTACAGGCCACTCTAGAACATGCTTCGCCTCGACAAATTCCGGGGGCATTTTTACCAGCCTGCGGCCGCGGCCCTGGCCCTGGTCTGCGTTTCAGCGGGAAGCCTTAGCTGGGCATCCAACCCCGATGGTCCGAAACCCTGTACCAGCCAGAGCAACAGCCAGCGCGCCAGCGCAAATGGTGGCCTCACCATCATCAGCAAAAGTTTCAGCGAGAGTATTGGCGAAAAAGAAGACACCTCAGCGGAGCCGCCCCGAGCGGATCCGGCGGACAGAAATCGAGCGGCAAAGAAAGGTGTCGCGGCCGGTTTCTGCCTGGCGTATTTCGCGCAGAATCTTGTGTCAGATCAGAAAACGATCTGGACCAGCCCGTTGCACCTGCATGCCCTGCATGGCCAAGATAAAAAGTGGCTTGTGCCCCTCGGAGTTGGCACCGTCGGTCTGGTGGCGGCCGATCAAGACATCATGCGGCATTTTGGAAACACCCCGATGGCCCACAGCAGCAGCTTTAGCAATTACGGACTCGCCGCCATGGTCGGCGGCACTGCCAGCTTGTACCTGCGCGGGACAATCACCGACGACGCTCACAGCCGCGAGACCGGCTTCCTCGCGGGTGAAGCGGCGATGAACAGCGTAATCGTGGGCGAGACCATGAAGCTGGTGTTCCAGAGACCGCGTCCCAACGCCGCGAACGCCGGCAGCTTCGGAGCAGGAGGCGCCTCGTTTCCGTCGGAACATGCGCTGTTAGCATGGTCGATCGCCAGCGTCATCGCCCACGAATATCCCGGACCGTTAACCAAATTGCTGGCCTACGGTGCGGCCACGGGAATCAGCGATGCGATGGATGTTATGAAAGCTATCCTCACCGGTTCGTTCGCGTTCCTGGTCATCATGCGCTATGGGTTGGGGCTGAAAGTCTTTCCGCTGTCCATTTATGCTTTGGAGGCATTGATTACCTTTACGCTCTTGACCGGCGTACGCGTACTCTCACGCATGCTTGCGGAGACCGTGCGGGCGGACTCGACCTCGAAACGCTTACTCCTGGTTGGCGCGGGACATGCCGCCCAGATGATCATCCGTGAAACCCGTGAAGTGGAAGCCGGCTATCGGGTAATCGGTTGTGTCGACGACAATCCGCTTAAGAAAGGGCTGCGGGTTCTGGGCGTGCCTGTGCTTGGCCCCGTCCAGGCTCTGACGAAAATAGTCAGCCAGCAAAGAATCGACGAAATCCTGATTGCGATTCCATCGGCTACCCCAATCCAGATGCGCCGCCTGGTGGCAATCTGTAAAAAAACAAGTGCTTCCTTCCGAACCGTCCCCTCGATGACGGAATTGATCGCGGGTCGAGTCATCTTGCAACAGGTTCGGGAAGTTTCGCTCGCGGATCTTCTGGGACGGATCCCTGTCGACCTCGATCTGGAATCGGTGCGCGAGCATATTCGGGACCGCGTGGTCATGGTGACTGGCGCCGCGGGATCCATCGGTTCCGAACTGTGCCGGCAAATCAGGACGTACAAGCCGAAACTTCTTGTGTGCCTCGACCAGAATGAAACCGGGATCTTTCATTTGCAGCATCAGCTTGCCCAGGGCGAAGACGCCGAGCGCAAGGTATTTTGTGTCGCCGACTTCTGCAACCCGGAACGCATGCGCAGAATATTCCTGACCTATGGGGTTGAGATCGTCTTCCATGCCGCCGCTTACAAGCACGTGCCCGTAATGGAGTCCAACGTGGAAGAGGCGGTCAGCAACAATGTTTTCGGACTGCTGACCTTGCTGAACGTGGCGCAAAGTTCGAATTGCGCGACTTTCGTAATGATTTCGTCCGACAAGGCGGTGAACCCGACAAACGTCATGGGCTGCACCAAGCGGGTGGGAGAATTGATTCTCGCAGCCTGGCCCGGAGAGCGGCTGCGCTGCGTGTCGGTCCGATTCGGCAACGTTCTCGGATCGAACGGAAGCGTGATTCCGCTTTTCCAGGAACAGATCCGTCAAAACCAGCCCATCACCATTACTCACCCCGAGATCACCCGCTTTTTCATGACAATTTCCGAAGCGGTCAGCCTGGTGTTGCAGGCCTTCGCAGTCGGCCGGAACGGCGACATTCTCGTGCTCGACATGGGAGAGCCGGTTCGGGTCGCGGACCTTGCGAAAACTCTGGTTCGCCTCTCCGGAAAATCCCGCCCGGAATTCAAGTTCATTGGCCTCCGTCCGGGCGAAAAACTCTTCGAAGAACTCTTTTATCCCGACGAGCGAGTTCTGCCGAGCGCCTGTGAAAAGATAGCCTGCACGGAAAGTGTAAAGCTTGCCTGGCCAGCGTTGAAGCATGGTCTTGACGAACTCTATGTCGCCGTGTCGCTCGGCAAGCGAGCCTCGATCCTCGCCCACCTCAAGCAAATCGTGCCGCAATTCACCTACTCGGGTTGCGATCAGCCGGGGAGCGCGGTCGACGTAGTGCATGAAGTGCATGAAATTCCGCCGCTAGCGAACAGGTCGGAATTGCCCTATTTAGCCTCGCAGGTGAACCAATCGCCAGGACGAGGACCGGAGGGTGGCGGTCCCGGGGACTAATTCCATTCTGTCGGCGGTCGTCACTCGATCCGTAATTGCTTTGTGTCTCCGACGCATGATCGTTAAGCCCGATCGTCAAGCCACGATCGTTAAGCGATGGGCGGGGGCAGATCGAGATCCAGATAGTGCTGGGCCGTCACATCGCGCAAGCACAGCGCCGCGGTTTCAGCGGTGAGGTCCCGCTGCGGAGTGCCCAGCATCTCGTAACCAACCATAAATTTTCTTATGGTCGCCGAGCGCAGCAGGGGCGGATAGAAGTGCGCGTGCAAATGAAATTCCGGATAATCCCCGCCATCGGTCGGCCGCTGATGAAAACCCATGGTGTAAGGAAACGACGTGCGGAATAAATTGTCGTATCGAATGGTAGCCTGCTGGAGTATCTCGGCCAGGGCGGTGCGCTCCGCGTCATTCAGTTCATCCAGAGCCGGCACGCATCTCCGGCTGACGAGGAGAGTCTCAAAAGGCCAGACTGCCCAGAACGGCACGAGCAGTACGAAATGGTCGTTGGCCGATACCAACCGTTCCTGTTTCTCGAGCTCAAGCTCCAGGTAATCGTTCAGCAGAGTCGTACCGTGCAATTGCCGGTAGTCGCCAAACGCGACCAGTTCCTTCGCCAATTCGTTGGGTAGAGTTTCGTTGGCCCAGATCTGTCCGTGAGGATGGGAATTGCTGCATCCCATCATCGCTCCGCGATTCTCAAAGATCTGCACGGATTTGATGCGCGGATCATTCCCGAATTCAGAGAATTCCCCAACCCAGGTGTCGACCAGGCGTCGTAGTTCGGGCACGCTCATTCGGGCAATCGTGAGATCGTGTCGCGGGGAGAAGCAGACCACCCGGCACCTCCCAGCTTCGCTGCGGGCAACCAGAAGTCCCTTCTCCTGCATTTCACGAACCGGCGTATCTGGCTTCAGCGCGGCAAAATCATTGTCAAAAACAAACGTCTCCGTGTAGGCGGGGTTTCTCACTCCTCCCGCGCGAGCATTGCCGGGGCAAAGATAGCAGTTGGGATCGTAAGCTGCCGACGCTTCTGGTGGAACGTCTTCGACCTGACCCTGCCAGGGCCTTTGTGCCCGATGCGGGGACACCAGTACCCATTCCCGAGTCATCGGATTGAAGCGGCGATGCGGATGCGATGCAAGCTCAGAGAAGTTCATGAGTTTGAGTCATTGAATTATTGCGTCATTGAACGACTGAATCATTGAGTCATTGAATCAACGATTGGTTTAATGCCTCAATGATTCAATGACTTAATCACTCAATGATTTTCGATATCCGTCGGGATGGACGCGATGCCACTGCCACGCGCTTTCAACAATGGCTTTCAAATCGGGGAATCTCGGCTGCCAGCCCAGGTCGCGCCGAATTTTTTCTGAGCTCGCAATTAACACCGCTGGATCACCCGCACGGCGAGGCGATTCAATTACAGGAACCGGATGCCCGGTGACTTTCCGCGCCACTTCGACCACCTCACGCACACTGAAGCCCTGCCCGTTGCCCAGGTTGTAAATCAGCGGGGTGGAATTCTCGAGCGCCAGCCCTTCGAGTGACAGTAGATGCGCCCGAGCCAGATCGCTGACGTGGATGTAATCGCGGATGCAGGTGCCGTCGGGCGTGGGGTAGTCCGTGCCGAAAATGTTGACGTGTTCGGCGCGGCCGAGGGCGACTCGCAGAATTCGGGGGATCAGATGAGTCTCCGGTTGGTGTGCTTCCCCTTGGTCAGGGCGGGCCGCACCGGCAGCATTGAAATATCGCAGACTGGCATAGCGTAGGCCGTGAATCTGATGGAACCATGCCAGCATTCGCTCCACCAGAAGCTTCGATTCGCCATATGCATTGGTCGGATGGACGGGATCATCCTCCTCAATCGGAGTGCGCCCGGGATTGCCGAACAGCGCAGCCGTCGATGAGAAAACGAAACGCTTGACCCGAGCGGCCAGCATCGCTTCGAGCAGGGTCAGTGCATTCGCAGTGTTGTTGCGGAAAAATTCTTCGGGAGCCTTCATCGACTCGCCGGCTTCGATCAGCGCGGCGAAATGCATGACGGCATCAATCGTACGAGACCGTAATAGCTGGTCAAGGCAAGCACGATCCGCCAAGTCGCCCACTACGAGTTCAGCGTTTTTCGGCACAGCCCGACGATGGCCGCGACTCAGGTTATCGAAGACGACAATATCGTGTCCAGCCTGCAATAGCTCCCCGGCAACCACGCTGCCTATGTAACCCGCTCCCCCTGTAACTAGAACTCTCATTGGCTTTGTTCCCATTTCTCAGGCGACCTCTCAGGCTGCCTCTCAGACTATCTGGCCAACTCCATCGGCAGCGGAGCAGACGTAAATTTCCGGCTTGCAGCCGGTCGAGCGCTCATAGCCTTCCTGAACCGTCCGCTTGAAGGCTTCAACGCAACCGGCCTGGACCAGCGCGACGGTGCAACCGCCAAACCCACCTCCCGTCATTCGCGTTCCGCAAACGCCTTCCGCTTGCTCGGCAAGTTCCACCATTAAATCGAGTTCAGCACAACTCACTTCAAAGTCGTCGCGCAGGCTTCGATGCGACTCCGCCATCAGGTTCCCGAATGCCTGCAAGTCCCCCAGTTCAAGCGCCGCCGCTGCCTGGAGCACACGTGCGTTTTCCCCGATCACGTGACGGCAGCGCCGACTGACGATATCCGGCAGTTCGTGTTCGTAGGCTTTCAAATCCTCGAACGTCACGTCTCTCAATGCCCGCGCATCCGGCAGATACTTCGCCAGCAAGCGCACACCCAATTCGCATTCCGCCCGGCGCTGGTTGTATTCACCTTTCGCGATGCTGTGTTTGACCATGGTGTTACAGATCGCCAGTGCCGCATCGTCAGGCAACGGTAACTGCCGGTATTCGAGAGAGCGGCAATCGAGCAACAGCGCCTTGCCGCGTTCGCCATGGCTGGCAACAAATTGATCCATGATTCCGCAGCGCGCGCCGACAAACTCGTTTTCTGCTTGCTGGCAGAGTAAGGCCAGCTTGGTTCGCTCGAGCTTGGTGAGACCGGGCCTAGTTCGACCGGACGTGGTCTGATCAAGCTTAGGTCGATCGGTTACCTGATCGGCCAGATCGAGCAGCGCGTAGCCGACGGCTACTTCAATCGAAGCGGAGGAACTCAATCCCGCACCCTGTGGCACATTCCCATCCACCAACAGGTTAGTCCCACCCAGCTTCTCCCCGGATCGCAACAGCATCTTCACGACGCCACTCACGTAATCGCTCCAGTGCCCGGAGCGCGTGGCGGGCAGATGATCCAGATCGAACTCGACCTGCTCGCAGTAATTTTCAGAATAAATCACGAGCTTCCGGTCATGGCGTGGCGCAACCGAGGCTCGGGTACAGAAACCGATCGCTGCCGGCATGACGAATCCATCATTGTAGTCGGTGTGTTCGCCGATCAAATTGACGCGTCCCGGCGCCTGGTAAATCCGCGGAGATCCGCCAAATATCTGGACGAATCTTTGCCCCATAGCATGGGCGGAACTTTCGACTTCTAGATTCCTGTTGTGCATGAAGATTGCAAACAGCGTATCAAAGTTGGACACAATGACGGTACCAACCTAAGGTGTCTGCTTATCGCTTTGGCCATCAATCGCGCGGAGGTCATCATCTTCCCCAAGATATTCCCAGCGTTGCAGCGCGATCGGCACATTGCCATTTCTCCACAAGAAGTCGTGAAACGCTCGCAAGCTGAACTTTTCGCCTTGGGCAAGTTTGGCGTCGGCGACAAAATGCAGGATCTGGCTCTTCCCGATCTGATAGCTGATGGCTTGTCCGGGGTCGGTCGCAAACAGGGCTGCTTCGGCTTCCGCCGTTTTCTTGTCCATGGGTACACGTTGGACAAGGTAGTCGGCGGCTTGTGCGATAGTGAACGATCCGAGTGCAAGCTTTACATCCACTTCGACCCGCAAAGCGCGCAATCGCATGAAGTTGTAGATGATTTCCCGAGTGCGCGGGCTGTCGTCAAAGAGTCCTGCCTGCAGCATCATTTCTTCGGCATAAAAACCGATCCCTTCATTGGCTCCAGAATCGTAATAGTGGCGGCGAATCGGATCGGTATGGCTCCACGACAAACACATCTGAAAGTAATGTCCGGGCACCCCCTCGTGAACCAGATCCGGCCGCGGATCTTTGGCAGTCGCCAGCCAAAAATATCCGAGTTGGCCTGACGGCGGGCTGGCCCAGCGCACACCATCGTGATTCAGTCTTGACGGACCAGTGAAGTCATCGACTTCTCCAAAATCCGCCAGTGCTTCAAGATAATCCGGCATCGGCCGCAGAGTGTAGTGCCGAATGTCGGCGGGCACCGTGAGAATGCCACCTTTGTCCTCGAGAAATTTGCGGATCGCAAGTTCGTCCTGCTTTGCCCTGTCGATCTCATCCTGCAGCGTAGCGGCAGGCTTGAGCTGAGGCAGACCCTGGTTCCTCTGTTTTTCGTATTGCTCGAACGCAACCGAGCGGTCCCATTCCTGGCGGCTGATGGGCAGGAGTTGTTCGGGGCTGTAAGGAAGAAGAGCAACATTGCGTAGAAAGAATTCGTAGTTCGTTCGTCCGACGGCCGCGTTATCAGGCATCGTGTCGAGCTTCGCTTGCAGCCATGTTCGATAAGATTCCAACGCAAGAGTGGCCTTCTCCGTCGCCGTTCGAAATTGCGCAGCCAGGCTTTCGTACCTCGGTCCGCCGTCTTGGAGCATGGGCGCGACCTCGCGTTTAACTCGCTCCAGCTTGGGGCGAATCTGTTGGAGGCCTCCGATGGCTAACGCGGCAAAGGGACGAACAGCGTGGAGGTTCGTTTTCCCATCCTCAATAATCCGGGGAATATCTTGCATCCGGTCCACAATTTCGCGGCTGCGCAACGCGTCAAATGGCGGAGGCTGCACCAACGCTTCGAGCAACGCTGTAAGCGTCTGGTCGAGATAGAATGAGGGGTCTCGCTTCCACCGTGGATTGATATCGAGCTCCCAACGAACGCGAGCAAGCGCAGAGCCCATCAACCGGTAATCGACTCGTCGAGCCACGCTCCACCCAGTGGTGTCGATTTGCCTCCACTGCTTTTCGAAATCTTCCAGCGTCGTCTTTTGCTTCGCAATCGAGCGCGGGGACCAAACCCGTGGACCAGCAGGATCTTCGAGGGGACGTTCGATCCGTGGTATATCGTCCTTCGAGAACGGCTGATAGCGCGCTCGCCATTGCCAAAAGTCAGTGGCAAGCGCTTCTAGAGAGCTAGTCGCAGGCGAAGTCTTGTCTTCCGCAAGCAGGTTTTCTTTGAGCAAGCAACCAAGAGTCAGTGCGACAAGACAAGCCAGCAGAAGACGTTGTAGAGCAAGACGCAGGTTGATCATGACTGGCATCTTAAATCACTCGCAGACGGGCTGATTGCCGGCAAGCGATAAGTTTGTCGATCGGGCTCAGCATGAAAAGAAAACGTCCCGGAACAACGTCCGGGACGTTTTTCTTTTTGCGTCGAATTCGCGCGAAGCTCGCCGAGAGACCTCAGTGCGAAACGGCGGCGAACAGCGGCGAGTGCATCAGGGACTGGAACTTCTGGTCGTCGCTTTTGAAGTGAAGCTGCACATTCGAGCTGTCGGAATCGACGGTGGTGGCGTCAATGGCAGTCTTTTCGACTGGGCTGGCATTGAGTTTTTTGTAAAGCATGCCGGCCTTCACGATCGTGGAAAGCGTAGCCGCAGTCATCGAGTCGGCGGTGAGAACACTCAGATCGAAATTCACTCCACTCTGGAAGTTCATGGTGTAGCGGGAAGCCAGGATGCGCTTTTTAAGGGTCTCGTAGTCGGCAACTTTCGCGGCATCGCCTAGCGCCGAAAACATCATGGCCTGGGTTCCCTTCTGATCAAGGATGCTCCACACCGGCGCGCCATCGACGGCGGACATCTGATCGGTCATCACAGAATTGGAATCAAGCGATGGTCGCTTGCCGTCGCGCGTATCGAGGGCGCTGTGCAACGAGGCTGGAGTGCCGAAGGCCAGCGTATTGTCGTCAAGGAAGGTCATCACCAAACCATTGTCCATCGGAAAAATGCTGGTGGTGCCGTACTTGGTGGCCGCGATCTTCTTGATCTTCATTTTCTTGAGGACAGCTTTGGCGGAGAACGACCCGGCCGCCACGCCGATGGTTTGAATGCCCTTCTTCTCTGTACGGAAAGAGGCGAAATTGAGCTGGTCGAGATCGCGCTCGGCGTCAATGCCGATGCCTTTCAGTGCGCTCTCGAGTTCCTTCAGGTTGTCGGGCAGGACCTGCTGTTTGAGCGCCATCGCCGTTGGCGAATCCTTAAGCGCGCGGTAGTCGACGCCGATCAGCTGCTGAATTTCAGAAGGCACCATGGAACGCGCCGACGATGCGATCGGCATGGCGGAGGCGGCCGTTGCGCAGAGAAGCAAAACCGCAAAACACAAATTCTTCATATGTCCTCGAAACAAAGTCCTCAAAACGAAATCCTCAGATGGGGTTTGCAAGTTTAGATGCAAAACACAAACCGCACTTTGGGGAACTTTGGCAGACTCTACGCTGCTCTGACCCTATTTTAGTCCCTAATTCGCGTCGCAGACCGTAACTAAAGTGCGTCCGCCTCGGCGTGGTCTTAAGAACGCTTGAATCGCAGGAGTTTGCGTGGAAACGGACGACTTGAAGTGATGCAACTGAGCACGCGAATCTTCTTCTTCCTCATAAAATTGACAAGGGTGACCGGCTTGCCGTCAGGGCCCAGCCTTGCGGATACGGCGGATCCGATCTGACTTCTATCGGATAACTCCAGACAGCTTCTGGAACTTATCCGATGAACGCTGCATCCTCCTAGTCGCTGGTTTCGTGGCGGTACCCCAGCCATTTATCCTACAAGCACTCGAAGATCGTTGAGCCAGTTGCTGATGTACTGAGAGTACTCGGCGTTTCCGGAGGGATCCGGCGACGGCACGAAGGTTTTGACTATCGTCGCATTGGGTCCGTCCGAGATGATGACAACCTCTGAGTAAATGTAATAGTGAGGGTATTTGATCTTCTCAACCTCCACGTCCTTTAAGGTGTATCGGATCGCCACATACACCACGTTGTGTATCTTTTGAACGTTGAGAAGCTCGGGCATTGTCTCTTCGGCGTTAAGCTGGGCGGCAAGAATGAGAGTGAGAAGCTTGCCGGCAATATCGCCACGAAACATCGAATCCAGTCTCGGGTTGCTACCGGCCAGAGGAGCTGTGTCCTTTGA
>Ga0209117_1000814_pt1 | contig 11696 bp, 9 predicted proteins | sample BlaSpr_A8_OM2_M2_FD_187978 | JGI IMG/M metagenome (GOLD analysis project Ga0209117, IMG submission 187978) | Forest soil microbial communities from Thunder Bay, Ontario, Canada - Black Spruce, Ontario site 2_A8_OM2_M2 (SPAdes) (version 2) | ecosystem: Environmental > Terrestrial > Soil > Boreal...
CCCCCGCTACGACATCCGGACGTGCCTCGCGTCGCCCGCGAGTGGGCATTCCTTGGCGCACCTCCCAGGAAGAAATCGAGCAGAACCACCCCAAAATCAAGAACTACGAAGACGCCGTCCGTCGCGCGGGCGGGGAACCTGAGTCTTTGACCTTGCGTGATCCGCTTGCCCTTGACCGAGCGCTGCCAACCCTGGACGCCTTCGTCCTGCCGGGGAGCCCCGCCGATGTGGAGCCCGCAGAATATGGAGCCGTGAACCGCGGCCTGTCCGAGCCTGCTGATTTGGCTCGAGAAGCGGCTGACCGGGCCATCCTGAAGCACGCCTTTGCCGAGGATAAGCCGGTCCTGGCCATCTGCTATGGTTGCCAGCTCCTGAACGTCTATCTGGGCGGCACGTTGATCCAGGATTTGCGGGCGGAGACGGGCACAACCGTGCCGCACCGAAGAAAGGACCTGCTACCGGAACCAAAAGACGATCCACGACATCCCGCGGCTTTCGAGCAGGGCAGCCGTCTTGCCGCAATTACCGGCGGCAGTCGAGGCGAAGTCAACAGCTCGCATCATCAGGCCATCGCAACGCCGGGTAAGAGCCTGCGCGTCACCGCGCATGCCGAGGATGGGACCGTGGAAGGTGTCGAGTGGACTGGGGACCCGAACTGGGTCGTGGGCGTTCAGTGGCATCCGGAGCGGATGCTCGACGATGCCGCGGCGGAGCGATTGTTTAGCGATTTTGTAGAAGCGGCGCGAAAAGTTCGCAATTCCGTGGCGGAGAAGGTCTAAGACACAGCCGGCCGGAAAATACTGCTCGCCGTCGGCGTTTGATTTTTCAGTTTTTCGCTTCGTCCGCGTGATCTTGGGGGAATCATGATTTCACTGGCTGGCAAGGCGGCGCTCATCACCGGAGGTTCGCGGGGAATTGGCGCTGCGGCAGTCAAACTGTTCGCGCAGGCCGGCGCGGACGTCGTCTTCAATTACAACAAGGCCAGGGAAGCGGCCGAGCAGGTCCAGCAGGAAGCGGGCAAGCACGGCACGCGCGTCGAAGCATTCAAAGCGGACGTGGGGCGCCATGCGGACAACAAGAAGCTGGTGGAGTTCGCGATTTCGCGCTTGGGCCGCCTGGACATCGTGGTGGCCAATGCCGGCGTATGGAACCCGGACGACCTGCCCATCGAAAAAATGACCGAGAAGCAGTGGGACGATATGCTTCGGGTCAATCTGAAGAGCGTTTACTCCGTCATCCATTTTTCGGTGCCGCAGATGATCAAGCAGAAATCCGGCAAGATTATCCCCATCAGCTCCACCGCAGGGCAGCGCGGCGAATCGTTTCACACGCATTACGGCGCCTCGAAGGGCGGGATTATCAGCTTCACGAAGGGGCTTTCCACGGAGTTAGCGCGGCACAACATCCTGGTGAATTGCGTCGCCCCCGGCTGGGTGGCCACGGATATGTCCAACGCGGTAATCAACTCCAAGGCTGGGGGCAAAGCCATCACCGCTTCGATTCCCCTGCGACGCCCGGGCACCGCCGAGGAAATCGCCGGACCCATCTTGTTCCTCGCTTCCGACCTGGCCAACTTCATGACCGGAGAAGTCATCAATGTAAACGGAGGGGCGATCCTGTGCGGTTGAAGTCTGCCATCAACAGCTGCGGGATTCTGGCGCTTGCCGCGCTGTTAGCGCCGCTGACCGCGCAGCATGCGTACGCGCAAAACCCGGACAATATGATGCCGGAGGAGCGCACGGCCAAGGGCAAACAGGTTCTGGACCAGTTGATCACCGCGCTCGGCGGCCCAACCTATCTTGATATCCGCGAGAGCAATTGCGAAGGGCGCCTGGCGCAGTTTGGCCACTCCGGTGAACTCGCCGGCTACACCCCCTTCAAGGTGTACTGGCGCTTTCCGGACAAGAATCGCACCGACTTTTCAAAAAAAGGCGTCATCGTCAACGTGTATAACGGCGATCACGGCTGGACGCTCGATCGCGGCGGCGTCTCGGAGCTGAGCACGGTGGCGGTTGCGGATTTTCAGGAGCAGGCCAAGCGCGACATCAACAATTTGCTCCGCCTGCGCCTGAAAGAGCCGGGAATGGCCGTCCGCTACGGCGGAGTCGACGTCGTGGATCTCCGGACCGTGCAATGGGTCGAACTGACTGACGCGGAACAGCGTGATTTCCGCCTGGCCGTGGACCGCAGCACCCATTTTCTGGTACGCAGCGTCGTCACCCTAGCGGACGATACCTCGCCCGACCGCAGCGTTGAAACGCACATCTATACGAATTATCAGCTAATGGACGGAGTGCAGACGCCCCTGCAGATCACGCTCGACCGCAACGGCCGCCGCATCAACCAGGTCTTCTTTCAATCCTGCAAATACAACCCGGGGTTTTCCGAAGACTTCTTCACCAAAGCCGCTTTGGACAAGCGTTTCTCGGAAGTCGGCAGCAAGAAATACAAGGACGAAAAGAAGAAGGAAAAAGCCGAGAAAGACAACTGAGATTCCCCGGTAGCCTGGTTCGCGCAAAGCTCAGTGCACCACTTCCGACACAAAAACCAACCGCACTCCTTGCGACTTCGCCTCGGGTAAAACGTCTCGCAGAGCTTGCAGCGTGGCGGCATGCGGATGCCCGATAGCAATGGCGTCACCCTTCTTGCGAGCATCGCGAAGCGCAAGTTGCAACTGCTTGCGGACCGCGCCTACTTCCGCGACGTCATCGAGAAAGGGAACGTTGCGGAATCCGGAGCGTACACCGATGCGCTGCGCCGCGGCGTACGCAACGGTGGCCGCGGTGGTGCGGCTGTCGACGTAAAACAAGTTGCGTTCCCGCAGCACCGGCATCAGCTCATCCATCAGCGCCGCGTCCGCCGTGGACTGCGAGCCCTGATGATTGTTCACGCCGGCGACATCTGGAACGGCTTGCAGCAAATTGTCCACCAGCGCACTAACTTCACTCGCGGACATCCCCGGCCGCAACTCCTGCGCTTCCGGCCGCTCATTGCCGATGGACTCCATCGGCAGGTGCAACATGGTCTGATAGCCGCGGCGATGCGCTTCTTGAGCGATTTCGATCGACCTGGGATGATTCGGCAGCACCGAGATGGTAATCGGACACTGCAGCGCAAAGATTGCGTCCGCGGCGGCGCGATCGTTTCCCAGGTCATCTATGATTATGGCAAGCCGGGCGCCTTCACCCTGCGGCGGCGAGGGCACTTCGTGGGAACTGGCCTCAATCTGCTCGTGAAAATGCACCATGTGGGTTACGACGCCCGCGCGACGATAGGAGTACGGGATTCCATCGCGGCTAAGGCGGCGTCGAGTGGCCACGCCATTCATGGCGCGCAACAATCGAGCGAGGATCTCCTGCGAAGAAGAACTGGAGTCGGCCCGAATCGTGACGTTGATGACATCAAAGCTGGCTGGGTCTTGGTCCGTTGCGCTTAGCTCGCCGCTTACGTCCGCCTGCGCCGCGGCCTTCATGGCCGTCAGAAATTCTCGTGTAATCGCGTGGATTTCCGCCGCAGGAGGCTTTTCCGCTTTCTTGCAACCACCCAAAAGAGCAGCGAAGAGACCCAGGGCCGAAAGAAAGGTACCCGCCCGACTCAGCCGGGGCTGGCTGTTCACCGGCGGTTAAGCGGCTTTCTTCGCGGGCGTTTTTAGCAGGTCTAGAGCTTTGTGGAACACCGGATCTTCCGGAGACAGCGGGCGCGGCCCAGAAGGCGCTTCTTTGGACGTGGCCGAACTGTCTTCGCTGACGTCATTATCATCCTCGGCGGCTGCGCGAACGACTTCCGAAGGCGTCACACCCTCGTCCAGGATGGACTTGCCGCCGGCGTTGTAATAGTTCGCCACCGTCAGGAACAAGGCCGAGCCGTCATCCAGCGTGATCAGCTTCTGCTCCGAAGCCAGGCCGAAGGTGCGCTCGCCCACCACGTCGCCGCGATGGTTGGCTACCATTGCCGAGGCCAATACTTCCGCCGCTCCCGACGTTGTGCCATCAATCAAAACTGAGACTGGGTTGCGCCAAACCACCTTGCCGGATTCGGCGGCAAAGGTTTGCGCGGAAACGGTCTGTCCACGCAGGGTGGCGATGGTACCGGAAGGAATGAACAGGCGCGCGACGTTGACGCCTTCCGAAACGGGTCCGCGGCCACACTCGCGCAAGTCCAGAATCACCTTGTGAATCCCCTGCTTCTCCGCTTCGGCCAGGCGGTTGCGAATTTCATCCGCACGCCCGGGATCCAGGGAAGGAATGCGCAGCGCCAGAATGTCCGGATCTATTTTTTCCGCGGTAATCTTGGGCACCGCCAGCTTCTGCCGCACCACGTCGACTTCTTCGGGCTCGGCACGTCCGCGGCGGATCACGCCGACTTTTACACCGCTGCCGGCGGGACCGTTCAACAGGTTCAGCGCCTGGCCCACGGACATGTCGCGCGTGGTGAATCCGGCCACCGATTCAAAGATGTCGCCGCTGCGTACTCCGGCCTTTTCCGCGGGGCTGTCTGGCAAAACGGAAATCACGATGACGTAGCCAAAACGCTTGCTCAGATTGAGGCCCGTATCTCCGGTGCCGGCGCTCTGCGCCTTCTGCTTGTATTCGGTGTATTCGCGCGGGGTCAGATAACTCGACTGCGCGTCCAGCGACTCCAGCAAACCATGCAAGGAACCGGCTGTGACCATCCGCATGTTCGGCTCATCAACGTAGTCGGACTGGATCTTCTGCAAAACTTCGCCGTAGACAGTCAGCGATTTGTAAGCTTTGTCGTCAGGTGTTCGTCCGAGGACGTGGCCAATTCCCGCGTAACAAACGATCGCCACCGACGCCACTAGAATGCCGATACGCGCTGCTCGATTCATCATTCACCTTGCCCAAGAAAGACAGTCCCAGTATAACACCGCATGACAATGGGACGCAGACCGAGAGGGAAAGGAAGCCTCGAGGGTTATCTCTGCGGGGCAAGGGGGACGGGCGTTTCCACAAAGACACGGAATAATAGGCGAAATGTTGCTAAATTACCACACGGAAGACGCTCCACGGCTTCCCCATGCTTATAAGTTGTTGATACTAAGGAACAAACGAAGCATCCTTTGCATGACAATGTGCTAGTATTTGGGGAGTCGATGCTCCAAACCACCATTGCGAATCCTGCTTCCGCCGAGGGCGTGGGCCTGCACACCGGCGTTTACGGGCACATCCGTCTGGTCCCCGCTCCCGCCGATACTGGCATCGTGTTTCGCCGCGTCGACCTGGACAATTTTCCGATCGAGGCGCAAGGCCACAACGTCGCACGCGTGAGCTACGCCACCAGCTTAATGAAACAAGGCGTGCTGCTATCCACCACAGAGCATCTGCTGGCCGCCATCTACTCCTGCGGCATCGACAATGTGTACGTCGACATCGATTCCATCGAGGTGCCGATCTTGGATGGCTCGGCGGAGCCGTTCATGCAGATGCTCGAGAAGGCCGGCACCCGGCGGCTTCGACGCAAACGTCGCTTCCTGAAGGTTTTGAAGCGCCTGGAAGTCATCGAGGGCGACCGGCGCATTGGCATCTATCCCGCCGACGAATTCCGCGTGCGCTGCTACGTCGATTTCCCGCACCCTCTGGTCGGCCAGCAGGAAGTGGAGATGCTGGTAAGCCCGGAGACCTTCCGGCATCTTCTGGCGCGCGCCCGCACATTCTGCTTCGAGCGCGATATTGAGCCGCTGCGCTCCATGGGACTTATTCGCGGTGGTTCGCTGGAAAACGCCATCGTGCTGACCTCCGACGGAGTCATGAACGGCCCGCTGCGCTTTCCGGATGAATTCGGCCGCCACAAGGCGCTCGACTTGATTGGCGACCTCGCTTTAGCGGGGCTCCCCTTGTTGGGCCGCGTGGAAGCGCACAAGGCCGGCCACGCCCTGCATACCCAGCTCGTCAGTAGCCTGCTCGCGGATCCCACCCTTTGGACCGTCACGACCCGGGAGGCGCTGCACGAGCAAGTGGAAACCCCTCTAGCTGCCTTTGCACCCGTAGCCGCCGCAGATTAAGCATTTCGAGAAGATTCGCGAAATCGATGCATTGCGAAATTGATTCTGCTCCCGCAGAATGATTGGACTTATGCCGGCCAACGATCTTGCCATTGTCATTCTCGCCGCGGGAAAGGGCACGCGGCTGAAGTCCAGCTTGGCGAAGGTTTTGCATCGGGCCGGCGGGCGGGCGCTGGTCGAACACGTCGTGGCCGCCTGCGCTCCGCTGAAGCGCCGAAAAACGGTTGTGGTAGTGGGGTATCAGGCCGAGCAGGTGTCCGCGGTAGTCGAGCCGCTGGAGGCGGAGAGTGTGGTGCAACAGCCGCAGCGCGGAACCGGCCACGCCATGCAGGTGGCGCGGCGGGCGCTGGGAGCGGCAAAGCTCGCCCTCGTTCTGCCCGGCGATGCGCCCCTGATCCGCACAGAGACTCTGCGCTCCATGATTGCCGCGCACCGCGGCGCGAACGCCGCAGCGACCATTCTAAGCGCCGTGGTCAGCGATCCCGGCGGCTATGGACGCATCCTGCGCAAGTCCGAAACCGCGGTTCAGGCGATCGTGGAGGAATCGCAGCTGACCGACGAGCAGCGCGAGCTCAACGAGATCAATTCCAGCGTTTACTGTTTCACTCTCGAAAAACTCTGGCCGGCGCTGGCCCGGGTCAAGCCCAACAACCAACATCGCGAACTCTATCTGACCGACGCTGTTGCCGTGCTGGCGGCGAGAAATGAAACGGTGCTGGCTCATGTTGCGCCCGATCCGCGCGAAGCACTGGGCTGCAACACGCGCGCGGACCTCGCCGAAGTGGACCGCATTTTTCGGGAGCGCAAGCGCGCCGAGCTGATGAATGACGGAGTCAGCATCCAGTTGCCGGAAACGGTTTTGATCGATCCAGAGGTCACGGCCGGCGAAGATACCGTGCTCGAGCCCGCCGTGCAGCTCCTCGGCAAAACGAAAATCGGCCAGCGTTGCACGATCCGCACTGGCAGCGTGCTGAGTGACATGATTCTGGGCGACAACGTTCTGGTCGAACCGCACTGCGTAGCGGCGCAGAGCCGCCTGGACGACAATGTCGTCATCGGCCCGTTTGCGCGTTTGCGGCCTGGAACACACCTCAAGGACGGCGCGCGAGCGGGAAACTTTGTGGAAATGAAGAAGACAACTGTCGGGGAGGGCTCGAAGGTTCCGCACCTGTCCTATCTGGGCAACACCCGGGTCGGTCCAAAGACGAATATTGGAGCTGGCACGATCACGTGCAATTATGATGGCTTCGGGAAGCACCCGACAACCATCGGCAAAGGAGTATTTATTGGAAGCGATTCGACGCTGGTGGCGCCGGTGCGCATCGGCGATGGAGCCTACATCGCTGCCGGTTCCACGATCACGGAGAATGTCCCTGCGGACGGTTTGGGTATCGCCCGCGGCCGGCAAGTCAACAAACCGCGCTGGGCTTCGCACAAACGCCGCGAACTGGCCGCGGCGGAACATTCCGGCAAGAAAGCTCGCCCTCACAGGAAGTCGAAAGCGCGGCCGAAGAAATCCCGGCGCCGCTGAGGGCGAGAGCCGATCCTTCCTCTTTTGATTTGAAATCAGGATTACGCGCAGCTACAGGCCCAGCGAACCGGAAAACTTGACGCGCGCTTTGCCGGAATCACTTCGCTCGATGCGGCCGATGCGGAAGAATTTTTCGCGCCGGCGCTTCAACGCCACTTCCACAGGCCTCACATTTTGCGGTGGAACCACTAGGATCATTCCCACACCCATGTTGAAGGATTGCAGCAGTTCGTCGGAGTCGATTTTGCCGAGCTTGGCCAGATACTTGAAGATTGGCGGCACCGGCCACGTGGCCAGATCGATTTCCGCGCGCACGCCGGAGGGCAGTACGCGCGGCAAGTTGCCGGGAATGCCGCCGCCGGTGATGTGCGCCAGCGCGGTCACCCATCCACGCGCGAGAATATCTTTCAGGGCCGGCGCGTAACAGAGATGCGGCTTGAGGAGCTCGGCACCGATCTTATTGCCGATTTCCGCCACGTAGGTGTCCGGCTTGAGTTTGGCAATTTCAAACACCAGCTTGCGCGCGAGCGAATATCCGTTGGTATGCAAACCAGCGGAGGGCAGCGCGATGATCGCGTCGCCAGGCTTCACGTTTTTCCCGCTGATAATCTTCTTGCGATCGACGGCTCCCACGATGAAACCCGCGAGATCGTATTCCCCGGGAGGATAAAAGCCGGGCATTTCCGCGGTTTCTCCCCCAATCAGCGCGCACCCCGCTTTGCGGCACGCGCGGCTCATGCCTTCGACCAACTGCTCGACCACATTCGGGTCGAGCTTGCCCATGGCCAGATAATCCAGAAAAAACAGCGGCTCCGCGCCCTGCACCAGAATGTCGTTGATGCAATGGTTGACCAAGTCTCCGCCCACCGTCGAATGCACTCCGGTAGCCATGGCCACTTTCAGTTTCGTTCCCACGCCATCCGCGCTGGACACCAGCACCGGCTCTTTCCATTTCTTCCTGTCCAAAGCAAACAGGGCGCCGAATCCGCCGATGCCTCCGAGCACGCCCGGCGTGAAGGTTCGACTCGCGTGGTGGCGAATGCGCTGCTTGGCCGCGTCGGCGACGGCGATGTCCACTCCGGCATCGGCGTATTTCATCGGAATCCTGCTGGCGCGAGTTTGTCGTCGAGGCGCACGAAACTTCCTGTTGTTGTCCCTGAGGAGAATGCTTCCGTGCCGCCGTGCGGGGTCGGCAACACTTTTTTGTATTTGCCGGGGACAGTCAGCCTAAAAAGTCCGGAACAATCTCTTCCAGCGCACCAGGCCCGGATGCACCAGCGCGTTCGCATACGCAAAGAAGCGCTCGCGAATCTGGCCGGGCTCCCAAGCGTCCGGGGGAACGTCCAGCGACATGTATATCATCACCGGCGTGCCGATGATGTCTTTGCGCGGCACCGGGCCCCAGAAGCGGCTGTCATACGAGTTCCCGCGGTTGTCGCCCATCACGAAATAGGAGTTGTCCGGAACCTTGAACGGCTGGTGCAGATCGTAAGGATCGGTGCTGCCGATGGTGTAGTTTTCAGCGAGCCTTTGCCCATTCACCCACACAGAGCCATCGTGGATCTCAATGGTATCTCCCGGCAGGCCGATCACGCGTTTGACGTAATCCGGCGTATCCGGCGCAAAGGGCGGCTTGAAGATGATGACTTGCTGACGATGTGGATTGCGCCACAGCGGTACGTGCCAATTGGTGAACGGCACGCCGGCGTCGTAGCCGATGCGGCTCATGATCAGGTGATCCCCAATGAGCAGGGTATTTTCCATGGAGCCGGAGGGAATCACGCGCGCCTGGCCGATGGTGCCGTTGATGAGCAAAAACACCAGCGCCACCCAGAACCAGGCGATGACCTCGCGCTGCACGCGTTGCCCCACGGGCACGTTGGGCTGCGCTTCTTTGTTGGGCTTGGGTTCAGTTTTCATGTTCCACCGCCACGGGATGTTCGATTGGCGCTTCACCAGCGTTGCCGTTCATGATGTCACCTGTCTTGTTCGCATGGCTCTTGCGCACTTCCAGTTGCACCAGGTCCGTCGGATAGACGCCGGTATAGCAGGACGTGCAATAGCGGCCCTGCGTGTCGCTCACCGCGCGTCGCAATCCGGCCAGCGAAATGTAGCCCAGCGAATCCGCTCCGATGAATTTGCAGATTTCTTCCGGCGTGCTCGAGGAGGCGATCAACTCTTCGCGCGTAGGCGTGTCCACGCCGTAATAACAAGGCGAAATCGTGGGCGGACAACTGATGCGCATGTGCACTTCTTTGGCCCCGGACTCGCGCACCATGCGCACGATTTTGCGGCTGGTGGTGCCGCGCACGATGGAGTCGTCCACCAGCACGACGCGCTGGCCTTCAATTAAGCTTCGAATTGGGTTGAGCTTCAGCTTCACGCCAAAATTGCGGATGGCCTGCGAGGGCTCGATGAATGTGCGTCCGATGTAGTGGTTGCGGATCAGGCCCATTCGAAACGGGATGCCGGACTCCAGCGCATAGCCGACCGCCGCGGGCACGCCCGAGTCCGGAACAGGAACTACAATGTCGGCATTCGCGGGATGTTCTTTGGCCAGCGCGCGGCCGAGCGCTTCCCGGCTTTCGTTGACCGAGCGGCCAAAGATGATGCTGTCCGGCCGCGCGAAATAAACGTGCTCGAAAATGCATTGCTGGAGCGGCTTTTCCGGCGCGAAGTGAATGGACTCGATGCCCGAGCGCGAGATGCGCACCATTTCGCCGGGCTCGATTTCGCGCACGTACTGCGCATTGAGCAGATCGAACGCGCACGTTTCCGACGCCACTAGCCAGGAATCGCCGAGCCTGCCGAGATTCAGGGGGCGGAAGCCGCGCGGGTCGCGTACCGCAATCAACTCGTCGGTGGTGAGCACCAGCAGCGAGTACGCGCCTTCCACCTGGTTCAGCGCGTCACCTAGCGCACCGGAAAGATTGCGCGCTTGCGAGCGTGCCAGCAAATGCACGATCACTTCCGTGTCGCTGTTGGTCTGAAAGATCGAGCCGCGATGTTCGAGCTTGCGCCGCCACTCCGCGGCGTTGGTGAGGTTGCCGTTGTGCCCGAGCGCCACTTTACCTTTGTTGCAGTCGATCATGATGGGCTGCGCGTTCAGCAGCGCCTTGTCGCCCGCGGTGGAATAGCGCGTGTGACCAATGGCCAGATTGCCGGGAAGCTCCGCAAGCACAGACGGCGTAAATATTTCTTCGACTTCGCCCATGGCCCGATGCAGGTGCAGTTCGCCGCCGTCGCTGGAGACGATTCCAGCCGATTCCTGCCCGCGATGCTGCAGCGCGTACAAGCCGAGGTAGGTCAGCTTCGACGCCTCCTCATGCCCGAACACGCCGAACACACCACATTCGTCGTGAAATCGGTCGTCGGCGTAAGCGAGCTTTTGCGTCATTTTTTCGCGTTGACGAATAATGATCAATGAGCCTTGAGTACGCGCTCGAGCGAATGGGCCCAGACGTCGTGCAACTTGGCGACGGAACTCTCGATCACCGCGCGCCCCTTATATTCGATGCGGAAAGCATCGCCGCGGATGACCTGGCCAATCTGGTGCGCCGCCACTCCACATTGTCTCGCAATCTCAAGAACGCGAGCAAGCGAAGTTGGTGCGGCCGATACTACGGTGCGCGCGCCGCGTTCGCCGAAGAGAGCGTACTCGGCCGGACAGGATTCCTCCGGCAGATTGACCTGTGCGCCCAATTGCAGCGCAGCGTGTTGCGAACTTGCCGCGAAGCAGCATTCAGCCAGTGCAACGGCGATGCCTCCGTCGCTGACGTCGTGCGCCGAACGCACCGCGCCGCTCGCGGCCAGCGACACCAAACATTCTTGCAGGCGCTTCTCGGCCGCCAAGACGACCGCTGGCGGCTCGCCGGCGACAATGCCGGCAATCGTCTTGGAATATTCGCTGGACGAAAACTCCTGGGCCAATGTTGCCGTCGCCCGATCCGTCGACCGAGCAGCATCGAACAGGATGATCAGGTCGCCTTCTCGGCGAAACGCGATCTTCAGCACGCGCGAAGCGTCTTCGAGAATGCCGAGGACGCCAATCACCGGCGTCGGATAAATCGACTTGCCCAGCGTCTCGTTGTAGAAGCTGACGTTGCCGCCGGTAATCGGCGTGCCCAGCTCATTGCATGCAAC
>Ga0209117_1000815_pt1 | contig 11690 bp, 11 predicted proteins | sample BlaSpr_A8_OM2_M2_FD_187978 | JGI IMG/M metagenome (GOLD analysis project Ga0209117, IMG submission 187978) | Forest soil microbial communities from Thunder Bay, Ontario, Canada - Black Spruce, Ontario site 2_A8_OM2_M2 (SPAdes) (version 2) | ecosystem: Environmental > Terrestrial > Soil > Boreal...
CGGACTGGCGCAGCAAGAAAACACATTCAAGGTTAAGCCTGCGCACTCCGCCGCCAAGGCCCCGAAAAAAAGCGCGCCCATCGGCAAGACGGCGGCGAGTCCGGCAACGGCCTCCGCTGCCACGTCTAAGGAATTGCAAAACCTGGAGAATCAGACCGCCAAGTCCTCCGCGCCGTCTGGAACTGCCGGAAAGAAGACGCCGGGAACGGCGCCCGCGCTGAAGCCGGCAAAAGATAAGCCCAATCCGCCGATCAACTTCGGTGGAACGGGCGGCGGCAAGCGTGCGGCAATGACCAACCAAAGGACCAAGCAAGGGACCAACCAAGGTGCGAACCCGTACCAAGGGCGGCTAAGGCAGAAAACAACTCACCAATAGGAAGAGCCGCACCACGCGAAATTCATCACGAAAGGGTTGAACGATTCGGGGCCGGGGCTGCCTGCGCAACAGCTTTTGCCCGGGGCTCTTTCAGGGAATACTTCAACAGGCAATACAAGGCTCGCGCGCCGTCTTTCCATCCGATCTTTTTGCCCTCCTCGTACGTGCGTCCCCAGTAACTGATTCCCACCTCATAGATGCGCAGGTTTCGCCGCGCAACTTTCACCGTGATCTCGGGCTCAAAACCGAAACGATTCTCCTCGATCGGAATCGACTGAATCACTTCGCGCCGGAAGACCTTGTAGCAGGTTTCCATGTCGGAAAGATTGATGTTGGTGAGGCAATTGGAAAGCAGGGTGAGAGCCCGGTTGCCGACGGAATGCCAGAAGTACAACACGCGATGCGGCGCGCTGCCCAGGAAGCGCGAGCCAAAAACCACGTCCGCTTTGCCTTGGATCAAGGGCTCGATCATCAGCGGATACTCCGCCGGGTCGTATTCCAGATCGGCGTCCTGAATAATGACGAAGTCGCCCGTGGCTTCCTGAATGCCACGGCGGAGCGCTGCTCCTTTGCCCATATTGTGCGGCTGAAGAACGATCCGGATTTGCGGATGCTCAGATTGCAGTTCGGCCAGGATCTCGCGCGAGCCATCCCGCGAGCCGTCGTCCACGCAGATCAGCTCGATCTCCAGCGGAACCGAGAGAACCTTCTGGACCACTTCCCGTAGCGTGGCGCGTTCGTTATACACCGGCATCACAACGGAAAGTTTCATGGCGAAATTCAACACGATTGTAAAGCGGTCACGCTGGTGAGGCAGACCGTTATTCTCATTGCTTTTTCTTGAGCGCGCTTGTATGACTGGCGACGCACACCCATTTGCCGTTCAAATAAATCCACGTGTCCGTGAAACGCCCATAATGATCAAAGGGTTTACCTTTGTTAAGCCCTTTGGCGTGATAGATTCCAGCAACCACGGCTGCGTCTCCATATAGGAAGATCCGCTCGTCACTATTTGTCATAAGGGTGGGGGCGTAGGACAGGTCTTTATTGTCAGCCAGGAACTGGGCCTTCGTCATGAAGGTACCGTCATTGTCGGTGCTGATGAAGCTATCGGCCACCAACTCGTCCAGCGCCTTCGAATCGTGATGCAACTGGGCCTGGTTCCAGCCATTTTCCAGGGCAGTCAATAGGCTCTGGTTCCCGTGTGCGGACGCAGCGGGATTCTGAGCGTCGGCCAGAGAACCCGCGAGCCACAGCAAGCACACTGCAACTCTTGTCTTCATCATCCCGATGGCCCCCTCTTGCCGCAATCCGCGACTCTATCATACCGAAGGTTGCTTGATTTCAATTCCGGTGTTTGCCTCATGTTAATAGCAGGAACCTTCCGCTGATTTCAACACTTGTCCGTGAGTTCGCAACCCGGGGAGCCCAAGTAGAATGCGTCGATGACGGCTGGAATGATTCCAAACGGAGGCTGGTTTTTGTTCGAGCAGGTACTTCAGTAATGTCCCATCTTCACAAACACGGGAACATAATGGGTGAGAATGACTCAGCTGTTGCAAACCGAAGCTAATCGGCGACCACCGCGATTGCAGTTTACACACACGCCACCGGCTGTGCTGCGCTTCCAGAGTGGATACCGCGTTCGAGGCAAGTTGCAGGTCATTAGTGTCACCGGCGGACTGTTGTCCTTGTCCAGCCTTCTGGATCAGGGCTCTCGTGTCAAATTGATGTTCCTGACGGACGCGGGGACGGTGCTTGGCACAGCAGAAATGTTGCCTTCGATCTCCAGCACTCTGCAGCCCGTTCCGGTTCGTTCTGATCGATGAAAGCGACGAGCGCAGACTCCGAGATGTCATTCAGTCATCTGCCGATCAGAACCGTCTTCAACAACGATTGATCGTGAAGGACCGGGCATGGTGACCTCCAACGACATTGGCTGCGGTTCGTTTGCAACTGCCTAACCAACAGCGAACCCGCAGCGTGCCCCATAAGACCACGGTGTACTCGTCAAATTCCGGAGTCTGGCCCGGTTCCTCCCAGCCTTCCGGACTGCGCATGTGGGCAACGCTAATGCCGGCGGTCGCGGTATTGACACGGCCGACGTATTCTTCAATGATCTTCGCTTGGTTTTGCGGCTTGCTTCCGGCGGATTCGATGCGCGTAGGATGTGGAATCAGAGTTGGCATGGCGGTGGAGCATCGTAACAACCCGGGAACGCGCTGCACAACCAGGCGCTACTGCTGCTAGCGAGATCGTCAATGCCTTTAGGCGCTACCTCGCTGCGTGCGGACGCGGCCCGGACTATACTCGGATTCTGCGAGGAGCAACACGGCGAGCGTGCGAGACATCATCTTATGAAGATCGTTAGCGCGGCGGAAATGCGCGAGATCGATCGCGCCACCGCAGAGCGCTTCGGAGTATCTTCCATCACCTTGATGGAGAACGCCGGCGCGGCTGTCGCCCGTTTCGTCCTCTCCGATTACCCGCAAGCGGAGCGCGTCGGCATTCTCTGCGGCAAAGGCAGCAATGGCGGCGATGGATTCGTCGTGGCTCGCAAGCTCGTCGAAGCGGGCCGCGCCGTTCGCGTTCTGTTGTTGTGTGATCCCGAAGAGCTGCGCGGAGATGCGGCGGCCATGTTTCAGAACATGGTGAAGTCGCTCTATCCAGTGAATGTCGCGCCTCTGATTGTGCGCGAGGCGAGTGGACTCGATTCATCGGATGCGGCGGACATCTTTGCTGCGGACGTGATCGTGGACGCAATCCTCGGCACAGGTTTTCGTCCGCCGGTGAGCCCGCTCTACGCAGCTGCGATCGGCAAGATGAATCGGGCCTCGGCTCCAATCGTTGCCGTCGACATTCCCTCAGGCGCCGATGCGGATGCGATGCAGCCGCAAACCGGGACCGGCATTCATGACAAAGCTCGCGCCGATGCCATCGTGACCTTCACCGCGCCGCGTCCGGCACACGTTTTCGCGGCATTAACCAGCGGGTCGACGATGATTGCGCCCATCGGTTCACCGCCCGAAGCCGTCGTCTCCCAGCTCGGACTTCAAGTGAGCACCCCTGTCGATTTCGCTCCGCTACTCGCACCCCGAGCACGTGACGCCAACAAGGGCACCTACGGACACGTGCTGGTGATCGGCGGATCGCTCGGCAAAGCGGGCGCAGCCGCGATGGCAGGATTTTCCGCGCTCCGAGCGGGCGCCGGTCTTTCGACAATAGCCACGCCAAAATCCGTACTCGCGACCGTAGCGTCCTTTCATCCCGAAGTCATGACCGAGCCACTGGCGGAAACCAAGGAGGGCACGATCTCATTGCGAGCGGTCGGACTCGACCTCGATGCGTTGCTCGAACGCAAGGCGCTTGCCATTGGCCCCGGTATCTCGCGCAATTCCGAAACCGCCGAATTCGTCCGCACAATCGTAACCCGCGGCGACAAATCGATAGTTGTGGATGCCGACGCGCTGAATGCTTTCGAAGGAACCGCTGACCAGCTGACCGGCCGCGGACGAACCGTCGTCATCACTCCGCACCCGGGAGAAATGGCGCGCTTGACCGGCATGAGCATTGCCGAAATTCAAGCGAACCGCCTGGAAATCGCGCGCAACTTCGCTCGCGAGCATGAGTTGATTGTTGTGCTCAAGGGACATCGCACCCTGATAGCAGCCCCGACCGCAGCGCCCGATGGCACCGTCTGGGTGAATCCTACCGGCAATCCGGGCATGGCAACCGGAGGTACCGGAGACATCCTCACCGGGATGGTGGCTGGCCTAATCGCGCAACATCCGCAGCGTGCGCTCGAAGCAACCGCTCTCGCGGTCTACCTTCATGGACTGGCAGGGGACCTAGCCAGTGAATCCGTCGGGGAAAATTCTCTGGTGGCGACGGACCTGGTGCGCTTCCTGCCCCAAGCGTTCGCGCAGACGCGGAATCAGAAATCCGAGGAGATTCGCCTTCACGCCTAAATTAGGTCCTAATTAACCACGAAGGGCACAAAGGAGCACGAAGGAAACGCTCAGGGGATTCACACCTTTGTGTGACTTCGTGTCCTTGTGTGGTTGATGAATTTAGAACACTACCTAAATCACCGCGGAATGTAACTGTCGAGCAGCGGAATGATCTGCGAGCCAAGCTTCATGATGCGCGCCTGGGCGACATCGGGAGACTCGCCATCAAGCATTGGGGTCATCAGGCGCACCAGCCCGCCGTCGCTGCGATTCATGCGAACCGAATCGGACACCAGATAGTACTTGGCCCAGTACTCGCTGGCCACCGTGCGGCCATGAGCCTGAAACCAGTACAGCACCAGTTGCCGCTCTCCCGATTTTGAAACCACGTACCGTTTGACGGGGAACGAAGAGCCGTCGGGATTCGCAATCTGGACCACCTCCCGCGAAGTCGGAACCCATCCCGCGCCCGGCAGGCAGTGGTTCGGCGAATGGATCGTATCGCCTGCCTTTTGGGTCGGAAAGTACGCAATGAAGAGATTGATCCACGGTTGCGACTGGCTGCCGTTTTCGTAATCGCGCATCAGAAACTCGCCGGGCCCGAGGATGTCGAGGGTCTGCTGGTCGAGAACGTTGTCGGTTCCCGTCCAACCATCAATCTGCGGGGGCAGGGAACTCAGAGACGCTCGCGGCGGAAAGAACTCGCCGCGCGAATGGGCCTGGAGCACGAGCGCCGTGGCCAACATGAGTACCGCCGCAATCCCGAAGCGAAGTGACCCGGCCTTCATGCGGATTTCACCTCCGGGCCGCTCTTCTCCGGGCTACCCCAGATGAGCGAGATCACGCGGTGCACCGCGAACAACATGATCAGCGCCACCACGAAGATCAGCCATCCCGAAAAGGTATGGAAAAATCCCTCTGCTTTATCCGGATCCCAGTACTGTACCAACAGTCCTGTGCCAAAAATGCGGAAGCTGTTGGCCGTCACTGCGATCGGCACCGCGGAGAGTGCCAGCACCACCCGCACCCACCACCGGGTCTCCATCAGGTACCCGTAGATGATGGCCAGCGTTACCAGGGTCAGAAGGGACCGGATTCCACTGCATGCTTCCGCAACGTCCAGCGGCATGGAAGCAAGCACGATCACATTGCCCTGCCGCAGCACGGGAACTCCGACTAGTTCCAGCAGCACAGTGGCTAGCTTTGAGGCCAGCAACTGAAGGGGAAAGGTGACCTGCTGCAGGATCAGGTTCGGGATCGGGATCATAAGAATCAGAAAAGCCCATGGGAACAGGACCGCGCGAAAGAACGTCCAGCCCTGAAACAGAATGATCAGGCCCGCCAGCAGGATCAGCAGCGACACCCGCGAGAAAAACAATTCCGCGCCCAAGACTCCCAGAACCAGCGTAAGCAGGCTCAGCACCACCAGCGGAAGACCAGCCCATGAAGGGGTTGATGCAATTGCGGTCAGTTGCTTGCGGTCCTGCCAGAGAACAAACAAAGCGAAGAGGGGGACGAAGATCCCGTGCTCGAAGTTCGGATCGTGGTGGGGCCCGACCCACTGCAGGAAAAGGCGAGCGAGTATCGAGGCGTAGAGCCAGGCGATCAGCAGCAGCAGCGCCACTGCCTGCCAACGGGGCAAGCCGGACGACAAGCGACCCTCCCTCGTCGAGGGGAACGGAGCTACCTCTGCTGAGTTACCCATATGGCGCGCTTGCATCTGAGAATATGCGAAAGCGGGTCTTCGCGCAAAGTAAAACGAGCACTGCGGACTACGAACAGAAGTGACCTTCGGAGTCCGCGTCGACTCGACTGGCGAACGCCGTGTGCCGTAAGAATGAAAACTATTTCCCATTCCTCTCCGGCACGCCGCAGCGGCCCTCGTCCCTTTAAGGAAGACGCCAATTCGCTAGTGCTTACAGAGAGTTAGGACTTTATCCCCAAGATCGTGGAAAGTAATGCCCCACAGGTTACCTAAGATGTGGGCAATAAATTTCCCATTTGTTCGCAATGTGGTAACGTATACTCCAGTCGCGATCCAGGGGTGCTAATTGCAAGTCATTGAAACATAAACATATATTGTTTTGGTGCCTCGTGAACATTTTGACCGGATTGGCAGCGAGTGTGCTCTAGACTGGAGGAGCCTTTTGTGTCCAAGACGTCCTCCCTCTGTCTTGGCCCGCGCAACCGTGAAGCGGAATAGTATGGACCTCGACAGAACCGAAATCCTGGCAGCTGCTGGAGCACCGCAGAACTGCGGCGCTCGTGTCTGGATCGAGAGCGTCAGCACCGGCATGCGCACCGTCGAAGCCGTGATCCGCGAGCTGTCGCAGAATGACGTTCCCATGCTGGTGGTGGCCGAGCACGGTTCGGGCAAGGCGGCAGCGGCGGCGCGCATTCATGTTCTTTCTAGCCACGCCTCGGAGCCGTTTCAGGTCTATCAGGGTCGTGAAGCCGGCGAAGAAATTCTGGCTGCTCGCGACGGTCAAGGTGGAACCGTCTATCTTCAGGAAGTGGGAGACCTCACTGCGGCGGCCCAGAAGGAACTGGTTCGCCAGATCGGTTTGAATGGCGCCGAGCAGCGTCGTGTGCCTCGGTTCATCTGCGGAACCTCGCGCGAGTTGGAGCCCGAAGTCAAGGCCGGCAAGTTCCGCGAAGACCTCTATTACAGAATCAGCGGAGTGTGTTTGCGTCTGCCTCCTTTACGCCAGCGGAAGGAAGATATTCCCGTTCTGCGCGACTGGTTTCTCTCAGCCGCTGCCCGTGATTTTTGCCGGGCCGTACCGGCGCTCAGTCCTGAGACCCAAAGCTTCTTCCTGGAATACAACTGGCCGGGAAACATTCGCGAACTGAAAGACGCGGCTCGAGCCATTGTCGCGCTCGGCGATGAAACGCTCGCCATGGGAGGATTGCGCTCTCTTTTGCGGCGCGTTGATCGCGGCGGCAACGGCGAGAAAATTTCTCTCAAAGATGCGGCGCGCGCCGCTTCCCGCGAAGCCGAGAGGGAACTCATTCTTCAGGTCTTGACTCGAACCCGCTGGAACCGGCGCCGGGCCGCGCAGGAGTTGCAGATCAGCTACAAAGCGCTTCTCTACAAGCTGAAGCAGATCGGGTATGAAGAGTACGGGGCCTGATCACAGCGCTCAGGGCCTGAGAGGAGTAAGGGTGTTTAGAGGAGAAGACATGAAATCAATATGGAAAGCGGCGATTGCGGTACTAGTCTTGATCGGCAGCATCGCGTTGGCGCAGGACGCGCCCGCCCAGCCCGCCGCCAATTCCGCTTCCGGTAAGACGACGAACACGCCTTCCAACAGCCAAGCCGGACCCGACTATGTCATCGGCCCCGAGGACGTGCTCCACATCGCAGTCTGGAAAGAAACCGAGCTAACCGCCACTTTGCCGGTGCGTCCCGATGGCAAAATCTCTCTTCCCTTGCTCGACGATGTGCAGGCCTCAGGCCTGACGCCCAAGCAGTTGGCCGCCTCGGTGACGGAGAAGCTGAAAAAATATATCGCCGACCCACGCGTCACCGTGGTGGTGACTCAGATCAACAGCAAGCGGATTTACCTGGTCGGCGAGGTGTTGCATGCCGGGGCCACGCCGATGCTTCCCAACATGACCGTTCTACAAGCGTTGTCCAGCGCGGGATTAAACCAGTTTGCCAACACAAAGCGCATTTACCTCCTGCGCACCGAGAACGGCAAACAGCAGAAACTGCCGGTGGACTATCGCAAGCTGGTCAAAGGTGAGCAGATCGAACAGAATTACCTACTCCGGCCGGGGGATACAATTGTCGTCCCGTAAGGGATAGGTGGTCCCATGAGGGATCTACGGGTGAAGAGCATGTTAAGAATGCGAACAATCCGGTTGGCGCTGCTGGTTTTCGGCATGAGCATTTGCTCGGTCGCCCAGACGAGTTCCCCGTCTCAGACCGGGACCACTCCGGCGCCCGCCTTCGGCCAGAACGCCCCGGTGCTAAACCCGGAGAACCCGCCGGTAACTGGACTGGACGAACCCACGCTCGAACTGCATACGGCCAGCCGCAGCTTCGTCTCGCCAGCTTTGCAGGTGAGCGAATCGGCGGACACGAACGGGGGCAACGTGGTCGGCACGACCGGTCTGGAATCTGTCACCCGCGTTCTCGGAGCTTTCGACCTCCAGCAATTCTGGCCCAAGAGTGATCTCTTTCTTGAGTACCTCGGCGGCGGAGCGTTCTACGGCAGTCCTTATGCCGCGCGGCAATTGCATGCCGCCGGCCTTGAGGCGGTGACGCGCTGGCGAACTGGCCAGGCGACGCTGCGCGATTCCTTCAGTTACCTGCCCGACGGCTCCTTCTCTGTCGGCACCTTTGGTGGCGTCCCAGGGTTGGGTCTCGCCACCACCGGGGGCACCGGGATGATGGGTGGTTTTGTGCCCGGCATCGTCAATGGTCAGTTCGGTGCGATCGGAAACATTCCCCGGCTCGCGAATACGGCGCTTCTCGATGCGGTTCAGGCTCTCAATCCGGTCTCCGCCATCACCGTGGCGGGCGGATTCAGCAACGCTCATTTCTACGATCCCAGCCATACGCTGCTCAACAGCGACCAGACCACGATTCAGGGCGGATACAGCCGTCTGCTTTCCCGTCGTGATCAGATCGGCGCAATCTACGCTTTTCAGCTGTTTCAATTCCCGCAAAATACCGGCGGCCAGATTATTAACCATGTCGTCAATCTGCGCTGGAGCCACACCCTCACCGGCCGGATGAGCTTCATTGCCGGAGCCGGTCCACAGTACACCGACCTGCAACAAGGTGGCCACCTCAAGCAATGGTCCGTGAGCGGGCGGGTTCAGCTGCGCTACAAGTTCGCCCACTCGTCGATGGTTGCGACCTACGAAAAATTTACTTCGCCAGGATCGGGCTTCTTCGCCGGCGCCGACACCCAGGCTGCGCGGCTCGGGTATCAACGCGCACTGGGACGCACGTGGGATTTCTATAGTGATCTGGGCTACTCCCATAACAAGAGACTCCAGAGTGCAGGGCTTTTGGGTGTGAATGCGACCAACTACAACGAAGGCTCTGCCGGAGCCATCTTCCGCAAACACCTGGGACGTACCTACGACTTTTTTGCCGCGTATCGCTTTAGCGAGGTGGGTTTCGATCAGCCGCTCAGTGGTCCTCCGTTTTGCACGGCTGGCACCTGCGGCAGTACTTCTCAGCGGCACGTTGGCACAGTTGGGGTGGAATGGCACCCCAGGCCGACTCGTATCGAATAATTTCTTGGCCGCCTCGGGCGGCCGGATTGGTGAACAGTATGAGTGAGAATCGCGAACTGACGATGGACGATTATCTGGCGATGCTACGGCGGCGCCTTAAAGTAATTTTGATCCCGGCCCTGCTTGCCCCGCTGGCGGGCTTCCTGGTCTCTTATGTCTTCCCGCCGAAATATACCTCCTGGACCTTGGTTCTGGTCGAAGCCCAGAGGGTGCCCGACACCTATGTCCAGCCGGTCATCACTGCCGATTTTGCCCAGCGCGTCCAGACCCTCGCCCAGCAGGTACTGAGCCCCGCCAAGCTCCGTCCCATGATTGAGAACCTCGCGCTGGTCAAGCCCGATGAAGAGAACCAGCTCATCGACGACATCCAGCACAATGTGTCGGTCGAGCCGGCGATCACCCCGATGAGCGCTGCCGCGGCGGGACTTTCCGGCGCCAAGAAGAAAAAGCCCTCTGCCAGCGACGAACCGGTGCCCGGCTTCAAAGTCAACTACACCGATAGCAACGCAGACCACGCACAAAAAATCTGCAATGCCCTGACCTCGCTGATCCTGGATGAAAACCTGCGCTCTCGCGCCGGGATCGCCAAGGGCACCACCGAGTTTCTCAGCCGCCAGGTCGAAGACGCCAAACGCGCCATTGACGAACAGGATGCCAAGCTCGCCGCCTTCAAAAAGCAATACCTGGGTCAGTTGCCCGGCGACGCCGACAACAACATGCGCATCCTGATGTCGCTGAACTCGCAACTCGATGCCACTACCCAGACCCTGAGCCGCGCCCAACAGGATAAGGCTTACACCGAAAGCATGCTGGCGCAGCAGTCGGCCGCTTGGAAGAGTTCGCAGTCCAGTACCAATCCGCAGACCCTCGAACAACAGTTGAACCTGCTGCAGGCGCAATTGCTGCAAGTGCAGGCGCGCTATACCGAAGATCACCCCGACGTGATCAAAGCCAGGGCCGACATTGCTGAGGTCCAGAAGAAGCTGAAAGAGCTCAACGCCGCGGCCGCAGCCGCCAACGCCAGCGACAGCAGCGATAAAGCCAACGTCGGCGAACCGCCTGAAATTCGCCAGCTTCGTCTGCAGATTCACCAATATCGGAGCGTGATCGAGCAGGCCACCACAGACCAGAAGAGGCTGCAAAGTCAGATTGGCATCTACCAGAGCCGCACCGCCATGAGCCCGGGCGTCGAGGAGCAATACAAGCTGCTCACCCGCGACAACGATAACGCCCAGAGCTTCTACAAAGATCTGCTGGCCAAGAAAAGCTCCGCCGAACTGGGCACCAGCATGGAGAACCAGCAGCAGGGCGAGCAGATGAACATTCTGTACGGGGCTGGCCTGCCGGATTCTCCCAGTTTCCCCAACCGCCCGCTGTTTGCCGCAGCCGGCATGGGTGCCGGTCTGGCGCTCGGCCTCGTCATCGCCATCTTTCTGGAGTTTAGTGACAAGTCCATCCGCACCGAAAAAGATGCTGCCAACGTCATGGATCTGCCCCTCCTGATTTCCGTGCCCTGGCTGGGTGAGGACGAGGGCGATGCCGCTGCCAGCGGCAATGGACGCCGCCGTTTCTGGCGCCGGGATGACCCCGCTTCGCCAGAAGATCACGAGAACGTCGAGGTCTAGGGCAAGCCTATGTACAAAGAATTTTTCGGACTTCGCGCCAACCCGTTCAACGTCAATCCGGACCCGCGTTACCTGTTTCTCACGCGGCACACCGAAGAGGCGCTGGCCTGCCTTACCTACGGCATACAAAGCCGCAAGGGCTTCGTGTTGCTTACCGGCGAGGTCGGTACCGGCAAAACGACGCTGATCAACAAATTGATGGAATGGCTCCGCCTACAGCAGGTCGCTACCGCCTTCATCTTCAACTCGCGCATGGACGTGCCCCAGCTCCTCGATTTCATGATGGCCGATTTCGGCATTCCCTGCGATACCAAGTCGAAGAGCCAGCTCCTGCAGCGCCTCTATAACTGGCTGCTCGATCGCTATCGCGCCGGTGAGACGGCTGTGCTGGTCATCGACGAGGCCCAGAACCTCTCCGACGAAGTGCTCGAAGAGATCCGCATGCTCACCAATCTCGAGACCTTCACCGAGAAGCTCCTCCAG
>Ga0209117_1000816_pt1 | contig 11634 bp, 7 predicted proteins | sample BlaSpr_A8_OM2_M2_FD_187978 | JGI IMG/M metagenome (GOLD analysis project Ga0209117, IMG submission 187978) | Forest soil microbial communities from Thunder Bay, Ontario, Canada - Black Spruce, Ontario site 2_A8_OM2_M2 (SPAdes) (version 2) | ecosystem: Environmental > Terrestrial > Soil > Boreal...
TCGACCACGTGACCGTCGCCGCCGAGTTTGTACTTGTATGTAGTCAGGCCCTCGAGGCCGACCGGGCCGCGCGCGTGTAGTTTGCCGGTGCTGATTCCCAATTCGGCCCCGAAGCCGTAGCGAAAGCCGTCGGCGAATCGCGTCGAGGCGTTGTGATAGACCCCGGCCGCATCAACGCGCTCCATAAAATGTGCCGCGACCTCGCCATCCTCGAGCCCCGGCCGATCCCGCGCTGAGCCCCGTGCCCGCCCGCGCTCCGCGAGGCTTCCCGATCGCGCGCCGTAGCCGGCGGCCCGGCAGCCCGGCACCCCGATGCCCCGACGCCCGACGCAGGCACCGCTTGCGGGGCAGCGCGCCCTGCGCCATGATCGCCCGGACGCGAGGAGGAGGACCCATCATGCGACTCGCCTATGCACCATGCTCCGCACGCGGCGCTCTCCTGGGACTGGCCATGGCTCTGGCGGCGGCACCGGCGTCCGCCGGCATCCGCTACCAGGCGGTCACCCGCACCACCGACGCGCAATCGCGTGCTCACGAGGTGCAGATCGAGGCCTGGGTCTCGGGCGACAAGGCCCGCATCGACTTCCGGTCCAGCGACAACCCGATCGCCAAGTCCGGCACCTACATCCTCACTCCGGACGCCGGCAGGACGCTCTACCTGGTCAACCCGGAGGACAAGATCTGGTCACGCTGGAGCGTCGAGGGCATGCTGGGGATGGTGGGGGGACTCATGAACGGCCTCGGCCCGCTGCTCAAGATCGAGTTCTCCGATCCCAAGGTCGAGAAGCTGCTCGAGGAGGACGGCGGCCCGGTCGCCGGCATTCCTACCCGTCACAGCCGCTACCGCACCTCCTACACCATGAAGATCAAGGTGTTCGGCATGGGCAGGGCCAGCGGCGTGGTGTCGGAGGAGGACCTCTGGGTGGCCAACCGGCTGCACGAGCCGGGGCTGGGGGTCTGGCTGCGGCAGGAGCCGCCGCGCACCGGCAACGCCGATTTCGACCAGCTGATCGCGGCCGGCTACGAGAAGGCCCAGGGCTTCCCGCTCAAGTCGTCGACGGTGAGCACCGTCACGCAGAAGGACAGGCAGACCGTCACCCACCGCACCATGGAGGTGACGGACTTCAAGAACGTCGAGGTGCCGGACTCGCGCTTCGAGCTCCCCGCCGGCTACCAGGAGCGCCAGCTGCCGGCGATGGCCGGCGGACAACCCCGCGGCGGCGACTGACGCCAGGGCGCTGCTCGCCGCCCTCCCGGCGTGAGGCTATTTGGCGGCGGCTCCGGCCCGCCGCCCACCGAAGAGGTCGGCGACCTTCACCAGCACCGGCAGGCCGGCGGTGAACGCCGCGACGACGGGCATGGCCCCTTCGAGCAGTTCCTTCTGGGTGCCGAGGAAGAACACTCCCCCGGCCGCGAACACGGCGAAGAACGGCAGCCGGATGCGGTCCCAGGGGCTCGGGTCCGTCGGCTCCAGTTGCTGCACTTCGCTCCGGCAGGCCGGCGACAGGACGAAGCGGCGGAAGGTTTCGTTCATCAGCTGGAAGACTGGCCGGCGGCGGATCAGGCCGCGCGCCATCAGGCGCCGGACCAACCGGCGGTTCTTCTCGTTGACCAACCCGTCCTCGGCAAGATGGCCGAGGACCACCTTCTCGTCGCGCGAGCACTTCATCCAGAGCGACTGATAGTAGCCCTCGGCGCGGTCGTAGAACTCCTCGAGCAACCGCTGGCGATCGAGCCGCGGGGCCAGGAGGTCGAGCTCGCAGCCGATCTGAAGCAGGAAGGGTTGTTCGCCGCACTCTCTGCGCAACAGCGCCGAGGTGAGGCGGTCGCCCGCCGCCGCGGTGGCTCCTCGCCGCAGCTGCCGCCAGAGCTTGCGCAGCGAGGCGACCGTCACCGTTGCCTCGCTGTCCTTCACCCCGGGCACCAGCTCCTGGTCGACGAGGGTGAACTTGTCCAGCAGTGCCCGCCAGCGCTCCTCGCGGCCCGGCGAGGCGTCTTGGCTGCCCGCCGCTTCCCCGCCTTCTCTGGCATCGACGTCCGGCCGCTCGGCGAGCGGCGTGGGGCTCACGGTGGAGAGGACGACGACCGTCCGCTCCCGGACCAGTGCTTCGAGCAGAGCGAGCTTCCGGTCGTTGAACGGGGGCTCTCCAATGCGATGCTCGAAGCCCTCGACGAGGATGTCGCGCTCGGGCAACGAGCGCCACAGCAGTTGGGGGGTCGGCCAGTCGGGTGGGTGGCCTTCGAGGTCCTTGCAGCGCAGACGGAAGAAGCCCCCCTCGGGATCCCGGAAGCGCCACGCCGGGCGCCGGCTGACCAGGAAGAGATTGGCGCCGGCGGCGGCCAGCTCTCCTTCCTGCTCCGACCAGAGCGGCTCGAAGAGGTCGATCAGGAAGACGTGCCGCGAGATGAACCAGGCGAGCCGCGCCAGGAGCGCCAGCAACAGGATGGCGCTCGCGACCGCTTTCACGAAAGCGACGGCGGCGGCATCGAAGCTCCGCGCCTCGCCAACCGGGCCAGCCCCGGGGAGGGCGGCGACGAAGAGCAGAGCTCGCGGCAACGAGGAAACGAGCTTGACTCCCAGGCCGCGCCGTTCCAGCTCCAGCCGGTCGCCGTGACGGTCCCAGTGCCAGTCGGCGGCCTGGTCGCGCATCAGCTCGCGGGTCTTCGCGGTATAGCCGGAATAGGTCGGCAGCCACTCCGCCAGGATCTCGGGCAACAGATCCGGGGCGGTGTGACCCGCGGGTGCTTCGTCGCGCTCCGGACTCTCGATCCGGGTGTCGAAGAAGGAGCTCCCATAGAAGCTCAAGCTGTTGCCGACCCGGCACGCGAGCCGCTGGTCGTCACGCAGCTTGGCGCACTTGTCTCCGCCAAGAGCGGCTTCCGCGCCGAAACCAAGAGGATCCGGACGGCGGACCTTCCGTGCTCCTTGCTCCCTCGACGCTTGGATCCGGCGCTCGTCGAGCTCCTTGGCGAGCTCGAGCTGGCCGAGCTTGACCATGGAGTTGGTCTGCATCGTCTGCGCCATCTTGAAGATACAGAGCGTCGGGAGGACCGCGGTGAGGACGAGGGTGAGGAGCCCCAGCACCGGATAGGCCAGCGAGAGCTGGAGAGAGCCGCGGCCGGTCAACCGGCGCCACCGCCTGGGGTGGACGAAGACCAGGTAGGCGGCTGCCAGCAGCGGCAAGGTGGGGACGAACAGGCGCCGGTCGGGTCCGAGAGTCGCGAAGAGCGCCCAGACCGCCAGGAGGGCGAGGCCCACGGCTCCGGCCGCCACTCTGGTCGGGCTCCGGCGCCGGCGGCGCGTCAGCTGCAGATACCCCATGACCAGGGCGAGGAGAGGCAGCAGTCCTGCGACCCAGACGAGCCGGGCATCTCCCGGGAGCGCGAAGGCCGCCAGGATGAAGGCGGCGCAGAGCAGGAGATCGACGGCGACGAGGCGCAGGTAATCGTCGGCGCGCTCCGGATCGGGCCAGAGCCATGCCGCGCGGTATCCGGGGCGGACCAGAGCGACGGCCGCCAGGACCAGGGCGAAAGCGGCCATGTAGGCGACCAGGAAGACGAGCGCCGTAAGAACGGTCTCCAGGTTGGCGGCCTCGACTCTGTCCTTGTGGCGCAGCGCCACGATCATCCACGGCGATGGTCCTTGAACCGGCACGATGCTGGCCCGGTAGTCGTCCCCCCAGTAGGGCAGGTCGATGGTCACGCTCTGACGGGCGAACACCGCGGACTGCAGGTGCCGATCGCCGTCGGTCTCGAGGAACAGGTTCTCCGAGGCGTTGCGCTCGGAATCCGAGTGGAAGAGAACGCCGCCCTGCTGATCGATCACCGCGAACTCGAGTCCCGGTGGGAGCACCGGGCGGATCGCCGACACCATCGGCAATTCCAGCAGCGCAAGACAATCCGTCGTACCCGAGGCCGGCTTGACGAGCAACGCCTCCTGGACACCCTGCCAGACGCTGGCCATCGGCTTGACCATGAAGGAGCCCTCGCCGGTCGGCGCGCCGGCGGCAGGCGCCGCCCACAGCGCTCCCCGCAGCGTGCTGCGAACAAAGTCGCTGGCCTCCATCGACGGCGGCGACAAGAACACATCTCCTGACCACCACCAGCGCGTCGCCAGGCCCTCCGGGCTGACGCGCCTGAATGCCTCCCAGGACCGGTAGGTACCCGCTTCGTGCGGGGCTCGCTCCAGCGCCACGAGCTCCGCGTATTCTTGGCCGATCTCCCGCCGGACGTGCTCGGCCATGTTCGTCGCGAACCGATGAAGGTCCTCGTCGGATAGCCGCTCGAGCTCCCGATGATGGTGGTGGTCGAGCAGCAAGAGCGTCAACAGAGAGGCTCCGAGCAGACTGCACAGGGCAATCAGCAGCAGGTCGACCAGGCGAACGCGCTGCCTCTCGCCAAGCAGCCTGAGCTTGAGCAGAGGCCAGCTCATGAGAGCGAGCGCCAGCACTGCCACCGCGGCGCCCAGGAACGAGGGCGGAACCTTGAGGCTGTCGAAGAGGAGCTTCTCGTTCGACACCAGTCCGCAGATCAGCCAGATCTGGTGCGGGGCCGTCTCACTCTTCGCCTCTCGATCCTTTGCCGTCGACGGCTGGCTGCCGGCCAGAGCGGGGACGGCCACGCTCACCGGCTCGGCAAAGAGCTTGAACGCCCGGCCGCGGACCTCCACGTCGAGCTGATGGCGTGGGCCGGTCAGGGTGCGCAGCGCAGCCTGGAAAGTCCCGCCTGCGGCCTTGTCATCGCCTTTCGGTTTCGGCAAGCCTGCCGTCTCGAGCAGGAGATCGAAGCGATGAATGCCGATCTCGGACTGTCGGTCGAGCGGCTGATAGATCACCGCGCCATCCTCCTCCTGCACCACCAGCATGGTGTCGAAGGCTTGCTGGGAGCGGGGGCCGAAGAGGGGTTCCAGCAACTGCTGGAGATCCACCGAGCCGCAGATCCGTCTCTCCTTCGCTTTGAAACGGAGGCTCAGGCGGTAGCCGCCGTTCGGCAGCCGGTCCACGCTCTGATGCAGCCCGTCCTTCGCGGCCGGCGAGTCTGACTCTTGGCACTCCACCAGATGCAGCTTGAGGTCGAGATAGTCTTGGAGCTGGCCGAGGACCGCTGCGGGCTTCTCGCCGGTGGGCACCTCGAGCTCGGCCAACGACCTTACTACCCTGTTCTGGCCGGCGATCGCCTTGGCGATCTTGCGACCCATGGTGTCGAGCAGGCGGAAGTCTCTGCGGACCAGGTAGTCGTGTTTCTGCTTCGCGTACAGGAGCTGGAATGCGCCGAGCGCGAGCAGCAACGCGAGCACGACGAGGATCGGTCCCCGCAGCTTGGACCGCCGGCGAGCGGACTGCTCAGGATTGGCATTCTCTGGCTGGCTCATGGGTCCCTCGCCTCGCGGCGCCGGGTGGTCCGTCGAGGGCGGCGGTCAGGACGGACACCGCAGCTGCCCGCGGTCGACATCGACACTTATAGGCTTCAACCACAGACAGTATGTTACACTTTGAGCACTGATCTCAGTTCAGGATTTGAGATTCATGTCTTTTCCAGGAGCCGGACCACGTTCTCGACTGAGCACTACCCGGCGCCGGGGCGCCGCGGCAGCTGGCCGTTGCGTGGGGAATGTGATCTGCTCAGACACGGGGAGAATCGCATGCCACAGGAACCACTGGGAATCGAGGGCCTCACGCCGGAGGATGCCCGCTTCGCCGGATCTCGCTTCGGCGAGGTCCGCAAGGCCATCTTCGCCAACCCCTACCAGCGAGTCTGGGGCGAGGAGGGCGCCCCGGCGCTGCCGCGCTACGAGGCCACTCTAGGTGGCCTCGTCCGAGGGGCGCTGCCGTCTCGAACCTACCCGTTCCTCCAGGCAGCGAGGCGCGTGGTCGGCTCCCATGCGGATCTGCGCTGGGGACCGGACGGCAAGGGGTATCGCCGGCTGGTGCATCCCAACGGGGTCTGCCTGACCGGCATCTGGGAGATCACGGGCGACTCCGCACACAGCGGGTTCTTTCGCCAGGGCAGCCGAGGCCTGGTGGTCGGACGCTATTCGACCTGCTGCACGGAGACGCGGTCCGGGCACACTCGTTCCCTCGCTCTCGTCGGGCGGGTCTACCCGACGACCGACCCCGAGCACGCCGACCCGCTTGCCACTGCCAACTTCATCACCCAGCAGGATTTAGGCGGTGACGACAGTAAGAGCATCAACGCGGCGATCCTGCAGAATGCTCCCAATACCCGCTCCTGGAAGCGTGGCTTCCTCGGAATTCCTGCCTTCCTGGTCACGGGTGCGGTCTTCATACGCGCGGACAAGCAACCCTCGATCCGCCAGCTCTACCAGATCGCCGAGCTGGGAAAGCCGCCGGGTGAGCCGACACGCGCCCCCGAGTTCATGCGCCTCTCGGTCGCGCCGTCCCAGCCGGTCCTCGCCGCGCCAGGCCTGGATTTCCGGGACGAGATCCTGGCGCAGATCTTCGATCGCGGCGACCCGCAACCGAAGCGAACGCTCACGTTTCGGATCGAGACCTCCGACGACGGCGTCACCCGCGGTACGCCGCTCTATCAACGGCGCCTCGTCTCGAACTGGCGCGAGATCGGCAAGATCACCTTCGACAACGCGGTGGCTTCGTACAACGGCGATTTCGTCCTCCATTTCAACCACCCTGTCTGGCGCGAGAATCGCAACGATCCCAGTACGGCGACGAGAAAGCCCTGAAGACCTGGTGATATAGTAGGCGTCGTACCCCCATCGACGGGCCGCGTCCGCGGCCGCCAGACTGGAACTGCCATGCCCAATCCTGCCGTGCCTCGATTTCGCGTCCAATCGCCACTGCTGCAGATGCTGCGCGGCGGCCTGCGCGGCCGGCTGCGCCGCGTCGCGCTGCCGCTCGCCGCCGTGCTGGTGCCGCTGCTGTTCGTCCGCGCCTGCCTGCTGACCTACGTGCCGCCCGACCGCATCGGCATGCGCCAGGTCGCTTTCGGCACCCACAAGGGGCTGCAGAAGGAGCTGGTGCGCCCGGGCTACCGCCGCGAGGTCAGCGGCTACGAGCAGATCCGCACCTTCCCGCACGACCTGCAGGTGGTCGAGTTCACCAACAACCCGCAAGAGACCGGCGCCGGCCACCTCAAGGGCGCCGCCATCAAGGTGCCGACCGTCGACGGCTACCCGGTCGACCTCGACGTGACGGTGCTCTACCACATCAAGGACCCGTTCCTGGTGGTCTCCAAGTTCGGCTTCGGCAACGCCTACGAGGAAGCGGTGGTGGTGCGCTTCACCGACCCGCTGGTCAAGCAGTTCCTGGGCGAGCTGCTGGCGGAGCAGTTCTACGGCAGCGAGCGTCTGCAACGGGTCGCCGCGCTCAAGGCGGCGCTGGCCAAGAACCTGGCCGACAACGGCCTCGCCCTGGCCGACGTGCTGATCCGCCAGTACGACTACCCGGCAACGTTCCAGGCGCTCACCGAGCAGAAGAAGATCCAGGACCAGTCGGTGCTCACCAACCGCGCCCTGGCCCGCCAGGCCGAGGTGCAGACGCGCCTCAACCAGGTGGCCACCGAGGGCCAGAACCTCATCCGCATCAAGGCCGCGGAGTTCGCGGCGCAGATCACCGAGATCAACGCCAAGAAAGAGCTCTACGAGCGCCAGAAGCGCGCCGAGGCCGACCTGCTGGTGCGCAGCGCCGAGGCCTCCGGCACCGAGGCCATCAACCGCGCGATGGAAGGCGCCGGCTCCGACAAGCTGCTGCGCCTGCGCCGCGGCCTCGCCTTGCTCAACAGCATCAAGGGACCGATCTACATCTCGGAAGATCCCACCGACTTCTCGAAAATCGTGTCCAGTCACTGAAAAAACGAACTGCGATACCTGGGCCGGCGAGCCGATGTTCGCGGCCAGCGCGGAGAACCGAAAATCATGCGACGCCATCTTAGCAGCACCTCCCTCTTGCTAATCGTTCTAATTGTGCCGGCGCTCGGCGCGTCTGCCTGCACGCCGCACCACACCGGTCCCACCGAGGTCGGCGTGGTCTTCAACAAGGTCACCCATTCGCTCGAGATCAAGCCGGCGGGCGCCACCTATTTCTTCCTGCCGTTCGTCAACGATTGGAACAGTTATGACATCTCGCAGCGCAGCCTGATCATGAATGCCGACACCAGCAGCGGCAACCGCCGCGAGAAAGACGACCTGCGGTTCAAGACGCGTGACGGCAACGACATCGAGACCAACGTCACGGTGCGCTGGCGGATCGATCCCAGCCGCATCGGCTCGATCTGGAAGGACGTGGCGCCGAGCAGCGACGAGGTCGAGACCCGCCTGGTGCGGCCGCTGGCCCGCACCTACGTTCGCGACGTGCTCAACCGTCTCGACTCGGAGGAGTTCTATAATCCCAAGCTGCGCTTCGCCGCCGCCACGGACGCCACCAATTTACTGAACGGACGGTTGCAGCCCTATGGCGTGATGGTCGAGTCGGTGCTGCTCGGCGACTTCTCCTTCAAGCACGAGTACCAGAAGCTGATCAACTCGCGCAAGGAGGCCGAGAAGCAGGCCGAGAAGCTGGAGGCCGAGATCCACGCCACCCAGGAGGCCAACCAGGCCAACCTGCAGTCCAGGGTGGCGCAGCTCACCCAGGAGCTCACCGCGGCATCGGGCGGCTTCGAGCAGGCCAAGCGGGAAGCCGACGCCTACGTGGTCAAGCGGCAACAGGAGGCGCAGGCCACCCTCGCCGAGCGCAGCGCCAGCGCCGAAGGGATCCGCCGCGAGCGGGCCGCGCTCAACAGCAGCGCCGGCGACGCCTACGTCAACCTGCAGCTGATCGAGGCGCTGCAGAAAAAGGAGATCCGCCAGATCCCGAAGCTGCCGAACGGCAACATCATCATTGACGGCAACCGGCTGCTGCAGCAGCTCGGGGTGCTGCGCTACCAGCAGGGACGCGACGCCGAGGCGCAGACTCCCGCGCCCAACCCGCCGAACCCGAATCCGTGACCTGGGACGTCCCGCCATGTTGAACCTTGCCGGTCGTGAGTACGACTTCGGACCCGTGCTGTTCGCGGTGCTCGGGGACTGCGAGCACCGCCGGCGCAGCCTGCCAGCCGACGACGACGAAGCGGCGGCGAAGCTCGCCGAGGTCGCGCGACAGAAGCTGGCCGAGATCCAACCTTGCTATGAGGAGGCCGGCGGCGCGCCCGCCTACTGGCGCGAGCTCGAGAACGAGATCCTCGAGACCGCCCTGCCGCAGTACGCGCGCGCGGCGGCTGCCCAGACGCGCCTCGAGCTTGGCAGCTACGGCCTGTGGCGCCAGGGGGACCCGCTGTCGCGCCTGGCGCTGGGGCTTGCCGGCCTGGCGGTGGGCGGCCTCATCGTCAAGGCGCCGTTCATCCCGATCTTCGAGGACGCCTTCGCCTTCGTGCTCGCGGCCGCGGCGTTCTTCTATCCCGAGATCAAGCGCCTGGTCTTCGACTGGCGGTATTCCCGCCTGCTCAACCGTCTCGTCGCGCAGGCGGAGAGCTACCAGCACCGCCAGCTCCCCTACGTCAGCGAGGCCGATCTCGAAGCCGAGCTGCGTGCCGTGCGCACCGGCGCGGCCGCACCCACTCCTGTGCCAGCCTCCACGCCAACCGCGGGCCCCAGACGCACGCTGGCTCCGTCGCCGCTGTCGATCTTCGCGCCATCCGAGGCCGCGCCGCCGCCTTCACCCGACGCCGCCAGGCCGCGCGCCGGCGGTGCCAGCGGCGCGGGCAACGGCGGCGACCCCGGCGACCATCGGCTGGTGTAGTCTCCCGCTCCTATGCGGCGGATCCTCGTGTTACGCACGATCCGACCAGAAACGGCGCAATCGCCGGAGTTCATCTATCTGGACTCATTTGTCCTCGGCGAGGTGCAGGCCGTTTTCGACCGGCCCATCGTGATGAGGCAGCCCTGGTTCCGCGGCTCCCTCCTCGATCGGGCCTACGAAGCAGTCCTATTCTTGGCGGACGACCGCGTTCTCCTCGGGCGCCGCAGCCTGAAGGCAATGCGCGACGGCCTTGACGCTGGAGCGGAGGTGGTTTGCCCACGGCTCCTGGCGGAAGTGGCGCCCAAGCCGCTCTATACGCTGCGCGACTTCGAAGGTGTCGAAGCGGCGGTGCTCGCCGCGCCGCCTCCATCGTCGCCGCCCATGTCGCACCTTCCGGTGTCGTTGTGGAGGTTCGGTGCGCTGGAGAACGCAGTCCCGAGTCTGTCGCTGGATCGCCTGATGGATCCCTCGTTGTTGTCCAGCCTGGCAGCGACACTCCCCACCGCGCGGGCTGGCATCTACCATCCATTCATCGATTACTACGCCGAGTTACGGGATGACATCCTGCCGCTTGTCCCGCCTGATACCCATGAGGTGCTGGAGATCGGCTGCGGGCGCGGAGTCACCGGGCGGCTGCACCGCGAGCGGCTCGGCTGCCGGGTCACGGGTGTCGAGATGAATCCCCTGGTCGCGCAGGAGGCCAAGGCCAACCTGGACCGCGTCTTCGTTGGCGACGTCCAGAGCCTGGAGCTCGACGGAAAGTACGATCTCATCGTCGCCCTCGAGCTCTTCGAGCACCTGGTGCGGCAGGAGGAGTTCCTGGACCGGATGCAGAGGCTGCTGAACCCCAACGGCACGATCCTCATGTCGGTGCCCAACGTGGGACACTATTCGATCGTGCGAGATCTCTTGGCCGGCCGCTGGGACTACCTGCCGATCGGTTTGCTCTGCTTCACGCACTACCGCTTCTTTACCCGCGCGACCCTGGAGAACTGGTTCCGCCGTCTCGGGTTCTCCCGCATTCGGCTGCAACCGCAGCTCACGGAACTGCCTCCGGAATTCCCCCGGCTCGCGGCGGCGGGCGGCTTCGAGGTGGACCTCGAGAGCCTGCGCACCAAGGGGTTCTACGCAATGCTGCAGGTTAACTGAGACCGTAGCCCGCAGGCCGAAGAGAACGGTCGCCGGAGGGGAAGGGAGGGCCGGAAAGGGATCCCCGAAGGTTACGGGCCGATGCGGTGCAGGCGGACCAGCGGTCCCTCGAGGGCGTGCGGGTCGCGCAGGTCGATGTCGCCGGCGATCGCCCACAAGTTGTCGCCCTGCGGATCGAGCAGGGTCTGGCGCACCTCCCAGGTGCGGTCGCCGGTGCGCTGGAGGTGGGTGAACTGGTGGCGGCGCGCCTCGGGCGTGAACAGCAGCTCGCCGTACTCGGCGAAGAACGGCGCCATCTCGCGCTCGAAGCGCTCGGCGTCCCACGACGCTGCTTCGCCCGCCTCGGCGGCCGCCGTCCCGCCTCGCACCGACTCGGCCGCCGCCGCCCAGTCGCGCGCCGCCAGCGTCCGCATCGTCCATCGCCCGCCCTCGACCGCGCCGATCGATTCCTTCATCAACGTTCCGTAGGGTCCAAGCAGTTCGTCGGCGAACATCGCCACGCGCAGATTTAGCTCGGTCGCGAATAGCTTGCCGAACGAACTTTCAGGCCCCGGCACCTTGCCCTTGAGTTGCGCGGTCAGGCCGCGATAGCGGCTTAGCCGAAGGCAGCGCGACTCGATCCCGAACTGCGAGAGCTTCTGGCGGATGTAAGGATGCCGATACGCGGGCATGCCCTCGAACTCGATCGCTTTGGCCAGTTCTATTAGTTCGTTGATCGTGCGCTCGACCGGATGGG
>Ga0209117_1000817_pt1 | contig 11619 bp, 15 predicted proteins | sample BlaSpr_A8_OM2_M2_FD_187978 | JGI IMG/M metagenome (GOLD analysis project Ga0209117, IMG submission 187978) | Forest soil microbial communities from Thunder Bay, Ontario, Canada - Black Spruce, Ontario site 2_A8_OM2_M2 (SPAdes) (version 2) | ecosystem: Environmental > Terrestrial > Soil > Boreal...
GGTAGCGCTCGATCAGCGGCGACAGGCAGGTGCAGGCGTGGCGGGGATCGCCGAGGTGGCCGCAAGGGCAGGGGTGTGTTGCCCTTTTGCCGTCTCATTTTGAGGGCGGTTATCCCGTCCCCTCGGGGCCGACGAAAGGGCCGGTCAGCCGCCGAGGAAGAACGTGATGGGCTTGCCGTATAGCTTGGCGAAGATCTGAAGCTCGGTCGGATCGATCCGGCGCTCCCCGGTCTCCACCTTGGAGACGAAGGACTGCGCGGATCTTCGCCGTCAGGCGCTCCCGGAAGGCGTCATCCGATAGGAGCCGCAGTAGCGCCAGGATCGTGAGGCCGCCGTGGTCGAGGAGCGCGGCCAAGGCATGCCCCAGGATGTATTCGAGGCGCGGCCCCCAGCTCGAGCCCCATATCCCGCGGAATGCGGCGAGCACCCCGGCGACTACGAGATGCTCTTCGTCCTGCGCCACCTTTGGCAGAAGATTCAGTCCCACCGGCCGCGCCAGATCGCCGGGGTTGAAGTGGAGGACTTCGTTTGTCCTCCCTCGCGGGATGGCGTCCATGACATCGCGCGCCAGGTCGCCGTGCGGATCGAGGAGTCCCACGCCCCGGCCGGCGTAGAGGTCTTGGATGATGAGGTTCCGTAAGAGCGTGCTCTTGCCGAGCCCCGTCCTCCCGACGATGTATAGATGCTCCGCCCGGTCCTCGGGCGCAAGCAAGACGAGCTTCTCCTCGTCAGAGACCCAATAGGTGCGGGTGCCGATGGCAACAGGGGTTTGATCCATAGGAAGGTGTTGCGCCCTGCCTCCCTTCTCACCCACGTCCGGGAGCCAGGACCACGGGGACGTGAGGAACCGCCGGCCGACTCTGGCGGCCGGCAGCGTACGCCCGCATCAGGATTTGGTGACCGAGTTCATCGGTCGGTACACCTTCGAGACGCAGGTGCCCGGCATCTGCGTCCGTCCGGGCTGCGACTACATGGCCGAGGTGGAGGCGGACACCCGCCACGGCCGGTGCCAGCAGTGCGGCCTAGGCAATTGATAAGAGGTTTGTCAAGGAGCGAAGGATGAACGGGATGAACGGATGAACGGAAGATCCAGGCGACATCCTGCGGGACGGTGGGCTTCCTGCGACGCGCCACCCTGCCTTTCTTCTCGTTGCGGCACGCTGCGGGATCGAGCTTCACCGCTCCAAGGAGGCGAGCCATCGCTCGACGACCCACCAGGTCCGCGAGTACCCGGGGCTCATCTCGCCCCGCTCCCAGGCGGCCACCCCGGACCTTGGGCGAGCACCTCGGCCCGGCGGGTGGCCGAGGAGATCGGCTGCCACCACGGATCGAGCTAGCGAAGCCGCGCCGTATCGATCAGAGATACGCATACAGTGCTAACCTAATTTAATCGCGAAGAAGTATGGCGGCACCGGAGCCACGGCCGGACTGCGCACCAGCCCAGCCAATTAAGTCATCGACCATCGCCGTCCAATCCGACACCGGCGGCGGGGCCATCTCGGTTCTGGGAATACTCCAAAGAACTTCGGTCAACGCAGCGACTGAATTGGTGATCGGATCCCAGCCCAAATCGATCAATTCGTTTATGTTCTTACGCGCTTTCTTAAGTTTCTTTCGCCCGGCCTCCTCTGCTAATCCATAAAGGGTCCACTCAACTCGTTTCCTCCGCACACCTTCAATTGGGCGACTCAAATGGGAACTTCGGTTCGCCTGCGAGAGCGTCTAAAGCCAACCGCTCAAGCACTCGCAACCAATACAAATAGGCATGTCCCAGCCAGAGAGCCTCTACAGCTTGAAACGAGGATCAACCCTCGTCCAGACACCGCCGGAAAACGAACGAGGCGGCCAGCGAGTCATAGGTCATCTCGCGAGCCAATGCGTCGGCCTCGTCGTGCGACAGCTCAAATTTTGATGCCTCCACCCTCCTGGCGGAGTTCCTGTGTCTAGCCGGGAGGCCAGAGGAGGCGCTCGCGATCATGGACCGCGCCCCTCTAGTCGGCGCGGCATCCATGCGCAGCGACCAGCGCGACCTGACCGGGATCAATCACTCGGACCTCGTGCTCGCCTGCGAAGAAGGTGGTCAACCGGATGTTCGCCAGCGGAGTCCTGCAGACTACGTGGTGCGGACCGAACTTGCGCTCAGCCACCCAATGCGCGAGGGAGAAGCTTTGATGGGCGCTCTCCCAGAGCGCCCTGGCGAATCCGGAGCCCTCGATGTCCAGGCCGCGCTGCCGAGCGAGCGCGTCGGTCATCCAACTGTGGTCTCGAATGTGGCCTGTTTCGCATCGTGCTGTGCGATCGTGGATCGAGTTGAACGAGATTGTCGCATCGGAGAGCACATGTGCCTGGACGTCGAGATAACACCGCCATGTGTGCCGCCCATCCGTGTCGAGAGTGCCCGGGCGGAAGAAGCGAAATTTCTTCGCATTCTGCAGGCCCCGGTACAGCAGCACCTCACCGGTCTCGAGCAGCGGCTGGTCCTCGACCAAGACCAGCTGGTAGCTGCCGTGCTGCAGAAGGAGGAACTCCGGTCCCCACCACCCCGGCAGCGGGCCATAAACCGCCAGCGGCGCGGTGACCGCGTCTTCGGTGATGCTGCCGAGACGGCAAGCGACACGCCGCACCCGGCCGTTGCGGGCATCGCGCCAAAACGAGAAGAGCTGACGGACCTGCTCCTTCGAATAAGCTCCAAAGTAGTGATGACGGCGAAGATTGCTGTGCTCTGCAAAGACTCCGGGGAGCACCCAGTTATACTGGAAGTAGTAGTCGTCCTCTGGAGGCTCCTCGGGGTTGTAGGCGAGAGGTCCAACCGCCGCGAGCCATGGCACGATCTGCCCGCTCGACGTCACGGTAACGGTCGACAATGGCCCCCGTCGGCTCCGGCGCCCGCTGCCGCCCCTTCGTGCCCGAGGGGACTGGTCTTCAGCTACCTCGGCGGTCGCTGCTGGAACCGCTGTAGTAGCGTCGCACCGCAGCAGATCGTCAATGTACTTCGCCAGCAACCACGCTTTGAGCCGTGCGTCGCCCTTCTTGCGGAGCTGGGCGCGTAGCTCTTTCGCGGGGACGATCCGCACGATGTAAGGGTCGAAGCGGCCCCACACCATGAGCCGTCTTACCCCGCCGTCGAACCAAAGCTCCTCCGTTACGGGCAAGGCGGCGTCCGGCGGGATCTCGAGCACGAGTACGACTCCCCTTCGCGCAGACGCATAGCGCACGGCGGTGTACGGACAATCTGTGAAATTGGTGCCGGCGGGGAACGGCGCTGAGGTATTGACGAGCTCCGGCCGGTAGGGCGTCCTGAGACCGCGGTAGAGACGCACGATGGCGCTATCCTGAACCGGCAAGCTCGGTGAGCGCGTCCGCGAGCACGGATGGACCTATCTCCGGATTCAGCCTCTTCGCCAACACCGACCTGACACCGGTCGAGGCGACCTCGCTCCTTGATCTCGCCTTCACTTCTGCGCCCGCTTGGCTGCCGGACGCCGGCTTTGCGCCCTCGACCTGGCACCGCCTCTCGGCAGCGCGGCGAGCCATTCCAGATCCCTCCTCAGTGCGCGGCGCTCGGCCGCTTCGCGTTCGAACAGGGCCGCGGACTTCTCCAGAACCAGCGTGAAGGGCCGGCCGACACGCCGTGTCTGGTGGCGGACCGGCAGCTCGTGGGTGTCGAGCCGGATATGGACGTGCTGCCTGCGCTCTTTGGCAAGCGGCCACTCGAACCGCCGCTGCCGGGGGTCGGCGAGGAAGACGCGCAGCTCCGTACAGAGCTCGCAGCCGCAGCCCTCGGGCAGCACGATCGACCAGTCGTTCTCGCCGCGTGCCGGTCGCCCGAGACGGGCCTTCATCTCTCGCGAGCAGTGCTGCTGGATCGCTCCCAGGGCGAAGCCGGACGGCGGCTCTGCTCTAGCGGCGGCGAGGCGCAGCATCTGCATGAGGCTGCCCAGCAGAGCACTGTTCGAGCAGAACAGCGCCATCGCCTGACCGCGTAGCGCGGCGGCCCCTACCACGGCGGCGGCTTCGAGCCACGCGAGGATCGGGCCAGCCAGCGCCGCGAGAGCTCTGTCACGCAGGCTCGGCTGCGCGAGCTCGCTCGCTTCTTGGATCTCGCGCGCCAACTCGCGTAGACCGTGGCCGAGCAGCTGCTGCGCGACCAGCGTGCCGGCGGTCTGGTCAGCGGCACGCAATGCGGCGCAGAGCAGCGGTGCGGTAGCTGTCCAGGCGAGCGACCCGCCTTCGGTCGGATAGCCTCCACCATCGCTGCTGCCGAACCAGCCGCCAAGCACGCCGTCCATCCACGCTTTTCCGTATCCCTGCGCGAGCGCCACCAGCTGCGGTGCCAAGGTAGGCGTCAGCGCGCCACTCCAAAACGGTTCGAGCAATGCCGCCGCGAGCTCGGGGGCGTCGAGGCTGGCCGCGACGCGTAACGCCTTCTGGAATAAGCCGCGCTGCTGCTGGGTCCTGGCGGCGGTCTTCCAGAAAGGCAGCAGCATTGCGGCGACCTCTCGCCCTTCCGCCGCACCGCCGCTGCGGATGCGCTGCCGCAGCGTCTCCAGTCCCCACGCCGGCGATGCCTTGGCGCGCACGGTGAAAGCGCGGGCTGCGGGCCAGAGGACAAGGGCTGCACGACGGTACCACCGGTCCATCGTATTGCCATAATTACCCATGTAGCCTTCGTACTCGGACTCGAAAGGCTTCAGGGCCGAGGACGGCGTCGCGAAGCAGACCTCCTCGCCGGCGACGTCAGCGAGGAGGGCCGCGGTTGCCCGTCCTGACGGCTCGATCCAGCGCTGCAACGTAATGTCCGAAGACAGCAGGTCGCCGAGAGGGAAGCCGTCGGCGGAGGTCTCGTCGTCGCAATCCTCATCTTCTTCCCAACCGTTGTCGTCGTCGTCGCCGCCGCGGCGCCAGACTCGATGCGAGTGCGATCGGTACAGCCAATCCTCTTCCTCCAGGCAGTCCCATGTCTCGTGCACCTCGGCGAGCGACAGCACGATCTCGCACCCGGCGCGTTGCGCCGCTGTCCTGAGCAGAGCCGCGCGGGCCGCATCTGTCCCTTTGAGATGCGACCAGCCCAGGCTGCGCTCGGTGTATTGGTGGTCGAGGAGGTAAACCAGGCGATCAGGAGGCTGGCGCGGGGCCGCATCGCGCGTCATGTAAGGGCGTGGTGGAAGCGGGGTAGCGAAATGCTCTCGGAGGCAGGCGGCCAGCGTGTCGACCTGCTCTGGCGGTGGCTCGAAGGTGCCTCCAGCCTTGGCAGCACCGAGCATCAGATCGTAGGTCAGAGCGATACGATAGCCGGACCTCACCGGCCGGACCTCGTGACGACAGTCGGCGTAGAAGGCAACGAACGAGAGCAGCGCTTTGGAGGCGCGGTAGGTGACGCTCTTTCCCTGGTGCTCGACAACGATCGCGCCGCCGGTAAAGGGAGACGGCAGGGTCACGACCAGGGTGCCGACCATCTCGTCGGCCTTTTCGGAGTCCTGATGCCGGAGGAAGAACTGGCCTGGACCGTAGATGAGCAGGGAGTGCAGCTCGGCCTCGAGCCGCGTAGCTTCGGGCAGGCCAAGATCGGAGCGAATGCTCTCGAGCACGGGCGCGAGCGTGCGGCGCCAGCGCCGCTGGTCGATCTTGATCCGGCTCTTGGGGATCTCGAAGGTGTCACGGACCTGGCGGTCGTACAGCGTGCGCTCGCCGCGACCGAACCGCGCCGGACGGGCGGCGCGGCACAGCCGCTGCGCTGCCGTGCGGGAGATTGGGAAGCGCAACCGCCCGACGCCCTTCACCTCGACGAGCAGGTCGCTGTCAGGTGCCGTCCGCCGGGCAGCAAAGCTGCTGCGGGCACCGGTTTGGCGCAACATGTTGCCAATCGCCAAGAGCGCCGGAGTGGTCATGTCCGTCACGAATGAGTCTCCTGAACCAGCGCATGGGGCGCCGTTTCAGGGACTTTAGCAGGATCTGGCCCTGCTATCTCTGAGCCTGGGCACCGGTCAGCTTGCCTTTGCGGGTTGTCGCGTGGAAGAACTCGCAGAGGACCTGCAAGGTCAAGAAGCAGTCGTAGCTGCGCGCCCCGTTGGCCCATCGCGGGCGGGATTTCTGTCCTCGTAAGTGGACGCGAAGACTTATGCACGCAGCCCCAGGGGTTCATGGACAGATTGGCATGTCATCCCGAGAGGACAGGCAGCCGGCCCGGGTATCCTGCAGACCCAGTGGTCTTCCCGTGGAAATCCTCGCGGGATCGATAGTTTCTGGAAGCCGGCAAAGAGCCGTTCCAGGGCGAACACTGTCGGGCTGAGAAGCCAGAGCCGCCGGCGTTCCCGAGGGAGCCAACGCCGGCGGTGTTGCCTGGCCGTCGCCATCATTGCACCTCGTGGCACGGAACGACCAACCCGTAGCAGTCCAAGATCTCCAGCTTGCGCGGCACGTCGCAAACGGCCGGCCGGCTGCCTTCGCGGCGAGAGCGCTCTACTATGTTGTATCAGGACAGGCATCAGCGCAAGCATATTCATCTATGGGCACAGGCTTGCCCTTCCACCACCTCCCCCTCCCGCGAAAGAGGAGCGACTCGGCCAGCGCGTCAACTCAGGTTGGCTCGCAGTCGGAGCCGACGACGTAGCCGATCGCCTTGACGACCTCCCGCCATGCCATCTCGTCGAGCACGCCGATCCGGCCGGCACCCACCCGATCCAGCTGCCGTTTGTCGATCGACAGGATGTTCTCGCACTGCGCGACGCAGTCTGCCGTAAAGCCAAACTGCCCGGCGTGGAATGGCACGCAGCTCGCCAGCTGGCTGCGGACCGCAAAGCGCGCCGAGGTGCAGACGACGACCAGAGCGTAATGGCCGCGGTTGAGCTCCTCGCGCGAAACGACGATGACGGGATGCGGACCGGCCTCGGGGAAGTCGGCAAGGTAAATCTCACCGGGCTCCATCAAGGCGCCCTCTTGGCGCGGTCCCCGGCGTTGCGTAGGGCCACCGCCCGGATCGCCCTCTGCCGCCTTTCGTCCTCGACGATCTCACGGACCGCCTCGTACTCCGCCAGCGGGAGGAGTACATATGCCTCGTTGGAACGGGGATCAACCAGGCGCGGAGGGCCGCCGTGCATCTCGTCGAGTGCCCGCTGCTGCTGCTCGGTCAAGCGAATGGTCATGGGCCATTATCGCTCAATCCAGGAAGCGCGGCGCACTGTGCCGGGCGGCCGAGAGAGCGCGCGGCCCGCCGTACCAGGCGATCTTGCAGGTCCCCTGCTCACCGCCGACCTCGGAACGGCAGAGTTCGGGCGATTCCCTGCGGGACGGTGGGCTTCCTGCCACGCCACCGCCCCGCCTTTTTTCTCGTCGAGTCACGCTGCGGGATCGAGCCTCACCGCTTCAAGGAGGCGAGCCATGGCTCGAAGACCCACCAGGTCCGCGAGTATGCCGGGCTCATCCCGCCACGCTCCCAGGCAGCCACCGTGCCGGGATCAAGGCCGAGCCGGCAGGCAAGCTCCCGCTCGGAGAGCCCCTCGGCTTCACGTGCGGCCCTAATCTGCCCGCCATGTTGATGGCGGCTCAAGAGCGCGGGCGGCATCCGTCTCCCCAGGCGGCGAGCGTCCCAGGGTCGAGCCCGAGCCGCCGGGCCAGCTCCCGCGCGGTGAGACCCTTCGCCTCGCGGGCGGCCCGGAGGCGCCCGCCGAAGGTTGCGGGCGCAGGTCTCGGGTCATAGCCCAGGAAGCGGAGGATGGCCGGCAGGAAACGCAGCTCCGGCTCCGCAGAGCCCTTCTCCCAAGGGAGGAGCGCGGTCGGATGGCAGCCGATCGCCTCCGCCGCCTGTCGCTGCGACAAGCCCCGGTCCAGGCGCACCCGGCGGAGGTGCTCGCCCAAGGTCTTCGGGTCCTCGGGATAGCCCGGCGGTCTGGATTTCCGTCCTCGGAGGAGGACACGACAACTTATGCCCGCAACCCCAGGGGTTCATTGGACAAGTTGCCACGTCACCCTGAGAGAACAGAAGAGCAGGCCCGGGGTATCCCGAGGAGCCCAGGACCCTCGGCGACCACCTCCGCAGGGTCCGCCTCGATCGGGGCTTGTGGCAGAAGCACATAGCCAAAGAGAGCGGCTGCTCCAAGGCGAGCCTGACGAATTGGGAGAAGGGTCATGCGGAGCCGACGCCCGCGCCCTCCGCCTCGCCAGACCCGTACCACACTCATGTCCATCGAGCACCACTGATGGAGCACAGCAACTGATTGCTACTTCGTAATGAACGGGATCGTTTGAATAAACACTCTCTGATCTGCACCTCTTATCGGAAGAGGGACCTGTATTTCGCCGGAGCCGCTTGTTGACCGCATCCTAACGATGACGAGGTGCTCTCGCAGGTCTTCAAGGTTAATCAGCACCTTTCCGTCCTGATTAGCGCTAAAGGGACCAAGCTCCTCGCCTCCTTTCACGACATGGACTGATACTCCGTTGACAGAGTTCTCACTGCCGCCCACGACGATTTCAAGCGTCGCAAATGGCCCCCCTGGCTTCACAGCCTCCAAAGCATCCGGATAAACAATATAGTCTGCGTCTACAAGAATGCGCTTGCAATTGTCTATGAGAATAGCCGGCCACTGCTTGTTGCGCTCGTTGACCAATATTACCCCAAGCGGAAGGCGGTGGGACTTCTCGCTGATCTTTGACAGGTCGAATGTAACGTTTGCGTACTCTCCAGATGCGCCGCCGCCGTACGAGGCGAAATTAAAGGACGTCAATCGCATCGGCACTGGCATGTCGACCGAAGAGATCTGCGGGCCATCGGGTGGAAAGGCTCTCTGTCGGCTTGGATCGTAGGCGAAAGTTTCTGCATACATGGGTTTGCCTGGCGCGAGCCACCACGAACCATCAGCATCAGTAAACGGCGCAACCACGACAGGTTTACGGCCGTGTTTGCGATGGATGCCCGGATCTCTTCTCACCTTGGTCCTGAGCGATGCCAAGGGTGGTGCCCTTTTATCGCTCACGCCGCACCCGCTAGATGCTAGGGCTATGACAAGACCACATGCCATGACCGCTCTAGAGTTCACTATCTCCTCTCCAATCCATTACTCCGTTGTTCGCTGCCAGTCCTTTCCAGCGCAACGCCACTGAGATTCCCCAACGTTAGGCAGAGCAGAACTTTCGAAGCGCCGCCTTTTGACTGGGCGAAAGGAACACGGCAAAGCCATCACTGGTCAACGAGGATGAGAAGCGTACTCGAATTTTGCCGAACTTTTTCGTGACGATCTGGCCGGCTTCGAAATCTGGTTTTGCAAGCTCGATACGTTTACCTCCGCATGAGAACTTGCCCACCTCGCCACCATTGGGCCGAACTCCGTCGTCAGCTACGGCTCCATTGTAGTAGAAGTCTTGAATCTTGAACTTGAGTTCCGTCGGTGGTACGAACTCGTAACCCTCCGCCTGCAGGTTACAGGCCACCAAGAGAAGAGCCACTGTCAGCAGGTTCATAGCTTGACGCATCGGTTACCCCCCGTGATTCTTCAGCAGTGCTTTCCAACCTCTGCACACTCCAGCCAGTTGCCTCGGCTGTTCCAGGTGGCTAACGCCTAGACGAGGAGCCGGGGGCAAGTCTTCCAAGATTATCATATAAGTGATCGCCGCTGCGCAGGCAATAGCACTCGATGACCGGCGACAGTCAGCGGCACCGGTGGCGCGGGTCGCCGAAGTGCCTGCAGGGACAGGGGTTTATGGACAAGTTGACACCTCAGCTACCCCGATTATCCTGCGATGCCGGCCACGTCCATCGAGGCAGGCGAGGCAGTAGGGCTCAAAGAGCTGCTTCGGGCCCGCCTCGCGAGCCTCGACTTCGACGCCAGGAAGGACGCCTTCAAACCGCGCTTCTACGGTCTCGCTCCACCCGCAACCAGCCGCGACGGTACTTCGATCAAAGACTACCGTCTGACGCTCTCCGATACCTTCCGCTACAGCCCGCGCTGGCAACTGATCGGGGTCGCCGCCTCCTGGCTCGTGGCCACGACCGAGGGCGGTTACCGTCGCGGCGGCGGAGGGCTAGCGTGCCGACAAAGTGCCTGAGCCTCCCTCCCGCATACTTCTGCCGGTCGCCACAGGGCTGGTCGCACTATGCAGCGTTACCGGTGGTAGGATCAACGCCGGCCTGCTGGCGGGAGTGCCAAGCCACCCTGGCAGGTTCCCGAGGAGAGCTTGCGATGGCGACTCACCAGATCGAGGTGATAATTCCGGATGATCGGCGGCTGATCGTCGAGGTACCCGAGACAATCCGGTCGGGGCCCGCGACGCTGATTCTCCTGCCCCACCATGAAGGCTCACCGCGTCCCGACGACCTTCCCGAAAGCGCCAGGGTGGAGGCACGCGAGCGGTGGCAAACAGCTCGCGCCGAACTAGCTCGGGACCCACGTCCCTTCCGCCAGCTTTCCCCGGAGGAGCGGCAAGCCCGGCTACGCCTGCTCGAAGGGATAGGCCGGGGCCTCCTCTCCTCGAGTGAGGACTTCTCACGCCGCAAGGCTGAAGAGATCGAGATCGAGGATAGAAAGCTTGCCCCGTGAGGGCGTCTACGTCTTCGACGCCTGCGCCGTGATCGCGCTACTCCAAGCGGAAGTCGGAGCGTCCTTGGTGAGCGAGTTCCTGGGAGCGCGGCAGCGTTGCCTTCTGCACGCGATCAACGCCTGCGAGATCTACTATGACCTTTATCGGCGAGATGGCCAAGAGATCGCCGACGGGCTGCAAGAGGTTCTCGCGGGGTATGGTTTTGAGCTGATCGAGGAGATGCCGTCCTCTCTCTGGAGGACGGCCGGCAAGCTCAAGGCCGGTTGGCGAAGGGTCTCCCTGGCCGACTGCTTCGCACTCGCCCTGGCTCTCGAGACCTCCGCCACGCTGGTGACGACCGACCATCGCGAGTTCGACCCTCTGGCAGAGGCTGGGGTCTGTCCAATTCGTTTCTTGAGATAGTCCGACGGTGCGGGACCGGGGGTCCAGATGGCGGCCTCTCACAGGTCGTGATGGTGCCGACGTTCACGCCGAGAGCCTCGGCCACTTGCGCTTGGGTGAGATGCCGCCGCCTCTTCAAAGGTGCTCGCCCACCGTCCGGGACCCTTTCGGCGACACCGACGTAGGAAACGTTGCCCTCAAAATGAGACGGCAAAAGGGCAACGCAACCCCAGGGATGTGTGCATGTTTTCACACTTACCCTTCGCGGCCGGGTTTCCCGCCCGAACTACCCCGAGAGCCGGCAGGCGGAGTCTACAGTTCCGAGATCCGTGCGATGTCCAACGTCCAGGCGAGCACTTCGTCGTCGGCGCCCCAGCGCCCCGCGATCTGCAGTCCCACGGGCAGGCCGGCCGCGTCGCGGCCTGCCGGCAGGATGAGCGTGGGCAGTCCGGCATAGGTCCAGGGGATGCCCATGACGTCGTGGCCGGTGGGAGAGAGCGCGCGAGATGTGACCCCGGCGGTGGCCGGCGAGAGCCAGAGGTCGATGCGATGCCGATCCATGAGGGCGGCCAGCTGGGCTCGCAGCCGCGTCCGGCCTGACCGGTCCTGGCGCAGCTGCCGGGGGGAATCTTGCTGGCCGCGCGCAGTGAGGGCGGCGAGCTGCGGCGGCGCGGGGAGATCGTGGAATGTGACGGGGCGGGCGGC
>Ga0209117_1000818_pt1 | contig 11618 bp, 8 predicted proteins | sample BlaSpr_A8_OM2_M2_FD_187978 | JGI IMG/M metagenome (GOLD analysis project Ga0209117, IMG submission 187978) | Forest soil microbial communities from Thunder Bay, Ontario, Canada - Black Spruce, Ontario site 2_A8_OM2_M2 (SPAdes) (version 2) | ecosystem: Environmental > Terrestrial > Soil > Boreal...
GGCGCAGCCCTACCAGGCCGGGCATGCGTATTACGGCAGCGCGTATTTTCCCAACGACGATGCCGAGCCGTTTTGGGGCGCGCTCCGCGCGATCGATCCCGACACTGGGAAGATCAAATGGGAATGGAAGCATCCGTCGCCGACGTGGTCCGGTGTGCTCTCGACCGCCGGAGGACTTGTGTTCACCGGCGACGCGGAAGGAAACTTTATCGCGTTGGACGCGGCGACCGGCAAAGCGCTGTGGCACTTCCAAGCGGGCGCGTCGGTGTATTCGTCGCCCATGGCTTATGCCATCGACGGAAAAGAGTACGTCGCGGTAGCGGCCGGCTCCGCGCTGTTCATCTTCGGCCTGCCATAGACGCGGCGAGTGTTCACGCGTTCAGCATCTCGATTGCGGTGAGCGCGTAAATCGCGGCGCAATCGCGCACTTTTCTCATAGCGACGTATTCCTGCGGCCCGTGCGCAACCGATAGCAATCCGGGACCGTAAGCGTAGGCCGGAATACCTAACGCAGCGTAGAAGCGAGTCTCCAGCAAACCGGGACACATCTCAAATCGCGGTGCTTCGCCACTGACAGCTTGCACGCTCCGGGCCAGCGAGCGGCCGAGACTGTCGCTTTCCGAGAAAGCGGCGGCGCGGCCTTCCTGCAAAATCTCCCACTCCAGGCGAATTCCATGACGCCGGCATTCTTGGAGCACCATGATGAGCCGATTTTTCTCCGCATCGAAATCTTCTTCCGGATTGATGCGCCGGTCGAGGGTAAACGAGCATCGCTCTGGGACGACGTTGAAGTTCGTGCCGCCGCCGCTCTCGCCGCCCAGCATCAGGATGGAGTTGCGAGTCTGCTCGGCGCCGATGGCGCAGTCCGTCTTGCGCTGCTCCACGTCGCGCTTCAACTCCTGTAGGCGCTCCACGACGCGCAGCATCTGTTCGAACGCGTTCTCGCCGCGATGCTGCAAACCAACGTGCGCAGATTTGCCCAAGACCGTAATGCGCAAAGAGATCGCGCCGCGATTCGCATTCCATACCACGCCGCTGGTCGGTTCCGGCAAGAGCATCCCGATCGCGTTGCGGCCGAGCTTTCCCTGACGCGCGAGCCACGCCGAGCCGCGAGCCCCTCCGGTTTCTTCGTCTGGAACCAACGTGAGTGCAATCTTGCCATTCAACTCCACGGCGCCTTCTTGCAAAGCGCGAATGGCAAAGAGCATGGCCACAATTCCTCCTTTCATGTCGCAGGAGCCGCGACCAAATAAAAAATGCTCTTTGCGCACGGGCTGAAATTGCGCTGGCGATTGCGCCGGCACTACGTCGTAATGTCCGTGAAAATGCAGCGTGCGGGTTCCGCTCCCGAAACTCGCCAGTAAACTCGCGGCTGTGTCGCCGCTTGCGTCAGCCCGGTTGGGGGACGTGGGGAATTCGTGCCGCTCGCAGGTGAGGCCTGCCTGACAGAGTTTGCTCTCCAACAGGTCCGCGCAAGCTCGATAGTTTCTTCCAGGCGGATTTTCCGTGGGTACGCTGACAAGCTCGGCCAGCAGCGCGGCCATCTCTTCCTCGCGCGGCTCCAGCCACGCGAGCAGCCGCTCAGCCGCGCCGGAACGGCCGTTACGTGCGGAACCCATAGGCGGGATGCTACGGAAGTATACGCAAGTCGCCAAGCTCCAAATTGGTGGTCATGCACGGCTGCGCCGCCGATGCACCTCGCGTTGACACACCTCCGTGCACTTCGCTACGCTTTTCAGTTCGCGCATCGCGCAATTTCGTTGCGTGCAGCTGCAAGAGCCTCAGGTCAGAAGACCCGAGCCAAACTGGACAAACCGCCGCATGGCTGAAGAAAAGCTCCCCACCCGCTCGCAGGATTTTTCCGAGTGGTACAACCAACTGGTCCTGAAGGCGCAACTCGCCGACTACGCGCCGGTGCGCGGCTGCATGATCGTGCGGCCTTATGGATGGGCGCTTTGGGAAAATATCCAGCAGGCGCTGGATCGCCGGTTCAAGGCCACCGGCCACCAGAACGTGGCCTTTCCGCTGCTCATTCCGCGCAGTTTTATCGACAAGGAAAAGCACCACGTGGAGGGATTTTCTCCGGAACTCGCGGTGGTGACCATCGGCGGCGGCGAAAAGCTCGCGGAGCCTCTGGTCATACGCCCCACGTCAGAAACCATCATCGGCCACATGTGGTCGAAATGGATTCAGTCTTATCGCGATCTGCCCGTGCTGATGAACCAGTGGAACAGCGTCGTGCGCTGGGAACTGCGCACGAAACTGTTTCTCCGCACGCTGGAATTTTTCTGGCAAGAAGGCCACACCGCGCACGCCACCCGCGAGGAGGCCGAAGCCGAGACGCGCCAGATGGTCGACATTTATACCGATTTCGCGGTCAACGACGCCGCTATTCCGGTAATCCCCGGCAGGAAGTCCGATGCCGAGAAGTTCGCAGGCGCAGACACCACCTATTCGTTAGAGGCCATGATGGGGGACTGCAAGGCTTTGCAGTTCTGCACGTCGCATTTTCTGGGGCAGAACTTTGCACAAGCGTTTGAAGTTCGCTACCTCGACCAGAACGGCCAGCTCCAACATTGCTGGACAACGTCCTGGGGGCTCTCCACGCGCGTTATCGGCGCCATCATCATGGTGCACGGCGACGATCAGGGGCTGGTCCTGCCGCCGAAACTCGCGCCCTATCAAGTCGTCATCGTCCCCATTCACAAGACCGATGAAGAGAAATCCCTGGTCGTGGACACCGCGCGGAAGTTAAAAGCAGAGCTCGCGAAGGCCAATATTCGGGTTACGCTTGACGAGCGCGAAGGCGCCAGCCCCGGCTGGAAATTCAATGATTGGGAGATGCGCGGCGTTCCTCTGCGCATCGAGCTCGGACCCAAGGACGTCGCCAAGCAAGCCGCGGTCCTCGCGCGCCGCGACCGCCCTGGGAGGGAAGGAAAGATCAGCGCGTCGCTGGCCGGGCTGCCCGCCGCGGTCGAAAGCCTGCTCGCTGAAATTCAGCAATCGCTGCATGACAAGGCTTTGGCGTTCCGCAAAGCCAACACGCATGAAGCGAGAACCTACGAAGATCTCAAGAAGGCGGTCGAAACGGGTTTTGCCCTTTCCTACTGGTGCGGCAGCCCAGAGTGCGAAGCCAAAATTAAAGAAGAGACCCGCGCCACCATGCGGTGTATCCCGCTTGAACAGTCCGGCGGCCCCGGCGTCTGCGTCTACTGCGGCAAGCGCGCAACGGAGCGCGCGATCTTCGCGCGCGCCTATTAACACATTCTCGCGTTAGCGGAACGCGCTCCAGCCTGCACGGTCAGGCACGTCCGCGATTGCGGCCCTGTTGCTCTTCCGGAACATCTCCGGCGGCGCGCGCTCGACACTCACTCTCCGGCAGTGATAGCGTAAAAATACGAACGGTTCAGCCATTTTTCGCAGGCTGACCCTTGTTTGTGAGCGGATAGCCATGGAGAGATATTCTCGTGCTCGAGATTGACAGCCAGCGGCGCTCCCGCACTCGCGGCCAACATGGCGGAGGCAGGCTCAAAGCGATTGCCTTTACGGTGATTGTCGTTTTCGGCTTCTATGCTGCCTTCAAACTCATTCCCCCGTACCTCGCGGAATACCAGCTTGCCGACAAAATGCAGGAGCAAGCGCGCTTTGCGGTGGTAAACCGCTACACGGAAGAGCAAATCCGCGCAACCATCTTCAAAGAAGCACAGGATCTGGACATTCCGCTGACCAAAGACGATATCAAGGTCCTCGCCACTCCGTCGCTGGTAAGAATTTCCATCGATTACACCGTGCCTGTGGACCTGATAGTTTACAAAATGGAGCTGCACTTCACCCCTTCCAGCGAGAACAAGTCGCTCGTATAAAAAGTGGGCGCCCCCTTCACCGCCAAAAAAACGCCCGGGTTTCAGGAGTGTGCCTATTTCGCAACTCCGCGATTGCTTCGCTCGCCTTCCTTACCGTACCCACTTGCGAGACAATAGAGTTCCAGCCATTGGGAGCTAGAGAGTGCGCATCCGCATCCTGAAAGTTTTTTGGACCTCCAGTCTTGGTCTGACCATTCTTGGAGTGTTCTTCGCGGTTTTTCTAACCGCCGGCGGCTTCTTCACCTACTACTACACCAAATATTCCCGCATGATCGATGCCCGCCTGTCCGGCCACGTTTTACAGAACACCACGCAAATCTTCTCCGCTCCCGGGCACATTTCCGTCGGGCAGGCCATCGGGCCTGAAGAGCTATCCGGCTATCTGCAGCGCGCCGGGTATCGTCCGGAGGGCGATGAAAATGCCCTTGGCCAGTTCACCGTGCAGCGCAACGCGGTCGACATTCGCCCCTCTAAGCTTTCTTACTTCGTGGGCGGTAATGCCCTGGACGTGCAATTCACCGGGAAGACCATTCGCGCCATCCGCCCCCTCGGCGGCGGCAACTCCATGGAAAGTGCGGAGGTCGAGCCGGAACTCATCACCAATCTGTTTGACAGCGCGCGCGAAAAGCGCCGCGCCGTCCGCTACGAAGACCTCCCGCCGCTACTCGTGCACGCCATTCTCTCCGCGGAAGACAAGCGCTTTTTCGAGCACGGCGGCTTCGACTTCGTGCGCATCGCCGGCGCTGCCTGGGCGGACCTGCGCCATACCAGCAGCCATTTTCAAGGCGCCAGCACCATCACCATGCAGGTGGCGCGCACATTCTTTCTCAGCAACGAGCGTACGCTACGCCGCAAAGTGGCCGAAGCCACGGTTACTATCGAGCTCGAGCAGCGCTTCACCAAGCCGCAAATCTTCGAGCTGTATGCCAACGAAGTGTATCTCGGCAACCGCGGCAGCTTCGGCATCCGGGGATTTTCGCAGGCCAGCGTCGCCTACTTCGGCAAGGACCTTAGCCAGCTGACCCTTTCCGAGTGCGCCTACCTGGCCGGAATCATTCGCGCGCCCAATTATTATTCCTCCGCCGACCGCCACCCGGAGCGCGGGGCGCAAGCGCGCGACCGGGTGCTCGCGCAGATGTTGGAGAACAAATACATCAACGAGGCTGACCTCCAGGAAGCTAAGAAAGCCCCGCTCAACATCGTCAAAGCCTCCATATCTGGCAGCGAAGCCCCTTACTTTGTCGACATGGTCAAGGACCACCTGCTCGACAAATACTCCGAGAGCGATTTGCTCAGCGAGAATTTTCGCGTTTACACCACGCTCGATCCCGCTCTGCAGCGGGCCGCCGCGTCCGCGATCGAAGTGGGGATGAAGAACGTCGACACTCTCCTGGCCAAGAAATATGACCGCTGGCGCAAGGAGCAAGCCAAGAAAGGCTCGACGGAATCGATCCCCCAGGCGCAAGCCGCGCTCGTTGCGCTGGACCCGCGCACCGGGGAAATCAAAGCGGTTATCGGGGGCCGCGACTACGGGCAGAGCCAGCTCAACCACGCTCTTGCCCATCGCCAGCCCGGTTCCGTGTTCAAGCCCTTCGTCTACGCCGCCGCGTTTGACAGCGCGGTAGACGGCGTGCAGCCTATTGTCACTCCGGCTACGACCATTGACGACGAGCCCACCACGTTTGAGTACGATGGCGTCGATTACACGCCCAACAATTACGGCGAGAGATTTATGGGCCGCGTTACGGCGCGCGACGCGTTAACCAATTCGCTGAACGTGGCGACGGTAAAGGTGGCTGAGCTCATCGGCTACGGGCGTGTTGTTCAAATCGCGCGGCAAATGGGCCTCGGGAATAACATCCGCGCGACGCCAGCCGTGGCGCTTGGCGCTTACGAGATGACGCCGGTGGACGTGGCAGCCGGCTACACTACCTTTGCGAATATCGGCACGCGCGCTGAGCCGCAATTCATTCGCAATATTATTGGCGCGGATGGCGAGATTCTGGAGAAGGTCACCCCACAAACTCATATCGCGCTCGACCCCCGCGTTGCGTACCTGGTCACCAGCGTCCTCAAAGACGTCTTGAATAGGGGCACTGGTGCGGGGGTTCGCGCTCGCGGATTCACCTTGCCGGCTGCGGGAAAAACTGGAACGTCACGCGACGGCTGGTTTGCTGGCTTCACGTCCAATCTGTTGTGCGTGGTCTGGATAGGCTTTGACGACAATCGCGATATAGGGTTCACCGGAGGCGCGGTGGCAGCGCCCATCTGGGCGGATTTCATGAACCATGCTACAGCGCTGCCCACCTATCGCGACGTTAAGGATTTCGACCCTCCGGAAGGTGTTCAGTCTGTCCTCATCGATCCCGAATCCTTGCAGCTGGCCACGCCCAATTGCCCCACCACGCGGCAGGAAGTTTACGTTGCAGGTTCCGCCCCCACACAGTATTGCGAAATTCACGGCGGCCACACTGTCTTCAGCTCCACGGGTTCCTGGCTATCCCACGTGTTCGGCGGAGGGCAGCCGAAGGAACCTGCCAAGGACGCCGACGGAAAGCCGATTCCTTTTGATCCCAATCGTCCGCCAAATGCCACCGGCCAGGGACAGCCTCCCGTACCTGTTGAGGCCAAAGACAAGGAAGACGAAAAGAAAACGAGCACCTTGAAGAAGATTTTTGGTATCTTTGGAGGTAAGAAGAAGGACCCCGACAAGCCTAAGCCGGACGATTCATCGCAACCGGACAAGACTAAGCCGGATAACAAAGGAGACTCGCCATGATTCGTTTTCGAATGGCGTTGCCCGCTAGTTTTCTCCTCGTTAGCCTGACCCTACCCTCGATTGGCCAGACCAGCGACGACACCCGCAAGGAATCATTTGTTCCGCCCATGCAGACGCAGTCTCAGGTCTCCAACGCGGCGGCAAACCCCGCCGAGCGCCAGCTTAGCGGGGAAGAGCAGGGCGACCTGTACATGGCCCGCAAGCAATATCGCGAGGCCATGGAGCAATACAAAACGCTCACCGAGCAAGATCCGCATAACGCGGTCTACCTGAACAAGCTGGGCATCGCGCTGCACCAGCAAACCGCTTTGGGATTGGCACTGAAGTATTACGAGCGCGCCGTAAAGGTTGATCCGAAATACGCCGACGCTGAAAATAATATCGGCACGATCTGGTACCAGCGCAAGAAATACAGCAAAGCCATTCGCGCCTATCAGAAGGCCATCAAGATGCGCGACGATATGCCGGTGCTGTACAGCAATCTGGGCTACGCGTATTTCAGCCAGGGCAAGTATGAAGAATCCATCGTCGCTTTTCGCACCGCTTTGGCGAAAGACCCGCAATTTTTCGAGCGCGGGTCTTCGCGCACCGGCTCCATCCTGCAGGATCGTTCCGTGCCGGACCGCGGCCGCTTCTATTTCCTGCTTGCCAAGTCCTTTGCGGAAGCGGGCAATGTCGAGCGCTCCGTCTTCTATTTGCGCAAGGCTAAAGAAGAAGGCTACGCCCAGTTCAATGAAGTGAAAAAAGACCCGGCTTTCGCCGCCGTGGTGAAAGATCCCGTGGTCATCGATCTCCTGGCTCCCAAGCCGGTTGAATCCACGCAACCCTAGTCTCGCCATCGAGCTTGTTGTGGGATAGTGATTTCGACCGACGCGTGAAGCATCCCTGCTCGCTCCGCTCTGTTACAATTCCATCCACTATGTCCCTGCGCAATTTCCATTCGCGAGCACTGCTGGTTCTGTGCGCCGCGCTCTTTTTTGCCGCCTCGCTGTGCGCCCAGCAGCCACCGGGCAATCGAGGCGTCTACCTTGTTTTCCCCTTCGAAAACGTCGGCGCTTCCCCCCGTCTCGACTGGCTTTGCGAAGGCCTTGAGGAGCTCGCCATCCAGGCGCTCTCCGCCAGTGGGCAGCAGGTTTATTCCCGCGCAGGTCGCACGACGGAAATGGAACGTAACGGCCTGCCTTTCTCCGTCAAGCTTAGCCGCGCCAGCATGCTGCGCGCCGCCCAGGACCTCGACGCCGATTTCGTCGTGTTCGGCTCCTTCACCTCCGACGGCAAGACTTTGACGATCGATTCGCGCGTCCTTCGCACCGATCCGCTGGCGCTCCTTCCGTCGGTCCGCGAAATCGGACCTCTGGACTCGTTGATGGAGATGCAATCCAAAGTTGTATGGCGCCTGCTTTCGGAAAGCGACAAATCGTACCGCCTCACGTTGGCGGAGTTCACCAAGTCACAGCGTCCGTTGCGTCTCGACGCTTTCGAGCACTACATCCGCGGCTTGCTGGCCAATGAAGACGAACCACGGCTGCGTGAATTGCGCGAAGCTTCCCGCCTCGAGCCGTCATGGCCCGATCCCTATTTCGCTCTTGCCGAGACATATTTCACGCGCAACGACTGCGCCACCGCGCTCTCGTTCCTGGCGCATGTTCCGCCCGCGCACGATCGCTACGTCGAAGCGCTCTTCTCCACCGGCGTTTGCCGCTTGCAGATGAATCAGCCGGAGCGTGCTGAGGAAGTGTTTATGTCCCTTCGGACTACCTTGCGCAGTGAAGCCAAGAACGAGCCGCAAACCGACGCAGCGGGCGCGGAACCCCCGGAAATACTGAACAACTTGGCCGTTGCGCTCGCCCGCCAGGGCAAGACCTCCGCTGCGCAGGCGGATCTTCGCCGCGCCACCGACCTTGATCCCGATGAAGACGACTATCCTTTTAATCTGGGCCTGCTCGCCCTGCAGACCGGCGACTTCGCCGGGGCGGCCATCGCTTTCCGCGAAGCTTCCGAACGCAAGCCGGATAATCCCGAAGACCGCGCGCTGCTGGTGCAGTCGCTGGAGCGGGCGGGAAAGAAAGCGGAGGCCGATCAGGAGCGCGAATCCGCCGCGGAGTCGCTCGGCCCCAACGCGCTGCAGTCCGTGCGCGTGGACGCCAAGCCGGATGCAACCTTTCGCCTTGCACGCATACGAACCGAATTGGACACCGCGGCGCTGCGGCTGGAAATTGCGGCTTCCGGAACTACAGCGAATCCCGCCGCGGTGAGCACCGCGGTCAACTCCTCCGCCTCGCACATTCGTCGTGGACGCCAGGAGCTTGCGGCGGGCCGCCTCGATTCCGCCGAAAACGAATTTCGCGCTGTTCTGAGCGTCGAACCTTCCAACGCCGCCGCGCACCGCGGCCTGGCGGAAGTCCGGCATCGGCGCGGCAAGCTCGATGACGCTGTCACAGAGCTCCAGGCGTCGCTTGCGGCTCAAGACTCCGCGCTGGTGCGCACGATGCTCGCTCGCATCTACCTCGAGCAGAAAAAACCCGATCTCGCCCGTGCCGAGGTGAAGCGCGCCTTGCAGCTTGCGCCCAACTACGCGGAAGCGAAACAATTGCTCCAACACCTGCAGAACTCCAAGCCCAACGGAGGCGCGCAATGAAGGCACGCCGCGGTCTCTTCACGTTTTCGTCTCGCAGATTCTTTATCGCCGCTCTATGCGGCTTGGCTCTTTTTTGGCTTTTTCCTTCTGCACTCGCTGACCAGCACGCGTCCAATCCCGTCATCCTCGAGCTCACACTCGACGGCGAGGTCGAGCCGATTCTCGCTACTTATATCGATGAAGGCATCGCCGACGCCGCAAAGCGAGACGCCTCGCTCATCCTCATCACCATGGACACGCCGGGCGGCCTCAGCGCCTCCATGCAGGAGATTATCAAGCACATCCTGGCCTCGCGCGTTCCAGTCGCCGTATACGTTGCGCCCACCGGCGCTCGCGGCGCTTCCGCCGGTTTCTTCATTCTTCTCTCCGCGGATATTGCCGCCATGGCTCCCGGCACGCATGCCGGAGCCGCATCGCCGGTCATTGCCATCGGCGGGTGGCAGTTGCAAGTCGATGAAACCATGAAGCGCAAGATTCTCAACGACGCCCAGGCCTTCTTGCGCAGCTACGCGGAAAAGCGCGGGCGCAACCCCACGCTGGCGGAAACCGCGGTCACCGACGCCAAAGCGTTCACCGACAAAGAGGCCCTGGACGGCAAAATGATCGATCTCATCGCCCCCACGGTCGACGACCTGATACGGCAGCTCGATGGCCGCGAGATTACGCGTTTCGATGGCAGCAAGAAGAAGCTTTCCCTGGCCAACGCTACGCGCACTCCCTTCGAATTGTCCGGCCGGCAGAAATTCCTCGCGCGCATCGTCGAACCCGATGTTTTTTTCGTGCTCCTAATCGTCGGCGTGCTCGGCCTGTACACAGAGTTCACCCATCCTGGCGTGATTGCGCCGGGGGTCATCGGCGGTATCTGTGCGGTGCTGGCGCTCTATGCGATGCAACTTCTTCCCGTCAACATCGCGGGAGTGCTGCTCATCTTGCTGGCCCTGGGGTTGTTTATTCTGGAGGCGAAATACACCAGCCATGGCGTGCTTGTCGCCGGCGGCGTAGTGTCCATGTTGCTCGGCGCCATGTTCCTGATTCGCTCGCCGCTCACCGCCGGCGGAGTCAGCCTGGGCGTGGCCGTAGCGGTGACGCTGCCCTTTGCCGCGCTCACCGTTTTCTTGATGCGCCTCGTCTTGCGTTCCCGCGCCTGGAAAACGCAAACCGGTCGTGAGGAAATGATCAATGCGCAAGGAATTGTCGTCACTCCGCTGGCGGACGGCGCCGAAGGCATGATCCGCGTTCACGGCGAACTCTGGCGCGCCTTTTCGAGTCAGACCGTTCCTGAAGGCAAATCCGTGCGTGTGGTAAAAATGGAAGGCCTGAAGCTTTACGTGGAACCAGTGGCGTAGAAGCGTGCCATCGCCGAGCCATTTGCAATTTTCAACACCAAACTACTGCCAATGAGTTAGATTGAGTCGCCTGGGTTAGGAGGACAAATGTTCGAGTTCTTCGGTGTAGGAACGATGGTCGTCATCGGCTTCGTGCTCATCTGGTTCTGGAATTCCCTCTACGTCATCAAAGAGTGGGAGCGCGGCGTGGTCCTCCGCCTCGGCCGCATGATGCCGCAAGCGAAGGGCGCCGGCCTCAACCTCGTCTTCTGGCCCATCGAAACGCTTACGCGCATGAGCATGCGCATCGAAACGCTCGATGTCCCTCCTCAGGACATCATCACGCGCGACAACATCTCCGTGAAAGTGAACGCCGTCTGCTATTTCCGCATCGTCGACGCCAATCTCGCGCTCTCGCAGGTGCAAAACTATCAGTACGCGACTTCGCAGCTTGCGCAGACCACCATCCGCAGCGTGGTCGGTCAGTTTGAACTCGACGAAATCCTCGCGCAGCGCGACAAAGTCAACGCCAAGCTGCAACTCATTCTCGACACCGAAACCGAGCCCTGGGGCATCAAGGTCAGCAAAGTCGAAGTGAAGCAGGTCGACATTCCGGAACAGATGCAGCGCGCCATCGCCCGCCAGGCCGAAGCCGAACGCGAGCGCCGTGCGAAAATTATTCACGCCGACGGCGAGTTCCAAGCCTCCTCGAAATTGGCCGAAGCCGCCAAGGTTCTCGAGACGCAACGTTCCGCAATCCAGCTCCGCTATCTGCAGACCCTTACCGAGATAGGTGTCGAGAAGAACACAACGATTGTGTTTCCGCTGCCCATCGATATCATTAACAGTTGGGTGCAATCGTTAGGGGGACCACAAAAGTAAGAATGGCATCGGGCGGAAGACGCGGTGGCGCTGGTGATCGCGTGCTGGAGGGCAGGCACGTCATTGGTTTGTTTATGTTGATGCTGCTGTTCTCCGGCGTTTTCTTCACTCTCGGCTTCGTCATGGGCCGT
>Ga0209117_1000819_pt1 | contig 11616 bp, 14 predicted proteins | sample BlaSpr_A8_OM2_M2_FD_187978 | JGI IMG/M metagenome (GOLD analysis project Ga0209117, IMG submission 187978) | Forest soil microbial communities from Thunder Bay, Ontario, Canada - Black Spruce, Ontario site 2_A8_OM2_M2 (SPAdes) (version 2) | ecosystem: Environmental > Terrestrial > Soil > Boreal...
CCACAACCAGCTGGAAGAAGCTGGATTATGTGGCGAGTGCGCCCTGTTGGTGAGCCGCAGTGGCAAGCGTCTCACGGGCGGTGCGATCAGCAACGGTATCCACGCTATTTCGCGCCGTGCGCAAGTACCGATCCATAGTCTGCATCAGTTTCGGCATAGCTGTGCGTCAGATCTGCTGGAGTCTGGCGTGCACCTGGCCCAAGTGCAACGCATCCTGGGCCATGCCGGCATAGCGACCACGGTGCGCTATGTGCACATCGCCGATCCGCAGCGCCGTGCCGCGATGACGCTCCATCCCATCAACGATTGGTTACCACAACAGAGGGGGATCGCATGAATAAAGCGAATACAGCCACGATGGGTCCGTTGATCGAGGGATACTTCAGTTACCTCGATAAAGTTGGACGCAAGACACCGCGCACGATTGTGGATGTGCGTTGCACGCTGCGCCGTGCGATTGCTCGGCTTGAACGATTGTGTCCCGGCGTTGAGCTGTGGCACCTCAAGCTGGAAGATTATTTGCATTGGCTTGAGGCCGAGCGGCAGGGCGGTTGCACCGAAAGCAGCTTGGCGAAGTATCTCAGTCACGTGCGAGGACTGCTGGAATACGCCTGGCGTAGTGGCCGCGCCGAGCGCAACGTGCTCGATGGATTTAGTTTGCAGCATACGATCCGACGTGTGCTGCCGAAGTCGCTCAACTTGGACGAAGCTGAGCGACTGGTACAAGCCACAACCGTGCCCGGACCTACGGCACGACGTGATCGCCTGATCATTTTGCTGCTTTATGGTTGTGGGCTGCGTACCAACGAGTTGTGCGCACTTGATGTTGCGCATGTCAACCGTGAGCGCTGTGAACTTGTGGTCCTAAAGGCGAAGGGCGATCGACCGCGCGCGATCCCGATCCCTGAAGCACTCTATACAGAGTTGCTCGCCTATTTGCTGGAGCACGGAAAACGCGGACCGTTGTTTCGAACCAGCACTCGTAAGCGGCGCCTGCAGGCCAGCGATGTGTGCGAGGTTGTGACAGCCGCTGCGACGCGCGCTGGTCTACGCGCCGGCGTCACGCCCCGCACGCTTCGGCACAGTTTCGCGACTCACTTGATGGATCGTGGCGTCGATCTCGCCATCATTGCCTCACTGATGGGGCATCGCAGTCCGCAGGAGACCGGCGTCTACCTACATGTCTTGCCCGAGCGGCCACAAGCCGCGGTGCGCAGTCTGCCGATTGGTGTCAATGCCGGGATTAAGTCCCCAAAAGTGCCGACTGAAAATTCGCCAGAGTTAGGACCGAGGGAGGCCGATTCGAAAGGCGAAATGAGTAGATGAGGACATGCTAGGGGTCCATCGAGTTGGCGATCGTCGTTCCTAGGCCATGCTGGTGCGAGATTTCTCTGTGAAAAACGTGTAACCGGAGGCCGCTCATGAAATGGTCCTATTGGATCGAGCTCTACATTCGCACCCACTGCGTCGCGCGGGGTTTACGTCCGCTCACACTCGCTGCTTATGCAGACGCACTGAAACAGTTCCATGAGTGGGTGCGCGTCACGCGGGCAGATATCGCACCGGATCAGGTTACTGCGCGCGATGTGCTCGCCTATCTGCAGTATTTGCGCGAGGTGCGAGGAAACGGGGCTTCCGCCGTGACGTGCCGTTGTGGTTCTGCGGCGGTTCTATTGCGCGATGGTTGCCATGGGATATCTCGATCACACCGCTAACCCACTCATCTGCTTCCCGTCGATCAAGGCAGTGCCGCGCAAGCTACCTGTCTCGCTCTCTTCTGATCAGGTCAGTCGATTGTTGGCTGAGCCCGAGGCCGACACGGTGATCGGGCTACGCGATCGGGCGTTGCTCGCATTGCTTTACGGTACCGGCATCCGCGCTTCCGAGTGTGCTTCGCTTCGCAGTGGTCAAGTAGATTTGGCGCAACTGACGATCACCGTCCAAGGCAAAGGTGGCCACGAGCGTGCCATCCCACTGAACCCGCAACTTGCTGAGGTGCTGCGTACCTATGCACAAGTCCGCGGTCCCGCGCTCCCGACCGCGCCATTTTTTCGATCACGCTTCGGGCGCCTATTGTCACGCGGCAGCGTCTACGAACGCGTACGCACGTGGGGCCAGCGCAGTCGCGTCGGTTTTCCGCTCTCACCGCATCGGATGCGGCACACATTTGCAACCCACTTGGTACGCGCCGGGGTTGGTCTAGTGACGATCCGCGATCTGCTCGGTCATCGACTGATTACGAGCACGCAGATTTATTTGCATGTCACCGCGGACGATCTTCGCGCGGCTGCTGCGCGTCATCCGATCAGTTCACTGCTCAACACCGTCAAACATCTGTTTGCTGTTGGACCACTGCCATAACCACTCACAACAAGCCCTTTTAAGTACACCGAAAGTTGGGTGATGATTCGCTGTGCCCAGAAAACCCCATGAACGCATATGAAAGCTCTAGTGCTTGGCACTTTGGTGCTCTGAGAGTAGTATCGGTGCCGTTGCTGACCTCGCGCGCACTGCTGAGAGAGAGTGTCGAGCTTGTAGAACGAACGAGGACTGCACCATGAGTGAGCCTCGGAATCGAACTAAATATACCTACGACAACAACGGCAACACGCTGTCGAAAACGGACTCGACTGGGATCACCAGCTACATTTGGGATTTCGAGAATCGGTTGAGCAGCGTGACGCTGCCTGCCTCGGGTGGCACCGTGACCTTCAAGTACGATCCCTTCGGAAGAAGAATCTACAAATCCTCATCTTCGGGCACCAGTATCTTCGCCTACGACGGCGACAACCTCGTCGAGGAGACGAACTCCTCGGGCGCAGCTGTTGCGCGGTACTCGCAAACGCAGAATATCGACGAGCCGCTGGCGATGCTGCGCTCAAGCGCAACGAGCTACTACCATGCCGACGGTCTCGGCTCGGTCACTTCGCTCAGTAGCGCCGCTGGATCCATCGCCAACACCTACACTTATGATTCATTCGGGAAACTGACGGCCTCGACAGGGTCGCTGGTGAATTCGTCCCGGTACACCGCCCGCGAATCGGACATAGAAACTGGCCTGTATTACTACCGCGCCAGATACTACGATCCGGCGATAGGCAGGTTCCTATCTGAGGATCCAATTGGTTTCAACGGGGGAGAGAATTTCTACGCGTATACACGCAACAACCCGGTAGATCTAAAAGATCCCTTCGGGCTGTACATATTACCTCCTGGCGTGCCTCCTCCTTCGGCAGCGTTAGATGAGTTGTTGAAATGTTTGGACGGGAAAGTCGGTCCTGTGACCGTCACGGCAACGACCAACGGAGAACACAAAGATCGCGGACACGAATTGGGAACCAGTGTCGATATTGCACCACCCAAAGGGATTCCGGCCGATACCGTGTTCTGTGCTGCTGGAGCATGCGGAGCCGTCCGAGGACTAAACGAGGCCCCGAATCAAGGAGGGCGATCACTTCCGACTACGCGAGGGCCAAACTATCATTTCTCGCGCGTCCAATATTTGAAGCATCCGACCACGAAGAGCGCGATACCCGACAAGCCTGAGTGCAAACCCGGCGCTTGCGGGATTTTAAAGCCATGAAGATGCGAGGTGCTTCTTGAAGTTGAAACCTACGGCGATCTTTGTGAGCGCGCTCTGGCTACTGGCGCTCGTGCAAGGCGCGGCTGCTCAATCGCCGAACGATGCCTGCGATCTCCCGGAAGACTTGCAGAGAGTGCTTGCAAATAAATATTCGGGGACCAAAATTGTGAGACTCTCCGATCTCAGCAGTGAAGACAAAGAATTCTTTCAAAAAGATCACGCCGGTGCCTGCCCTGGTTTGGTCAAAGTTGATTTCTATGGTGACGGCAAACCCACGTTCGCGTTAGAGCTGACCACAGTGAGTGAGACCTACCCGAGCACGAAGCTCGTTTTGGCTCACAAAATGCGAGCGAATTGGCACGTTGTTACGCTGGGCAAAGCAGGCGGGCCCATTCCGGTGGTTTGGAGCGAGAAACCAGGGGAATACAAGGACATTTATGGTGAGAAGAAAATTCTTGCTACGAGGCCAGTTATCATTTTCTGTGGCTATAGGTCCTTTACGGTTGTCCACGCCTGGGTGAACAGCAAGGTAGCTAAGGTCTGGCTCCGCGACTAGCCACATGTTAGGGCCTTCCGCTGGCGGTTATCGTGCAGCGCCGGGCAGCGCTGGAAGAGCGGTGCCTGCGGCACCGGGGTGGGGTATGACACGTCACCCCCTAAAAGGGTGCGTGCCGCCAGTTTCGTCCCTGACCTCGATGCCGGGCAAGGCACTGTCAGCGCCGATGAAAAATGGAACCATTATTGCCGGTTTTGGCCGTGGCCAGTGATCCACCAGCCCCGCTAGTAAGGATACTGAAACGGCGGGCTTGACCGGGGCCTTGTGTGCCTTACAAAGCGGACGAGCAATTTCCCGTGGGCGACATCGTGAACCTTTCTCCGAGAGTCGGAAGCGGGAGATCCGCATATCCGGTTCGATGAGCGGGGTGTGCAGACGGACGCATGGTCCAGCTATTGAGGGCACCGACACACGAAAGGGTCGGCAACGGATAGGCTGCACCTAAACCACGGCTCGGAATACTTTAGCCAGCTGCAAGCTAAACGCAAGAATCGCAAAGGTGGTCGGCCTCCCAAGTCCAGGAAATTTCGCCAACAAGCTCATTCTGTTGAGAATAGATAATTGAATGGGTGAAAACTGCCTGATCGCCAGCCGCGCCCTCCAAAGATTCCTTTTGACGTTTTCCTTTTCCGAGGCCTCTTAGTATATGGAATCGGAGTCTCCAGAAAAAAGCCAATTGAGGTTTCCTGAAAACAGGGCCTCTTAGTATATGAAGGGGAGTTCTGCCGAATTTCCCTCTGCGCTGGGTCGAGCCGTCCCACTTCGGTCAGCGACCTGGTGAGGTAGCACTCGGCTCGCTGCCCCGCGTCGAGCGCGAGGGTAAGAACCCTTGGAAATAGGCGTCTAGCCGGGCAGGCTTTTCGGCCAGCACGTCGAGGAAGTGTTCCTCTTGAGGAAAGCAAGCTAGCAGCTCCCGGCCGACACTGACTATTAGGTTGAATTCGAGCACCACAATGTTCCGTAGTTCGCATCTCCGAGTTTTCCGTTTTGCTCCACGGTCGAATTCTGTTCCTGCCGTGCTTATTCGTTGAGCATCTGGAGGGCCGCCATGTCCCGAGGCTTTGACGGATTCGAAATCGACGACTTTCGCGATTCTGATTTTGGCTCCGGGCGCGAGGTCGGCCGGGGTTCATCCTCCGATTGGAATGCTCGGACCAAGCTGCAAGAAATCCACCGGACCGAAGACCGGGCCGATGGCCTCGACCGCGAAGGGCGGAAAAGTTCCGGGAGGGAACGTTCTCTGCTGGCCCGCGAGGAACGGGTCCAAGCGATCCTCTCGCAACGCACCCGTACCCAGTACACGGATCGGGACAGAAAGTATTCTCTGAGGGATTCCGAAGTTCACACGCTCTCGGAGGTTGGCAAGTTCCGCGTGATCGCGGCCAAGGACCTGGCCGAGTTCGCCTACAACGGTGACCGCCCCCGCATGGAGAACGACGTCCGCAATTTGGTGCGCCAGGGGCTAGTCGCGCAGCGAGGGACAAGCGTCCTGAAAAAAGACTCCCGCCAAGTACTCACCTTGACCAAGCCGGGCCAACACCTCATCCGCCGGGAATGGTTTGTGTCGGACGAGCAGGCCATCTATCAAGGTCTGGTGAAGCCCAAGGAAGCCCACCACGACGCCGATCTCTACCGCCTCTATCACAAGGCCGCCGATGACATCGAGAGCAAGGGCGGCAAAGTCCTGCGCGTCACGCTCGATTACGAGCTGAAAGAGAAGCTCTACCGGAAGCTGGGTGAAGCTCAGGCTCGCAAGGACGAACATATGGCGCAGCGGAAGCAAGGCTTTGCCAGGGAACTGCACCTTCCGATCGTGCACGGCAAGGTCAGCTTCCCGGACATGCGAATCGAATATGAAACCCAGGATGGTGACCGTGCCCGAGTGGATCTCGAGCTGGCTACCGGCCATTACCATGCGCAGCACCTCGCCGAGAAAGCGCGAGCAGGATTTGCCATCTACGCGCGCCCCGAAGATGCCGGCGGACTCCGCCGGGTGCGCGATGAGCGGGAAATCACGACCGCCATCTTGAGCCTGTGACCCATGCCATTCCCCGAAGCCAGCATCGAGAATCTCCAAGCTCTCGGCTACACCGAAGACGAAGCCCGTTTCCTATACTTGGCTGCTACGCACTCAGGGTATTTCTCGACCCGGCAGTTCCTCGAATTCACCGGAGCCAAGAGCGGCGACAAGAGCATGGCCTTCTCGCAGAAGCTTCTCGGCAAAGGCCACGCCACGGCTCGCCTACTGCTTCGAAACGGACGCGTGTACCACGTCTTCTCACGTCTGGTGTACCGCGCAATCGGCAGGGAGAATATCCGCAATCGCCGTGAGCACTCCGCCGAACACATCCGCACGCGGCTGGTGATTCTGGATTTCGTCCTGACCCACCAGGAGAACGAATACCTCGAAACCGAAGGCGACAAACTCCATTACTTCTGCCAGCAGCTTAGGATTCCCAAAGCCCTGTTGCCCGCCAAGCGCTACACGGGAGCCATCCATTCGAAGGCGACTGCGCGATACTTCGTGGACAAATATCCGATGTTTTTCTGCCCCAGGCCCGCTTCTCCCCCTGTGGTGACGTTCACCTTTGCCGATCCGGGGTTGCAGAGCCTGGACAGTTTTACAACCCATTTGCTCGCTTACGGCAGCCTGTTTGAAGCGCTTCCAGAGGTTCGCCTAATCTACATCGCCACGCGGCCAACTCACTTTGAAGCTGCGCGGAAGGCTTTCCTGGCGATGGTGAATCGCGCACCGAAGCAGGACCCTGGAGTAGAAATCCTGCAGTACTTCTGCTTTCGCAAGCTGTGGGAGGCAAAGCAATACGCAAAGCTTCGGAATGAGGACATCGAGTTCCTGAACAAGTGCGAGAAGAAATTTGCCGGGCACCGCTGTGAGGAGCGCTATGCAAGTTGGCGGGACGGGCAAGTTTCTGATGCTTTGGTTCTGTCTGAGTTTCGCGACTTGATACCGCAACGGAGAGTCAGTTTCGAAGGCGTACTCGTGGATGGGCAAGTGGCGCTGTTTGAAGCCAAGCCGAGAAAGAAGGCCGTGCGAGCAATCGAATCAGAGATGCAGTACGCAGAAGAAGAAACTTTCGGCTCACCTTTCGGGTGAGTCTTCGCGGAGGGGGAAGAGAAACCCTCAGGAACCTAACCAGATGCAAAGAGCAAAGGCCAATACGGAGACGCGGCCAAAACGTCAGGATCGGGCGGGAGCGACCCCACCTTGTGCGGCTTTCAGCCGCCCAAAACTTCGTGGGGTCACTCCCGCCCTGTCACGCATTCTGCGTGAGCCGTTTTGGCCGTGTCGTGGGAGTGGAACCGAAGTTCTTGTAGTGCGGCTTGTACTACCAGCCGCACTACAAAAGAAGGAAAAGCATTTGCCACTTCTGAAAGCACTATCCAAACAACCAAAGACTACAACCATTCAGGTTCGCGTAGATGAAGAAGTCAGACGCAACCTGGACCGATACGCCGAGTTCATCGGCGCACATGCGTCCTACGTCGTCAGCGAAGCGCTCAAGCTATTGTTCAAGCGGGACGCCGAGTTCAAGTGCTGGCTGGGCGAACATCCAACTAACATCAACCAGGAGCAAGTCGGAGGAGACGTTCTTACGAAGACCGCCTAACAAACATGAAGCCTCGTCCAACCCAATTCGGTGTGCGCGAGAATACAGCGTCCTCAAGACAGCATGCCTCGCGCCTTGCATTGAGTTCGTCGTTGTTGAAGTCCGCAAGGCTGTCGGCAAACGCGCCTCAAGACAAGCAATCACCAGCGCACGTGTCCCCACCAGCAGAGACATTCCATCTCTCCCTAAGTGAACCAGAAAACGGGGCCACAGGAGAAGAGAGAGACGACGTCACTGGTCTTGCAGCTGAGTTGAACGGGTGCGGCGAACGATCCGGCATTGAACGCCCGCTGACTTGTGAAGAAGCAGCTGAACTCGTGCGCGTTCATCCAAAGACAGTCAAGCGCATGGCACGGACGGGAGAACTTCCAGGACATTTTCGCTTTGGTCGCTGGTTTTTCTATGCATCTGAGCTGGACTGCTGGATGCGAACAGAGTTACATTCATCGCGTCACTCGTGCCGCTAGAACAGGCTAAGGAGAAATCGTCATGTTCAAGCGAGCACGGCATCAGTTCGGTTGGTTGGAGAAACGAAAGAGGAAACGAGGTCCCGAGGTTTGGGTTTGGCGATACCACGAGGACGTCCGCGGCAGAAAAGGAACGAAGCCTGCGGTTGTCGTCGGCGATGTGAGGCAGTATCCGACGAAATCAGAGGCATGGAAAGCTGCTGAGGGCATTCGACTGGCAGTCGGTAACCCCGTGCAGTCGGACCTTGTGACTTTCGGTGGGCTTATCAATCGCTTTCTACGGGAAGCGTTGCCGGAGCGGAAGGGAACTGCGGACCGATATCGTTCGTGGATTCTGAATCACATCAATCCACGATGGGAAGCAGTACCTCTTTCGAAGGTCAAGCCCTTGGACGTAGAAATGTGGATCAAGGGATTGAACCTCGCACCGAAGAGCAAGGGCCATGTTCGAAGTGTGATGCATATTTTGTTTGAGTGGGCGATGCGCTGGGAACTCATGGAGTGCAACCGGAATCCGATGAGCTTGCTCAAGCTCAAGGGACTCACCAAGCGAGTGAAGCAACCACGCGCTTTGTCGGTTGAGGAACTTCAGAGTCTCTGGGCACACCTCGATGAAGACACCCGAACAATGTCCATGGTGGATGCATCGCTCGGACTTCGAGCAAGCGAGTTGTTGGGTCTGCGCTGGGAAGACTTCGACTGGAAAGGTTTACGAGTCAAGATACAGAGGTCCTGGGTCTACGGCAGAGTGGAGGCGGTAAAAACCGAAGGCTCGGAAAAGTGGTTGCCCCTGGACTCGAATCTCGTGGACATTCTTCGTCGGCATCGGGAGAAAATGCCCGATGAGTTGTTGAAAACGGGTTGGGTCTTTGTGAGTCCCTTCACCGGCAAGCCGTGGTGGGCGCACAAGATTGTGCGGTATCACCTTCGTCCGGCTGCCGAGAAGGCCGGCATCGGTCGAATCGGTTGGCACACATTTCGCCACACGTATTCGAGTTTGTTGCATGCCTACGGGACTGACATGAAGGTTCAACAAGAACTGCTGAGGCACTCCGACATTCGGACTACGATGAACATCTACACGCACACAGTGTCACCGGCACTGCGAGAAGCGAATAGCAAAGTCGTTCGGATGATTTTACCTGAGAGAAAAACAGGTGAAATTGCTCGCCAAAACGAGGGGGCAATCCGGGGGCAATAGCAGTTCCGTCTACGGACAACAAATGACTTACGACTACAACACATTCCGCAGAGTTCCTTTAGACTCCGCGGCTTGATAAATTCGATCCCCACCGCCCCTACCAACATCTCCTTCATAAATAACAGCTTGTGACTTTTCGAGGGGCCACAAGGGGCCATTAACGCTAGGCAACTTGCGCAGGGAGCACTAGGCGAACGACTCTGCTATTCGCCTCCCTTAGAGCCTTAGGAACGGCCTGCGTGTAGATGTTCATGGTCGTTCGAACATCTGCATGCCGCAAGAGTTCCTGCTGCACCTTGAGATCGACACCAAGCGCATGAAGTAACGTTGAATGGCTGTGTCTGAATGTGTGCCAGCCGATCTGGCCTATCCCTGTTTTTTTTGCCGCAGGGACTAGCCAGTTCTCCTGAATTCGACCTGGCCAATACGGTTTTCCTGTTTCCGGGTTCGCGAATATCCAGTCATCGGATTTCGCCAGCGGAGCTAGCGTCGCCTTGTGTTGACGAAGTCGCTCTGCAAGCAAACGGTCAAGAGGCATCCATCGGTGAGAGGCCTGTGTTTTTACGTCCCCTTGTATTCCGTAGACGTAGGCGTGTCGTACCGCCAACTGCAGTCCTTCCCAGTCGATGTCATTCCATCTCAAACCGAGGATCTCGCTTACTCGTAGTCCCAAACACATCGCCACAATGCACATGGTTCGGAAAGGCTCGGGAATGTACTCAAGCAACTTTCGAAACTCGTCCACTGAAAGTGCTTTCGGTTCCCGCTGCCTTTTAGAACTGTCTTTCACGCGGACAAGGCTCATGGGATTGAGCTGATAGGGAATCAGCTCCCACCGCATCGCCGCGTTAAACAATACGCGCATTAGGTTCTTGAGATGAGACTTGCTCTTCGGCGCCAAATCGAGCTTCTTGAGCCACTCCTCAACAAGCAGCGGTTTGATCTGCTCAATTGGAGAGTCTCGCCATTTCGGCTCAACGTGGTTTTTCAGCCAGCACCGATACCGTGAGGCGGTTGAAGGCCTTTCGGGAATTTCTTCCGCCAGGTACCGGTGGATGATTGCACCGAACGAAACAGGTGGTCCGTTTGCCGGCTCTGCGTTCATCGAGAGTAACCAGGACAGAGCGGCCTTGCGTGCCTGGGACTCGTTCGGATATTCCTCAACTGTCCCGATGGCTACGCTTCGCCTAATTGAACTTCCGTCCGGCAGATTTTCCCGATAGCGCAGAACCCACACGTCCGGCCCCTTCTTTCGCGCTTTCAAACTAACCCAACCAAACTGAACCCGTTGCCGCTTATGTTCCATCCGATTTCTCCTGGTTTAAGCGGCACGGATGGCAAGACGAATTTATCCGAGAATGCAGCCACGCGTCCAGTTCAGATGCACGAAAATACCAGTGACCTCCGATTTGATATCCAGGAAGCCTTCTCGTCCGTGCGTAGCGTTGCAGAGTCTTGACGTGGATGTTGCCCAGCAACCTGGCCGCTTCAGGACTACCAATCAACGGTTCGAAGGCATGCCTTGACTTCTGTGAAGGGCTAAGCGGCGACGCGAGAGGCGAACTCTCGCTGACATCTCTTTCCTCCTCCGTTGTGGCCCGGTGTTGTGGCGCGGCATTGGAAGTGGTATTGCGAACTGCCTCCGAACTGTCGATCTGTGGGGAAATCAACCGTGCTCCTGGGCTCCCGACATCAACGCACGTGGGATTCGAACGGACATCTACACCGAGGCGCGAGGCATGCTGTCTTGACGACGCTGTATTCTCGCGTACACCGAATTGGGTTGGACGGGGCTTCATGGCTGCTATGCGCTCTTATTGAGGACGCCTCCTTCAGGTTTCTCTTGGCTGCCGTTGTTCGTGTGTTGGCCTAGCCAGGCTTTGAACTCGTCGTCGCGCTTGAAGAGAAGTTTCAGTGCCTCGGTGATGACGTATGACGTAGATGAGTCAATGAACTCTGCATACCGGTCTAGCTGTGCCTTCACCGACTCCTCGACTCGAGCCTGGATCGTTACTGCCTTAGGTTGTTTGGGTGGTGCCTTGATGATTGCCATGCTTTCTCTTTGTTCCTCCTTTGCGGTTTTGTACTACGAACTGTCTTACAACTCCGTTGCTGCTCCCCGCTCCTCGCGGCCAAAACACGGGCTGCGGTTTCACAGCAGCTTGAGGCGGGAGTGACCT
>Ga0209117_1000821_pt1 | contig 11604 bp, 8 predicted proteins | sample BlaSpr_A8_OM2_M2_FD_187978 | JGI IMG/M metagenome (GOLD analysis project Ga0209117, IMG submission 187978) | Forest soil microbial communities from Thunder Bay, Ontario, Canada - Black Spruce, Ontario site 2_A8_OM2_M2 (SPAdes) (version 2) | ecosystem: Environmental > Terrestrial > Soil > Boreal...
TGCTCTGCAACGGCGACGAGAGCGAGCCCGGCACCTGCAAGGACCGGCTGATTTTCGAACACGATCCGCACTCGGTCATTGAAGGTGTCATGATCGCCTCGCTCGCGGTCGGTTCTCATACTGGATACATCTACATCCGCGGCGAGTATCGCTACCTGTCGATCATTATGCAGAAGGCCATTAAAGATGCCTATGCCAAAGGCTTCCTCGGCAAGAACATCTTCGGCAGCGGATCCGATCTGGACATTTACTGGCACGGTGGGGCGGGCGCTTACGAAGTTGGCGAAGAATCGGCGCTGATGGAATCGCTCGAAGGCAAGCGCGGTATTCCGCGCATCCGTCCACCATTCCCAGCCATTGTCGGCCTGTGGGGCGGCCCGACGGTCATTAATAACGCGGAGACGCTGGCCGCCGTGCCGCACATCATTTTGGGCGGCTCGGATTGGTACGCGAAACTGGGCACGCCGAAGAATGGCGGAACGCGATTGTTCTGCCTCGCCGGAAATCTCAACAAGCCGGGCGTCTACGAACTTCCGATGGGCTATAACCTCAAGAAGATGATCTATGAGGTCGGCGGCGGAATTCCGAACGGGCGCAGCTTGAAAGCTGTGGTTCCGGGCGGATCGTCCACGCCGGTGTTGCTACCGGAGGAAATCGACGTCGCTATGGATTTCGACTCGGTGGCGAAAGCGGGTTCGATGCTTGGATCGGGTGGCGTTGTGGTGCTCGATGACACTGCTTGCATCGTCAAGTTCGCACTACGGACGATGAAGTTCTACCGGCACGAGAGCTGTGGCTGGTGTATCCCGTGCCGCGAAGGCACGGACTGGCTGGAGAAGACATTGACGCGCTTCCATGCGGGCGCTGGCGTAAAGAAGGACATCGATAATATCTACTATCTCGCGGAAAACATGTTGGGGAAAACATTCTGTCCGCTGGGAGATGCGGCGGCGATGCCAACCATGGCGTTCGTGAAGAAGTTCAGAAAAGAATTTGAAGATCACCTGGATGGCAAGCCGTGCCCGTTCGAGAAAGCGGGCGCGGCGGAACCGGTGTTAGCGTAGAGAAATTTGTAATTTGCGACTTGTAATTTGTAATTGCGTTTGGTGTTCAATTGCAAATTACAAATTACCAATTAAAAATCTGAAATCATGGCTGACGTAACCCTCACCGTCGATGGCAAGAAGATCACGGCTCCCGCTGGCTCGCTGCTGATCGAAGCCTGCAAGACAGTGGGCATTGAAGTGCCCTCTTTTTGCTACTACCCCGGGCTCTCGTTGCAGGGCGCCTGCCGCATGTGTGTGGTGAAGGTCGAGAAGATACCCAAGCTTCAGACCGCCTGTACGACGGCGGTGACCGAGGGCATGATCGTCGCGACCGACAGCGATGAGGTGCGTCAGGCCCGAAAAGCGATGCTCGAGTTGGTGCTTGGCAACCATCCGCTGGATTGCCCGGTGTGCGATGCCGGCGGCGAATGCGAACTGCAGGACATGACGTTTTCCTACGGCGCCTCCGAATCGAAGTTCATGGAGGCCAAGAACCACCAGGAAGAACAGCAGTGGTCTCCGGTGGTGTATTTTGACCGCCCGCGCTGCATCCTGTGCTACCGCTGCGTGCGCGTCTGCGGCGAAGGCATGGACGTGTGGGCGCTGGGCGTGCAGAACCGCGGCGTCAGTTCGATCATCGCGCCAAATCAAGACGATCATCTCGACTGCGAAGAGTGCGGGATGTGTATCGACATCTGCCCGGTCGGTGCGCTCACCTCCGGCGCCTACCGCTACAAGACGCGTCCGTGGGAGATGAACCATGTGGGCACGATCTGCGCCCACTGCGGGGACGGGTGCAAGACCACGCTGGGCGTGCGCCGCTGCGACACCGGCGCGGAGATCGTCCGCGGCGACAATCGCGACAAGAGTGGGATCAATAACGATTTCCTTTGCATCAAGGGCCGCTACGCTTTCGACTTTGCGCACCACAAAGAGCGCCTCACCGAGCCGCTGATTCGCAAGAACGGCAAGCTGACGCCTGCGACCTGGAAAGAAGCGTTTGAACTGATCGGCAAACGCTTTCGAGAAGTTCGCGACGAAGTTAAGAGCGACGAAGTTAAGAACGAAGTTCACGACGGCGGAAGCGCGATTGGCGTGATCGGGTCGAATCGCACGACCAACGAAGAAAATTATCTTCTTTCAAAATTTGCCCGCGTCGTGCTGAAGACCAATAACGTCGACCATCACCGCACGGCAGACTACCCTGCCCTCGCGGCGGCGCTGCACGGCAAGCCCGGAAAAACGGCTTCCATGCGCGACGTGTTGAACGCACCCGCGATTCTGCTGATCGGAAACGACCCCACGAATCAGCATCCGCTGCTGGCGTGGCAGATTCGGACAAACGTGCGGCTGCGCCGGGCGCGGCTCTATGTGATCAACTCTTCGCCCATCAAGTTGCGCCGGCAGGCGGCGGGATTTGGCTTGCTTCCTACGGGCGCCGAAGCGAGAGCACTTGCCTTCCTCGCCGGCGACGATTCCTTGCTTGATGCGCTTGTCGATTCCCAGATCGCCGACAGTATGACGCGCGACGCCTGGATTTCGCTGCGAGAGAAAATCCACGCCGAACAGAACATGGTCATCGCCTTCGGTTCTGAACTGCGCGGCCATGACATCGAGAAATTGGTGAGTTTTGCTTCAACCTTGACTGGAGCCAAGCTGATCTGTCTGGGCGATTACGCGAATTCCCGCGGGGCCAGCGAAATGGGGCTTTATCCCGATCTTCTCCCCGGATATGAGCCCGTCACCAGTGCAGACAGGTTCCAACAGGAATGGGGCAATCTGCCGACCGAAAAAGGCCTGAGCCTGCCGGAGATGGTGGAAGCGGCGAAGGCCGGCAAACTGAAAGCGCTTTACGTGGTGGGCTCCAATCCAGTCGGCCGTTTGGGCGTCGATCCTTTTGTGCTCTCGAAAAGTTTTGTGGTGGTTCAGGACATGTTCCTGACCGAAACCGCGACCATCGCCGACGTGGTTTTGCCCGCAGCGAACGCGTACGAGAAAACGGGAACTTATACGAACACCTGCGGCGATCTGCAACTGGTGAAGAAGGCAGGCGAAGTCACGAACACCAAGCCGGACTTCGAGATGATCGTTCGCATCGCAGACGCCATGGGCTTCGACGTGCGCGGCCTGGTGCCCTTCGGGAGCGGAACGCACGCCGACATGGGCCAAACACGCGGCGCGCAATCGGGCGAGGCGGATCGCCATGCGGTGTGGCTCGAAGCGCACAACCTGGAACCGAAAATGACTCCGTTCGACCCCATGGCGATTCTCGACGAAGTCCAACGTGTGGTTGCCGGGTACCATGTTTCGCCGGCCACTGTTTCGCGGGTCAATGTTTCGCGGGTCAATCTGCTGGCTGGCAACGATCAGCATCTCGAGATTGCCGAAAGTGGCGTGAGCCTAGTTCAAAAGCCGGAGCTCATCGTCCCGGCCAACGATAATTTGTTCAGCTCGGGCACGCTCGGACGGTATTCAAAGACTTTGAACTCGGTTTACGAAAACAAATCCGCGGACTCGGAAGTTGCGGCGGACTAGGAACCAACTAACAAGACGAACTAACAACCAGGAAGATCAAAACCACGCGGGCAGGAGTGCCCGCGCCACACGGGATGAGCATAACGACGTTCGTCATCATTTCGATCATCAAGTCGGTTGCCGTGGTCGCTGTTCTGCTGACGGCGGTGGCCTACAGCGTCTGGCTGGAGCGCAAGGTGTCGGCGCGCATCCAGAACCGCTGGGGCCCCACGCGGGTTGGGCCTTTCGGCCTGCTGCAGCCGCTCGCCGACGGCGCCAAGTTCATCTTCAAAGAAGATTTGACTCAGCCGCATGTCTACAAGCCGCTTTACATCGCGGCGCCGATCATCTCGCTGGTCTTTGCCATTACATCCATTTCGGTGATCCCGTTTGGCAACTGGGTTAACGTCGGCCCCTGGGGCACGTACCTGCAGATCACTGACTTGAACATCGGGCTGCTAGTGGTTCTCGGCATTACCTCGATGGGCGTGTACGGTGTGGCACTTGCTGGATGGTCCTCGAACAGCAAGTACTCACTGCTCGGCGGACTGCGCGCCAGCGCCCAGATGATCAGCTATGAAGTTTCGCTGGGCCTCTCGCTGGTGGGAGTGCTGATCATGGCGGGGAGCCTCAGCCTGCGCGACATCGTGGATGCGCAGGGTGGAACGTTTTGGGGTTTCATTCCGCGCTGGAACATCTTTCACGGGCAGACGTTGGCATTTTTCATCTATCTGATTTCCGCGTATGCGGAGACCAACCGCACGCCCTTTGATCTGCCGGAAGCCGAGTCGGAACTGGTGGCCGGATATCACACCGAGTACAGCGCGATGAAATTCGCGATGTTTTTCATGGCTGAGTACGCCAACATGGTGACGGTCGCCTGCCTGGCCACACTGCTGTTCCTGGGCGGATGGCACGGGCCGATCTTTGGTCCGCCCATCCTGCTAGCTTTGATGCCGGTGTTCTGGTTCTGCCTGAAGGTTTTCTTTTTCATGTTTCTGTACGTCTGGGTGCGCTGGACCTTGCCGCGTTTTCGCTATGACCAGCTCATGGCGTTCGGGTGGAAAGTCCTGCTGCCCCTGGCGGTTGCGAACATTGTGGTTACGGCGCTGATTGTGGCGTGGAGAGCTTGAAAACAGTTCTCAGTTCTCGGTTCTCAGTTCCCGGTTCAGATCTGGGTTTGCTGAGAACTGAGAACTGAGAACTGAGAACTCGCAAAATGCTTCACTTAATTCTATTTCTCTTCTTCGGCGCGATCTGCGTGGCGGGGGCCGTGAACCTGCTGGTGCAGAGCCATCCCATCAACAGCGCGTTGTCGCTGATCGCGGTGATGGCCTCGCTCGCCGCCGAGTATCTTCTGTTGGGCGCGGAATTTGTGGCCGCAGTGCAAGTGATCGTTTACGCCGGCGCGATCATGGTGTTGTTTGTGATTACCATCATGCTGCTGAACGCGGGCGTAGAAGAGCGCAGCAAGGGCAGCCGGGTCGCGATCCTGCTCGGCATTCCCGGAGTGCTGATCGGCGGAGTGCTCGTCGCCTGGACGCTTCTCTATCGGTCCAACACCCAGGCGGTCCCGATTGGCGCGCTAAAGGGCGATCCAGTGGATATTGCCCGGCTTCTCTTCCACGATTTTCTGCTGCCCTTTGAAGTCACGTCGGTGCTGATCTTGATCGCCATCATGGGCGCGGTCGTGCTCGCCAGCCGTCCCGAAGCCCTGGCCCGCGGCGCGAGAAAGGACGAAGGATAAGGATAAAGATGGTCCCTCTTTCCTACTATCTCCTGTTGAGCGGAATCCTGTTCGCGTGTGGCGTGCTCGGCTTCCTGATCAAGCGCAACATCATCACGATTTTCATGTCGATCGAGCTAATGCTGAACGGCGTGAACCTTTCGTTCGTGGCCTTCGCCGCACGCTGGCACGCGCTCAGCGGACAGGTCTTCGTCTTCTTCGTGATGGTGGTGGCCGCCGCTGAAGCCGCAGTGGGCCTGGCGATTATCATTTCCGTCTATCGCACACGTGAAACTTTGAATGTGGACCGGGTGAACCTGCTCAAGCTATGACGCCGAATCCTTATCTCTGGGTTATCCCGATTCTTCCTCTGGCCGGGGCGGCGATCAACGGCTTCTTTGGCCGGCGGTCGTCGAAGAAAGCGATATCGACGGTCGCACTCGTTTTCTGCGGCTCCGCCTTTGCCATGGCGTTGATCCTGGCTGCGGGCTTTTCTTCGGCGTCAGCTCCCTACTACTGCAACCTCGCACACTGGATCCGCTCCGGAAGCTTTCAAGTCGACTTCAGCTTCTATCTCGATCAGTTGTCGCTGGTCATGCTGCTCGTAGTCACCGGCGTCGGCTTCCTTATTCACATCTATTCCGTCGGCTACATGTGGGACGACGACGGATACTACCGCTTCATGTCATACATGAACCTGTTCATGTTCTTCATGCTGACGCTGGTGCTGGCGAAGAACTACCTGGTCATGTTCATCGGGTGGGAGGGCGTGGGCCTGGCGTCGTACCTGTTGATCGGCTACTGGTTCACCCAAGACTCAGCGGCGGCGGCGGGCAAGAAAGCATTCATCGTCAATCGGATCGGCGACTTTGGATTCCTGATTGCACTCTTTCTGATGATCAAGCATTTCGGATCGCTCGACTTCACGCAAGTCTTTACGGCGGTGCAGCCGCTGTCGCCCGAAACTGCCGGCGCGGGGCTGCTCACGGCGATCGGTTTGCTCTTGATGGTGGGCGCGGCCGGCAAGTCAGCGCAGATTCCTCTTTATGTCTGGTTGCCAGACGCCATGGAAGGCCCCACTCCAGTCTCCGCGTTGATTCATGCGGCAACCATGGTGACGGCGGGCGTTTATATGGTGGCACGCTCGTCTGTGATTTTCGAGCGCGCGCCGATGGCGCTGATGGCGGTCGCGATCATTGGAACGCTCACCGCTCTGTTTGCGGCGACCATCGGCATTGCTCAGACCGACATCAAGAAAGTTTTGGCCTACTCCACCATCTCGCAGCTCGGCTATATGTTCATGGCGTGCGGCGTGGGAGCATTCTCAGCGGGCATCTTCCACCTGATGACGCACGCATTCTTCAAGGGCCTGTTGTTCCTCGCAGCAGGTTCGGTAATTCACGGCATCGGCGGCGAGCAGGACATGCGCAAGATGGGCGGGCTGCGGCAGTACATGCCCTGGACTTTCTTGACCATGACCATCGCGACATTTGCGATCGCTGGCTTCCCACCCTTTGCCGGATTTTTCTCGAAGGACGAGATCCTGTGGAAAGCTTATTCGAGTGAATACGGAAGTTGGGTGTTTTGGCTGATCGGTGTCATCACCGCGTTTATCACTTCGTTCTACATGTTCCGGCTGTGGTTCCTGACGTTCTTTGGTGATTACCGAGGCGGTGAAGTGAACGACGGGGCACATCAGTCAGCCAACGCGCATGCCGCTCACGATCACTCCGATCATGGACACGGCCATGGACCCCACGAAAGCCCGTGGGTGATGCTGGGCCCGCTGGTCGTCCTGGCGTTCCTGTCGCTGGTTGGCGGATGGATCGGCATCGGTGGCCGCTTCGAACACTTTCTTGCTCCGGTTTTCCAAGTTCCGGCTTTCCATGAAGCGTCCGCCACGGAGTATCTGGCGCACGGGACCGCCGGTGAAGCTGCCGGCACCGGAACTGAAACACTTCTCATGCTGATCTCCGTCGCTGCGGCCATTCTTGGACTCCTGCTCGCTTGGACCCTGTATCTCCGTCGCCCACAACTTCCCGCGCGCATCGCCGATTCCCTCGGCGCGCTCTACCGGGCAGTCGCCAATAAGTACTACATAGATGAACTCTATGCCGTCCTTTTCGTCAAGCCGCTTGTGGACGGCTCTACGACGATTCTCTGGCACGGTGTCGATCAGGGAGGAATCGATGCCGCGGTGAACAACTCGGCCGACGCTGCGCGCTACGTGTCTGACAACGTCCGCCACATGCAGTCGGGCAATCTGCGCTCGTACGCGGGCTGGGTGGCTGCCGGAGCGGCGGCTGTGATCGCCTACATGGTCTGGATGGGAATTCGATGAATACGGGTCCGATGAATATGGGTTCGGTGAATATGGATAGCCTCAGTCCCATCATTCTTTCGCTGGTGACCTTCATTCCGGCCGCAGGCGGGCTGCTGATTCTGCTGATCCCCCGCCGCGATCGCGATATCAAGCTGTTTGCGCTCGTCATTTCAATACTGGCGTTTGTGGCTTCGCTGCATTTGCCGGTACATCTGCATCGCGATCACAACCTGTTCAAGTTCGAGATCGACAGAGTCTGGATCACGACCCCCAACATTCATTACCACATGGGAATTGACGGAATTTCCGTCTGGCTCGTGGTGCTGACTACGTTCCTTACGCCGCTGTGCGTGCTGATTTCGTGGACTTCGATTCACGAGCGGGTCAAGGAATTCTTCATCCTGCTGCTGATTCTGGAAACGGCTCTGATCGGCGTTTTCACCTCGCTCGACTTGTTCCTGTTCTACTTCTTCTGGGAAGCGACGCTGATTCCGATGGCGCTGCTGATCGGCATGTACGGCCACGGACGCAAGGTCTACGCCGCGGTGAAGTTTTTTCTGTTCACGATGATCGGGTCAATGTTCATGCTGGCGGCGATTATCTGGCTGTATGCGAAGACAGGCAGCTTCGATTTTGCCGTCATTCAGAACGCGATTCGCAGCGGAAGCGTGCCCGGTTTCGAAACCGCCTCGCTGTGGCTTTTCCTCGGCTTCTTCATCGCCTTTGCGGTAAAAGTCCCCCTCTTCCCTCTTCACACCTGGCTGCCCGACGCGCACGTGGAGGCGCCCACCGCCGGATCGGTGCTGCTGGCGGGCGTGCTGCTCAAGATGGGCACCTACGGCCTGCTACGCTTCGATGTCGGCCTGTTCCCCGAGCAGGCGCACCGCAACGCCCCCTGGATCATGGTTTTGGCGCTGATCGGCATCATCTACGGCGCGCTGGTCTCGCTGGTGCAGCCGAACATGAAAAAGCTGATCGCCTACTCTTCGGTCAGTCACCTCGGGTTCGTCGTTCTCGGAATTTTCAGTTTCACCGCGGCCGGCCTGAACGGAGCTGTGTTTGTCATGCTGGCGCACGGAGTCGCGACCGGCGGGCTCTTCATGCTGGCTGGCATCCTCTACGAACGCCGCCACACCTACGAGATCGCCGAGTTTGGCGGATTGGCGACACCGATGCCCAAGTACGCCACCTTCTTTCTGGTCACCGTGCTGGCTTCTGTTGGACTGCCGCTGCTGAACGGTTTCATCGGCGAGTTTCTTGTTCTCAGCGGAGCGTTCCAGGCACGCCCGATCTATGGAATCCTCGCCGCGACCGGTGTGATCTGGAGCGCCTGTTATTTGCTGTGGATGTATCAGCGCGTCTTTTTTGGCAAGGTGACGCACCAAGTCAATAACGCGCTGCCCGACCTCAACCTGCGTGAGAAGGCTGCACTTTGGCCGATTGCGGTTGCCGCACTGGTGATGGGCGTTGCACCCCTGGTGTGGCTCAGCGCGATTGATCCCGCGGTGCAACGATACGCTCTCGCCCCCTTCACACAATTGGCCAGCAAGGTGGTGGGCCAATGATGATGATGACGGCGTTCTCGCATGTGTTGCCCGGCCTCCTGTCACAGGTGCAAGCTACGTTGCTGCCGCAAGGCGCCGACTACATGCGCATCCTGCCGGAGTTGGTGCTCTCGTTCTTCGGCATGCTGATAATGGTCGTCGACCCGCTGCTCGACGAAGAAAGCAGCCACCAGTCGCTCGGCACGATCGCACTGATCGGTACTCTTGCCGCGCTTGCGTCGACATTTTGGATGGCGCAGTATCCCGGAACCGCTTTCTGGAACATGGTTCGAGTGGAAGGCTTCAGCGTCTTTTTTCACGTCCTCGTCATCGCCATTGCGGCAGTCGTTATTCTCAGTTCTTACGAATATTTGGCGGTGCAGCGCATCCGCGCCGGGGAGTACTACGGGTTAATCCTGTTCTGCACCGTTGGCATGTGCCTGATGTCGTCCGCGATCGAACTCGTACTTATTTTTATTGCCCTGGAAATCTCTTCGATCTCGACCTACGTGCTGGCAGGCTTCCGGCGGCGCGAAGCTTCGAGCAGTGAATCCTCGCTGAAGTACTTTCTGCTGGGATCGTTCGCCACGGCGTTCTTCCTCTACGGCGTCGCGCTTATGTTCGGCGCGACCGGTTCCACCAACATTGACGCGATCAGCGAGGTGCTGCGCTCCGGCAACGTACCGGTTCTGGCGTATGTTGCGACGGCGCTCATGTTTGTGGGATTGGGCTTCAAGGTCGCATCTGCACCCTTCCATGTATGGACTCCTGACGTCTATGAAGGAGCTCCGGCGCCGGTCGTCGGCCTGATGTCAACTGGCCCGAAAGCGGCGGCATTCGCGGTTTTGCTGCGCGTCATGTTCGAAGCAAACGCCCCCGGACGCTTCTGGTTGATCTGGGTCTCGGCCGCGCTCTCTATGACGCTGGGAAATGTGGGAGCCTTGGTGCAGGACAACGTCAAGCGCCTGCTCGCGTATTCTTCGATCGCCCACGCCGGATATCTGCTGGTCGCGTTTGCCGCACAGCCGGAACTGGGCGCGTCCGCGGCGATGTTCTACACCGCCGCCTATGCCGCGATGAACGTAGGGGCGTTTGCGGTCGTCAGCCACTTCGCAAACGCCGGCGAAAAGTATGTCACGCTCGAAGATTATGCGGGCCTGGGTAGGCGGTCCCCCGTGCTGGCCGCGACTTTCACATTCTTCCTGATGTCCTTGATCGGTATTCCGATCACGGGCGGCTTCTTCGCGAAGTTCTACATATTAAGTGCCGCGCTGAAGTCGAATCTGGTTGGCTTGGCGATCATTCTGGTGCTGAATAGTGCCCTGGGTGCCTATTATTACCTGCGTATTATCGTCATGATGTACATGCGGGAGCCACGGGGCGAGGTTCTTGTTACTCCCGTGCCCGCCGCGGCAGCGCTCGCCATTGCAGTTTGCGTGCTGGCTACGCTTTACCTCGGAGTGCTGCCGGGAAGCGCACTCGATTACGGCGCCCGTTCCGCCCGCCAACTTGTGCACGATACAGCGGCCCCGACGGCATCGGCAGGTTCCGCCGCGACCGAAGAGTAGTTCTTGTTTGTTGCCAACCTAAGCACCATGATTTATGGCAGGTCCATCCATAACCCTTGCCTATGGCTCAGATGCCGACTTCAGCCGACAGTGCGGGCAGTGGAAAAAACGCTTCCTGTCATTGACAATCGCCGTCCGAGTCGTCATTATTAGCTACACAAGTTTGCCTGGGGAATTTATTCCGGGTGGGGGAGGATATATGGTTCAGTTTTTCCAGAATATTTGCACGGACGAACAAGGACAAGATATCGCTGAATATGCCGTCATGCTCGCCGTCATCCTGGTATTGGTGATCGGCACCGTGCGTCTGATCGGGGGCAACGCCAACAACGCGTTCTCCAGTGTTGCCAGCTCTCTGAATTAGTCTCCGGCTCCACAAGTTCTGAAGACGTTGGTATTTCATAGTTACACTTCAGCATCTCTATGACACGATTTAGCACCTGCCGCATGTTTGGCCGCTATTGGTTTCCATGCGCGGCGGCGGTAGAGAATCGGAGCCAGTCACCAGAGAAATAGAGACAGCTCTAAGGATTCTGCCAAAGCCGCGATAGAATCGCGGCTTTTATTTTTGGCGGCAAATGAGGTCATCGCCATGATTGTGAACATGTCCGACAGCGCCACCGAACAACAGATCGACCACATCATTCAACGCATCCGCGAAGCCGGATTCCAGCCTCACGTCACGCGCGGTACCGAGCGCACCATCGTTGCGGCAGTCGGCAGCGGTGGGCGCCGCCATGAAATCGAGGCTCTTTCGGTCGCCCCCGGGGTGGACAACGTGGTCGCGATCGCCCAGCCCTTTAAGCTCGTCAGCCGTCAAACGCGGCCGCAGCCGTCGGTGGTCGAAGTTGGAGGAGGAAAGACTGGAGGAATAAAAATCGGC
>Ga0209117_1000822_pt1 | contig 11604 bp, 8 predicted proteins | sample BlaSpr_A8_OM2_M2_FD_187978 | JGI IMG/M metagenome (GOLD analysis project Ga0209117, IMG submission 187978) | Forest soil microbial communities from Thunder Bay, Ontario, Canada - Black Spruce, Ontario site 2_A8_OM2_M2 (SPAdes) (version 2) | ecosystem: Environmental > Terrestrial > Soil > Boreal...
TTGCCATTGCCGAGTTTAAAAAGGTAACCGAACTCGATCCGGCCTTCGAGGACGGCTTCATCAGTCTCGGACAAGCGTACATGGAGAAGCGCGATTTCGCTTCGGCGATTGCTCCGCTGAAGCATGCGCTGGAGGTGAATCCGGACTCGACGCCTGCCCACCAGTTGTTGGGCTATGCCCTGCTTGTACAAGGCTACGCGGCCGAGGCGATCCCACACCTGGCACGGGCGCAAGATAAGACAGCGTTAGGAATTGCGCAAATCCAAATCGGGCAACTGCCGGAGGCGGTCGCAAATCTGCAGGCAGCGTTGGCCGTGCATCCCAACGATCCGGATATTTTGTATTACCTCGGCCGCGCCAGCGGTTTGTTGTCAAAACAATCGATCGACACTCTGCTGGCTGCTTATCCCGACTCTCCCCGAGGGCACCAGGCGATGGGAGAGAACTACTTCGTACTACGCCGAATGCCGGAAGCTGAGAAGGAGTACCGCGACGCGCTGCGGTTGCGGCCGGATTTGCCCGAAGTCCATCTGGAATTGGGCGAAGTATATGCCGGCGCATTCCAATGGGCGAAAGCCGAAGAGGAATTTCGGGCGCAAGCCAAGCTGCAGCCCGGGAATGCTGAAGCTGTTTACCGTCTCGGAGCAGCGTTGTTGGAACAGGGCAAGGTGCACGAGGCGCGGACGGAACTTTTGCGCGCCAACAGATTGATGCCAGACATGCCGGAGACACTCTATTCGCTGGGGAAAGCTGCTGCGCTGGAAGGTGATGCCGCCGCTGCCGAGAAAGAATGGACCAAGCTGCTTTCGATCGAAAAGGATAGTCCGCTGGCGGCGCAGGCGCATTTCGGGCTGGCAGGTCTCTATAGGAAACAGGGAAAAACGGCAGCCGCACAGCACGAAATGCAGGAATTCCAGAGATTGCAAGCTGGCTCTAATGCGCCGCCAGCGCCTGGCAAGGAAGAATCTCCGCACTAGCGAGACGACGCCGCGAGGCTTCTTTCGCGAGCCTTCTTTAGAGCAATGGGGAAAATTTAGTTTCCTGATGCGGTCGAGCAGCCGAGCTCGCCGCGCCGGCGAGGGCTGATTCCACAACTGGCGGCAGTATAGGAAAGCCCATCGCTTCCAGGTCTTCCCTAAGCTGCGCGATGGAGTCGAACTGAATCGCATGCATCCCGAGCGCGCGGGCGGCTTGAATATTGATTTTGCGGTCGTCGACAAACAACGATTCCGATGCGGAAACACCGAGGCCCCGAAGGGTGTGCTCATAAATAGCCGGGTCGGGCTTGATCAGTCGCACTTCAGAAGAGAAAGTCTTGAAGACAAAATTCTCCATCCATCCGCAGTTTGCCAGCAGATAGGTCACCAGGTCGCGGGGCATGTTCGACAGCAAACCAGTCTTGATTCCCGCCGCGCGAAGCTGACTCACCCAATCGAGCATGCCTTCATCCACATGGGACCAGATTTCAACCTCGACCTTACGCAGTGTCTCAATCTGGCTGCGATCAATCGAACGATTGGCCTGGGCCGCCAACTTCAGCCAATATTCTTCAGGAGTAAAATCACCGCGGTCATAGGGGTCTCGGGTGTTTTGCCATAACGAGTAAAAGGCCTCGAAGCTCGAGTTGAGAATTTTCGCCATGCGCCCGAACTCTTCCGACGTGGCGGAATGGGCCAGGACCTGACCGTAATCAAGAATTACCGCGCTGATACTGGGAGCGCCGCTGGACCCCTCGGTGGACACGGGACTGTTCTTCATTTCCCGATAATCGGCTCTTGCCCAGTCTTTCGTCCAATGAATTTATCAGTGATCTGTGATAACTTCCGTTCATGTATCCGGGAATCGATGAACTGCATTCCTTTGTCGTGCTGGCCAGCGAATTGCACTTTGGCAGAGCTTCGAAGCGGCTCTTCGTCTCTCAGCCCGCTCTCAGCAAGAAAATCCGAAAGTTGGAAGAGAAAGTGGGCGGAGCTCTGTTCACCCGAACTCGCCGGAGAGTTGAAATTACGGAAGCGGGCAGGGTGTTGTTATCGGGGGCGGAAAAGGTACTTCAGAATGCCGAGGCCGCGCTGAGTCTCGCAAAAGAAGCTGCCGCGGGCCGTGCCGGCACGCTGCGGATTGGATTCGGAATCGCTTCCGTTTCCGAGCTCCTGCCCCGAACCATTCTGCGCTTTCGCAAAACATACTCTCAGGTCGAACTTAAAATGCGCGACATGTCGACTCCGGCACAGATTGCCGCTTTGGTGGAAGGAAATATTGACATTGGAATCGTCCGTCTGCCCATTGTCCATACCGAGCTCGACAGTTGGCCGCTATTTCATGAGCGGCTGGTTCTGGCTACCTCCGGGTCGCTTCCCTACAACCGAAGGCACGGCTTGGCTGCGCTGCGAGACCAGCCTTTTGTTTTCTTTCCCCGGGCTACTTCCGCCACCTTGCATGACCACGTGCTTGGTTTGTGTCGTCGTGCGGGATTCACCCCGATGATTGTCCAGGAGGCCAGCGAACTTTTCACGATATTAAATCTGGTGCGCGCAGGATTGGGGGTATCCCTGGTCCCGAGTGCCGCGAGGCGAATGGGTGTTCCAGGAGTGCGGTTCCACGAGCTAGGCTTGCCGGAAGCGAAATGGCAGATAGGCATCGCGTTGAATCGTTTTTCCGACAAGACGGAGTTGATTTCGAGGTTCGTGGCTATGATGCGCGCGGTTGTACGCAGCGAGAAGGTTTCCGCGATTTCCAGGTAGGCGACGTATACTGTGCGAACTCTGAGTGCAAGCTTGCACGCGTTCCTGCGGGACAGATTAAGGCCGTGAAGCCGCCGATGACGGAAACTAACGATACGCTCGTGGTCGGCGTGGATATTGGCGGAACCAAAGTTGCATCCGGGCTGGTCAACCGCAATGGTGAAATCAAGACTCAGACGCGCACCCCGATGGTGGCGAATGGAGACGCGGGCGACGGTCTGGCGGCGGTGGTGTCCGCGATCGATTTCATTTTTGCCTCCGATGCGAAGGCTCGCACTATAATTCGTGGAATTGGTATCTGCGCGCCCGGGCCGCTCGATCCCGCGACCGGAGTTGTGATCAATCCTCCCAATCTTCCGTGCTGGCGAAATTTTCCACTAGCAACCCAGGTCGCGGAAATTTATCGTGTGCCGGTGAAAGTCGAGAACGATGCCAACGCGGCGGCGCTTGCAGAGGCCTACTGGGGTGCGGGTCGCGGCTACGCTCACATCTTCTATGCCGGCCTTGGCACCGGGATCGGTACGGGCATTGTGTTCGAGGGCTGCATCTACAACGGACGGACGGGCGCAGCGGCTGAAGGCGGACATATGAGTATCGATTATCGCGGCCCGCGATGCGGTTGCGGCAAGCCGGGCTGCATCGAGGTCCTGGCTGCCGGGCCGGCCATCGCCCGCAGAGCACGCGCCTTGTTGACTTCGAAGCCGGCGTCGAAGCCGACGTCAGAGCAAAGCTCCCGCTCCATCATGCTCGACTTGGCCGACGGAAATGTCGATGCCGTCACCAGTGAAATGGTGGGTCAGGCGCATGCTGCCGGCGATCCCTTGGCAAAACAGACTTTGCTGGAGACGGTTGACTTGCTGTCGCTGTGGCTGAGCAATATTGCCGATCTGCTGGAACCGGATGTGATCATTATCGGTGGCGGCGTAGCGGCGATGCTGAGTCCATTTTTTGACGACATCTCCAAAGGGCTTGCGCGATACTGCATTAATTCGCGCTGCCGGGAGATTCCCTTGCTTAAGGCTCGCTATGGTGCGGATTCTGGAATTGCCGGCGGGGCCGCGCTCTGCTCGGAACGCTCGAATTGCGCGTGACAGCGGGACCGGATGTATTCGGCGATCGAAGTGCTGCTGGCCCGAAGATCTCGGTTTTTGACAACATAAACAGGAGCGCTGACATGAAACTGCCCCAGCCACGATTCTCCTGCCGTCTCGGTGTGGCGGTATTATTACTGCCGTTGTTTGCTTTGCTTGCGGAATTGCCGCTCCAAGCGGAAGAGCCTCCCGCGCGACTGCTGAACTCCAATTGGCAGTTTCGCGCCGTCGGGAACACCGACAAATCCGATGTCAAGCAGTGGCATCCTGCGCAGGTTCCGGGCGTGGTGCAAACCGACCTGCTGCGTAACGGCCTTATCCCCGACCCATTCGATCGGGATAACGAGTTCCGCTTGCAGTGGATCGGTCTGACCGACTGGGAGTACCAAACTGTGTTTCAAGCTGACGCCGCCTCGCTTGGCCACGACCATGTCGATTTGGTGTTTGATGGTCTGGACACGTTGGCGGACGTCTACCTCAACGATCAAGTGATCGTCCACTCCGACAACATGTTCCGTCATTGGCGCATCAGCGCAAGACCGCTGCTGAGGACCGGTCCAAATACTCTCCGTGTAGTTTTCCATTCCGCCGTCGAAAAGATGCTTCCCTACGTTAAGTCATTGCCTTACGTTTTGCCCTCGATATCAACCCATAATTTCGGCAACGAGGAGGACATCGCGACCGCTCCCTACACCCGCAAGGCGCCATATCAATACGGCTGGGATTGGGGTCCGCGTTTCATGACCGAAGGCATTTGGCAGCCAGTACGGCTGGAGACTTGGGATGCACTGCGCATCGACAACTTTCACATCCACCAAAGGAAAATCACTGCTGAAACGGCCTTGGTCACAGCGGAGTTTGACGTCGAAGCCTCTCAGCCCACGACAGCCACTCTGGCCTTGGCGCACGATGAACTTTCCGGACCACAGACGACCGATGGAACCCAGACTCTGCAACTGGAAAGCGGTATGAATCGCGTCTCATTTCCGATTCGCATTGCCGCACCAAAACTCTGGTATCCAGTTGGATACGGCGCCCAGAACCGTTACCGTTTCTTGGCCTCAATTCGCCTGGGTCGCAAAGTTGAAGCGGCGCACGCGGAAGTGAAAACCGGACTGCGTTCGATCGAACTGCGCCGCGCCGCCGATCAATGGGGAAAGAGTTTCGAGTTCGTGGTGAATGGTATAGCTGTGTTCGGAAAGGGCGCGGACGTGATTCCGTTCGACAGCTTTCCCAATCGCGTCACTCCCGAGATTCATCGCAAAATTCTTCAAGCCGCGCGCGATGCTCACATGAACATGCTTCGGGAATGGGGCGGCGGCTACTATGAATCCGATGACTTCTACGATATCTGCGATGAACTGGGCATCCTGATCTGGCAGGAATTCATGTTTGGCGGCGACATGATTCCCGGGGACGTGGCGTTTCAGGAAAACGTTCGTGAGGAAGCGATCGAGCAGATCAAGCGGCTGCGCGATCATCCCAGCATCATACTGTGGTGCGGAAATAATGAGGTCGAAACCGGATGGCATTACTGGGATGACCGGAAGGAATTCAAGGAAGCGATCTCGCCCGAGACGCGCGACCGTGTCTGGCAGGATTACATGGTTATGTTTGCCGACATCCTCAAGAGTTCGGTGAGTCAGTATGGCGATCCGGTGCCGTACTGGCCCAGTTCGCCCAGTGCCAACTTCGAGGAAGTTCCCGACAATCAGCACAACGGCGACATGCATTACTGGGCGGTGTGGCATCACCAGGCACCGGCGCAAGACTATACCAAGCAATTTCCCCGCTTCATGACGGAATATGGATTTCAATCCTTCCCCGAGATGCGAACGATCCGAGCGTTTGCCAACAAGCCTGACGACTTTGACATTCATTCCACCGTTATGCAGGCACACCAAAAGAACAAGGGCGGAAATGAACGCATTTTGACTTACATGTTGCGCGAATACCGCGAGCCCAAGGATTTTGCTTCGTTCGTGTATCTGAGCCAGGTGCAACAGGCGGAAATAATCAAGATCGGTGCTGAACATTTGCGCCGGCAGCGGCCGCGCGTGATGGGTTCGCTGTACTGGCAATTGAATGACTGCTGGCCGGTGGCTTCCTGGGCGAGCATCGATTACTACGGGCGCTGGAAAGCTTTGCATTACTATGCCCGGCGCTTCTACGACGACGTGCTGGTCTCGCCCTCTTTACATGACAATAAGGTGGACATCTACGTCGTGTCGGACAAGCTGCAGCCCTTTGCCGGGACGATTCACACCCGGCTTCTCGATTTCTCAGGCACGGTCCTGCTCGATCAAACGAAAGACATTCAAGCCCCTGCACAATCGAGCGCGATCTATCTCAGTTTAGATGAGGCCGATTTGTCGGCGAAGGGCGATCCTCGGGGCAGCTTTCTGGTCGTGGACCTGGAGGTGGCAGGAAGGAAAGTTTCACGAAACCTGGTATTTTTTGATGTGACGCACAACCTGCAACTGCCAGTTACGCTCAAGATTGAAGCTACTCTCAACCCATCCGGAGGAAACTACACAATTACATTGCGGTCACCAAAGCTCGCTCGCAGCGTCTATATTTCTTTCGGAGATCTGGATGTCGAAAGCTTGGATAACTATTTTGATCTGCTTCCCGGAGAGCCTGCCACGGTTACTCTCAAGTCCTCTGCCACAATCGATCAGCTTAGAGGTTCGTTGAAAATCGTTTTCCTCACGGAGGCTTTCGCATCAAATTTCAAGCCGGCATGCCCGCACGATGGCCAGACAGGGGCCAGACGAGGACGGAGCGGATTGCGCCGCCGCAGTTCTCATCTTCGAGATTTTAGGGACGGTTTCTCACACACAAGGAATTCAGCAGATCCTGCGGGTGTCGAATCGCAGCCGCGGATGGATGAGCGGAGGGCTGCCAAGGAAAACGGCGGCGCTGTTTCTCTTCCACAGTGCGTTCGCCGTACAATAAACGTACAATGGAAGCGGTATTGTGGGGCATTTGCGCCTTTAGGCCGGATGCAAAATGAATAAGCTATCTGTTATCAACATGATGGAGTAGTGCAAATCCCCCTTCCGCACCATCGTATTGATTCTTGCGTATGCACGGAAGATCTGAATTTGAATCGGGGCGCGGCCCGAACGGAGTCTTTTTGCAATGACCATTTTGATTGTAGTAATTCACGTTATCGTTTGCTTATTTCTGATTGCGGTTGTGCTCCTGCAGAGCGGGAAAAGCGGCGATCTGGCCGCGGCTTTCGGCGGACAGGGCAGCCAGACAGCGTTTGGCCCGCGGGGCGCGGCTTCGGTTCTTTCGCGGGCGACGACCTGGTCCGCGATCATTTTCATGCTCACGTCAATCACCCTTTCAATTTTTGCGGCGCGCCGAACCGGGCCCACATCCGTACTTTCGGGAGTGAAGCCGGCGCAGACAAAGTCGCAGCCGGCGACACCGGCCGCCCCGCCGGTCGCGCCGCAGAACCCGGCGCCGACACAGAAATAATTTGCTGGTGGAGAGCCGGGCGTCCCCGTCCGGCCGCGATGCTGCGCAAGCGCACAGGTGGACGGGCGAGGCGCCCGTCGCTCCATCGTATGACTCGCCCCCGCGGTCACCCCACCAGAAACGGATTCTCTTCCCTTTCCTCTCCGATGGTTGTACGCGGGCCATGGCCTGGAATCACAACGGTATCATCCGGCAGGGTGAGGACGCGGTCGTGCAGCGAGCGCATAATTTTCTCGTATGAACCTCCGGGGAGATCGGTGCGGCCGATGCTGCGGGCGAACAGCGTGTCGCCGGCAATCAGTAATTTCTCCGCCGGAAGATAGAGGCAGACGCTGCCCTCGGTATGGCCGGGAGTGTGGAGAACGTTTGCAGTCAGGCTGCCCGTCCGCAACGATTCGCCATCTGCGATACTCGCTTCGACTGCAACCTCGCCGGGCGCGGCTACGCCGATCCATGTTGCCTGTACGTCGAGCATTTTCAGCAGCGCATAGTCATTCTGATTGAGCAGGATTGGCGCGCCCGTCTGCGCCCGCAGCTTCATCGCGCCGCCTACGTGATCGATGTGGGCGTGGGTGATGACGATCTGCTTCACGTCAAGCTTGTTCTCGCGGATGATGGCGACAATGTCTTCAATGTCATCGCCCGGATCGATGACCATGGCTTCGCGCGTGGTCTCGTCGCCGATGATCGAGCAGTTACATTGCAGCGGGCCGACGGGAAGGATCTTGTGGATCATAATCTGATTTTCGCTCAGGTGGAGACAATTCACCGCTGCGTCAGTCAGACTATCTTCACGTGTGGAAGCGGGCTCCGCACCGCTAAGAAGGGCAAAGCCTCGTCTCCACACAAGCTCGAGAACCCCGGGCTCCCTAAGACGCCGCCGCGACCTGTCCCGTCGTCTGATCCGACCGGAAGCGCAGGAGCGCCGCGATATTTCCCGCGCGATCCAGCCCGTCGTGCTCCTTGAGATAGAACAGCTCGATGTTGCGTTGAATGGCGATAGGGATGATAGCGTCGCAAATGTCGGCGAGTTCGCGAGTGCGGTGTCCACAAGCGACACACGATGCGATCAGGTGGGCGTCGAGGTGGCCGCAGTGAGGGCACTCGACGGCTCGAGCAGAATAGTTTTCGGTGAGGAAAATAGCCTGCACTTCCCCGCCTTCCAATGCTTGCAGCACGCGGCGGAGGCCGGCGACACCACGCCCGTTGGCCTTGGCAAACTCCAGCGCCTCGCTGACTTTCGTCGAGGCACGTTCAGTGATCCATTGATTAAGGAGAGCGCCGGCGTGATCGCGAATCTCTTCATTCGAGACGCTGGCAACATCGGCTGAGAATCGGCCGATGAGGCGCTGTTTGACGTAAGGATGAAGGTGGGACTCGAACTCAGGCCAGTTGACATCGTGGCAACCGACTATCAGGCGCTCCCAGGCGCCTCTCTCGAGATCGGCCCGCAGCCGTTCCGAAACTGCCTTGAAGTGCTGGAGCGCTTCCTCGGACACACGACGTTCGGCATGGCCGGCTTCGTAGCCGTTATAGCCGTAACTCGAAGCGCTGCGCGAGAGCATGTGGACAATGGCCCCGTGTTCGAGCAGGACGTCGAGGCGAAGATCAAAGAAACGGGCACGCTGGCGGTCGAGCATCACAACGCAGAGCGCAGGTTGGGCTCCCAGCAATGCGGCCAGCGGTTTCAACTGAAATTGAGGTTGGAGATAAATCTGAGTGCCTCCAAGGTGCGGAGGCAGTTCGTACTCCTTCCAGAAGTTCTGGGCGGAGCAGGCGAAGACTGCCTTTCCCCGGGCATTCCCGCGCAGGTTCGTGGCCAGATCGAGGACGCGATCGAGGTCGGCATGAAGCGATCCGTTTTTGCCGCTGGCAGCAGCGCTTTTCAGGGCCTGTTTAACAATATCTTTGGCGACGATTGCCTCGCGGCGATGCGAACGATCCTGCGGAGGATCGGGCTGAAAGTAAAAACTCAGGGCGCAAGCCCCCTTGGTTTCGTCCGCTTGAAAAGCCGCCAACTCACGGATTTCGTCCCGGGTCATCATCTCCACACTCCTTAATACTGAGATGTTTAGGTTCCAGTTTTGACGAAGCGATCCTTGGGAAATTCTTTGGCTACAGACGGTGCACTGCGAACGCAGTTGCGCGCCCGCTGAATGGATTCGCGCACGGCTTCCGGATGCCGGCCGGTGATGGCGGCAATTTCGTTGAGAGAAAAGCCCTCGATACCGTAGAGGAGAAAAGCTTCGCGGTCCGTGCGGTCGGCGCCGCGGAGTGCGGCTTGCACTAACGCAATCATTTCGTCCGAATAGGCGGCCTGTTCAGGAGTGGACACGCGGCGATCGGGAATGGCACTTTCACGGGTCCAGCCCTCGTCGGGCTGATGGAATTGCAGTCCGGCTTCGTCGGAGGCTTGCACATTTTGCCGGCGGCGGCTGTCTTCCAAGTGGATCGGAGACTCCAGTTCATGAAGGCGCGCCGTCATCTCGTTCATGGCCTGCAGCGCAAGATGGTACAGCCATGGTTCGAGCGACAATTTCTCCGGACGGTCGTGATCACCGAGAGCTCGAGCGATCACTTCGTCCACGACCTCGGGGGTAGAGAGAGCGTCCTCGAGAACCTCCTCGTCGGCGCGGCGGAAGTAGAGTTCGCGATCCACGAAACGTTCCAGCCGGGAAAGATTGGCATTCACATAGGAGCCGATGTCATCAGCGGAAATGGTGGGCGGCAGAACCGCTGCCACAGTTTGCTCAAATGGCACGCCGAGTTCGCGAGATTCCTGTTGCCCGCCGCGCCAGCGCCGCCATTTGTGGCTGGAGCGTAGCAGTTCCTTATGCCGGCCGATCTGCTGGATGAGTTCGTCAAACGCAGCCTTGATGGCCGCGGTTGGGCTGGGAGCTTTCTCCTGGACCGCCAGTTGTCCAGAGGGCAAGCGGAGATTCAAGGAGACGAGCGTTCCCTCGCGCGACGAATTCTGATCGATGAGGGCTTTCAGATGCACCAGTTCGGGCCGGAAGACCTGAAGGCGCTTCTGGATTTTCTCGATCTGGTGGCCGATCTCTTTTTCGATGTCGGGAGTTTTGTGAACCTTGTAACTTACGTGAACGTTCATTTTCGCGCCTCGAACGCGGGAGGAAGTGGCCCCGTGAAGCTGCGGTGCTAATAGAGATAATTGTACACCCGTAGGAAAAAAGTAAAATCGACATTTGCGGCGGCCCAGGCTTTCCTACTTTCGCGTGTGCCTAATCCTTCCTTAGCTCTTTGGGCAACTCTACAGGGAACTGCGGAAAATCATGAGAGGCGCCCTTGAACAGCGAAACTGTAGTCTCGGACCGCTTTGTGCCGTCGTGAACCGCGATCTTGTGCAGTTTGTTCGAATAGCCTTCCCAGAGAGACACGCCGGAGTAGACGCCGTCCTTACGCAGGATGTAGTAGGTCATGTCGACGAACTTCAGCTTGCTCATGTCGTTGTTGTAGTTGCGGGCGATGCGCTTGAGCGCGTCAAGGCCAGCTTCGAGCGGTGACATGCCGTGCCGCATGTTTTCGACGATGGTGTGCGCTCCCGCGACCTTAATGTTCTCTTCTCCGCTGCCGGTGGCTCCCGCGGAGCCTACGTTCTGATCGGTGTAGCAACCGGCGCCGATGATGGGAGAATCGCCGCAGCGTCCGGGGAGTTTATAGGCGAGGCCGCTGGTGGTGGTGCAGCCGGAGATTTCGCCCTTGTCGTTGAGAGCGGAGCAGTGAATGGTGCCGGTCGGTGGAACCAAAACGCGCCGGACGGCGGCCATGCGGAATTCCGGTTCGATGCCAAGCTCGGCGGCGCGCGCTTCGAGGCGATGAATGCGCTCCTCCCAAAGTTTGGCTTGCGGCGCGGTCGTAGGTGACGTCGTTGTTGATGACGGCGGCGTCCAATGCGGGTCAGCCAAGCCTGGTCCCCACCAGTCGTCGGTCGAGTGGTACTCCTTCCACAGCAGCCAGATTTTGCGGGACCGCTCGGTGAGCAGATTCTCACGCGGGAAACCCATGGCAACGGCAAATCTCTCTGCACCTTCGCCGACGAGCATGACGTGGCCGGTGTGTTCCATCACGGCTTTGGCCACGAGCGAAACATTCTTGATGTTCCGGACACCGCCCACCGATCCCGCGCGGCGCGTGGGTCCGTGCATACAGCAGGCATCGAGTTCGACCACGCCTTCTTCGTTGGGAAGGCCGCCGAGTCCGACGGAATCGTCATTCGGATCATCCTCCGGGCCCTTGACGACGCGGAGGGCGGCGTCGAGTGT